>FMJZ01002506.1_pt1 | contig 173348 bp, 149 predicted proteins | sample 1987881 | NCBI WGS metagenome assembly FMJZ01 (sample SAMEA4378227, study PRJEB15110) | soil metagenome | biome: soil; feature: Field; material: Soil | place: India | collected 2015-03-11 | depth 0 m
TCTCCAGGCGTGCCGTTTCGTCCACTCACGCACCTCTCCGAACCTTTCCGGTGATTAATGGGTTGAACCGACCGATGCAACTCTTTGCCGATGGCTCCCAACAAAATTGTGCCGGCCGCGCACCAAAACGACGAGTTTTTCACCGTCGGTGGCAGGTCACCGCGACTAAATCTTGCCACCTCGCAGCCTGCTTTGATGTGGCCTGGTACTTGCGAAGCCCTGCAGCCGCTATGGAAGATGCACGGCTCGCTGGCAGTTCTACAAATTTCGACCCGCTGCTTCGTTGGCCCTCGCGCGGGATTCAGATCGGCCCACCCCAAAGGCGACGGCGTGGGCGTCCTCCGGGGATTTCTCCCCAACGTCAGGCTATCCTGGCGCGTTGGGTCAAACAGGGCCTTTCCCTCGGCCAGATCGCTCAGCGCCTGGGCGTTTCCCGCCAATGCATCCATATCCAGCTCCGCAAGTGCCCCGAGCTCGAAGCTTTACGACGCGACTCCCGGGCGCGGCTTATGGCTCTGCGCAGAGCGGAAAAGCAGGAACTGGCTGGCTGGGAGGCCCTCTTCCGCAAGCGTCGGGGAGGCAAGGAGTTCGTGAAATTTCTCCTGGAGGCTCGGAGCCGAGGGTGGCACATTCTCTTACACCCCCGCAAGCGGCCTCGTGTCAATGGAGTACCTCTGGCCTTCCACCGGCCGGCGCGACTGCGGCGGGCAAGCCAGGGCGGTGCATCAAAGGCACGATACTATCACGTGAGGATTACCCACCCGGATTGGGTGAACGTCGTGTGCCTTCCTTCGGGCAAGTTTCTGATTTCGCCGCCCGGGTCCATCCCTCGGGCCGGTTCCCTGTACATTCCTCTAAGCCAGGACGACGGCACCACTCACTGGCCACTTTGGCCTCAGGAAACCCTGCTGAGCCAAAGTGCGGCTTGAGTAAAGGCGCAGCAGCTCCGTCGGCGACGCCCCCTGCCCCCTGCTCTCCACCGGGGTTTCAAGAGAGCAGCGCGTATGCCTAGAGAGACGTGCTCCTGATTTGTACCTGGGCCACCCCTTCTAGGCTTTCACGTTTTCATCGCTTACATAGGCCCTCATGCAAAGACTCATTGACGCGTGGTTTTCTCGCGACCGCGAGGCGCAGCCTCGACTTTACTGGGCCCGAACACGAGACGGTTGGCGGCTCGCCTTACACCGCTATGAGCCGGATCCACCGGCGCACCGTACGCCTGTCGTGTTGTGCCATGGCATGTCCTCCAACCGATGGGACATGGACGGCCCTGGGTCCATTTCCTTGGCGCGGTATCTATTTGCGCACGGGTACGATGTTTGGGTGGCTGAATTGCGTGGTGCAGGGTGCTCCATGAAACCAAGTTGGTGGAACGGAAAACGCTACAACTGGTCCTTCGAGGACTACGTGTATCACGACGCCCCGGCACTGCTGCGAACAGTCTTACGCGAAACCAAAGCGGCACAAGTACATTGGGTCGGCCACTCGATGGGCGGAATGATTGCCTATGCGGTGCTCATGACACCGGTTGCGGAAAAGATTGCAAGTGCCGTCACACTAGGGTCACCAACAATGAGCCAAGTTGGTCACCCGCTTCTCGATCTGGGGGTTCCCTATCGCGGGTTGCTTCGTTTGCTGCCCAACCGGGTACCTGTCGGGACGCTAGCGCGCATTACTGCGCCGCTAGCACCTTGGTTGGTCCATTTGCTGTCACGGCAAATTCACGAACTGGGCTGGCACCAAGGCAACGCAGACGTTCGCCTATTCCGCGCCCTGATGCTCACGGCTGTAGATGACATCCCGGCTTCGCTGCTCCGTGAGTTTGCCCGGTGGTACGAGTTACGGGCGATGACCGACCGTTACGGGATGTTCGACTTCACGGAACACCTCGAGCGGATCCGGACTCCGGTTCTCATTGTGGCGGGTAGTCACGATGGGCTCACCCCCGCAGAAGACCTTCGGGTGGTCTACGAGCGGATCCGATCAAAAAGCAAAATGTTCGTCATCATCGGCAAGGAAAGTGGCGCGTCGAACAACTATGCACACGCCGACTTAATCCTTGGTCTCAACGCTCCTAAGGACGTCTATCCGATCATCCTCCACTGGCTTGAAAAGCAGCGCCAGGCGAGCGACACGAGGCTTCGCCGATCCCGACGACCTCTTCAGAGACAGCAAAAAGCCGTGGTCCGGAACAAAGTGGTTCCCCTGGAAATGCGACGACGCAACACTTCGCGTCCTGGTTGAACACGTTGCAGCAAACACCTCGAAGCGGACACAAACGAGGGAACGGAGGAGCCGTCCAAGCCGCCGTGCGGTGAAATGCGGCAATTGGAAGAAACCCTTGTACCCACCGGAGTGAAACCGGTAGGATAAGTGGTTACTGTGCCAGAAGCGATTGTCCAGGAAGAACTCGATCTACTCGATCGGGTCAATCGTGTGCTCGACGAGTCGCCGCCCGCCGAAGGCCCCTCGGAAGCAAATCTGATAGCGGAACTGGAACGCATCCGAGACATGCTTCGGGAGGGCGAAAAGAGCGAAGACCATGCTGCGCTGCTGCAACAATGGGATCGGCAGAATGCGCTCTTGCAACAGCTTCGTGCCTCGCGTTCGAGCCCCCAAGTCGATCCCGCATCCCCTTATTTCGGCCACATGCGGCTGCGTGAAAATGGCTCCGAGCGAGACATTCTCCTCGGAAAAGCAACCAAGCTCCATAAGGACGTGCCGATCGTGGACTGGCGGCACGCGCCGATCTCCAAGATTTTTTACCGTTACCGCCAGGGCGAGGAGTACGAGGAGGAGATCGCAGGCCGCAATGTGGCAGGACAAGTGGTTTTGCGGCGCACGGTGGCGATACGCGACCGGGTTTTGCAACGCGTGGAAGCTCCGGAGGGCGTTTTTGTTCGTGATCCCGCTAGCCCGGGTGGCTGGCGGAAAGCCACCGGCGGCCGACCACGGCTAGCAGGTGGAGAAATCTCCGCGTTGCGTGCCTACAGCAACAAAGACGCAGCAACCCGCCGTCTGGGCACTGATGCTCGGGGCGTGGCCATGCGTGCGGACAAGCATCTGCCCGATATTGCGGGCCTGATTGACCCCAAACAATTCGAGCTCATCACGCGACCTTCGAAGGGCTTTTTGGTGATCCGCGGCACTGCCGGCTCAGGGAAGACGACCGTCGCTTTGCACCGGATTGCGTATCTCGCATACCACGAACCGTCGGTCGACTCGGCCGGGACGGTCGTGATCGTCTTTTCCAAGGCTTTGCGCCAATACGTGAGCCACGTTTTACCTGCGCTCGGCGTACACCACGTGCAGGTTCGAACCTTTGGCGAATGGGCAGCGGAGCAAGTGCGCCGGCTTTTTCCAAAGCTACCGAGAAAAATCTGCGAGCTAACTCCGGCGGTCGTCCAGCGGCTAAAACTTCACCCTGCTTTACTGGTGGCCGCTGAACGTCACATTCGTCGCCAACCAGGGGAACGAACGCCAGAGCAGGTGCTGGATGACTGGGCAACAATCCTAAGCCAGCGTTCCTTTTTGGAGCAGGTTTTCCGCGATATCGCACCAACCGCATTGACCGAAGCGGAACTCCAGCGTGCGGTTGCATGGTGTAGCGAGCGCTGCCGAGCCGTCCTGGCCTGGACCGAAGGAGAGTTCTCCTCGGCGGCGGAATTGGACCCAGAGGACGACGCCCTATTGCTATTCCTCTGGCAGCACCGAATTGGCCCACTTCCTGGCGTCGGCGGGCGCCCGCTGCGGTACCGGCACCTCGTGATTGACGAGGTTCAAGACTTCGCGCCACTGGAAGTACGGGTGCTTCTGGGTTGCCTCGACGAGAATCAAAGCGTCACGTTGGCGGGCGACACGCAGCAACACATCGTGCAACAAGGGGGGTTCACCTCATGGGCCGAACTGTTCCGTGATCTTGGCCTTGAAGGAACCGAGATTGACACCTTGGAGATCAGTTATCGCTGTTCCCGTGAAATAGCTGCCTTCGCCAGCGAAGTGCTTGGACCATTACGAGAAGAACGGGAACCACCACAAACCACGAGATCCGGCCCCCCCGTGGAGTATTTTCGCTTCACCGATCATGGAGCTTGTGTCAACTTTTTGGCCGAGGCACTCAAGGACCTCGCGCAACGGGAGCCTCTTGCATCGGTGGCACTGTTGACTCCTGATCCCAGCTTCAGTGCGATGTACTACGAGGCGTTGCGCAATTGTGAAGTCCCGAGACTCCGCCGCGTCGAGCAGCAAGACTTTTCCTTCTCGCCTGGCATTGAGGTTACCGAAGTCGAGCAAGTCAAAGGACTCGAGTTCGACTACGTGGTGCTGGTGGAGGTCAACGCGGCACTGTATCCCGACACGCCAGCCGCACGTCGCCTCCTCCACGTCGGAGCAACGAGGGCAATTCATCAACTTTGGCTTACCAGTGTGGCCACACCCAGCCCCATCCTCGAACCACTGCTAGCGCGGCAAAACCCGTAGCCAGACATTCCGTGTTCCTGGTATCTCGATCATTCCCGATGCGGGTTGGCAACGGTGGGCTTACATGCCGCTACGCCGGTAAAACGCGACACGTTCGCAGGCCCAACTCCGGGTTCCTCCGGGTCACCGGCAGGTAGACGGGCTAAGAAAGTTGCGATAGGGTCAGCCCTTGTGAAAGAAGTTGTCGCTGTCGTCCTCGGAGGCGGACGCGGTACTCGCTTGTACCCTCTTACGCAGTGGCGGAGCAAACCCGCTGTACCTTTGGCAGGGAAGTACCGCCTCGTCGATGTCCCAATCAGCAACTGTATCAACTCCGGCTTGCGACAAATCTTTGTCCTATCCCAGTTTCAATCTGCTTCGCTGAACCGCCACATTTCACGAACCTACCGCTTCGATCCCTTCACTCCTGGCTTCGTGGAAATCCTGGCCGCCGAACAAACCGAGGCGAGCATGGACTGGTACCAGGGTACGGCGGACGCTGTGCGCAAGCAGCTGCACCGATTTCTGCGGCACGGCGTGGAATACATCTTAATCCTTTCCGGGGATCAGCTTTACGTCATGGATTTCCGTACCGTGATCGAACAACACATGCGTACTGGTGCGGACATCACCATCGCTGTGACCCCGGTTACAGAACGCGACGCGAGCGAGTTCGGAATTCTGCAAGCAGACCGGACAGGGCGCATCGTCGACTTTGTGGAAAAGCCAAGAGATGCGCAAGTGTTACAGCGCCTAGCCCTAGCTGAGGAGGAGCTGCGACAGCACGGAATCACCCCCGATCGGCGTTATCTCGCGTCCATGGGCATTTACCTGTTCAAGCCGAGGGTGCTCGTGGAATGTTTGGAGGACCAACGCCGAGTCGATTTCGGCAAAGAAGTAATTCCTTTCGCGATTCACCATTACTACGTGCGGGCGTTTTTTTTCTCCGGCTACTGGGAAGATATTGGAACGATTCGGACCTTTTACGCAGCGAACTTGGAACTTGCTTCGGATCGCCCACCGATCAACCTTTTCGACGAAGAACGCCCCATTTACACACGCCCCCGGTTTCTGCCCGGATCTCGCGTCGCCGGTTGCGACGTGCGCCAAAGCATTATTTGTGAGGGAAGTTGCCTCGAGGCTGCTGCGATTGACGGTTGCGTGATCGGGATTCGCAGCATCGTTCGGCGCGGAGCCCAACTGCGCCGCGTGGTCATGATGGGAGCCGACTACTACGAGGATGGCTTAGCGGGCCAAGTGCCGCTGGGGGTCGGAGAAAACTGTCTGATCGAGAACGCAATCATCGATAAAAACGCGCGCATTGGCGCAGGGAGCCGAATTGTGAACGCAGCGCAGGTCAAACATTTTGACGGCCCGAACTTTTTCATCCGTGACGGTATTGTCATCGTGCCCAAAAACGCCATCGTTCCACCGGGGTCCGTCATTTAACCTGAAGCTGACGGAGCCCGGCACCCCGCCTTGCGTCTACAATCTGATGCGCGCATACACGGAAGCCTTCCGTCGATGGATCAACCCAAGAGACAAATATATCGAGGGAAAGTCGTCAACCTCTGGCTAGAGGAAGTACAGTTACCAAACGGCAGTCATGTGAGTCTGGAGGTCGTCCGTCACCCCGGGGCAGCCGCGGTTGTGCCGTTTCACAGCGACGGGGAGGTGACGCTCATCCGCCAGTATCGGCACGCTGCTGGGGGCTTCATCTGGGAGGTCCCAGCCGGCAAGTTGGATGGCGAGGATCCCGCCGTCTGTGCCCTACGTGAACTTGAGGAGGAAGCGGGCCTCGCTGCAGCACGGCTGACCTATTTAGGATGGATTTTCACTACCCCGGGCTTTACCGATGAAAAAATTCACTTGTACCTTGCTGAAGAGCTGTCTCCGGCGCCGCAGCGCCTCGAGCACGACGAGGTCATTAGCTGTGAACGTGTGAGCCTCGAGGAGGCTGTGGCGATGGTGATCCGCGGAGAGATCGTCGATGCGAAGTCTGCTATTGCCTTGTTCCTCGCGGCCCAGCACATTCAGCGCCGGAGTGAACCTTGATGAGAAAGATCAGGAAGGGCGACGCCTCCGTTCTGGTCTGACCACACAATGGACACCGCTGCTAGGTATCGCTTACTCGTCACGAAACTTCGGGAGTTTGCCCGTCTAGAAGAAGCACTCAAGCTTTTAGAGTGGGATCAGGCCACCCACATGCCTCCCGGTGCGCAGCACGACCGCGCCGAACAAATGAGCGTGGTTACAGGAATGTTGCACAGCCTTCGTACGAGCCCGAGTTTCTTAGATCTCCTCGATGAGCTTGCGGCGCGGATCGAAGAGCTGGATCCGCCCGCTGCCGTGGATGTGCGGGAAACAAAATGGCGAGCGGACCGCTTACGAAGGGTGCCAGCCGAGTTACAGGCGGCCCGGGCCCGGACACAAGCGCTTGCACGGGCCGCGTGGCTGGAGGCACGGGAGCAAAACAACTTCGAAACACTACGGCCGCACCTGTATGAGGTCGTACGTCTGGAGCAAGAATACGCGCATAGGTTGACAGACGATGGCGACCCGTACCAGGCGCTGTTGGAAGACTACGAGCCCGGTATTCCGCTGACGGTAATCGACCAGCTTTTCCAAGAACTCCGTAAGCCGCTGATTCAGCTCGCCCAAAGCCTAAAGGAGCTGTCCCGAAGGCGACGGAAACACCAATCGGTGCTTCGCGGCTACTTTCCTACGAATGCCCAGAGGAGTTTTTGCCGCTTTGTGGCGGAACGGCTCGGTTTTGACTTCCACCATGGGCGAATCGATGAATCGGCGCATCCGTTCTCCATTTCCATTGGCCGCGACCACCGGGTCACCACGCGCTACGAACAAACCGATTTACGGGTTGGGCTTTACTCTACTTTGCACGAGCTTGGCCATGCGCTTTACGAGCAAGGGCTAGATCCAGAAGCTCACGGCCTGCCGCGTGGAACCGCTTGTTCTTTGGGGGTTCACGAGTCGCAGTCGCGCCTGTGGGAAAATTTCATTGGCCGATCCGAGGGATTCTGGCGCTTTTTGCTCCCCCACGCTCGTCGGCTTTTGCCTAGCCTTAAAGGCGCGCCTCTCGAAGCTGTACTCGTCGACGTGAACGAAGCAGCGCCTACTCCTATTCGCACCGAGGCTGACGAACTGACGTACAACCTCCATATTCTCCTTCGTTACGACCTCGAGCGGAAGCTTGTAAGCCAGGAACTCAGAGTGGAAGAACTCCCGGAAGCGTGGCGTGTGGGAATGGAACAACTCTTGGGCATTAGGCCAGCCTCCGACCGTGAGGGTGTACTCCAGGATATTCACTGGCCTAGCGGAGCATTTGGCTACTTTCCCACGTACACACTGGGCAATGTTTTCGCTGCCCAGATTATGGAAGCTGCTGAACGGCAAATCGGCCCACTGTCACCTCAGATCGAGCGGGGTTCGTTCCGAGCTCTGCGAGAATGGCTGACGACCCAAATCCACCGCCGCGGGCAAGAGGAAAGATCCATCGAGTTAATCCGGCAAGTGACAGGAGAGAAGCCGTCGTCCCGCGCCTTGCTGGATCACCTGCACCACCGGTTTCGATGGTGGGTCGACCACGGGGGCTTCTAACTGTCCAGAAACGTCTATCTGAAAAAGCTTTCCCAAACAGTGCGTTCAGGGTATCCTCTGAGTCCGTTAAACGGGTCGTGTTACCTGCTTGAGGTACGTCATGGTCGTAGACTCGGGAGGGAAGGTGAATAGACCAACTACCTCATGGGTCCTCTGCCTCGAAAGAATTCACAATCGAGCTTACCACATGCTCCTTGCCCGCATCGTGGAGGGGCTGGTTGTGTGGGGCATACTCGAGGGATTTTATGCCGCCGCAATTCGGCCGTTGTGGGCAAGTCGGCTCCTCCTTGTCTTGTATCTGTTGGTCAACTGTGCCCTCGTTCTCCCACAGCGCCGCCGGGCTGTGACGCCGATGTTGGTCTGGCTCGACATGATTGCCAACCTAGCTCCGATGGCCGCAGCCACTCACTGGTCTGGCGGACTCGACAGCCCCATCTTGCCCGTCTTCGTGATCAAGATCGGCAACTATGGTCTCATCTACAGCGTTGCCACCGGCGTGCGCGCAGCGCTCGCAACGGTTTTCTTGCTCGCCGGTTTTCAACTCACCGGATACCTTGGCATCGGCCCCAGCGCAGAACTTCAACTGGTCCCAGAAAGTACTCGGCAGCGTCTCACCCTCGGCTTTGGTACCTTTCTCTTCGTGGTCGGCAGTTACGGCGCGGTACGCTTTTTCCGCGAAATTGGGGATCGGGAGAGGCGGCTCACGCAAGCGCTGGAAGAACAACGCCGCCTGTCTGCGCAGTTACTGGAGGATCGCGAACGATTGCGACAACTCTCGCAGCGTTTAGTCGATGTGAGCGAGGCGACCATGCAAGCCGTGTCGCGAGAGCTCCACGACGACTTCGGGCAGGCAATCACGGCGGCACGCTTGGATCTCAGTCGAATTGAGCGTGCCTTACCTGAGTACCCTGAATTGCAACGACAACTCGGGGAGGTGCGGCACCAGTTGGGAGGGATTCTAGAAAACGTTCGCAATCTGTCGCAAATGCTACGCCCGGCTGTGCTGGATGATTTGGGACTGATCGCCGCACTCGAGTCCTATGCCGTGCGCTTTTCCGAGAGGACCGGCATCCACGTCGAGGTGCAGCTTCCCGCCGTAGAACCACAGCTTGCAAGCGAGGTGCAGCTTGCTTTGTACCGTACGCTTCAGGAAGCACTCACCAATGTCGCGCGCCATGCCAGGGCGCGGAGTGTCCTGATCGTGCTCGAACACGAGCACGACCGTGTTCGACTCCGAATCCGTGACGACGGCCAAGGGTTCAACCTCGAGGAGAGCGGTGCTGGGCAAAAGAACACGGGGTTCGGTATTACGGGGATGAGGGAACGAGCGGAGTTGTATGGAGGACGTTTTTTTCTGACCTCGAGCGTAGGACGCGGCACGGAGATTTCGGTCGAACTACCGGTTTCGTGCCCGAGGGAGGGAGCTCGTGGAAACGGGGTCGAGACAAATTACCGTGCTGTTGGTTGAAGACCACACCGTGGTGCGAAAGGGGATCCGCCGCTTGATCGAGGATGATTCCCGAATCCGGGTGGTTGGAGAGGCAAGCAACGGCCGCGATGCTTTGGCTTTGGCTCAGCGGCTGCAACCGGACGTGGCTGTGGTGGACGTCGGCTTACCAGAGCTCAACGGGATCGACTTCACTCGCCAGCTCCGTACCGTGTCGGAGCATACAGCCGTGGTCATTCTCTCCATGCACGGAGACCAAGCGTACGTCCGCCGCGCTCTACAAGCTGGAGCCAAGGGCTATTTATTGAAAGACTCGGAAGACCAGGACCTGATCAAAGCCATCCTAGCTGTTGCGGCTGGCAGCTCTTACTTTGACCCAACGGTGTCAAGGGTCGTCCTAGATGGTTTTCTCGGCGCAGCCACCGCGCCGGAAAGCGAAGATGAACTCGCACGCCTAACGGACCGCGAGCGCGAGGTTTTACAACTGGTGGCAGAGGGTAAGAGCAGTAAAGAAATAGCCCAAATCCTCGGGCTGAGTGTGAGCACGGTCGAAAGCCATCGCAAGCACATTATGGAAAAGCTCGATCTACACAACACCGCGGCCATTGTCCGCTTCGCTGTTCGAAAGGGAATCGTGCACTAGGCAAAAAGGCAAGCCGGAATTTGAAAAGCCCCTGGTCATGGATTCGTTCACAGGCGGCGACTTCGAGCTTGCAAATTAACCAGCAACAATTTGTCTTGCTTCGTGCCAATGACACGCACAAAAATGGGCCGATCCCGTCAATGGACACGAGTCAAAAAGCGCTCACGCGCATCCGTGTACTCCTAGCCGACGACCATGTGCTTGTACGGGGGCGGGTCCGAGGTTTGTTGGAATCAACCCAGCTTTTCCAGGTCGTCGCCGAGGTTTCGGACGGACCAACTGCCGTTGCTGAGACTCAACGGCTTTGCCCAGACCTTGTGATTCTTGATTTTGCACTGCCCTGCTTGGACGGGTTCAAGACTGCGTTTGCGGTCCGGACCAGTTGTTCGAAGGCACGCATTGTCATGCTCTCCATGTACGATGAACCTGGCTACGCCGAGCGCGCCTTGTTGTCGGGTGCAGACGCGTTTCTCACGAAGTGCTCCCTCGACGTAACCCTAGTACCCACCGTCCTTGGTATGCTCGAAGAACGTAAGCCGTTTTCTTTTACCCAACCTGCTCGCCCAAACTTCCACGCCGAGGAGAGCAACCCACTTGGGCCGTTGGTTCCCGTGCTTTCAGGAACGCCGCGTCGGCGAGCTTCGGCGGCGCTTGCTCGGTTTGGGAAGGCCTGGCGAAACTGGCGCCTTTTGACCCGGTCACTAAAGAGTTAACACATCACCAATCTCGGCGGTCGAAATCCCCAGTTTCCAGAATTCCCTTTTTGCGATCCCTGCCTCACATTGATGTCACTCGGAGGGAGGGATGTCACGCCGAAGGGGGATTGGGTTAGACTTCGTGGACGCGCTTCCGACGGACGGAGAGCGTCGGTTAATGCTTGCCGTGTTGATCGATGCAGTTCGGCTCACGCGCTCGCTGCAGGCTGAGGAAGCTCGCGTAGGGGAACTTCCCTTGGTGAAGCGGCGGCTACTGGCCCGCGAATACCAGTGGTTCGCATCGAAGGATCGGGAACGGCCTTTCGCGTTTCAAGCCATCTGTGAAGCGCTTGGGTTGGATGCCGATTATGTGCGCCGATGCGTGTTTCGCGAGGCGGGCACGAACTCCTCCATGCCAGTTCGGCGGTACGCGGCGCGAGTCGAAGAAAGCTGGTTACGGCAGCGCAAGTACGGTGGCAAGATTGTCTTGCTTCGGCGCCGCAGACGCCGCTCAAGGCCCATACAAGAGAAGGTACCAGTTGCTTTAGGGCAACGCACTCGGCAAAGGGCAGCGGTGTGAAACGCGTTCTTTCTAAGGCGCGTTACCTTTGAAGGAAGGCCCAGTGCTGTTCGCCCGGCCTCTCGTTCGAATTCGCGGGGCTTAGTGGCTCGACTGCCAACCCGGGGGTGGCTCCCACACGGTCACTGTTTGTGCATCGCGGTGAACCTGCAAGAAGCGCAGCTCTGGGATGGCTAAACACGTCAAAGCATTTCCGTACACCAAGCCGGTGTCGATACCAATTTTGTAGGGCCAGTGCAAAAAAGGTTGGCGCATGGGCGTGTGACCGAAGACCACGGTACATCCAAACGAATGGCGCGATTGAATCCATTCTTGTCGGATCCAAAGCAGATCCTCTTCGTCCTGGTCGGATAACGGGCGACGAGGGTCAAAGCCTGCGTGAACGAACAAGAACTCCCCCCAACGAAACGTCGTGGTAAGCCCGAGAAAAAAGGCTCGGTGATCTGCCGGAATGGCCTGCCACAAGGCCTCTCCTGCAAGGCCGACTGAACCGTAGCTTCGTAAAGTACTTTCGCCCCCGTTGAACAAGAAGGCGTCTCCAAAGTGACCGTGCCGGCCGGCATAGTGGAGAAACATGTCTTCGTGGTTGCCTTTGAGAAAGACACACCGGCAGCCCGAAGCCTGCAACGCCAGCAGCCGCTCGACGACCGCTTTGGAATCCGGACCGCGGTCGATGTAATCCCCGAGGCACACAACGAGGTCGCTCGCACCTGGCCGGATCGTGCCGAGTAAAACGTCCAGCTCCTCGGGACAACCGTGGATGTCGCCAATAACGAAAATGCGGTCGGAGCTCATACCTTTGGCCCTGGTCACGTGCGGAGTGCGTCGGCAATGACGTCGCTTTGCTCCACCACTTCGAGGGCCGCGCGGTAGGGATCGATCGTGCCCTGCCGCAAGCGATCAAAGACATCCGCAAACGCGCCTCTCTCCGCGGCCGCAGCAAGACGGCGCGCGATTTCTTCCTCGAGGGCGAGGAGAAACTCCTCCTGTCGAACCGCCGCATTTGAGCGGGCTCGTAGGCCAGCCTTCTCCCGCCACGCACGGTGTTCCATCACCTTTTCCAGTAGTGTTTCGACCCCGTCACCACTAATGGCTCGTGTGAGCAATACAGGCACGGCCCACCCTGCACTCGGACGCAACTGCAACATGGCTTCCAGCTCGACTTTGATGCGATTTGCGCCCTCACGGTCCGCTTTGTTGACCACAAAAATATCCGCAATTTCCAGAAGGCCGGCCTTCATGGTCTGAATCGTATCGCCGGCCTCCGGAACGAGGACAACCACGGTTGTGTCTGCCACACGCATCACGTCGAGCTCCGTTTGGCCGACCCCGACCGTCTCGACCAAGATGAAGTTTTTGCCGAAGGCATCGAGCAGTTCGACGATTTGCCGCGTCGTTCGCGACAGTCCGCCGTGGCTACCGCGAGTACTCATGCTGCGGATGAAGACCGATTCGTCCAAATAATGCGCTTGCATCCTGATTCGATCGCCCAAAACCGCTCCACCAGAGAATGGGCTCGAAGGATCGACCGCCACGATACCCACAGAGTAGCCACGCGCCCGTAAGGCTCCCGTGAACCGGTCAACCAGTGTGGACTTGCCCGCCCCTGGCGGGCCAGTGAAACCAACCACATAGGCTTGCCCGCAATGCGCATGGATACGGCTGAGGATCGTGTTCGTAGCGGGGTGACCGTTTTCCACCAGCGTCATCAGTCGCGCCAAGGCACGACGGTCGCCCGCAAGCATCTGATCGACAAGCTTTTCCACGTTCATCGCACGTACTGCGCTCTGTAATCTAGTCTCCAGCACTCAGCAACGAATTGTTGGCGAAAGCGTTCCTGCCCGCCACTTGAAGCTGGCCACGAACCGCTGCTAGCGCAGGGCACGTGCGTGCGCTGCTGAATCCGAATTTTTGGTTTGGAGTTGCTCTCATCCTTCTCGGTGTCGGCAACTGGGTGATCGGTGAAAGCAAAGTGCAGGCACACCGGCGCTTACTGCGTAGCGCCGAGATGCAGGTGGTGCTTACCCCTACCGATGGCTTTGATCAACTCAACGTACGCACAAACGCGAGCCTCCTGAAACCGTTTCGCGTCTCTGCCGGGCGAGTGAGCGCGCTGGAGCAGAAGCTCGACTTTTACCGCGTGGTGAAGTCGGGGGGCCGCGTGTTTTGCCTTATCGGAATACTTTTTGTTCTTGTGGGCTGTTTACGGGCTTCGCGTCACAGACGGTTACTTCGCCGCACTGGAACTATTCCCGTGCGTCACTCTGAGGGTTCCCTGGCGGCTCGCCCGATTCTGGGCCCTCGTGGTCAGTCGCACCCAGATTAAGCTCTCCCTCGGGGTTCACCCCCGACCGCTCTGGTTGCGGTTCCGAAAAGACCTTGATGGCTGACACCCGTAGCCCCCGCGAGGTCCAACTGACGTCGAACCCCACCTCCATTCCTACCCTCAGCTCGTCGAACTTCTCCGCACCAATCAAGCGTACCAGAGGCCACTCGAAGGGGATGCGTCGGCCACTGCCGGCTGCTTCCACGACACCGCTGCGAGCACCCAGGCGTAACTTCACGATGCGCCCTGCGTAGAAGCTCCCCCGCAGAACCTTTGCTTGAGGCTCGCCTTCCCCTGCCATCAGCGTACGCCAGGCGCTGCAGATCGAGCGACTTCGTTAATCTTTTCGACGCCGACCCGCGCGACAAAATCCGCGAACCCCTCGGCTTGGAGCCGTTCGCGGCGGTACAAATCAGCAATAACCCGAACAACGTTGGGGACTTCGGCCGCCGGGAACCGTCCTGCCACACGCTTGCCCACCATGGCATCGTCTTCGCCAAGCCGCGCTCCCACCAGCATGGAGTAGTAAGGCCGGTGTTGTCCATCGGCGTCCTGCAAGGACATGCCGGTGAGCCCAATATCCCCAACATGATGTTGCCCGCAGGCATTGGGGCAGCCGCTAATACGGATGCGAAACACTCCGAGCTCGTCAATCAACGAACCCGCGCCAGCCAGCTCCTGGCGCAGTACTTCTGCCATACCCATCGAACGGCTTACGGCAAGGCTGCAATAATCCGCCCCTGGGCAAGAGACGACGTCGGTAATATGCAGCGCATCCGGCGCGCCCAGCTCGATCTCCACCAGCGAGCGCCAAACCTTTTCCAATCGATCTCCCGGAATCCAGGGCAAGAATAAGTTCTGATCGTTCGACGTGCGGAGCTCACCTGCGCCGTGTTCCCGTGATAATGCGGCCAAACGACGCATCTGGTCGCTGGTCAGGTCGCCGAGCGGCAACTGCACGGTTACACCAAAGTAACCGCCTTGTTTTTGGACAAATACGTTCGTCCGTAACCACCGTGCAAACTCTCCCTCGGCCCTACGGGGCGGTTCCGCGGGAGGATGGTACGGCTTCCGCTGGGGATAAGCGGCCAACAAGTCGGCCAACTCAGCGCGCAACTGCTCCCCGAGTTCGCTTTGCACTCGATTGTACGTGTCCGCAATCTCCCGGCGAAAATTTTCGACGCCAATCCGCTGTACCACGTACTTCATCCGGGCCTTTTTCCGGTTCTTGCGCTCTCCCAACCGGTGTTGCACTCGAACAATCGCCTCAGCGATCGCCAACAGGTCCTCCGCGGGAACAAATTCCGCCACTCGTTTGGCCAAGAACGGCTGCGCCCCTAAGCCTCCGCCCGCAAGGACCAAAAACCCCGGCCGCCCCCCTTGCACGCGAGGGTAAAAGGCAATGTCGTTGACCGGCCCTTGCACGCAATCGTAGGCACAACTCGAAAAGGAAATTTTAAACTTGCGCGGCAGCGTAATGTTGAGAGGGTGAAAGAGGAAGTATTCATTGAGCGCGAATACGTAGGGCACGATGTCAAATGGCTCGTCCTTCAGAAGCCCAGAGTGAAAGCACCCCGTGATGTTCCGAATGCTGTCCGCGCATGCGCCTCGCGTGCTGATGCCGACAGCGTGCAGCCGCCGATACATTGGCACCACATTCTCGAGAGCCACCCAATGCAACTGGATGTCTTGTCGTGTGGTCACGTGCAACACACCACGAGCGTAGTCCTCAGCAATGTCCGCTATGGCCTCGGCTTGCTCCGCCGTAAGTACCCCGGCAGGCAACTTGATCCGTTGCATGTGGCTCGTGTGATCCAACTGGTAATAGAGCCCGTAGCTCAACCGAATCGGCCGGAACTCGTCATCGCTCAGTTCACCACGCTGGTAACGCTCGATCCGCGATGCGTGGGCTTCTAGGGCTTGCTCCCGCATTTGCTGTCTTGCGCGCATTAGCACCATCTCCTTAACTGTTTACTGTGTTCTCTCAATCGTCGTCCTTATAGGTCAACAATTGCCTAGTCCCCGCCACGATTCAAGTCCGGACCCCCGGCATTGGAGTTCATGGTTTCGGAGCCATCATCACAAGGACAACCAGCCGGCCCGGACCTACGTTCCGAACGGCGTGAACGCTACCGGCTGGCACGAATACCGCGTGGCCGGCACCCAGAGTTCGTTCCTCCTCTCCGACAGAGAACGCTCCCTCCCCCTGGACTACGTAGTAAACCTTATCGGAGCCTTCGTGTACGTGGCCGCTCTGCGTTTGGCCAGGTTCGAAGCCGTAAACATCGCAAAACATCCGCTCGGTCTCGAACAAGTTCGTCTTGCACAGTTTGTCTGTTCGAAACGAAGCGGCGCTCAAGACGTTCGTGAACCACCCCATGTTGCTCAATCCCTCACTTTCGCCACATCCCACTTCGGTTGCGGCTTGTAGCGGCAAATGCTAGCCAGAAAAGGTTGCCGGTTCACGGGGACCGGCAAGCTTTTTTCTTACGGAGCATTTTCTTTATGCCTTTGATTCCAGCCACTCAACTCCGAGCAGGAATGATTATCAAGCACCAAAACGATCTGTACCGGGTTTCGAACGTAGTCCATGTCACGCCGGGAAACTGGCGAGGGATGGTTCAAACCCGCATGCGTAACCTGCGTTCAGGGGTACAGATCGAAAACCGGTTCCGTTCCGAAGACCGAGTAGAGCGGGTGACGCTGGAACAGCACGAAATGGAATTTCTGTACGAATCCGACGGGCTTTACCACTTCATGAATACAGAAACCTTTGAGCAGATCGCGTTGGACGCCGAGGCACTGGGGGACGCCACGCAGTACATTACGCCGAACCTTCGGGTGCAGGTGGAATTTTACGAAGGTCAACCAATCGGTGTAAGCCTACCGAAAACGGTGGATCTCCGCGTGACAGAGACAGAGCCTGCACTCAAGGGGGCAACCGTCACCAACGTGCTCAAGCCTGCAGTGGTCGAAACGGGGGCTACCGTTCAAGTTCCTGGGTTTATTTCTGTCGGGGACGTGATTCGGGTGGACACGGAAACGGGAGAGTACGTCTCCCGAGCGAAGTAACTGCTCACTGCCAAGCCCCTAAACGCAAAATCCACGCGGGTGCCTAAATCTCAGCGCTCCGGCGAAACCTCTTCCAGTTCGCGATTGGCCGTTTCGGGTAACCAAAACCACACGATGACGGGGGCAATGGGCAAGGCAAGCACCAAAGTGCTGATTGCGGCAGGGTGCGACTCGAAGTAACTGTATAGAACGCCCTCGGCCAAAAGGCCTAACGCCCCGCCAATGGTGGTGACAACTTGCCGAACTCCCGAAGCCGTAGACCGGTACGAAGTGGGAAACAGTTCCGCTCCCAAAGCCGCAAACAAGGGCGAAATGATCTGCAACGATAGCAACATAACCCCAAAGGCCACCGGCACTAGCGGACCGGAAAGGTTGTAGAAGGCCAAGAGGCCCAAGGCATTGGCCACCATGGCCACGACCAGTACTTGTTTCCGACCCCACCGATCGCCTAACCAACCAGCAAGCAGATTCCCAGCCGGCGCGACAATGCCGACCGTGAGAAACAGGAGCGTCACCTGGGCGGGGGCATAACCATGCGTTTGCTGCAAAGTCTTAGAAACAAAGATGAGGGCCGCATCGAGGGTGAAGGCGACCGGCAGAAGTGCAGCACAAAGCGCAACGAGCCGACCAGGGTACATTTTGATCAAGTGCTTTACCGGAACAACAGCACTGCGCCAGGCTGACCGCTGGTTCGTTCTTTCTTGGTAATCGATAAAACGGCGGGTTTCCCGGAGCGATCGCCGAAACCACGCCAGCAATAACAGAGGCACAGCACCCAGGGCGTACAATGCGCGCCACCCGTATGGCAGAAGGTCAACTAACGCAAAGATGACCGAAGCCAACCCGTGACCCAGCGTACCAAACGCGGAAAGCACCCCGATGCCCCAACCCCGGTATCGTGCACGGATTTCTTCGGCGATCACAACGACCGCTAACATGCCCTCCGCCACGATGAACATACGGGCAACGAACTGAAACGCGGTGAATTGGCTAGCGTCGCCGGCAAAAGCAGTGACAAAGGTCGCCAGGGTAAACCCCAATATCGTCAATAAGAGTAAACGACGCCGTCCTAATGAATCGGCCAGCAGCGTCAGCAGCAGTGCCGGCAGCACGCCGAGGCGGATCACCGCCGTCAACCCGCCGATGTCGCTTTCGGCAATACCCAGTCCCTCTTGGATCTGTGGTAGGGCCAGCCCGAGGATGGCGATATCGTAACTGTCGATGAAATTCGCGGTCCCTAAGACCGCGACCACCCGCCATTCGTACGCGGTGAGCTGACGCCGCCCCTCCCGCAAAATCCTCCACGGAGCAACCAAGGCCGCCCAGATCCAGGACCCGCTAAACACGCCGCTTCGACTGCTTCCCGAATTCATGCTTCGGCCTCTCATACTGAAGGACCACGAGTCCCTCCACCTCTCACTGCCACGTTGAGTTGGCAACCGCGGCTGGATACGCTGAGATTGTGTCGTTCAAAGCCTATGGAATCGTGGGCCTCGTCCTTCTCCTCTGCACCTCCCCGGTGCTTGGGCACGGGGGGCGAGCCCCCTTCCTTTTTTGGGGAGGCTTTCCTCGCTCCAGCATCCCATGCCAGAGGGCAATCGGGACTGCCGCACGTCTTTGCGCCTTGGGGGCAGCGCAGATCCGCTTGCGCTGTTTGCTGACAGCATCCCCGCGTTGCACACCGGAACACATCGAGCAACAGCGGCGGAGGTTGGAGGTCCGTGCCCTCGACCTCATTAGCCAGGCCTGCACCGACCGGGCTGTTGCTCAACTCGGGTTCGTTGGTGTCATCGAAGCTCAGGCCGACATTGCTAACAACTGCGCAAGGGTCGACCGCGATCTCGCCGCGATCTTTGGCATCAGCCAAGAATCCACAGCAACAGCCAATTGTACCACCCACATCGCTAGCGCAGCCGTGAAGTTGCTGCGGGTTGCCGTCAAAAATTGGCAAAACATGTTAGACCGCATCGCCTACAAAAACGTACCGCCGTCACGGAAAGCTTCCTTGCTTGCAAGCACCCGCACACGCATTGGCAAGGCGAAGGAGAAGCTTCATCTTTTGGTCAGCACCGCGTGCCCAGGAGCACCTACTGCTTCGTTGTCCGCCTTGTCATTGGAAGAGGCGCTCACTAGCGTCGAGCAACTCGCCGAGTGCATTGCCGGCTCGGCCTACGTGCAGGACGCTGTGCACTGCGACCCGCTACTGAGCCCAGGTCCTACGTCACCGTGACTCCAGCCAAGAGAGGAAGTGCGCAATGCAACGGACGCGGTTATTAAACGTGTCCGCGATCCAAAGGGCACCGTCGGCACCCAGGGCCGCGCCCATGGGTCGGTTCAACAAGGCCATACTTGCCTCGGCTTGGTCACCCGCAAATCCAGCAGCGCCGCGGCCTACCACCGTCCGAATCACTCCTGCGGAATTGATCCACCGAAGCGCACTGTTTCCTGTATCCACCACAAGCATGCCCCCGTCGGCCAATAGTACGAGATCATAGGGGCTGTCGAGCTGAGCCTGCCGAGCAGGGCCACCGTCCCCGCTATATCCGCGAGTGCCAGTACCCGCTACCGTAGTGATCACACCGCGTGTGTCGACCCGGCGCACCACGTGGTTTTTGACCTCCGTGAAGTAAAGATTGCCTAAGCCATCTTCACGCACCCGAGCTGGCCCGTTGAGGCGCGCTTCGATAGCCGAGCCGCCGTCGCCCGAGTATCCAGCAATCCCGGTGCCTGCCACGGTCTGAATCACTCCAGCCTCGTCCACATAGCGGATCACGTGTGCGTCAAGATCCGCGATGTAAAAACCTCCCCGTCGCGACGGCCACACGCCAAAGGGCGTGGTCAGTCGTGCACTGCGAGCGGGTAGACCATCTCCATCGTTGCCTACTTCTTCCGTGCCCGCCACTCTATACACCCGCCCGTCAACATCTACTCGGAAAACGGCCGGCACGTGGTTTCCTGCAATGAGCCAACGACCTTCCGGATCGATCTGGACCTCACTGGCATGGTGCAACGGAGCCTCCGCGGCCAGTGCGCCGTCTGCCGGGAATGCCTCGAACCCCGTACCCATGACTGTGCGCACCGTACCATGAGCCTCAAGCTGCCGGAGGCGCAAATTGTTTCCATCCAAAATGAGCAAACGACCCTCAAGATCGAATGTCACACTCCACGGGTAGTACAGCGAGGTTTCCTGTCCTTGCCTTCCGTCTCCATCGAACAGGGCGCGCCCAGTACCAACCACGGTACAAATCGTGCCCGCGTCATTGCAGCTTCTTCGCGGAATCGTGCTCGGCGATGGAGTCGACCCCACCCGAGGGCTCGGCGTTGGCGTGGGAGTGGCATCGCTACGAGCCCCTTCCAAAATCCATCGACGCACTAAGTCAATTTCCTCTGGCGACAAGGGATCGCGATTTGCTGGCATGCGTTGGCCAAACCGCGGCGACGCACCCAGCTTTTCCAACAAGAAGCTGGCTTCGGGGTTTCCAGGCACCACCTCGCACGCGTTCAGCGAGCGTGCCCACGCACCTGGCCCGAACACCCCTTGGTACGTCCGCAAATCGTAGCCCGACGACGGGAACGGCCCTCCGTGGCACGTTGGGTTTCGGCAACCGTGCCGTTCGAAAAGCGGTACAATATCGCGCGAGAAACTCACGGTGGCCGTATCCGGCGGTGGGCCTTCCGGAGCTGGGCAAAGAGACAAGTCAACAAGTTCGGTACCGATGGTACGCGGACCGCTGTAAGCAACCATCCCGGAGGTCAACGCAACACTCAGGTCCCCCCCAACGGCCCAGAGGCCGCCCTCCGGGTCAATCCAACCCGCGTGAAAGTCACGCGAAGTATTGAGCCTCGTATCCACTAGCTCCCAACCACGCTCCGTTCGCAGGGCTAAGGATCCAGCTACGCCCACGGCTGCGGCCATAGGAGCCCGAACGAACACCCCGTTCATCTGAGGCGTCCCCGGCATCGCGCGGTCTGCAAAGCGTCCACCTTCGAGTTCGAGCAGGACACCGTCGGCGAAGCCCCCTGAGGCCACGACCAAGTCGCCCTCTCCGTGCACGGTGAATAACGGCCGCTGCGACTCCGTGGGCACCCTCTCCCACCGCTCGCCGTCGAAGTGGAGAATCGTTCCGCTGCGGCCGACGACATAGACGTCGTCAGAAGATCGCCCCCAAACCTTGTACAGTGTCGGAACACCGGAAGGAAGGACAGCACTCAAGTCGACCACCGACCAAGCAAAACCATCGAAGTGCCAAATGACTCCTCCGCTCGTTTCATCGTTCGGGTCTCCGCCAACCACGAAGATGTCTGCGGCACTCGTCCCCCACACCCCGAAGAGCGTTTGGGTCCCTGGCGTAGCGAGTCTGGTGAATTGGCTCGTAGCCACATCGTACCGCAGCACGAGCCCACCCTCTCCCACCATGTAGTACGCTCCATCGATTGGCTCCAAACTAATCCACCAGAGATCGCCTTCGGCTCCCGAATTCAAACGACGCCACCTTTGCCCGTTGTAGTGCAGCACGTATGGGCCAAAGTCGTCCGTGGCCGGGTCGGCCCCCACCACGTATACGTCCTCGGGTGAACTTCCGGTGATGGACAACAGCGCTGCAGGCAGATTGCGCAATACAAAAGACATCGCACCCCGAGGGGGCCCAGGCTCCGTGCACATGAAGTCCCGAGCCGCACACGCCGGTCTTGCATGACACCCCAAGCAGCTCGCCGGACCTTCGGACACGACAGTGCCATCGCGCAACACCCTCTGCCAGCGCCAGTAGGTACCGGAGGGGTCGAACCCGACTCTCTCCTTTTCCATCGCACTCCAGCGCACAAGGGAGTCGCCCCGGCAATCGGACCGAGTAAACTCCTCTTTGATCACGATCGAACCAGCTGGTAACGAAGGCGCATTGCCGCGGTAGGACGGTGCAGCGCCAGCATCGGTAAGCACGCGAACGTAATACCCCTCGTGCTCGGTGCTCAAGCGACAATCCCGCACCTCGACGAAGGTTTGCGCATAGTCTGGCGGAATAATCGACCGACTTGGACAGCCGGATAAAGCAGCATTCACGGCCAGCACGATTTCGTCGACCGTCACCGCCCCATCACCGGACAGGTCGAATTCTGGGCAGCGGTCCACCGGCGCAAGCCCGAGGGCAACATTGACCCCAAGCAGTATTTCCTCAATGGTGACCGCAGAGTCACGATTGCAGTCGCCGACGCACTGGCTCACACCTGGGCTTGTGCGGCCAAGGAGTGGCATGGCACCAACGATTAAGGCCAAGGTTAACCCTAAGGCCCACACCTGGCGACGGCCTCGGAGAACGTCTCTTGCGAGCGCACTCTGCATCAACGTTTGATTTTGCGGATTCGCCCGTTGAACGTATCGCTCACGTACAAATCGCCACGTTCGTCGAATGCGATTCCAAACGGACGATTCAGTTGGGCAGCTAAAGCCGGGCCACCGTCTCCTGCGTAGCCTCTGGTTCCGTTCCCAACTACCGTTCGGATGAGCCCTGTGGAAAGGTCGATCATCCGTACTACGTTGTTGTTCGTATCCGCGAAGTACAAGTTGCCATCGGGGCCGAGTTCTAAGTCCTGCGGATAGTTGAGTTGCGCCTCGATAGCGATGCCACCGTCTCCGCTGTACCCAGGAACGCCTGTGCCCGCTATCGTGGTGACGACCCCGCACTTAAAATCCGCACTGCAAAATTGCACGCGGCGGATCCGATGATTGAGCGTGTCCGCAAAATAAAGGTTCCCCAAGGGATCCACGGTAATCCCGCCAGACGGCTCGGGATTCGGTCCCGTCGGGAAGTTCACTAAAGCAGTTGCCAACGGTCCGTCAGCGAACCCGCTGGTTCCGTTTCCAACCACGGTATCGACCACAGCATTTTCGCGCTCTTGAGCAAACCGGTAGATCACACGGATCCGTTGGTTGCGCTGGTCAATGAAGAAGTAGTTTCCTTGCGCATCGAACACTCCGTGAGGTGGTTGATTCAGCCGCGCCTCTTTCACCGGCCCTCCGTCTCCGGCGAAAGCAGCCTCCCGTCCAGTCAGCACCCGAACACGCCCAGTGTCACGGTCCACCACGCGCAGCTTATGATTGTGCCAAGCGTGGAAGAGAATGTCTCCATTCGGAAACATCTCCACATCTGTCGGGTGATTGAGCGAAACGGTGAACGGATCGGCGCCCTCTTCCGTCAAGTCACTCAAGTCGTCCGGCCCGTCGCCCACGAAGTCCGTGCCCACGATCGTACGGATCGTGTCATCGGGCAAAATTTCTCGCACTAAGTGATTATTCCAGTCTAGAAATACCTTTCGACCGTTAGGCAGGAAGGCAATATCGAATGGCCAGTAGAGGGTAGCTGCCAGTCGGTGCGTACCATCGGGCGAGAAGCCAGCTCCGCCGTTGCCGGCATACGTGCAAATCGAACCAACCTCTTCCGAGCAAGGAACGATGGTCGGGGTTGGCGTGGGCGTCGGTGGTGGAGCGAGTTCCTCGCCCACATCTCCCACCACGCGGAACCTGTGGTTGTGGGTATCGGCAATAAATACGTGGCCATTCGGGGCAACTTCCACGCCGTACGGGCGGTCCAACCGAGCGCTCGTGGCTGGTCCACCGTCGCCGGCAAATCCTTGCTCGCCAGTGCCGGCGATGGTTTCGATCACGCCGTCCGGTCGGATCCTTCGAACAACGCTATTCATCGTGTCTGCGACGTACACGGAACCGTCACGGGCCACAGCCACGTCGCTCGGAGTATTCAGTTGTGCCTGCGTGGCCGGACCACCGTCTCCCGAGTAACCCGGCTCGCCGGTGCCCGCGATCGTGTGAATGATTCCGTCGGTGTCAATGAAGCGAATGACGTGGTTGCCGGTGTCGGCGATGTAAACCTGATCCCGCGCATCGATGGCGATTCGTCCGGCCGGCGGCGCTGACTGCCCGCGGGGTGCCCGCAGTTGAGCCAAGATCGCCGGCCCCCCATCGCCGCTGTATCCTGGTACCGATGTGCCACAAATCGTGCGGATGATACCGTCTGGGTCGATCAACCGGATCCGGTAATTCGCTTGATCCGACACCAGGATGTTCCCCTTGCTGTCGCAAGCAACCGAGCTGGGCAGATCGAGCTTTGCCTCGTTGGCTGGGCCCCCATCGCCCCCAAAGGCGCGCGCGCCCGTGCCCGCAACGTTCTCGACTCTGCCCGTCGCGAAGTCCAGGCGCTTGACCAAGGAATTATGCCACGCCGCAATCAACAAGCGACCCTGATGATCAAAAGCGACATTGGTTGGGTGGTTGAACTTGGTATACAAGGCGTCCCCATCCTGAGCGTCGCCGAGTTCGCCAGTTCCGGCAATGGTCTCCACCACACCATTACGGATGCGTCGCAGGCGATGGTTATTCCAATCCACGAGGTACAGGAGGCGATCGGGGCCCACCGTCAAGTCTTGCGGGAGATAAAAGGCAGTCGCCAACGGGTCCCTGCCGTCGCCGTCGTAACCAGCCAAGCCATTGCCGGCTATCGTGCGGATCACGGTTGCCGGGCACGTGGTTAAGGCAATCGCCACAGAACGCAAGACCTCCTCGATGGTTACCGATCCATCGAGATTTCTGTCGAACGAGGGGCACTGTTCTAACGCGCCACCAGGCAGTTCCAACGCGGCATTCACGCCGCGCAGAATTTCATCGACGGTGACGTTGCCATCAGCATTACAATCGCCGGTGCAGGCAACAGACGGACCAGCCCACCAAAGCAGCCCCGAAACCAGCACGATCTGAGGTATGCGCCACACTCCTCTGCTCATCCGCTGAACGCTCCTCCGACGCTCCCCGCAAACGCAGCGACAACTTACTACACCCTGCTGAAGAAACAAGACCAAAAAGCTCAGTTTGTAGCCTGGCTACCACCCGTTCCAGAGCCAACGTGGCTTTGCTTTTGTCCCGTTACTCGTCGCCTCCTAAAACTGTCCCAAGGTGGCCGCACTAAGGGCGGGTCGGCCAGATCGGGGAGCTCGTCAAAGGTCAGTCTTAGGCGCAGGCGCTTTTCCAACTCTTGGCCTCTCGCGTCTTCGACCACAAGCGAAAGCTCGGCCTCCGCTCCTTCGAACTCAAAAAATGGCCCCGGCCCCCGCACGGGAAACGCGAGGGCAAACCGACGTGCAAAGCCGTCGTCGGCCTCGTGCATTCGCACGACCACCCGGGGTGCGTCAAAGAGTTCTCTCTGCGCTGTTCGCATGCGGACCCGAAGTCGTAACGGCTCACTCGTGTCAAGACAGCGCACGGCCAAGTTCAATCGAACTGTGGCACCAATCTGACCGAAATTGATGACCCGAAAGCGATCGCAATTCCCAATCACTCCGAAACCTTCCACCAAGTTCCTGCCCACCCATAACCCGCGCCCTTCAGGGCAAGGTAAATCAGCAAGTGGGCTAGGCGGCATATCCGGTCCGTCGCCACAGCAGTCCGTACCCAAGGGAGTAAGGGACGCGGTACAGCCCTCCGTTGGCTTACAACTTACTCTCTCGCAAGCGGTCGCTTGCTGAACGTCGAACACGAAATCTACGTGGGCACTCTTTGCTACTTTGGTTTGTTCTGTTGCCTCAATCCGTACAAAGTGCGGACCCACATCCTCGGCCTTCGGTACCCAAACCAAGCGGGCGTTCTGACCTTCGGTTCGCAGCTCCAGTCCCGGCGGCCCCAGCACCAGCTCATAAAGGAGGGGGGCTCCGTCAGGATCAGACACCGGGACCACGACGTCTATTGGGTAGTCAACGAACGCACGAAAAACTTGAAGCGAACTCGGCGCTGGTGGCCGATTTGTTGCCGTGACCGTCGGCGACGGAGTCGGGCTCAGCAAACGCCCAGTTACAGTTGGAGAGGGTGGTCGTGTCTGGCTTGCGGTGACCGAGGGTGTACCACGAGTTGTCGGCCCGGCCGTGCAACTTGCCGTTCGCGTGGCGGGTTGTGGCATCGGCGATCCGCTTGCTGTGACCGTAACGACAGGTGTGGGCGTCCGATCATTCTCAGCAGTGGCGCCCGGCGTTGCCGGTTGCGATGCACACGCGGTCACCGCCGGCGATGCTGCAGGCGTGTCAACTGCGCGCCGGGGCCCCCCCGCCCCATTGCAGCTCCAGAGGATGCCGACCAGACCAACGTAAACTGAGCCAAGAACTCGACAGGCCCGCTTCGCGCCCGAGCACTGGGTGCCGACCACGTCATTAGCATTGGCCCCTGCACCGGCCGAAAGCAACTATTGTTCTTGCGTGGCAAAGGCACCGGCCCCGGCCCGCAACACTGAGCCGGGGCCGTATTCTTCGCTCACTGGCAGGCAATGTGGACAGTGCCCACTGCATCCATCGTCGGGAAGCCCGGCAACACGATCTCAGCAAAGGGCAGCGCGAAGCCGAGCCGCCCAGTGTTGAGCACGTTGTTCTCGATATTCGCGCATCCAAACGCAGTATTCGTGGCCGACGTGCTTAGATTCGTCTGGGTCAACGCGGTTCCGCTCGAGTTCACCGCATCGTAAACCGTCGCACTCACGGAGCCTGTGGTCACCAGTCCGGTCAACGACAGGTCGCCCGCGGAAGCGTCGAACGGATCGGAGTCCGCCGGGCAAGGCGCATTCACGTCGGTCAGGATTCGCAAGTACAAGGATTCAGTCAGCGTCATCCCACCTGCTGGGTAGGTACCGCTCAACGTCACTTGGATGGGCGAAATACATGCCGGTGGGAACTGAGAGGACAGCTTCGCTTGCGACACAAGGCCACCCGGGTTGGTGAACACGTCATCGCACTCCGGATCGATCGGCAACCCACCGTTGGGACCTGGCGGCTGCGATGTATCGTGATCTTGCACTGCGACGGAGTCGTAGCCATCCGTCTCGCCACCATCGCAATCGATCTTACCGGTCCCGTCGCCACCGGGCCGTACGCAAACTTTCGCCAGGCCGAGCAAGTTAATGGGATTGTAGTGCGAACCGGATGCTGGAATTGTGATCGTCCGCACGCCGTTGGCAGGGTTCAGATCCGAGAACTGCCATGTTTGGTAACCGCTCAGCAACAAGTTCAAGTTGATACCGGACGTGGTCTGGAGCTTCACCACCGCGCCGTTTGTCGCGTTCGGCCGCAACGTACACAGGCGAGTGAGCGGTGTTGGCGTTGGGGTGGCAGTGCTGGTTGGAGTCTGGGTTACCGTCGGCGTGTGCGTTCGGGTTGGAGTCCGGGTGCGAGTTGGCGTGCGCGTGAAGGTGTTCGTCGGTGTCGGCGTGTTCGTCGGAGTATAAGTTGGTGCACCCGGCGGGAGTGTAAAGCTCGGGGTTGGGGTTACCGTCGGGGTATCCGTTGGGGTTGGCGTACGGGTCGGAGTCTGAGTCGGAGTGTCTGTCGGCGTCGGAGTAAAAGTGCCCGTGTTGGTCGGCGTCGGTGTTGGTGTCGCTTCCAACTGACACCCGCGATTACATCCGTCGCCATCGGTACGGTTCGCGTCGTCACAGGTTTCCCAAGGCTCTTGGATCCCATTTCCACACGTACTCACCCGGCATTCGAACTTCACGGTATCGGGCTCGGCTTTTCCAAAGGGGTCACGCGCTCGAATCCGTACCGTGTAACGACCCGGGCGCACACTTTTCACCGTAATGCCGTCGCTCAAGTACGTCACTTTCAACGGGACGAGAATCGGGACCGGAGCACTACACTGATTCAGTGCAGTGTAGGTGGTTCCTGGCGTCGGAGTTTTCGCTCGGATGACCGAGAGCCCCCAGCCTGAAGCACCGAACACCGATTCGAGTGCGTTTAGGTTAGCGACATCGATTGGTTTGATACTGGTCGCCCTAGGCTTCAGCACCTCGATCGAGGTTAAACCAAAGTTCGCAAAGCAGGAGCTAAACCGCGGATCCGTGTTGTTAATGCACACCCGAGGGCTGATCGTACAACTACGATTGTTCAAATCGGGATCGCTGTCGCAGCGGGGATCTCCTTCGTAACACACGACCTTGTTCTTGGGTCGGCCTTTTCGATCGAGGGTAGGTACTGGCTCGACGTGCCACTCGAGACCACAGTCGGTAACCGCGCTGCCCCCTCCTGCCACGCAGGGGTTCACAGGCGCAGCCCACACACACGGACCTGTTGGGGTCGGTGTTGGTGAGGGCAAAGGAGTGTTCGTGCGCGTCGGTGTGTGCGTCCTCGTGGGTGTGTTCGTGGGCGAACCCGTGGGGGTAAAGGTCAAGGTGGGCGGCGGGGGCAAGGTGTTTGTCGGGGTCGACGTTGGCAGCGGGGTGTTCGTTGGCGTTGGCGTTGCCGTACATGGCGCGCCCACACAGCCCGAAGACGGGTTGCACGTCTGACACGCGTCACACACAACCGGCTCGCCAGCCTGGCACACACCACCAAAGCACAGGTCTCCGGTGGTGCAAGCGTTGCCGTCGCTGCACGGCGTTTCATCCGGGGCAAAGTCGTCATCGGGGCAGTTCGCTGCGGTACCCGTGCAGTTTTCCGCAACGTCGCAGGAACCGGTTGCGGCGCGGCACACGACAGAAGCCGGTTGGAAGGCGTCGGCCGGACAATCATTGCCTACGCCGTCGCAGCTCTCCGCCACATCGCAAGGACCTGCCGCAGGCCGACAAACTGCCGTAGACTTTGCATCCGCTGGGCAAGAAGCACTCGTACCGCTGCATGTCTCCGCAATGTCGCACGCCCCTGCTGCCGCGCGGCACACGGTTCCGGCAGTCGCTAAGGAGTCCGCGGGGCAAAGAGCGCTGCTACCCGTGCAAGTTTCCGCAGGGTCGCAAGGCCCAGTGGAACTGCGGCAAATCGTGCCCACAGACTTAAAGGTACAGTTGGCCGTACAGCAGGAGCCCGAGGTTCCGTTTGCGCTTCCCTGATCGCAATCCTCGCCCACCTCAGACTGGACGACACCATCACCGCAGAAAGACGTAAACGTCACAGTGACAAAGTGGCCATCGCTATTGATGTCGCGGCTCCCAACCCCAGGGTAGGTACCTGCAGTTTGCCCGCTAAAGGTGAGCGCCATACCCATGCGCACCGCACACTCGTCACCACCACCGGCACCGTTATCGCTCCCGCAACTTTGGCTCCAGACGAATCGTATGGTGTGCGTTTGCGTTACCCCGTTGCTGAGGCCCCGAATCGTCGCCGAGCTACTGTCGTTAAATGCGAGGTTGCCACTGCCACTGAAGCTCTCGAGCAGCCCCGGGTCGGGTAGGCTCAACGAACCGCTCACCAATGCCCCACCCGTTTGGCTTCCGTTGATGATCGTCGCGTCCGCATGTGCGACCCCAGCGCCGCCATCGTCCACCACGGTAAACGCCCCGACCCGGCTCGTAGACACGTTCAGGTGGTACGCACCTGGCGCCGTCACCGCGAAATTCAGCGTGTAATCGGAATTCAGGGTAATTGAGCGGGCAGCCGTTGTTTCCGTGTCCGTTCCGACTACCGCACTATACCGGGTGCTAAAACCAGTGGCCGAACTGCTCAAAATACTCACTTGGTGGCGCCGCTGGCGCGCCGTGGGCGGATTCTCCAGCAAGTCCGCGTCGCTATTGTCCGTAATCGAGAGGCCGGTGATCCCTTGAGCGTGTGCACACGGCCCCGTTGTGCTCACCAGTAAGGCACAAAAGACCAAGCTCCGGAAAACAGCTACGAGCCACCGATCCCAGCGCTGCACGTTCCATCCCTCCCCGTGGGGTGCGCCTGGCGACACTCGCCTGCTCCACGTGCGACGTCGAGTCCACGAATCGCGAACGGCCCTTCGGCTGGCAACCATGCCCTCTCCCTCGGCACCCCTTTTCGATCGTTGGCTTCATAGCACGTATCGGACATGCTTTGTCAACACATTATCTGCACCTGATGGGGCGGGGTGATTTGCTCGGGGCTCTTTCAGACCGTCCAACGCAAGACCATCACCCCAAGGATCATGCCTCCCCGCGGTTACTTACGCCGATACTTCTGCACGGCCGCCTGCATTGCCTTAGCAACATGAGCAGCGTTGTGCTCATCGTAGAAAAACTTGTACTGGGATCGGCCTGCATCGATCGACAAGTCCAACTCGCCAGCAGGAGACAGAAAGAACGTTCGTGGAACGTAAGCTCCGTCGGGCTTATACTGTTCGCTCAAGTCGCGGCGTTTGTCGGCATCGATGCGGACCATCACCAAGTTCTTGGCCTGCTCCACCAGTCCGGGATCTTGGAAAACGCGCGCGTAGTTAGCACAGTGTGGACACCAAGTGGTGTAAAAGATCAAACACACGGGCTTTCCGGTTTTCTTCGCTTCCTTGAGTCCCTCTTCGTAGCTTCTCCAATGGATTTTGGCGTCGTTCCAGTCTTCCGCCCCTGCGCGCGCAACTGACATTCCCTGCCCACTAATCCAAGCTACGGCAGCAACGGCGAACAAAAATATCGCGAGTCTTCCCACGTTCCTTTCCTCCTTCCCACCCTTGGACGCTGCGGTTATCGTTGCGCAACGAGAGCCGCTGATTGCAGTTCCTCCGCCTGTTCACGATCGGGCACGTGTTCGCTGTGGCAAATGTGTTTGCCATCGACGACCGGCAGCGACGCAACCCGCGAACGGAGAAACTCCCTGGCCTCCTCCGTAAGCCCTGGGCTACGTGCTGCACGACGCGCGGGCTGGAAAGCCGGATCCTTTCCGCTGGCAAACAGCTCGATTTCCTTGGAGATCCGCATGCTACACCAGTCGTGCCCGCACATGGCGCAAAAATCCGTGTCCACCACCAGGTCCTCATCGTGCAACGCGCGAGCGGTTTCCCCATCGAAGGCCAACTCGAACTGCTTCGGCCAGTTCAAGGCCGCCCGAGCCTTGGACAAGTCGTCGTCCCACTGCCTCACTCCAGGGATTCCCCGCGCGATGTCGCCTGCATGCGCTGCGATCTTGTACGCGATGCAACCATCTTTCACGTCCCGCTCACGCGGTAACCCCACGTGCTCCTTCGGCGTCACGTAACACAGCATCGCGGCTCCGGCGCGTGCAGCCTCTGCGGCACCAATGGCACTCGTGATGTGGTCGTAGCCCGGAAAGACATCGGTCACGAGCGGCCCCAGGACATAGAAAGGCGCGTCGTCACAAACACGCTGCTGCAACTGCATATTGAAGGCAATTTGGTCGAGCGGGACGTGGCCAGGGCCTTCCACCATTGCTTGCACTCCGGCCTCGCGCGCACGGTGCACCAGCTCGCCCAACGTATACAGCTCTGCGATTTGGGCAGGGTCCGAGGCATCTGCGGTGCAACCCGGGCGGAGCCCGTCGCCCAGAGAGTACGTCACGTCATACTCTCGCATAATGGCACTGATTTCATCGAACATTTCGTAAAGCGGATTTTGCCGATTGTGGTACAGCATCCACTTGGCCAGAATCGAGCCACCTCGGGAAACAATTCCCGTGATTCGCGAGCGGACTAACCCCAAGTGTTCTTTCAAAACGCCGGCGTGGATCGTGAAATAGTCCACCCCCTGCTGCGCTTGAGCCTCGATCTCGCGGAGAATGACGTCGTAAGTGAGATCCTCGATGTTCCGACCTACGATCATGCTGTAGATGGGTACGGTACCAATGGGGACCGTGGCATTGTCGATGATGGCCTGCCGACAAGCCCTCAGGTCGCCTCCGGTCGACAAATCCATCACAGTGTCGGCGCCGTATTTTTGAGCCCAGAGGAGTTTTTTCACCTCGAGTTCCAGCGTGCTTTGCACCGGTGAGGCACCAATGTTGGCGTTGATCTTCGTGGTCACCATCCGCCCGATCCCAGTCGGATCCAGCCGCTTCGGGGCACGTTCGCCCCGCATGTATTCTGGGTCGGAAATGAGCCTCCACCGTTGCGCCACAGTCTGATTCACCCAGAAACGTGCACCCTCGCGCGCCCCAGGATGCCCGATGGGGTCCTTGGGATATACTCGCTCGCCATCGCTCCCCCGCGGTGGCAACCCCCCGCTACCGGCCAGGTGGCGCTTGTTGGCGGGAATCACCAGTCGCCCGCGGGCAACCTCCTGCCGGATGAATTCAGCGCTGACGTTTTCGCGGATGGCCACTCGCTCCATTTCCGGTGTGACGATGCCCTTCCGGGCCGCTTCCAATTGGGTCATGGTGGACACTCCTCTTTCTCCAACGACACTAGCGAGCTTCGAAACCGTTCGCTCACCGCACTGTACGCGCCGAGGTTCGATGCCGCAAGCGCTGGAGCCGACGTCTGCCCGCTAGGGGGACCAAGACGCTTCCCAAAAGAGCCAGGAGCGCGCTGCCCCATGGTTTTTCGCTGCTTGGCTGAAGGGTACACCCACCCGAACTCGAGCCGGAGCCACTCGGGCGACGAGTTCGAGTCGGCAGAGGCGTCGGGGGTTCGGGGGGAGGAGGTGTTCCCGGTCCGACCGTCGGCGTCGCAGTCGCCGCAGGTAACGTCGCACGGCTGATATTCCGCAGTACCGTCGCCGTATTCGCCTCCGCGTTTACGGTGACAACCTCGGCAAGGCCGCCAGTAGCGTCGGAAACAACATTCAGGTTTGCCACCCTCACGGCGACCGGACCTCTACCTACAGCAAAGACGCTAGGAAGAAACCCACCCTGACCATCCCCCAGCCAAACCGTCACGGTATTTGCGTCGTGCTGCGCCGAGACTAAATCAACCGCCCCATTGCCGTTCAAATCCGCTGCAGCCAAGCCGACGCTGTCCGCAGCGACCTCTTCCGTGGCCACGATCTGCCAAGTTCCGGCGCCATCACGCGCCAGCACGTCCAACCGCCGGGCGGTTGGGCTCAATGCAGCAAGGTCCGGTATCCCGTCCACAAGGAAGTCATCCACAACCAATGCGGACGGCGCCGCGGGCAAGTCGATCCGCGCCACCTCGACAAACTCTGCGCCGCCCACACCTGCGAACACCGTGATTCCTGGCGGATCTGCCGTTCCTACGGCAACATCCGGGTTTGCATCGCCAAACACTTGCCCCACGGAGAGCGCTACTACGGGCCCCACCACCTCTAACAAGGACGTGTGTTCAAAGCCGCTCGCACCTAGGCTTCGCAACACCGCCACTCGTCCAGAGGAGGGGGGCACTGCGAGTAGATCTACCTTACCATCGCGATCGAGGTCGGCAGCAACAAGCTCACCCACGCCCGCGTCGACCGCGACGGTACGGGGCAATCCAAAGCCAGCAACGCCGTTAGGCAAGATCGTAACGCGAGGTTGGTTTTCGTGAGCCAAGGCTGCGTCCACGAAGCCGTCGCCGTCAAAGTCTCCCGCGGCAAGTCGCGTCGCACCAGGAACGCCAGCAAAGTCTTGGCGCGGGCGGAAGCTGCCGCGCCCATTACCCCGGAGCAACGAAATCGTTCCGTCGGCTTGGTTCAGCACGAGTAAGTCCAACCAGCCATCGCGGTCAAAGTCTGCAACTTGAGGCAGAGAAGGGCTTTGCCCGGTACCAAAGGAGAGCGCGGCCACGAACGCACCGCCTCCCTGTCCGCGAATCACGCTCACCGTTCCGGTAGCGCCATTTGCGGTCACTAAATCTACGGCACCCTCCTGATCCTCGTCAAAGTTGCCCACGGCAAGCCCCACAGGGTTGCTGCCGACAACCAGACGCGATGAAGTTTCAAACCGACCATCCCCAAGGCCGGCGAACACCCCAACGTCGTTCGCTCCTCGGTGCAACACCACCAGGTCTGCCCGGCCATCCCCTGTGACTACTTGTCCGGGGCTCCGGTCGTCCAGCGCGAACATCGCAATCGGTTCTTTGCCAACAGGCATCGCAAAGACCCGGGTAAAGCTGCGGCGCGCGTCGTTGCGGAATACGACGACCTCTCCAGGCTCACTTGCCACTACCAGGTCCGGCACACCATCCCCCGTCACGTCCCCCCAAGCCACGGAAGATACCGCAGAGCCCACCGGAAGCGTGGTAACCACCGAAAACACCCTTCCGCCTCCCTGACGAACGATGCTCACGCTGCCTGAGCCACGGTTTCCAACCGCCAGGTCTGCAAGACCGTTCGTGTCGAAATCCCCTGTGGCTAAGCTCGCCGGCTCACTCCCGGCGGGGAGCGAATCGACCACGGATAAGCCCCCACCCGAGTCTACCTTTAAGAACACGACTTGATTCGTACTTGCGTCGGCCACGGCAAGAAAACGATCCGCAGCGGCAAGTGCGCGGAGGTCGCCACCAAGCGCGAGCGCGGTCTGCGAACGAAAGGTGCCGTCGCCCTCGCCAAAGGCAACGGCCACACTGCCAGAAGAGCGATCGATCGTGGCCACGTCGAGCACGTCATCCCCATCCAAGTCCGCCAGCGCAACACCAAACGGATCTGAGGCAAGAGCAGACAACCCTCGCACGGTGAACGCGCCCGTGCCACGCCCCTCGAGCCAGCGGACAGCTCCCGCCTCAGCATCAGAAACAACTAAATCGAGGAACGGATTTCCCCGTTTTACGTCGACGTTCCCGGCAGCTACACCCGTCAGCGCACCACCGACGTTGCGAGTCTCCAGCGCACTGCGAAACGTCAGCGGAACCCCAAAGGGGTTGGCGGTCGGAGTAGCCGTGACCGTGGGCGACTGGGCACCGGTGGCCAGCGTCGGCGTGGGCGTCAAGCCGACGGTTCCGGAAACCGTGGGGGAAGAGGTCACGGGAGCGGTCGGTGAGACGACTCTTGTTGCCGTGGGAGAGGTTGCCGGGGTTGCTGTCGGAGTTGCCACGATGGTCCCACGGGGGGTGCGGCTCGGCGTGGGCGTCCGCGTTGGCCGATGAGTCGCGGACTCAGCCACGCTAGCAAACAGCGCCAAGGCCCAAGCAACGACCCACAAACTCTGGGGCTTCCACGGCCAACAGCACCCACACTTGCCTTTTTGCCGGGGGCGCAACAAGTTCACCCCCCAACGCTTGCTTCAGTGTACGTCGAATTGCAACCCAAATTGGATGCGGCGCAGTTAGCCCTTTTCCTGCACTTCGGCCCCTTTGCCGAAAGCGCGATCGAGCAGCGAGCGCAGCTCTCCGGTTGCGTGCAACTCGCGGATGATATCGCAACCACCAATGAACTGCCCGTCGATGTAAATTTGCGGAATGGTCGGCCAGTTGGAAAATTGTTTGATCGCCTCTCTTTTCTCCGGGTCTTCCAGCACGTCAACATGGGCAAACGGGTAACCGTATTGCTTCAGGCACTCCACCGCAGCAGCCGAGAAACCACACATGGGAAACTGCGGGTTTCCCTTCATATAAATGATCACCTTATTTTCCCGGATCTCCTTCTCGATCTCGGCAAAGACGTTTCTCGACATCAGTTCCCTCCGTCTCGAGCTTGTCACTCTTCAACTGTTCCCCGTATGCTGCCGCTTTTCTTGCCGTTGCGCCCACTCTTCAGGGGTGAAGGCGGCAATGGCCAAAGCGTGAATCCGATGGCGCATGGCATCGCCCAACGCATTGTATACCATTTGGTGACGCTGCACTAAACTTTTCCCCGCAAAATCACGACAAATCACAGTCGCGCGGAAGTGGTTGCCGTCACCCACTTCGTCGACCACCTCGACACTTGCGCTCGGCAAGGCTTGTTGGATCATTCGTTGGATCTCGTTCGGGCTCATCGCGCTCTTTCCCCTAGCAGGGTCGTCAGCGCAAACAACCCGAGTACGATTCCAGACGCCAACCGCTCATGCCGTCGCCAAATTCTCCGCACTTGCTTGGAGTTCCGTAGCTATTTGCTCGCGCGTACGAGCGATCAACTGTTCCACTCCGAGGTGGCCATCGACCTCCACTTCGATTGGCGAACTAAAGCGAATCTCGATCGTCCGGCCTGGGTTGAGCCGCCACCAAGGAACACGTGCCAAGGCAGCGTAGCTACCACAGATTGCGGCAGGCAAAATTGGCAGCCGGTGATCGATTGCAAAGTGAAATGCCCCTTTTTTAAATGGCAGAAGCTCGCCGGTACGGCTTCTGGTCCCCTCGACGAAGAAGATCACCTGCCCCCGAATTTTCCGAGCAGCGGCTTCCGCAATCGCGCGAAGAGCGCTCGCACGATTTTGACGATCGACCACGATCTGCCCCGAGGGGCGCAGCGCCCAACCGATAATGGGCCATTTGACCAGTTCGCGTTTCGCCACGAAACGAAATGGAATGGGTACTACCCGCACCAGAGCCAAGATATCGAAAATACTCGCATGGTTGGCACAAATCACGTGCGTTCGTTGCCAATCGATCGGCACCGCCTCCCGCACCTTCAAGCGGATACCCGCGATTGCCAGCAACACTCCGGTCCACAAACGTTGCGCCACCCAACAAGCAAAGTAAGTATTGTGAGCAATGGCGCGATCGAGCCTTTCCGGAAAACCCAAACTCTGCTGCAGCCGCCCCCACAAGTAACGAGTCCAGACGACCACCAAAACCGGCGCGCCGAGAAGGGCCGTCCACACACTCGCCAAAATCAAGCGTACTACATTCATCAACACGTTCACCTGTTGCCCTCCGACCTTTCATAGACCCAACCACTCGTTCGCATCCACAAGCGGTGACGCGGACCCGGGAGGTTCAACTGCCCGTTTCCGTACGCAACATCTCCATGGTACACGGTGCAGGCACCGCCTTCGACGAAATACAATTCAGGTTCAAAACACTCCACGCCTCGCTGCTCAGCCGCCGCCAACAGTTGTCGCACATCGCTCGGCGAGCCCAACTGGGTCAAGGTCACGAACGTGGGAGCCGGAAGCTCGATTTCACCCCGGTGATGCGCTGCCAAGGCTGCTGGCGGCGTGAACCAGCGGTGCGCAGAGATCTCTCCACCGTCGGTGTGAACGACGTCGCGTGGAGCCGGAGCAAGGAAAAACCACGTATCGAAACGCTTGGGAACATTCACCGGAGTGATCCAACGCGCGAAGGTTACCAACTGCTCTGGCTGAACCCGCACTCCCGCCTCTTCCCACGCCTCACGTGCGGCAGCGTAACGAGCAGCTTCCACTGGGTCATTGCCAGACGCTTGCGCCTCATCTCTTGGATCAACCCGGCCACCGGGGAATACCCACGCACCTCCGTGAAAGTCGAGCCTGTGGCTACGACGGACCAAAAGCACTTCGCAACCTTCGCGACCGTCGCGAACGAGGATCACCGTGGCGGCGGGGCGAGCGGGAACAATTTCCATACCCGCTTCTTATTCTGCACCGCTTCTCCGAGCAAGCCAACGTCACCTAGGCACAGAGCCAGAGCGCCCACCTATCCTTAGGAAGATCTCGTAGCGACCTAGCAAACAAGCTACGACGAAGGTGCCGCCAGTTCTCGGGCCTTTCAGCAGAGCAACGTGGCTGCGTTCCCATCGCAGGACGTCCGCTCGTACAGCCTCGTACCAACCGACCCACCTTGTCTTCGACGCCGAGCGGAAACCGAGATCGGGTACGAGCTCGCCAGCGCCACGTACCCGAACTCGTCTGGAGGCTCGACCATACCGCTATTTCTCGCGAGACCTGGGGACGTCGCGCGTTATGGTTCGATGTTCTTCGCGGAGCCGAGTCGAACACAACGATGCTGACCGCTTTGGTGCACAACTGTCCAACGGAACAAAACCCTCTGTGAAACCCTTCGGCGCTGTCACCAAGCAATTCGGATGTTTGGCGGCGATCACCGCCCCGCTACGAAGTGCTCTCTTGTGTAGGCACAGGTTGCAGGCAAAGGCCCACAATGGCATCCGCCTACACGCTGCGGTCTCCCCGTTGTACCAGGCGCTGTGCGGCTTTCGCTGTCCTCGGCCTGCGGCGTCGCGGGATCGACCTCGGAGACCTCAAACCCATCGCGGGTGCAAACCGGCGATCACTTCTGAAGACTGCACAAACCAAGCTCGCACAGCGCAAGATAGCTCCGTGGCCGGGCACGGGCCGCGGCAATGGTTGCAGGGAAGGTTACGAGCCGGACTTCAGCTTCTGGGCAACCCGAGCATGCGCTGCGCGATGATGTTGAGTTGAATTTCGGAGGTGCCCCCTGAGATCGTCACCGAGCGGCTGTACAAGTACGCGCTTTGCCACTGCCCTCCGTTCCACGCTCGTGGGTCTCCCGCGTACAGTTGCGCCCAGGGGCCCTGGATAGCCATAGCTGTTTCGTACAAGTGCTGAGACAGGCGATTCCAGAATTCCTTTTTCAGACTCGTTTCCGGCCCCGGGGCCTGGCCGCGTTCGAGCCGGCCCATGGTATCGTAGTTATGCAGCCGCAAGATTTCGACGCGGATGAAAGCGTCTGCAATCGCCTGGCGTATGACCGGATGAACCGGTTGGCCGCGCCGCTGCCTTTCGCGCAAAATGTCCAGGAGGCGGTCAACAGCGATTTTGTGTTTCACTTGTTCCTTGAACAGGTACCCGGTCCCCCGCTCGTGCGCGAGGGTGTGCATGGCAATCTGCCATCCACCGTTTTCGGGGCCGATCAAATGCTCACGGGGGACATACACCGCATCGAGGAAAACCTCGTTAAACTCCGCGCTTCCCGTCATTTGGCGCAACGGCCGCACCGTTATGCCGGGAGCTTGCATGTCAACGATGAAGTACGAGATCCCGTGATACTTCGGCGCCACAGGGTCGGTACGGGCAAGGCAAATGGCCCAGCGCGACACCTGGGCATAACTGGTCCAGACCTTTTGTCCCGTCAGTCGGAATCCGTCTCCGTCCCGTTCGGCACGGGTTCGCAGGCCTGCCAAGTCGGAGCCTGCTGACGGTTCACTGAACAACTGGCACCAAATCTCTTCTGCTGAAAGGATCTTTGGCAAGAAGCGTTTTTTTTGTTCCTCCGTTCCGTACCGTATCAGTGTGGGGCCGACGTTGTGCACGCCGACCTTGTTGATCAGTTCCGGCGCTTGCGCTCGGGCCATTTCCTCATTGAAGATAATTTGTTCGACCATCCCCAAGCCGGCGCCTCCGTACTCCTTCGGCCAAAGAATGCCAGCGTATCCAGCGGCGTGGAGCTTCGCTTGCCACTGCCGCAAGAACGCCACCTCGTCTTCGAATCGCTCAAACGGGCTTCGAGTTCCCGCGGTCCAATCCGGTGGTAGGTTTTCCCGCAGCCAAGCTCGCAAGCGACGGCGAAATTCCTCGTGTTCCGGCTTAAACCGAAGTTCCATCGGCCCTCATCCCGCGCGGTGGTCTATCGCGCAGGGCCTGCTCCGGCAAGGCCGAGGTGGTATCTTGCGCGGCACAGCGGTTACAGCGCAAAATCCGGCCGCACTGCGTGGGAGCGGAGGCCAACATGACATACGATCGCATCTATATCGACGGGCGCTGGCAAACCCCAGGCAATGGAAGCTTTGCCGTACTAAACCCGGCCACCGAGGAAGTGATCGCACAGGCCCCAAACGCAAGCCTCGCGGATGTCGATCGCGCCATTGCCGCTGCGCGTCAGGCCTTTGATTCTGGACGGTGGCGCCGGGCAACTCCACGGGACCGCGCCAAAGTGTTGTGGACACTTGTCGACCGCCTAAACCGCCGCAAGGAGGACATCCGGTCGCTTCTTGTCTCCATGGGCGGGGCAGCCTGGATTACCCATCCGATTCAACTGGACACTCCCATCGGGCTGCTCGCCCAGTACGCCGAATGGGCCGAAAAGTTTCCATTCGAAGAAATGCTCCCTCCGGTACCCAGCATCGGGCCTGACGGCAATCAAATGAACCACGCCATGGCGGTGTACCAACCGGTGGGGGTGTGCGGGCTCATCCCCACTTGGAACTTTCCCTTTTACGTCACGGTGCAGAAAATCGGCCCTGCCCTCGCTACTGGCTGCACCATCGTGGTCAAGCCTTCTCCCTTTGCGCCACTGATCGACCTCTTGATTGCCCAGGAGGTGGAACACTGCGACCTTCCACCAGGGGTGTTCAACGTGGTTACCGGCGAGAGCCCAGCCCTCGGCGCGCGGTTAGTAGAAAGCCCGCTCGTGGATAAGGTGAGTTACACGGGCAGCGTCGCCACCGGCAAACGGATCATGGCCTCCGCCGCAGCAACGTTAAAGCGAGTCCACTTGGAACTTGGCGGGAAGTCCGCGGCAATCTTTTTGCCTGATGCAGATCTCGACGCCTACGCGATGTATGCAATGACGCCGGCATTCTTCCACGCGGGGCAGGGCTGTGCCATGTGTACGCGGGTGCTGGTTCCGCGCAACCGCCAAGAGGCCTTGACCGAGCGGTTGCAAACTTATCTCCAGGCCATGGTGCATATCGGCGACCCAGCAGACCCAAACATCACCATGGGCCCTGTCATCCGGGCCGAGCGTCGTGCGCAAATCGAAGAGTACATCGAGTCGGCGCACCGGGATGGAGCGCAACTCGTTACCGGCGGCAAACGGCCCTCCCACTTGCCCAAAGGCTTTTTCCTCGAGCCCACCATTTTCGCCAACGTCAGCAACGACATGCGGATTGCCAGAGAGGAAATTTTCGGCCCGGTCCTTTCCATCATCCCGTATGACGAGGTCGACGAGGCGATTCGCCTGGCCAATGATTCCGAGTATGGCTTAGGAGGAGCGATTTACTCGGCCGACGTACCCAAAGCGATCGAGCTCGCAAAGCAAATCCGTACAGGATCGCTCAACATCAACGGTGCGGTGAACTTGCTGCACACACCCTTCGGTGGATTTAAACAGAGCGGCATCGGTCGCGAAGGGAGCAAGTGGGGCGTGCTGGAGTACTGCGAGGTACAAGCTGTTGCTTGGCGCTAACAACAACGTGCTCACGGTCCCCGTACCGTGTCCGGTCGTCGCCACGCCGTTTGGAAGTTACTCTTACCGGAGAGAGGGGAACGCGGATGATGGGAAAAACCGATGAATCGTTTACGGCTGTGGAACGTGCAGCGTTAGCGCCCTTTTTTACCAACCTCGATAGCCCAGTGTTTGCCCTGCGGAATCTACCCGAGGTCGTTAAAGGAGCTTTGTTCGCGCGGTATTCGCGGTCCCCCAAATCTGTGCGGCGTCTCTTTCTCGACGAATTTCTCGACCAGGTGCCATCTGGAGAAATTCACGAAGTCGGGGTTGAGCGCGCGGAGCGCCTGTACGAACGCGTGTTTGATGAGTATGGCGACGACTCCGTTGCCCAGCTCGGCGGGGTACACCTCGCGTGCGAAGGGGCCTCGAACATTCTGACCAAAGTACTCGAGTGGGGCCGGCTGATGGCCTATTTGGAACAATCCACCCGTTACATCGCCTACGACCGGCGCGTTAATGGCCGCTGGCGCTACGTGGTACCGCCCGAATTGGAAGCGCATCCGCTGCGCGCAGAATACGAGCGGACACTGGACACCTTGTTCGAGACTTACGCCGAATGGCTTCCGAAGTTGGAAAGTTACTTTTCGCGTGTTTTTCCTCGAGGAGATCATGACCCGGAAGGCGCGTACCAGCGCAGCATTCGGGCCAAGGCACTGGACGCACTGCGGGGTTTGCTGCCGGCGGCCACGCAATCGAACGTGGGTCTCTTCGGTAGCGGGCAGGCCTTCGAGGCCCTTCTTTTGCGAATGCGAGCACACCCTTTGGGTGAAGTGCGCCAGTGCGCAGACCTCATGCTCACGGAGCTGCGGAAAGTGATTCCAGCTTTTCTGCGGCGTGTCGACCGTGCGGATCGCGGCGGAGTCTGGACGGAATACCTCCGTCAGACCCGTGCGGCTGCTCGAGAAATAACCCGCGCCTACACGAGCAACGTCACGTGCGAGCCGCGACCAGAAGTGACCCTCACCGAATTCGACCCCGAGGGAGAAGTCAAGGTGGTTGCCGCTGCTTTATACGCTCACTCGCATCTACCGGACGACCAGCTTCTCAACCTCGCCAGGAAGATGACCCCAAGCGAACGCGAGAAGGTGCTCCGCGCTTATGTGGGCGACCGACGCAACCGCCGTCACAAACCGGGGCGCGCCTTCGAGCGAACTTTCTACCGATTCGACCTGCTGACGGACTACGGTGCGTTTCGCGATCTCCAGCGCCATCGCCTTCTCACGGTCGAGTGGCAGCCCTTTAGTCCGCACCACGGTTACGACACTCCACCGGCGATCGTAGAAGCCGGAGCAGAATCGGCCTGGCGCGAGGCGATGGACCGTTCGGCCGCTTTATACCGAACGTTGTGCGAAGCTGGTCTCGACGAAGTGGCCCCCTACAGCCTTTGCTTCGCTTACCGCATTCGCTTTTACTTGCACATGAATGCGCGCGAGGCCATGCACGTTCTAGAGCTGCGTACGACCCCGCAGGGGCACCCAGTTTACCGCCGCATTTGCCAGCAAATGCACCGGTTGATTGCCGAGCAGGCTGGCCACCGAGCCATCGCAGCAGCAATGAAGTACGTGAACTACGAGGACGTAGAACTAGAGCGGCTCGAAGCCGAGCGTGCGCGAGAAGCGCGCCGCGCCGGAACCCGTTCCACCGGGTCCTAGACGCCCGCGCTTTGCTATAAGGCTATCAGTGATGACCCGGCTCTCCGTGAACGTCAACAAAGTTGCGACCCTACGAAACACGCGCAATGTGGGAATTCCCAGCGTTTCCCGCATGGCTCGGATCGCCCTGGATGCGGGGGCACACGGAATTACCATCCACCCGCGGCCGGACGAGCGCCACATCCGCCGCAGCGACGTGAGTGAGCTCGCGCAACTCCTCGCCACCTATCCCGGGCGCGAGCTGAACATCGAGGGCAATCCATTCCACGGCCTTGTCGAGCATTGCACTTTGGCAAAGCCCCACCAAGCCACCCTAGTTCCAGACGACGTGTCGGCGTTGACCAGTGACCACGGCTGGCCCCTCACCAGGATGTCCAGCAAGGAAAAGCACGAACTGGCCGGAGTCATCGAGTCACTCGAGGCCTTAGGGTGCCGGGTGAGCCTGTTCGTCGATCCCGATCCGGATGTGGTTCGGGAAGCGCGTGTTTTAGGAGCACGGCGCGTAGAACTTTACACCGAACCTTACGCGCGCGCGTTCGCCGCCGGGGCTGCCTCGACGGAGCTGACGCGCTACCGCCGGGCTGCAGACACGGCACTCGAGTGCGGACTCGAACTGAACGCGGGACACGACCTCAACCTGGCCAATTTGGGCCTATTTCTCGAGGCGATCCCGCAAGTGGCAGAAGTGTCCATTGGCCATGCACTCATTGCCGACGCGCTCGAGTTCGGTATGGCAGAAACCGTGCGGCGTTACCTTTCGATTTGCACTGGCGCTCGGGCTGGCTCTGCGGGCATCGGTTCGTCCAACGCCTGAAACAACAGGCCGCTCAACAGCTTTGGGTAAAAATAGGTCGACTTTTGTGGCATCACCTGCCCCGAGCGACACACCGCCAAGAGATCCTCGATGGTCGGAGGACGCATAAAGAAAACGGCGGCAGCCCCTTGCTGGAGAGCCTGCAGTGCCTCGCTGTCGCTATGGGTGTACCACAGGCGTCCCGCCCGTGCCTCGTCATCGGGAACGATACCGGCAAGTCTTTGGAGCACTACTCGATCCAGAAGAGTAACGTCCAAGTTACGAACGGGAGGAGCAAGATCTCCAGCCCATTCCTCGAGCGTCCGCTCGTCCCGTAACGTGCCCAACAGCAACTTCTCCTCCCCGCCCCAACCGATTCCAAGGCAATGCTGTCCCGCCGATTGGTCCAGGTGACGAAAAAACTCTTCTGCCTCTGCCGTCGAGTAAGTGCGAAGGTGAAAGTACTGCTCGAGCCGCTGCTTGAGCGACGGCAAGTTTGCCAGGGTTTGAAGCACACGGTGCGTCGGCAGGATTACCAAGCCGGGATCTTCCAGACTCGTGAGGTACATCATCACGTAACGATGAGCCGCTTCGGGCGAGTTTTGCCCAGCACGCACTAACTCCTCGCAGTATGCCAACGCGGTTTCGTAGCGGTGGTGCCCATCAGCAATGATCACCTGCTCCTGCGCCAGTTCTTCTCGGATCCACTGCTGCAGTCGTGGCTCGCGCAAGAACCACAATCGGTGTTCTGTGCCGAGCGCGTCGACCAATTTCACTTCCGCCTTGCGGGCTTCGCTCCACTCCCGCAACTTCTCCAAGACCGTGGCATGGTCAGGATACAATCCGAAAACGGGGCTTAAGTTTGCCCGGCAGGCCCGGAGGAGACGCAAGCGGTCCTCTTTCGGGGCGGAAAACGTTCGCTCATGGGGTAAGATCCGACCACTGCTGAACGGCTCCAACCGCACAGCGGCGTAAATGCCAGCACGCTCGCGGGTGTCCTCACCCACTTGGAAGCGCTCCAGGCTAAAAACGAAACAAGGTTCCGCTTCTCGTACGATGTACCGCTCCTCTCGCCACTCGTGCCACAGCCGCGCGGCGGAGGTGTAAGGGTCGGGATCGGCATTTAAGATCAGCCGCACGACATTCAGCGGATGTCGGCGGTGCAAGGCTGCTTGCTCGTCCGGCCGTATGACGTCGTACGGTGGCGCAACCAAGGGCGCCAAGTCCGGGAATAATGCAGGATTGTATCGATAGGGGTAAAAAGGACGGAGCACTGGCATCGTACGAGTTCTCCTATCTTGTCAACCTAGAGTGGAATCAACCTGTCACAGGCACACCGGCCACAACAGCAAGGGCGTCACGACCAATCGCACCGTGGCGCACGAGTCTGACCACGTCCTTCGTGACGATGGCCACGGTCGACGTGGGTTCTCCCGCTGTCGCTCCCCAGTCGAGATAATACGCCACCTGCTGGCCAAAATAAGCTTCTGCTGCGGCAACTGTCGTCGGAGGTCGTTCGCCAGCAGGATTTGCACTGGGAGTCGTCAGCGGTTCCCCGAGACGAGTGACCAATTCGTGGGCCACGGGATGGGAGGAAATCCGTACTCCAATCGTGCCAGTTCCCCCGGTTAAGACTTCTGACACGCTCGGCCGCGCGGGTAACGCTAAAGTCAGGGGTCCGGGCCAAAAGTGGTCCATTAACCGCTCTGCAGGAGGCGGGATTTCCTGCACGAGTTCCGCAAGCATCGAGCGGTCGGACACCAAAACACTGATGGGTTTTCCAATAGCGCGGACTTTCAGTTGTACGAGCCGCTGCAATGCGTCGCGCCCGTAAGCCCGGACGCCAAGTGCGTACACGGTCTCGGTGGGATAAACCACAGCACCTCCCGAGCGCAGGGCTCCGAGGGCAACCGTCAACTCCTGAGTAAATCCAGGGCAACGCTCGAGGGCTCCTTCCTTGGAAGAGGCCACGATCCTACTGCCCTCCCTTGGTGAGCCATTTCATCGCTCGGCGACCAATGTCGCGCCGGTACTGCATCCCATCGAAATGGATCTTGCTCACGGCGGCGTATGCTCGTTCTGCGGCCTCGGCAACGTCGGCGCCGAGCGCGGTAACACCCAGAACGCGTCCACCATTGGTCACATACTGCTGTTGCCGCCGAGCCGTTCCAGCGTGAAAAACCACGACATCGCTTAACCTTTCCACCTCCTCCAAGCCGTGAATGATCCTCCCCTTCTCCACCGCGCCGGGGTAGCCTGCCGCCGCTAAAACCACACAGGCCGCAGCGCGTTCGTCCCACACCGCCGTGACTTCGCCGAGTCGCTGGTCCACGCACGCGCCAAGGAGTTGGACTAAATCGCTTTCGAGCCGCATCATGAGCGGCTGGCATTCCGGATCGCCAAAGCGGGCATTGAATTCCAACACTTTAGGGCCGGCTGCCGTCAGCATCAGCCCAATGTATAACACCCCACGGTAATCGATCTTGCTCACCTGCAGCGCTTGGATCGTGGGCAGAACGATTTCGGCCATGACTCGAGCGTGCATCTCCGGAGTCAACATCGGAGCCGGGGAATACGCCCCCATACCACCGGTGTTCGGGCCTTGATCGTCGTCGAGCAAACGCTTGTGGTCTTGCGACGATGGAAACGGCAGCACCGACACACCGTCAGTCAGCAAGATGAACGAAACTTCCTCGCCCTCTAGGTATTCCTCGATGACCACTCGTGCGCCCGCGTCACCAAACAACCTTGCCACCAAGATTTCGTCGATCGCTTGTTCGGCTTCCTTCAGCTCCTCGCAAACGATGACGCCCTTTCCTCCAGCCAGTCCGTCCGCCTTGATCACAATCGGAACGCCCACCTCGGCAACGAAGCGCTTCGCCTCTTCCGGATTGTCGAAGACGCTGAAGTACCCCGTCGGGATGTTCCATCGCCGCATGAGTTCCTTGGCAAAGGCTTTACTCCCTTCGAGCCGCGCCCCTTCGCGCGTAGGGCCAAAAATTCGCAAGCCCGCGTCGCGAAATTCGTCGACGACTCCGAGCATCAACGGCAGCTCAGGGCCGACAACCGTCAAGTCCACCCCCCGCTCCCGTGCAAAACGGAGCAACCCGGGAACGTCGTCCGCGGGGATGGGCACCACTTCGGCCACCTGGGCAATACCGGCATTGCCTGGGGCGCAGTAAACCTTTTCGACCTGTGGGGACTGCCGAATTTTCCACGCAAGAGCGTGCTCTCGTCCCCCGCCACCAATCACCAAGACACGCATGCTTCCTTCGCTATTCTCCTAAGTTCCCTCGTCGCTGACCTCAGTGGCGGAAGTGCCGCACTCCCGTGAACACCATGGCCAACCCCAAGCGATTTGCAGCGGCAATCACGTCTTGGTCGCGCACACTCCCTCCCGGCTGCACAACCGCGGTGATCCCTGCCTCGGCGGCAACCTCCACTCCATCAGGGAAGGGAAAGAACGCATCGCTCGCGAGAACGGAGCCCCGCAAGTCCACACCAACCCTCTGAGCTTTCGCTCGCGCCGCATACACGGGGTCAACCCGCGAAGTGGCCCCACCCCCAATGGCAAGCGTTGCATCTCCCCGGCAGAACACAATCGCATTCGATTTCACGTGCTTGACCACCTTCAGCCCGAAAGCCATTGCCTCGTACTCAGCATCCGTGGGAGATCGTTGGGTGACCACTTGGCCCGCGCGAGGATCTTCCATGGCGCGGTCTCGCTCTTGCACCAGCAAGCCACCAAACACTCCGCGAATGTCCCACTCGTCCCTCGGTGTTGCCTCCACTCGCCAGCGCATTAGGCGGCGATTCTTTTTTCGCCGCAGAAGGTCGAGTGCATCCGGGGCAAAGTCGGGCGCGATCAAGACTTCGGTAAAGATTTCGTCAACTTCGCGGGCGAGCTGAAGTGACCACGTGCGGTTGCTGATCAAAATCCCCCCAAAAGGAGAATCCGGATCGGTTGCAAATGCTCGCCGATATGCGGTCACGTCGTCCGGCCCGCAGCCTACCCCACATGGCGTATTGTGCTTCAGGATGGCCACGCAGGCCTGTGAGTGGCCGATGAATTCGAGCATGAGCGCTAGGGCCGAGTGGATATCCACGATGTTATTGTAAGAAAGCTCCTTGCCGTGGAGGTGCTCCACGCAGTTGAGGAACTGGCCGTAAAGGGCAGCCTGCTGGTGCGGATTCTCGCCGTAGCGGAGCTCCTGGGCCTTGGGCAGTGTCAGATGAAACGTCGTGGGAAATGGCTGGCGCTGCCCGTTGGCCCAACTCCCCAAGAACATGGCGATGGCCCCATCGTACCGGGCTGTCAACGCAAAGGCCTTCTGAGCTAAGCGAGCGTTCGTACTTCGGGAGACTTCGCCCTGCGTGCGCAGCTCTTGCAACACGAGAGGATAATCTTCTGGGTCAACGACGACCGTGACCGCCTCGTAATTTTTCGCGGCCGCGCGGATCATGGAGGGACCGCCAATGTCTATGTTCTCGATTGCCTCTTCCCAAGTACAGTCCGGCCGTGCCACCGTCGCTTCAAACGGGTACAAGTTCACCACCACCAAGTCGATCCGACCAATACCGAGGTTGCGGAGTTGGTCGAGGTGCTCTGGAAGGTCGCGGCGGGCCAAGATGCCGGCATGGATCTTGGGGTGGAGCGTCTTTACTCTGCCGTCCAGGATTTCCGGTGAACCGGTGTAGGTACTGACCTGGACGACCGGAATGCCCGCTGCTTCCAGTTCGCGGGCCGTTCCGCCGGTGGACAATATTTCGATTCCCATCCCGGCAAGTTCCCGAGCGAACTCTACCATCCCCCTCTTGTCACTCACGCTAATCAGAGCGCGTTCAGTCTTTGGCATCTCATCCCTCACTTAACCGTGATCGATCCTCCTTGCGATCGCGGGTCCATCCATCGAGTAAGTCGTTGCGCTTTCTTGCCAACAACGCCGAACCCGACGACCCAGGCGGGTCAGCATTTCGTAGGGGATCGTTCCCGCCCGAGATGCCACCTCTTCTACGGGGATACGCATCCCGTCGAGCTCCCCCCACAGTAGCGCATGGTCTCCTACCCGGACCGCAGGCACATCCGTGACATCCACGAGCGTCGCATCCATACTCACCCGGCCCACGACAGGAACCGTGTGGCCGCGAATCCCTACTGTTCCGACATTCGAAAGGCGCCGGTCGTAACCATCCGCGTAGCCGACGCCCAGCACAGCCACGCGCGTGATACGCAGGGTGACGTAGGTTTGACCGTAGCCCAGGGGCCTGCCGGCAGGCACTTCTCTCACTTGGATTACCGGTGCAGTAAAGCGCATGACAGGCCGAAAATCCTCGCAATCCAGATTGGATCCCGGGGGCACCCCGTACAACAGCAGACCTGGTCGAACCATATCCAAGTGGCTCTCCGGCTCTGACCAAGTACCCGCGCTGTTCGCCAAATGGACCACACAGCTTGGCCAACGCTGCTTAACCCAGCCGACCACCTACCGAAATCGCCTGAGTTGGCCGTGGCAGAACTCCGTGTCCACACGGTCTGCGTTGCCAAAGTGAGAAAACACACCCGCCACGATGATGTTTCGAGCGCCTTCTAAGTCCTCGAGCAAGTCATGCAGAGCTTCCGGAGTGGTTCCCAAACGGCCCATGCCAGTATCTACTTTTATGTGAACGGCCAACCGGTGCGGAAGGTTCGTCTGCTCGATCTCCTGCAAGTGCTCGCGGTCGAGCAACGCCACCGCCAAGCGCTCCTGCGCGGCCGTCTTCAACTCGCTCCCGTGGGCGCCAGACAGAACCAGTACAGGTTGCTGCAATCCAAGAGCCCGCAGTTCTGCCCCTTCGCTGACGGTTGCGACTCCAAACGCGTCCACTCCAGCTCGGGCCAACACCGGAGCAACCAGCGCTAGCCCGTGCCCGTAAGCATCCGCTTTTACCACAGCAAGCAGGCGCGTTCCCCGCTGCAAGCGACTGCGCAAAAGCCCAAGGTTATGACACAGGGCCGCGCGGTCGGTTGCAGCACAAGCGGTGTGCACTTCCTCAACACTCATCATGAACACTTCGCTTCGCGGACGGCGCCGTGATATCAACGGCGTTCCAAGTTGTAAAGCCGCGGTGTTGGCTCTATCGTCAACAGCGTGCGTGTGCGACTCAACGGCGAATGGCTTACTTTGCGAGACGGATTGACGGTGGCCGATTTGATCGAGGAACTGGGGCTAAAGCGTCAGCGGATCGCCATCGAGGTCAACCGTTCCATCGTTCCCCGGCAAGAGCACGCCAAGGTGCAGCTAAGAGACAACGACGAGATTGAAGTGGTGCATTTCGTCGGGGGAGGGTGAGGTTCCATGGAGGATTTTCTGCGCATTGCGGATAGACAGTTCCGCTCCCGTCTCATTGTTGGAACCGGAAAGTACCGCGATTTCCAGGAAACCCGGCGCGCTGTCGAAGCTTCCGGCGCCGAGATTGTGACCGTTGCGGTCCGACGGGTCAACATCACAGCTCGCGATCGAGAGAACTTGCTCGACTACTTGGACCCTGAGCGGTTTCTCATCCTGCCGAACACGGCGGGTTGTTACACGGCAGAAGATGCAGTGCGCACCGCACGCCTGGCACGTGAGGCCGGTGTCGGCAACTGGGTAAAACTGGAAGTAATCGGCGACGAGAAAACCCTTTTCCCCGACGTTCCAGCGACCATCGAGGCTGCGCGGATTCTGATCCGTGAGGGCTTCGCGGTTTTGCCCTACATCAACGACGACCCGGTCGCGGCCAAGAAGTTGGAAGAAATGGGCTGTGTGGCGGTCATGCCTCTCGCAGCACCCATTGGATCAGGCCTTGGCATTCGCAATCCGTACAACCTGCTGATCATCCTGGAACAAAGTCGGGTTCCGGTCATTGTCGACGCGGGAGTGGGAACGGCCTCCGACGCCGCGATCGCCATGGAGTTGGGCTGCGATGCCGTGCTGATGAACACGGCGATTGCCGGAGCACAGAATCCGGTCTTAATGGCCGAAGCGATGAAGCTGGCCGTAGAAGCTGGGCGGAAAGCGTTCCTTGCCGGGCGCATCCCTCGGAAGCTCTACGCCACAGCATCCAGTCCGCTAGAAGGGGTGATCGGCCGTTAGCAGCCTGGAGAGTGGGCGTTCGCGAAATGAAGGGATCCCTGCGGAGATGCAGCGCGCGCCCCGTATTTACCTGGTGACCGACCGTGGTCGAACCCACGGCCGCGACCTGCTGGAGGTAGTGGAAGCCGCCCTCTCTGGTGGCGTCGATGGCGTGCAGCTCCGGGAAAAAGATTTGCCGGCGCGAGAGCAATACGAACTTGCGCGGAGACTTCGGCCTCTTTGCGAACGTTACGGGGCCATGCTGCTGATTAACGACCGGATCGATGTGGCTTTGGCCGTGAAAGCTCACGGCGTACACTTGCCAGTCCGTTCGTTCCTGCCGAGCGAAGCTCGACAAATCTTAGGCAGCCAAGCCATCATCGGTGCCTCCTGCCACGATCTGAAGGAAGCGCTCCGCGCAGCCGAATCGGGCGCAGATTTTCTTGTTTGTGGCCCCGTGTTCCCGACACCGTCGAAAGGCAACCTTGCCTCGCCCTTGGGCGTTCCAGCACTTGCGGCGATTGCGCGGGCTGTCCCCCTTCCGGTGCTTGCGATCGGAGGGGTGACCCAAGAGGCAATTCCCGCCATCCGTGCGGCAGGAGCGCACGGGGCAGCGGTGATCCGAGCAATTCTCGAGGCCGCCGACCCCCGCGAAACGGCGCGGGATCTGGTTCAAAAATTAACGAACGCCTGAACCCTGCTTTCAGGGTCCGCTCGCTCAACCAGGTGGCGTTGACCGAACCTCCACGGCGCGGCCTTCCTTGACTCGGCAGCGCCCCCTTCCATAGAACTGCGTGACGTCAGTTTTGGGAGGTGTGCTGTGCCAGGGATGCTCGACGGACGCGTAGCCGTAGTTACGGGCGCAGGTAGAGGGATCGGACGTGCTGTAGCCATTGCCTTGGCCCAAGCGGGGGCAAAGGTCATCGTGAATGACTATGGAGTGGATGTGCACGGGCAAGCGCCCACGACCGGCCCTGCATTCGACGTTGCGCAGGAAATCCAAAACGCGGGCGGCCAAGCGGTAGCGAACACGGACTCCGTGGCCACCTGGACTGGCGCGGAACGCATCATCCGAACAGCGGTGGACAAGTTCGGGCGGATCGACATTCTGGTCACTTGTGCAGGGATTTTGCGGGATCGGATGATCTTCAACATGACGGAAGAAGAATTCGACGCGGTCATTGCCGTGCACCTGAAGGGCACCTTTACGTGTATTCGCCATGCCGCGCCGCTCATGCGGGAGCAACGCTACGGGCGAATCGTTACGTTCACTTCTGGGTCTGGGTTATTTGGAAACCCCGGCCAATCGAACTACGGCGCAGCCAAAGCGGCGATCAGTGGGCTGACCAAGGTGGTTGCACGCGACATGGGCAAGTACGGTGTGACCTGCAACGCAATTGCTCCGGTGGCGGCGACGCGCATGACCTTGACGGAAGAATTCTTGCGCGCCCGGGAGATCCGCCGGCAACAGGGGATCGTTCGCGAAGAACGAGCGCTCGCTCGCCTCGAAGAGCTCAAACCGGAAGACGTTGCCCCGATGGTGGTATTCCTCGCGAGCGACCACGCAGCCAACGTCAATGGCCAGTTTTTCCTCTGCGCTGGTGGTTCGATATCGTTACTTTCCCAGCCGCGTCCGATTAAGACGATCTTCAAGCCCGACGGACGCTGGACGCTGGACGAGCTCGACCGCATCGTGCCCAACACTTTAGCCGAAGGGTTGGTCAATCCCGCGCCCCCGCGAGAAACGTCTGCAGCAAACGTCGGGTCCTAGCTGGGAATACGAGGGAAGGCAGGAGGTTTCGATGGGACAACGCCTACGGGATCGGGTAGCCGTGGTTACTGGTGCTGGCCGGGGTATCGGCCGCGGCATTGCCCTGTTGCTAGCGGAAGAAGGAGCTGCTGTTGTCGTCAACGACGCCGGAGTTAACGTGGACGGCACAGGTGGGGAGACAACTCCGGCACAGCTTGTGGTCGAGGAGATTCGGGCTCGTGGCGGGCAAGCAGTGGTCAATACGGACAACGTGGCCGACTTCCACGCTGCCGAGCATATTATCGAAACGGCGATCAAGGAGTTCGGGCGCATTGACATTCTGGTCAACAATGCGGGGATTTTGCGCGATCGCATGGTGTTCAACTTGAGCGAGGAAGACTGGGACGCCGTTATTGCAGTTCATCTCAAGGGAACGTTCAACTGTACGCGCCACGCCGCGGTTCGCATGAGGCAACAGAAGTTCGGCCGAATTATCAGCATGTCTTCCACCTCAGGGCTCTACGGGAACACCGGGCAAGCAAACTATGGTGCAGCGAAGGACGGCATTGCCGGGCTCACTCGAGTGGTTGCGCGAGAACTCGGGAAATATGGTGTTACCGTTAACGCTATCGCCCCAGCCGCCCAAACTCGGATGATTGCCACGATCCCGGACAAGGCACGGCAGGTAAGAGCGCAACGGGGTGTAGCTCTGCCGGGCCAGCGAACGAGTGAGCTCCCACCCTTGCGGGCCGAGCCAGAGGATGTGGCGCCGTTCGTCGTTTACCTAGCCACAGACGCGGCGCGCAACATCAACGGGCAGGTTTTCCTGGTGCGGGGAGGTGTCGTTGCCCTGCTCAACGACCCAGCGCCGGTGCGCACCATCATCAAAGACGGCCGCTGGACGCCGGAGGAAATTGCCCAAATTTTTCCGCACACTTTAGGGATGGATCTTGTCAACCCGGCTCCACCGCAGTTGCCGCCCGAGTCGGGGCCGGGGCAAGGAGGCTAAGCAATCAAACCCACGGGGCTACACACGCGGAACGAGCCAGCGGCGTGGCATCCGCCGCGGATCGGCCGCTCTCTTACCGGGGTACCCCTTGCCGCGCCCGTGTTCCTCCTCGCTTTGCACTACCAGGTGTCTTGTCGGACGATCCACCGACACTGGAGCAAGGCTGCCGTTTCCGTCGGTTGCAGAGCCTCCCTTTCCCTTGACGGTGCCAAAGTTCTTCTCCCGCCTGGCCGTTCTCCGACGCGCCAAAGCCTGAGTTACCCCACGGAGGAAGACACCAGTCGCGGTCATGCTGTCGTTACCTGATCTCCCTCAAGGCTGTCACCACCCCCGCGAACCGGCTTATACCGACCTCCGGCTTGTGCCCGCCACCAATGCCGCGGAGCGTGCGCTCGTGGCCGCCATCCGTGTCGCCGTGTTTGTTCACGAGCAGCGGATCCCCGTTACTGCAGAGTTCGACTTGGACGATTTCCAGGCGCTTCACGTTTTAGCCTTTTGCCACGAACACCCGGTGGGCACGGGCCGAATTGTCCTCTCCGAAGACCGAGCGCGCATCGGCCGTTTCGCCGTGTTACCCGGATACCGCCGTTGCCGCGTGGGCGCTGCACTTCTCCGCTACTGTTGCGACTACTGCTCCGCTCGCGGCATCCGGTCTATCGTACTCCATGCGCAGGTCTATGCTGTGCCCTTCTACCAACGGTTCGGCTTCGCCGTTACCAGCACCGTATTTGACGAGGAAGGAATTCCGCACTGCCGCATGGAACGAGCACTGTAACCGGTTCTCGTGTCTTCCTCCTTCCAGCACGCCTGTGCAGGTCGATTTCCCCTTACCTCGTGGGTGCGACAAAGGCTCGCGTTTCATTCGGATCTATCCGGTGCGGTCCGCTCTTGACGGGCCAATGCTGTTCGGGTAAATGGCCGCCCCTAGTTGAAAATGACTTTCAAAATCCTGCGGGCTTTCGCTCTGCGTGGTATGGGGAAAGGAGGAAAACATCGAATGAAGCAGTGGCGGTTAGGGTTGGCCGTGCTGGTGGTGCTGGGCGTTGCAACAGGATCGACGGCAGACCAAGCAAGCAAAACCGAGCAACGCCTTCAGGAACTTCAGCAAGAACAACGCAAGCTGAAAGAGGAATTGGAGCGCCTCAAGCGCGAGCTATCGGTTCCGCGAACCGATGGAAAACGGCTGGAGGAAGTCGAACGACGGCAAACGATCATAACGGACGAGCTGCGCCGCTTGCGCGAAGCCTTCGTGCTTCCCGAAACGAGGGAACTCAAAAGTTTCTACGGGCTGGGGCCAGCGGCCTCCAAGGTCTATGGCTTGGAACGCGGGCTTTCCATTGGTGGGTACGGCGAAGCCAATCTCAAGACCATCGTCGGCAACAAAGGCAACGATAACGACGTTTTCGATTTTCTGCGCTTGGTCCTGTACGTAGGTTACAAGTACAATGACTGGATTATCTTCAACTCTGAAACGGAATTCGAGCACGCCACCACAGGGAAAAGTGGCGAGGTTTCAGTGGAGTTTGCCAACCTCGACTTTCTTCTGCATCCCGCAGCAAACGCGCGTGTTGGTCTCGTGCTCGTGCCGGTGGGCTTCATCAACGAGCTGCACGAGCCTCCGTTCTTCTTTGGTAACGTCCGACCACCGGTGGAAACGGTGATTCTTCCCACGACATGGCGAGCCAACGGATTTGGCTTTTACGGGGAACTTTTGCCCGGGCTGACGTATCGTACTTACGGGATTACCAGTCTAGACGCGAGCGGCTTTCGATCGAGCGGTATTCGGGGTGGCCGACAAAGTGGGAGCCTCGAACGGGCTGAGGATTTTTCCTGGGTAGGCCGACTCGATTACGCTTTCTGGCCGAATTCGTTCGTTGGAGCTGCGGCCTACGTTGGCGATCAAGGGCAAGGGCGTTCCTACGGAAACCCGAGCCTAGGCCAACGCGAGGTTGGGGCATTCATGCAGCTCTACGAGAGCCACTTGCAATTGCGATGGCAGGGACTCGAGTTTCGAGCCCTCGGAGCTGTTACTCTGCTGGACAACGCCTCGCGTCTGAGTGTGGACCCCACGATCAACCAGCCGATTGGCAATCGCTTGATCGGCTACTACGCCGAGATTGGATACGACGTGCTTCCCTGGATTCTCCCTGGCACGAGTCAGTACCTGGCACCTTGGTTCCGCTACTCACGTACGGACACCCAGCAAAGCGTTCCAACAGGACTCCGTGCGGATAACCGCCATGATCGGCACTACTTCGAGGCCGGCCTGCAGTACAAGCCCATCCCGCAAGTCGTGCTAAAGCTGGACTATCGGAATCTCGACGCGGAAACGGGTACGTTGCCAGACGAAGTACGGATCGGAGCTGGCTTTGTCTTTTAACCGCTCTCCAATGTGGTGCGCTGTCCTCGCTCTGGCTTTGGCTTTACTGCAGGCGTTGTGGTCCGCACCCGGACGTGCAATCGTCTTTCACTCTCGGGACGAAGCGCTGGAGATGGCGTTTCCCGACACACCCGAAGTTCGGCCGCTCGATTTTTACCTGACGCCCGAGCAGCGATCGGAAATCGAACAACGAGCGCGGGCTAAACTCGAGTCAAACCTGATCACCGTCTACGTGGGATTCAAAAATGGTCAGATTACAGGCTACGCAATCTTCGACACCCACGTAGTTCGCACTCTTCCCGAAGCCTTGCTGATTGTCCTCAGCCCGCGCGGCGAGGTGCAAGGGACGTACCTGTTGGCGTTCTACGAGCCTCCGGAGTACGCTCCGCCGGAACCTTGGCTCAAGAAATTTACCGGTGCGAGCCACGATAGGCGCCTCGAAGTAGGGCAGTCAATCGACGCCATTGCTGGGAGCACGTTGACCGCGCGCGCCGTTGCGAACGCGGTCGCGCGCGCCGTCGCGATTCACAGTGTTTTACTTGCTGAAAGGAAGTAACCCTTGCGCTTCGTGATCACGGGTGAGTGGACCCGCAATCGCCTCCTCAAAGCCATTGTCTGGTGTTTTCTCGTGTACACGTTTTTTCTCTGGCTGACGAACGCTGGCCTTTACTTCCACCGCATGGGCCTTACTCCAGCCTCGGTCGTCGAATACTACCGAGGCAACGAAGAAAAGTTCCTTCAGCCACGCTCGCTGGTAGGATTGCTCGAACAACTGCATTTCCACGTGTTCGCCATGGGGATTCTCCTTCTCACCCTCACGCACTTACTCCTGTTCGTTCCCGTATCCATGAAAACGAAGGCTTGGGGAATCGCCGGGGCGTTCGCCTCCGCATTAACAGGGGAGCTAGCTGGCTGGGGGGTCCGCTTCGTGCACCCTATGTTCGCCTACGTGAAAATTGCTGCGTTCGTTGTTCTCCAAGGCACCGTTCTATGGCTGATGGTGATGGTTGCGTGGGCGTTGGTTACCGAGGCACCGAGCTCGTATGGGCGCCCCGCCGCACCCCCGCGCTACCCGGTGGAATAATGCGTCGTTTCGGTTGGTTCTTCGCTTGGTTTTTTCTCACTCCTCCGCTGCTGGCTGACAGCGGCGGACTCGCCGTCGCCTCTGCAAGCCAGGTGGTGATGGGTACGGTGCTCGAAGTAACGGTGACCGCCTCCGGTACCGAAGAAGCAGCCCGCCTAGCCTCCGAGGCGATCACGATCGCCCGGCATTGGGATCAAGTGTTGAGCCCCTTCCTCGATCACTCCGAGCTTCGCCTCCTTCACAAACAGCAGGGGCGACCGGTCTTTGTCAGCGAGTCGCTGGATTGGGCCCTGCAACGAGCCGTGGACCTAACGCGGGCTACCGGCGGAGCGTTCGAACCAGCGTACCTTTCGGCCTTGCCCCCAGGAGCAACAGGACGGGAGCCGATGCCCCTGCTTCCAAAAGTTGTCTTATGGCGGCAAGGGGGTGTGCTGTTGCAGCCGGGCGCGCGTATCGACCCCGGAGCTTTTGGAAAGGGGATTGCGGTGGATGCGATCCTCGACTGGGTACGCCGGCAAGGCGCAAACGAAGTGTTCGTCAATTTCGGCGGGTCGAGTTTCGCGCGAGCGGCCAGCCGCCAGTTGCATCGTTCCCCACGGCGCATCTTGCTTCCGGACAACGCCGGGCGTGCCCTGGGTATTGTGGAACTTGTGGAGGGATCGCTGTCGGTATCGGAAAGTGGAGTGCATGACGATGCCTCGCCAATTACCGACCCACGCTCCGGTGCGCCAGTCGCTTCGAGGCGCATGGCGGCCGCCTGGGCTCGCGAAGGAATCGTTGCTGACGCCTGGTCGACTGCACTGGTTGTACTTGGCCGGGACGGATTGGTGCTCGCTCGTCAGCATCGAGTCGAAGCCGCTATCATCGACGACCAAGGCGTGGCCATCACGAAAGGGTTTCCCTGCCACCGATGGCCGCGGCACGAGGAGCTAACCAAAATCTCTGCAGTGGAGGACGATCGTCCATGATTCTCTGTTTGTGCACTGGCTTGACTGACCGCTGCGTGGCCCGGCGTGTGGCCCTGGGGCTCACCGATCCCGCCGCCCTGATGAGGGAGACCCACGCAGGCCGCTGCAGCCCAGCTTGCCGTACCGAGCTCATCCGCGTGATCCGTGAATACGCGGCTTTGCCCGGACGAAAGACAACCCTTGCTTCGGGCACCGAAATAAAGCATCTGCTGGACAGGAGGACTGCCGAACCATGAAAGGTCATTCCAAGTTGATCGAGATGCTCAACGAAGTCCTCACGGGTGAGCTGACCGGTATCAACCAGTACTTCGTTCACGCCAAAATGTGCGAGAACTGGGGATACAAGCGCCTTTACGAGAAAATCCGGAAGGAATCGCTCGAAGAAATGAAGCACGCAGACGAGCTGATCGAGCGCATCCTTTACCTCGAAGGCATCCCCAACGTGCAGCGCCTGGGGAAGGTTCGTGTCGGAGAGACCGTTCCCGAACAACTCAAGGTAGACCTCGCCCTGGAGAAAGAAGCTGTCGAGCGCCTAAACCGAGCAATTTCCCTGGCCGTCGAGGTGGGCGACAACGGCACGCGCGAGCTACTCGAATCGATCTTGACCAGCGAGGAAGAGCATATCGAGTGGCTCGAAGCGCAGCTCACTCTCTTGCGCCAAGTCGGAGAACAAAACTACTTGGCGCAGCAAATTCGCGACTAATCTTGTTCCGTCGAGAGATCTAGGCCTCGCACCACGGCTCACTAGTAGTGCCGTCACACTAGCCTTCCGTGCTTGCGCCCCGCGTTCCGGAAGCCATCGCGCCGCAGGTGCGCGATGTGTGGGGCGATCGCTCGCGAAACCGTAGACCGGGATGCCTCGCCTCCAAGAAAAGGCCGGACCACTACGCTCGAGCTGCGCCAGTTCACAGCCAAAAACTCCGAGACCTAGGGTGTTTTGGCCCACGCGGGCATGCGGTCTGGCAGCTTACGGTCTCAAGGTGAAAGCACTGGAGTGGCTCCGCGAACCCAACGAGCATCTTGCAGCACCCCGAGACAACGCTCGTCGACGCAGCATCCGTGGCCAGTTGGCCAAGACCAGCCGGAAGATTGACGAGCGTTTAGACCCATCCTTGCTCCCCCGCGCTAGGCAGGGAACCTGAAGCAAAAGCCACGGGCTGCCATCGTATGACTGGTCTCTCTCCTAATGGCCAGGAGAAAGAGGCGATCGCAATGATAAAGGAAAACGAAACTTTAGCGCTGCGGCTGGCCAGTGTGGTTGCGCGAGCGGCGAGCAGCTTAGGCTCTTTTTCTAGACCCTCGGTCAACGCGAGATTCCTCCTAACGCTGCCTCTAGCCCCTTTGCTTTACCCGAGCCGAGTGCTCGCAGCGAACCGGTACCGTAATCCTTCCTGTTGGAAAAAGTGAAATCGAACGTTGCGTTCGCGGCCCTCGCCGCCGTAGAAGTGCAGCCAGACGTACAAAAGGAGCACAGCCGGTACAGCTTCCCAAGATCGCCCCGTAAGGGACGACAGCCAGATGCTCCGCGTTGCCATGATCATGAACCTCGTCGCGTACTCGGTTGTGGCGAGTCAGCCGCTTGCCTACATGCTCGTCCTGAGCAAGGCACGGCGCGCCTTGTCGGCTCCAGCCTTTATCGAGACGCGCCAGTGCATCGATGTCGTGATGAACCGGCGAGTGCCAGTGATCTACCTGGGCGCCCTCGCCACGCTCCTGATCGTGCTCGCGCTATCGGCCCACTCCAGGAAATGGAATATGCTGGCCACAGCGGGCGTCGCCTTCGTCTGCCTGGTCACACACCTCGCTCGCACGATGCTCGAGAACGTCCCCATCAACAGCGCCATCCACCGGTGGTCAACCACCAACTGTGCGGAGGACTGGGAAAAGGATCGAGCAAAGTCGTTCCGCATCTTCAGCTACCGCCAAGTCGTTCTGTTTGCCGGATTCCTCAGCCTTCTGGTTGGTCCAGTATTCCAATTGTTGCAACCGACCGAGAACAGGAAATCCACTCTGCCAGTCGGCCGAGCCGAAGCCTCCAGCGGTCGCGCGTACTTCGGTGGTGGTCACGAGTTGCAGCGGGTCCGAAACCCACCGCGAGCCGCGTGGCTGCTGAGCAGCAAGCCGGCAGCCCGCCGCCGATCTGGGGGCGGTTCAACGGGCGTGACCGCACTCTCAGGGGAGAGCGCACCCTCGATGACCTCGCCAGCGTCCATGGCATGGAGCAGCGCCGTGCCCGTCTGAGCAGGCCTACGGTCAACAGGGCGGCGGAACGCTTTCATGCCTGCATCGAGGAAGTGGTGCGAAACGGCGACCCCGTCGAGGAAAAAAGCCCTCTCCCATCGTCGGACCCGGTGGTTGCCCGCAATGCCCTGACCAATCCGAACCCGGCCTACACACGACGACGATGCAGGCCGGGAAAGAATGGTACCGGACCGGACTAATTGATCCTCGAGAGGCAGCGCAATCATCCCGGATCGCGCAGCGATGCCGCCTTTCGTAGTTGCCTCGGCTTTAGCCTCGATACTCTTTCCCGAGGGCCAACGGCGCGCGCCACCTGGCCCCGGAAAGAGCCAACACCACTAAAGTGAGAACGTACGGCAACGCTAGCGCGGCCTGATAAGGTACCGCTAAGCCCAGAGCCTGCACATGAAACTGCAGAGCCACGGCAAACCCGAATAAGCTCGCAGCACCGAGCACTCCCCAGGCAGACCAACCTCCGAAAATCACGATGGCCAACGCGATAAACCCGCGCCCGGCAGACATGCCTTCGACAAACGTTTTCGTATAGGCCAGCACGAGATACGCCCCTGCTAGCCCCGCCAAGGCTCCGCAGGCCAGCAGTGCTGCAGCGCGTACCACCTCGACCCGCACCCCCTGCGCTGCGGCGGCGTACGGGTCTTCACCCGTCATCCGCCACGCGAGCCCCCAAACAGTCCGGTACAACCAGTAGTGCACCGCGGGCACGAGCAAGAAGGCTACGTAACCAAGTAGTGGTTGTTGGAAGATCGCCGCCCCAAGAACAGGAACTTCGGAAAGCAGAGGAAGAGGCAAAGATGGAAAGCCGCCAACCATCAAGGCGCTACCGGTCATGCCGAATATCCCACGATAAGCCACACCCGTCGCCCCTAAAGCCAAGAGATTGAGCGCCGCACCGCACACAACCTGATTCGCACCGAATCCAATCACGGGTAAAGCGAGCAACCCGGACAGACCAACGCCCGCGGCCATTCCGGCAAGCACACCAAGCCATGGCTGGCCGGTAAAGTAACTCGTCACCATCGCGGCGAATGCGCCAACCAGGATCATCCCTTCTAGTCCGATGTTCACCACCCCGGCCCGCTCCACCAGAAGCTCCCCTAACGCGGCCAGTAACAACGGCACCGCCATGGCAACGGTCGTCTGCAAAATGCCGGAAAGCAGCGCTTCGTCCATCGACAAGCTCGATACCCTTTTGCCGTGCGCCTCACCAGAGGCCCGATGGGTTTCGAACCTTCGCTTGGCAGGACTTTGAATTTCCAGTAGCTACGGATTCTGCCGAGGAACCATGGGCAGCGAGGAAAGCAACGAACCAACCTTTACTTGGACCGCTCGCCAGCTTGCGTCCTGCTGTGTCTGGAGCCCCGAACGGCCAGACACCACGGTGCTTTTTGCCGCGGAAGAATTGGCCCGCTACCTCCAACGGATCGTTGGCCGGGACATTCCGGTCGCGGCTCGACCGGAACTCTCCCAGCACTCTCTCGCGGTTGCTCCTTTTGGTTCGAATTTCACGATGCCACCATCAGCCTCGCCACTTGTCGGCTTTACGATCGAACCAGGCGCTGACGCCATTATGGTGCGGGGCGACACCTCAAGCGCTCTGCTCCGTGGCGTGTATCGCCTGCTCCAAGAACTCGGCTGTGAGTGGTCCGTTCGTGGACGGTTGTACGAAACCGTGCCCACCGCGGCCACGGAAACCTTTTGCCTGCGGGCGTATCGCTCGGCACCCCGATTTCAGTCCGTTGTTTACTGCAGCGACATCATCACTTGGCATTACACCCAACCGGAGCTGCTGCGCGAGCGCATCGTCGAAGACGAAGAACTCGCCGACTGGATGGCCAAAACCGGGGCAACCAGCTTTTTCTTCATTCGCCACCCATTCGACACGAAGTCCGCAATCGAGGAGTTGCAAAAAAGCTTTTCCACGCGCGGCATCACGGTTGAAGTTGGCGGCCATGTGCTCCCCACACTGCTAGACCGCCAGTGGTTTCCGCGGCATCCCGAGTACTTTCCCCTGACCCACGGCGGCCGCCGTAGTGAGACAGGAAACCTTTGTGTCAGTCACCCGCGGGCCCGGGCTCTTGTTGCTGAGCAAGCCGGCCATTTCCTGACCGCAGCCGGTTATGCCGGCGCGCTACACATTTGGGGCGCAGATGTGTTCGGAGGAGGATGGTGTCATTGTACGCATTGCGAGAAGCTCTCGCCTCAGGAACAAAGCATTGTGGTATGCAACGCCATTGCGGAGCGACTGGAAAACGCCGGGGTTCGGGTACCGATCTACTACCTTGCTTATCACGATACGATCGAGCCGCGCTTGCGCATCGAGCCGCATCCGATGGTTTGGTGCGAGTTTGCTCCTCGGGAGCGGTGTTATGGCCACCACATCGGCGACCGTGAATGCGGCGTGAACGAACACTACCGTGCCGCTCTCGAATCGTACATCCAGCTCTTTCGGGGACGAGTACGGGCTTTCGAATATTACGGCGACGCCATTCTGTTTTTCGGTTGCCTGGTTCCTATTCCTCGAGTGATCGCGTCGGACCTGGCAACGTACGAGGCCCTAGGCGTGCGCGAAGTGTCGTTTCTCCAATTTGGGCAATTTAGCCGCTGGGCGTACGCACCCAACTTCACCGCATTTGCCGCTGCCAGCCAAGGAATACCGATCGGTCCAGCGCTCGAACGGCTGTGGAGCCAGTGGGACGGAAAGGCCCAAGTGGTGGGCTCGGTGTTCGCCGACCTGGAAGAAACGATGCGCGCGTTGGTTCGTTACGGGGACGTGCGTCTCCCACCGAAACGTCGCACCCAAAGGAGCGATTTACGCCGTGCCCTCTCTGCCCATTTGCCTCGCTTCACCGCCATGGCTGACGAGCTCGATTCGCACCGTTCGCCGTCGTTGCACGCACTGGCACTGCTGGTGCGCTACACGCAAACGGTCTTCGAGGGTGTCGCTCACGAGCTCGACACCGGGCAAGCGGCTGATGCGATTTTTAGCCATGCATTGAGCATCCTTCAGTCGGTCGATCGGACGTACAAAGGCGTCTGGGGCGAATTCGATCTCGCAGTGATTCACGACCTTTACAAAGCGGCTCACCTCGTGCCCGGATGGAGTTGATTGTCGCTAGAGCTTGCAGGTGATCATGTTTCGCAAACGGAGAGTTCTGTTTTTTCTCGTCGTCGCGCTAGCCGGCGTAGCCCTGTGGCTTTACTCCCGGCGCGGACCGTACATCGCTGACGGCTCCGTTCTACTCGTGAACCTCCAGGGGTCTTACCCCGAAGCTCCGCCCGAAGGAATCTGGGCAAAGCTCCTGGCTCCTCGTGAGACGGCCCTGGCCGAGCTGCTGCTCACGCTGCGCAAGGCTGGCAAGGACGCGCGAATCCAGGGCGTTGTGGCTCGCATCGCGGGGCTCGATATCGGCTGGGCAAAAGCCAACGATATCCGAGACGCTCTTTTCGCATTGCGCCTCGCAGGCAAACGCTGCATCGCCTTACTCGAAGATGAAGTGGGCAACGCAAACCTCTCGTACTACGTGGCCACCGGATGCGAGAGGGTGTACACAGCCCCGAGTGCCCAGGTGGCCCTCCGGGGGCTGATTGCGCACTATCTATTTCTGGGCGGCTTGTGGGAGAAGTTTCATATCGAGATCGATGTGGAAAAGGTGGCGGAATACAAAACTGCCGGCGATACGCTTGCCGGCAAGGAAATGTCTCCTCCTCACCGGGAGATGGCAAACTCTTTGTTAGATAGTATCAACGAGCTTTACCTCGGCACGGTGGCTTTCTCCCGCGGTTTAGCCGTGGAGCGAGTTCGTTCGATCATTCAGGAGCAGGGGCCTTCTGGGCCCCAGCAGCTCTTGGACTCCGGACTGATCGACGGGGCAAAGCACCTGGAAGACGTGTGGTTAGAGCTTGGGGTCGATCGCGACCATGTCGTTCTCGAAAACACCTATGAGCGTGTACCAGCCACGGCCGTGGGGCTCCACACTGGCCCTAAGGTGGCCGTGATCCTCGGTGCTGGCACGATCGTGCTGGGGGAGAGTCAACACACCGCAAGCAGGTCGCTTGCGGGTGCGGAATCGCTGAGAACGGCGCTGTCCGAAGCAAGCGACGATCCCTCGATTCGGGCGATCCTCCTCCGGGTCGATAGCCCCGGAGGATCGGCTTTAGCATCCGACATCGTGTGGCGCGCCGTTGAGGGCGCGCGACGGAAAAAGCCGGTGATTGCCTCGTTCTCCGACGTGGCCGCCTCTGGGGGGTACTACATCGCCAGCGCGAGCACGCGGATTGTCGCTCAGCCCGGTAGCTTTACTGGGTCCATCGGTGTTGTGTTTGCCCGGCCAAACGTGCGGGGGCTTCTGACCGACTGGGGGATTCACGTCGAGTCGATCACTCGAGGACGGCTGGCATACCTCGACGACATCACCACACCGTTGGATGCAGAAGGGCGCGCACGCATCCGCGAGGACGTAGAACGCACGTACGAACTGTTTGTCCAGCGTGTGAGTGACGGTCGTAAGCTAGAAAAAGGGCAAGTCCACGATGTCGGCCGGGGGCGGGTGTGGACCGGTGCGCAAGCAAAAGAAATTGGATTGGTCGACGCACTCGGGGGTTTCTATGCAGCCCTCGATCTGGCCAAGCAGGAAGCGGGAATCCCAGCGGAACAGGACCCAGAACTCGTCTTCCTCCCAGCGGCCAAAGGCTGGTGGCAAACACTAACCGAAGGTGTCGACTCGAAGCTCCTCCACGAGATGCCGCGCTTTTTACGGGAACTCGCTCGTGCGTATCCCAAGGGGCTACCGCAGGGTCCCGCGACAATCATGGCGGACCACTTTTGGGTGCAGTGAGGGAAAGGAATCCACCGGCGTCGCACGATCCGGAAGCGCTCGCGCCCTCTTGCCGCCCGAGCGCCCGCTCGACCTCGCACGAAGAGGCACGCCGCATTCTCGATCTCCCGCCGACAACAGCCATCCTCCGGCTGGCGCTGCCAACCATGTCGGTGATGGTGACGGCGGCGTTGTCCAACATCCTGTACACATATTACGTTAGTCGACTCGGGCCTGAGGCACTGGCCGCGGTTTCTCTGACATTCCCCATCACACTCATCGGTATCACAGCGGTTGGTGGAGGGCTGGGCGCCGGCACCTCTTCGGCCATAGCTCGGGCATTTGGGCGCGAGGATGCACCTTTGGCCAACCTGCTTGCCGGTGAAGGGTTCAAACTGTCCATTGCTTGCGGCATTGCCTTCGGATTGCTCGTGTACGTCTCGGCTCCCTCGGTCTTCGCGCTAATGGGAGGGCGGGGCCCGGTCCTGGACCAAGCCGTCGCTTTTGCCCGTGTGCTTTTCGGCGGGGCAAGCATTTCCTTTCTGGCCGCGACCCTCGACAGTATCATGCGGGCAACCGGTGACAGCCGTACACCGGCGGCATGGGCCACAGCATCTTTGGCTCTTCAGGTTCTTCTAACCCCCATTTTCATGTTCTCGTTCGAGTGGGGATTGGTCGGGGCCGCCTGGGCAACACTAGCGGCTCAACTTCTCACCGTGGTGCCGCGCTTCAAGCTGCTTCGCAACGGATGGGGACCGACGCGGCTAAGGCTCCGTTTCGCCCCCAGCCAGGTGAGCACGACGCAAGAGATTCTGCGGGTCGCTGGGCCGTCAGCGCTTTCGACGTTTTCCACCCACCTGGGTCTTCTCCTGCTCACCGGAATCGTAGCACGTTTCGGCAATAACCATCTCGCGGGCTATGGCCTCGGCACGCGACTCGACTTCGTGGTGATCTCGCTAGCCTATGGGTTCGCCGTTGCGGTTCTCACGTTGGTCGGCATGGCTTGTGGTGCTCAGCGGCTGGTACTGGCCCGGAGGTACATTCTGATCAGCGCCCTATGGACTTCCGCAAGCCTCGGCTTGCTCGGCACTCTGCTTACGGTTCGTCCCCAGTTGTGGCTGGCGCGCTTCGCTACGGATCCTGAGGTTCTCCGCGTCGGAGCTGGTTATCTGCACTGGGTTGCCCCGTCCTATCCCTTTGTCGGACTCTCCATGATTTGCGCCTTTGCCTTTCAAGGCATCGGCAAGGCTTCCCTACCCATGCTCTGCACTTTGTTTCGGGTCGCCGCGGTGGTAACCGCCAGCGCTGTTGCCGTACGCGTTCTCCAACTGCCGGAGTGGACCATCTTTGCCTGTGTGGCTGCGGGGAACGTTCTCTCCGCACTGGTCTTAGCCTGGCTGTTACGCAGGCAACTGCGACGCATGGTGCACTCCGGCCGACCATGAGCCGCGCTGCTGCTTCAGCGGGGCTACCCACACGATCGTGGCAAAGGGTAAGTACGGATGAATTCGCGCCAACTCCGATGTAAGGGATGCCGGGCCCATTCCGTGCTGGTTAGCGAGTAGTGAAGGTAGCCGGCGCGGTTGCCCGTTCTCCCCGCGCCCGTGGCCACAACTGGATCTCTGTGCATTCCCAGCTTTTCCAAGGTGCGGAACGAGCGCCGATTGCGCGGCGAACACCAAGCCTCCACGCGGCGTAACTGCTCGACTCGAAACGCGTAATACAAAAGCGCCGCGCCCGCCTCCACGTTGTAACCCTGCCCCCAAAAAGGCCGCGCAAGGACGTAGCCAATATCCCCCACCGCCTCCACGCGGCTGGTCACACGCAGTTCGATAGTGCCGATCACGCGCTGCTGGTCGACAAGCTCCACACCGAAGGTAATTCCCTGCCAGTGCCGCGATTGGGTGCGCTCGACAAAGGCCACGCTATCCACAATCGAACGATGGGTTTCGAACTCGACAAACTTGGTCACGCACGGGTCGCTCGCGTAAGCGAAAATATCTGGAGCATCCGCCAGCACTAACGGCCGCAACCGCAACCGCGTGGCGACGAGTTCACAGCGCGGAAACATCCAAAGCCATTAAAGGAACTTTTCCACGGCCAGGTATTCGGCGACCAACACCGCGCCCTTGGCCGCTCCCATTTTTGTGTTGTGGGACAACAAAATGTATTTGAAGCCGTGACGCTGCGCCGGGTCCTCACGAATCCGTCCAACATGCGTGGTCATGCCACCGTCAGCATCGCGGTCCAAGCGAGGCTGGGGCCTGAAAGGGTCGTCGTGAACGGTAATCATTCTCCTCGGCGCCGAGGGTAGGCCCAGGCGGACAAACTCCTCGCCGAACTCGCGTAGGCACAAAGTAAACTCTTCCAACGAGGCTGGCTGCGCGAGCGAGACGAACACCGCTTCCGTATGACCCTCGATCACCGCGGCTCGGGTACACGTGGCACTTACGGCAAAGGAGGCCGGGGAAATTCCGCCCTCCCCGAGCCGGCCAAGAATTTTCCCGGTTTCCCGCGCGACTTTCTCCTCCTCCCCGACGATGTACGGAATGATGTTGTCGACAATGTCGAGGCCGAGGACTCCAGGTGAACGGCCCGCACCCGAGATCCCTTGCATGGACGTCATGAGCACACGCTCGATGCCAAAGCGGTCGAACAAGGGCTTCAGCGTAACGACCAAGCCAGTGGTTGTGCAGTTGGGTAGAGGAGTGATAAACCCCGCCCAGCCTCGACGCTTACGCTGGATCTCGAGAAGCCGCGCGTGTTCGAGATTGACCCCCGGAACGAGAATGGGCACGTCATCTTCGTAACGGAAGGCGGAGGCGTTGCTGATGACTGGCGTTGTACGGGCAAACTCCGGTTCGAGGACGCGGGCAACGTCTGACTCCACGCAACTGAAAACCACGTCGATTCCCCGAAGGTTGAGCGCCCCGGCATCGTACACCGGAAGGCGCAAAACCTTTTCGCTGGGTTCCTCCGCGCACCACCACCGCCGCGCACCGGTCTTCTCGTCACGAAGTGCGTCGGCATACGTTTTACCCGCCGAGCGCTCCGATGCGGCTAACAGTGCGATCTCGAACCAAGGGTGGTCTTGCAAGGCAACAACGGCCTGCTGCCCAGCAATGCCGGTTGCTCCGACAATGGCAACTCGTTTCTTCATCCTCGTACCCTCAAACGCGTTCTTCAACGGGGCCAACGAAAACGGGCAAATCGTGCTGGCGCCGCGTTGTCGCTTTGTCTTAGCTGCACTAGCATCACGAGGCTATGATTGAAGCTCACCGATTAACCAAGCGATTCGGCTTTTTCACGGCCATCGCAGAGGTTTCCTTTCGTGTCGACGAGGGCGAGATCGTCGGTTTCCTCGGACCGAACGGTGCGGGAAAGAGTACCACGATGAGGATTCTCGGTGGGGTTTTTCCTCCGACGAGCGGGTATGCTCGTGTGGCGGGCCATGATGTCGTTCTCGACTCGCTTCGGGCCCGACAGGCGATTGGCTATTTCCCTGAACGCATCGCCTTGTATACCGATATGACCGTGAGGGAGTACCTCGGCTACGTCGCCGACATGAAGCACGTGCCAGCCAAGCAGCAGAAGCGCGAGATTGAGCGCGTGATGGACCGCTGCGCGGTAACACACATGGCTCACCGGTTGATCGGCACCCTTTCCAAGGGCTACCGCCAGCGCGTCGGAATCGCACAAGCGCTGCTGGGGCAGCCCAAGGTTCTGATTCTCGACGAGCCAACGGCCGGGCTCGATCCGGAACAGGTGACAGAAGTCCGAAAACTCATCCGTGAGCTTCGCGGGCACAGCACGGTGATTTTGTCCACACACATCTTGCCCGAAGTCGAGGCCACTTGTGACCGTGTGCTCATCATCAACAAGGGCCGGCTGCTTGCGGTGGACACGCCAAGCAACCTCAACCGGCGGCTTCGACAGCTCTCCCAAATCCACATCGAAGCTCAAGCCCCCGTGGTCTCTCTTCTTGAAGCTGTGCGGCAAATCGATGGCGTTGTGCGCGTCGAAGCGACCCATACCGATGGGAACGTCGTGTCCGTGCTGGTGTCCACCGAGCCAACGAAGGATCTTCGAAGCGCCATTGCCGAGCGCGTGGTCCGTCAAGGATGGCCACTGCTCGAAATTCGCCCTGTGCAACTCAGTCTCGAGGAGATTTTCTTGGAGCTCGTTCATCGCCGAGACCAGGTGCCGGCCAGTCAAGAGGTTTCGCCATGAAGACCACGCTCACGATTTGCAAGAGGGAGCTACGTTCCTATTTCGGCTCGTACATCGCCTACGTGCTCACGGCGCTGTTCCTGCTGCTAACTGGAGGCTTTTTTTATACCTGGTTGCGATACTTCATTTTGTTCGGCGGCTACGTGCTTCCGAGCGGGCTGTGGCAGCAAGTGTTTCTCGATATGCGTTACTGCGCCATGATCGTGCTTCCGCTGGTCACTATGCGGCTCTTCGCCGAGGAAAAGAAGCTCGGCACCATCGAGCTGCTTTGGACTTACCCCGTCCGGGATGTAGAAGTTGTGCTCGGGAAATTTCTGGGGGCCTGGCTGTTTTACCTCTTCATGCTCGTCCCTACGGTGGTTGGCCCGCTCGTCTTTTATGCGTTTTACCGGTTCGACCTGGGTCCCTTCCTCACCGGCTACCTTGGCGTTTTGCTACTGGGAACGGCCTTTATCGCTTGCGGGATGTTCGTGTCCTCGCTCACGGAAAACCAAGTGGTGAGTGCCATGGGCACCTACGGTATTTTGATCACTTTCTGGTACATCACGTGGAACGAGTCGGTTGCCAGTGTGGCGGTGATTGAAGCCCTGTTGAAAATCTCTCTCTTCGATCGCTTCTTGAACTTCGCCCGTGGCGTCGTGGACACCCAAGACATCGTGTTCTTCGTGCTTTTCGTGTTGTACTTTTTATTTCTCACCCTCGCGTCGTTGGACGCCCGTAAGTGGCGGGGCGTAGGAGCCGCATCGTGAGCTTGCGTGGAAATCAGAGTATTGTCCACGTAGTGCAAGTTACATTGCAAATTGTCATTCTGGGGGCGTTGTTCACGTTCGTGCTGTTGCTTGCCGAGCGACATAATCGCCGCTTCGACTTTAGCCCGACCCAACAATTCCTCCTGTCGGATGCAGCGCAGAAAGTAGCCCAAAGCTTGGACGAGGACGTCGAGATCATCGCGTTCTACACGCCAGACGAGCCGGGCCAACGGCGTGCTCTGTTCGATACGCTCGAGCTGTTCAACAAGGCAAACCCGAGAATTCGTTACCAATTGGTCGACCTCAATCGTTCCCCCGGCATGGCTCAGAAATACAGCGTGAACAATGCCGGAGCTGGTGTGCTCGTTCGGGGAGAGCGGGTCGAACCCATTCAGTTCGTGGATGAAGAAGGGATCACCAGCGCCCTGATCCGCCTCACTCGTCAGACCACTCGAGCGGTGTGCTTCGTCACTGGCCACGGAGAGCATTCCCCTTTCGATACCGACGAGCGGCGGGGGTATACAGAAGTCGCCAAGGCATTAGAGCGAGAGGGTTTTTCCATCCGGGAACTCAATTTCATCCCGCAGGGCGGTCTGCCGGAAGAGTGCAGGGTTGTCGTGCTGGCCGGGCCAACCAAAGACCTCCTCCCCGGAGAGGCGACTGCTTTGGAATCCTACCTGAGGCACGGCGGCCAGGTGCTCCTCTTGATCGACCCGGGAGCCCCTCCGAGCGTGATTACGTTTCTCGAGCGGTTCGGGGTGAGAGTTGGGAACGACGTGGTGCTGGACGAGCGCAACCGCCTCATGGGCACCGACGCGTCCATGCTACACGTCCCTGCATTCAACAAGACCCTTTTTCGGACCGAACTCGAAACGGCCGTTTTTCCAGTCGCGCGCACGATCCTGCCTACAGAGGAGGGGGACCGCTCTGGTCGCGTCAAGGTTCTAGCCCTGAGCAGCCCCGACAGTTGGGCCTACGTGGAGGGCGGCCAGCTTCCCGACCGCAACGTTCGGTTCCGTCGGGAGAAGGACCAGCCCGGCCCCCTCCCGGTAGGGGTTTACGTGGAGGTTCCTGGCGACGGAGAGGGCGTAGGCTCGCCTGGTCGGTTGATTGCATTTGGGGACTCCGACTTTGCCACAAATCTGTCCTTGAACTGGCGTGGTAATAAGGATGTCTTCCTCAACAGCGTTGCGTTGCTGGCGGAGGACCCGACGCTGATTGCGGTGCGACGGAAAGGCCTACCTCGGGGTTCGATTTCTCCAATTTACCTTACGGAATCCCAAGACAACGTAGTGTTTTGGATCGCCGTCGTGGTCGTACCTGCTACCGTAGCCGGGGTCGGCTTGGTCGTGGCCACCGTGCGGCGACGTCGGGGAAGTCGATAAAAATGGGTTGGAGATTCACTTTGGGCAGCGCTGCGCTGCTCCTTGTAGTTGCTGCAATCTACTATCTCGACACCACTCCTCCTCCGCCACCAAGGCGAGTCGGCTTACCCACAGCTCCAACTCCCCAAGCTCCGGCGCCCTCTGGAACCCCGTTGGTGGCTCACAAAGCGGAAGAGGTGAGGCGCCTTGCTCTGGCGTTAGACGGGGTGGAAAAAGTCACCGAACGGGTCGACGGTGGTTGGAGTGGTACCGACCGAGGCGAGCTCATCGAGGAGTTTGTTCGTGACCTTACTCGCTTAGGCCCATTGGAAACGATCGAGGTGACCCCTGACCGACTCGCCGAGTTTGGTCTCTCGCCGCCTCGGGGACGTATTGAACTCCACGTACAGGGTGAAACATCACCCGTTGTTTTCGAAGTTGGTCGTCTCAATCCGCCAGGAACTGCACTTTATTTGCGGGTCCCTAGTTCTGGACAAGTCCTTTTGGTTGGCTCCCTGATTCACTGGGAACTCCAGCGGAGCCTGCGAGTGCTTTCCCCGACACCGCCAACCACCCCAAAGGCGGGCGCGGCGCGAGAGGGTGACTAGCGGGGTGCTTTCCAAGTCCACCGGGGACGCAATTCCAGCGTTATTGCGGGAACACAGTTCGCGGATGAACAGTTTCGCCCCATATTGGGCTTGAAACCAAGACCTTCAAACTCCATAATCTAAAGCCTGGAGTTTGGAGATGGCTGCGAAGAAGAAGTTCGATCTCAAATCCCTGAAGAAGGTGCACATCGAAGTTGGGGGCAAACGGGTTGTGGCGTGGGAACCCAAGGATCCCGCTCTTCGAAACCTGGGGCGTTGGACCGACCCGCATGCCCTCCTGCGTCGGATGTACGAGCAACAAAACCCGGAAGAAGCCCTAGAGGCGTTAGGCCCTGGTAGGCACTGGCAAGCAACGTGGAAGGGGCGCTTCAACCCCTCGCTCAAACAGAAGAACCGCTCCGCCGCGTAAATTGCTCTCGGGGCTCACAAAAGCTGCTCCCCGAAGCGGAGGCCGGCGCGGACTCACCCTTGTGCGGCAAGCTTCTTCACCAGCTCGCTCGCGAGTTTCCCATCGAACCGGCCCGCGAAACGCTCACGTAGCTTCGACATGACTGGGCCTATTTGATACCCGCCCACTTCCTGAGCAATCTGCCGGATGGCGGCTTCCAGCTCCTCCACAGAAAGCTGCTGCGGCAAGTAGGATTCTAGAATTTCTTTCTCCCGGACGTTCTTCTCTATCAGGTCCTGACGGTTGGCTTGCCGTGCGAACTCCGCCGCTTCCGCCCGTTTGTTCGCCTCCTTCCGCAGAATTTGAGCAATGTCTGCCTCGCCCAAGCTGGAGACCATCTTCTCTACCTTTAAGTTCTTGATTGCCGTGATGACGTCGCGCAGCACAAGGAGCTTGAGTTTATCCCCCGCTTTCATGGCTGCTTGTAACTCCGCTTGCAATTGCTCTTCGCTTGGCATCGGCTCACCCGTCACATGCGATCTGGAATCTTCAACGAAATGACCACGCCGCGGTGGCCATAATATCGAGTGGCGTCAACTCTCCGTCGCCATCAGCATCTGCGCCTCGGCCCACGACGGTGTTGCCCCGCACCGCCACGTCTTCGACGCGGACTTTCTCAAACGTTGCCACTTTTCGGACCACGGCGGTCAAGTCTGCCGCGGTAACCCTTCCATCCTCGTTCGCCTCGCCCCGCCGAACGGAGGAGCCTGAGACGTTCAAGAGGACGGACACCGTTGGGGCAGGCGAGCTCGCAGCGGCGGCGGCATCGTATCGGCCGTCCCCATCAAAATCGCCCACGGCCATGCTGATCGGCCTTCGGTTGGTGGAAAAAGAACCTGCACTCTGGAAGGTCCGGGCTGTGGCCGCGCCCGTACGGACAAATGCGCGCACGATGCTGCCGACCTCGCCCGAAGCCAAAATGTCCGGCAGCCCGTCGCCATTGACGTCCCGTGCCCACACAGCCGACGGAACCTCACCGCCGGTGCCAAATCCCAGTGGCGAGATGGTGGAAGGGAAGCGACCAGTACCGTCGCCAAACAACACTTGGATGCTGCCCGCTACTGGGAATCCGACGGCAACGTCATCGAAACCGTCGCGGTCGAAGTCTGCCACGGTAATGGCCCGAGGAGCTTGAGCCACTCCAACAGAAGTGGCCTGTCGGAAGGTGCCGTCCCCATTACCCAATGCCACGCTGACGTTGCTGGAACCGTTGTTTGCCGTAATCAGATCGACCAGTCCGTCACGGTTGAAGTCGCCGGTCGCCACGCCTAAGGGGAAGTCGCCCACGGCAATGGTGGTTCGCGGTTGCAACATAGCCTGGGGCGCACCCGTGAGAACTTGTACGTTTCCGCCCTCCGCTGCTTGAACCGCTACCGCAACATCGCCACGGCCGTCACGATTGAAGTCTGCAGCAACCATTGCGCGCGGGGTCCCTGTCCCCAGCCGCACCTCCCTAGCAAATTCCAAAGTGCGCCGCCGAGGCCGATAGACCTGCAAGGCGGCCGGGGTACTTTGGAGCACGATCACTTCCGGTTTGAGGTCCCCGTCAACATCGGTCACCACAGCAGCAATGGCGTCACCTGACCCAGAAACGGGACTCCACGGAACGAACAGTCCACCACCGGCGCTCGCCACCACCTGGATACTTGCCTGCCCGACCACCGATCCTGGCGATGTGACGGCGAGGTCGAGCAAACCGTCTCCGTCGACATCGCCCGAAGCAACGAAATTGGGCACACTTTCCAACGGAATGTTTTCAGCTCCAATGAGGCGGTTTCCTGCCGTACTGATCAACACAGCGGCGGTAGGCCGTGCTCCTCCCCCTCGAGTAAGCGCAACCACATCCGCCCGGCGATCTTGATTCAGGTCGCCGACAACGACTCCCACAGGTTCCGCGTCTGCGACGAACAGCCGCACTGGGGCAAAGCCCCCCAATCCGTCGCCGAACAACACCCCAGTGTCAAACGAAAAGTTGTTGGCAACGACCACGTCCACGCGCCCGTCCCCATTCACGTCGCCAATAGCAAGCCCGCGCGGCGAGCTTGCCGGTGCACCCGTTCGAAACACGCGCGCTGCACCCCACTGCCCATTGGGCTGAGTAAGTCCCAAGGACACTGTATCGCTCGCACCATTCAACGCGATCACGTCCGCCCGGCCATCTCCATTCACATCCGGTGCCGCCACAGCTATTGGCCCCTCCCCTCCAGAATTCCAGCGCTGCGCCCGTGCGAAGCCGCCCCGGCCATCACCAACGTACTGAACCACTTCGTTCAGTAATTCGTTAGCAACCGCAAAGTCCAATCGGCCATCACCGTTGAAATCCGCCACGGCAACTGCGGCTGTTCCGGAACCCGTTTCGATCGTTTCCGCCGCGGGCGTAAATGTTCCGTCACCCTCGCCAAAAAGAACCCAACCGAGGCCTGCCTGTTGAAGGTTTTCGCCAACTGCCAGCAAGTCGAGGTGCCCATCCCGGTCAAAGTCGCCGGTAGCAAGCCCACGGGGGAGGAAGCGCAAATCAATAGGCGCACCCACCGCAACCAGCGAACCACTTTCGGAGCGTAGCACGGAGAGGAAATTCGAGCTGTCGCCGACAATGACTTCAGCCCCTCCGTCGCCGTCAAAATCTCCGGTGGCCAGTGCTGTCGGAATCCCGTTTAGCTCACCCACGAGGGGGCTCTGGCTGAAGCTTCCGTCGCCCCGACCTACCAGCACGACCACTTGCTGCGATTGCATGGGTGCCACCAAGTCCAGGACACCGTCGCGCGGCGCCCCGCCTGGCCCAGCGACGTCCACGAGTAACCCGAGACCCGTGGCATCACTCGGAGTGCCAATTAACTCCCACAGTTTCGCCGCTGCGAACAGTGGAGGTAAACTTTGCGGCACGGCTACGGCGGGAAACCAAACCACTCCCGCACATGCAAAAAGGAAACGATAAATCCGTTTGCGCATGTTTGTTCCCATCAGTCCACTCCAACTACTCCACAACATCGGCAGCGGCCGACTGTCAGCGGGCTGCTGCCTCTGGCACGTGCGCGCCATGCTTCCACAAGCGACAAAGCAAGTAAACACACACAACTTACGTTCGCACGTGTCTCCTCCAACAGCCGCCACCTCCGGGGGATCGCTCCGGCCGAACTTGGGGCGATTCCAAAAGCCCTGGCTGCTAGCGTCTCAACGCTATGCCCGTGGCACCACTTTCCCGTGCGCGCAACCAACCCGTTGCCGCAACCCCTTTTACATTGGGCAGCGATTCAACCAATCCAAACGCTGAATCAGCCACATCTCGCCGGCACCGGTTCAGCCACCGGTATCCACCTTCAGCACGGCCAGAAAAGCCTCCTGGGGAATTTCTACACGGCCGAGTTGCTTCATCCTCTTCTTTCCCTCTTTCTGCCTCTCCAGGAGCTTGCGTTTTCTCGTAATGTCGCCACCGTAACACTTGGCCGTAACGTTCTTGCGCAACGGTTTTACGGTCTCTCGGGCGATCACCCGGCTGCCGATCGCAGCCTGAATCGCGACCTCGAACATCTGCCGCGGGATCAGTTCGCGCATTTTCTCTGTCAGTTCCCGGCCGCGTTGGTAGGCACGCTCCCGGTGCACAATGAGCGATAAGGCATCCACGGGCTCGCCGTTGATCCGAATGTCGAGCTTGACCAAGTCCGCGGGCCACATGTCCAAAAACTCATAATCCAGCGAGGCGTACCCTTTGCTCACAGACTTGAGTCGATCGTAAAAATCCAACACGATTTCGTTCAGCGGCAGTTCGTACACAACCAGGAAACGACCCCGTCCCAGGAATTTAAGCTCCCGCTGGCGACCACGCTTCTCTTCGCAAAGGGCGAGCACTCCCCCGAGGTAAGTTTCAGGGACGTGAATCGAGGCCAAGATGACCGGCTCCTCGATGGAAGCAATCTCTTGCTCGGGGGGAAGTTTCGCTGGGCTGTCGACGGTGAGGACCTCCCCTTTGGTGGTCGTGACTCGATATGCGACAGTGGGGGCGGTCGTGATCAGGTCCAAGCCAAATTCTCGTTCCAGTCGCTCCCGCACGATGTCCATGTGGAGCAGGCCCAAGAACCCGCACCGAAAGCCAAAACCCAGAGCGAGCGAATTCTCCGGCTCGAACGAGAAGGAAGAGTCGTTCAGACGCAACTTCTCCACCGCATCGCGCAGAACTTCGTACTGCGACGAATCCGAGGGATACAGGCCGCTGAACACCATGGGTTTCACGGGTTTAAAGCCCGGCAGGGGGCTGGCAGCGGGCCGCGCGGCGTCGGTAACCGTGTCACCGATTTGAGTCTCCCGCACCTCTTTGATTCCGGCCATCACGATCCCGACTTCGCCAGCGCTCAAGCTCTCCACAACCTGAGCCTGCGGAGTTAGCACGCCCACCCGCTGAACCTCATAGGTTTTTCCGGTTGCCATGAGCTGGATCTTCTGCCCACGGCGAATCGATCCCTCGAACACGCGGACCACCATGACCACCCCGTGGTAGGGATCGAACCAGCTATCGAAAATCAACGCCCGTAAAGGAGCGTCGACTTCTCCTTTGGGAGGAGGAATCCGCTCCACCACTGCCTCCAACACATCTTGGGTGCCGGTTCCCAACTTGGCACTGGTCAGGATGGCTTCGGAGGCATCCAAGCCAATGATGTCCTCGATCTCGGCTCGCACCCGCTCCGGATCGGCTCCAGGAAGGTCAATCTTGTTAATGACCGGAATGATTTCGAGGTTGTTGTCCAAAGCAAGGTAAGCGTTGGCCAGAGTTTGGGCTTCCACGCCTTGAACCGCGTCTACCACCAGCAGGGCCCCCTCACAGGCCGCCAGGCTACGGGAAACCTCGTAGCTAAAATCGACATGCCCAGGCGTATCGATGAGGTTCAGGGTATACTCCAACCCGTCCTTCGCGCGATAACGCAGGCGGACGGCGCTTGCCTTAATGGTAATGCCGCGTTCCCGCTCCAAATCCATGCTGTCCAGCACCTGTTCGGTGCGCTCGCGCTCGTCAATGGCACCGGTATACTCCAACAGCCGGTCGGCCAACGTGGACTTACCGTGATCGATGTGAGCAACAATGGAAAAATTGCGAATCCGACGTGGTTCCATGTGCGCCTTTGGGCGTTCCTACCGCGAACGATTTTCCCTAGCCGCCGGCTCTGTCGCGCTGCAAGGCACGGGCAGCTACCTCTCGGGCTGTCCGTGACCATCGCTCCCGCATCCCCGGTAGGCTGACAAGAAGATACCTGAAGGCAGCTGACCGGGGAAATTAGTCAGGTCACATTCGGTTGCCTCGGTGCGCCTTAAAGAACTCCACCGTGCGCCGGAGGCCCTCTTCCAGCCCTACTTCCGGCCTCCAGCCAAGCACCTTTTCGGCGAGCGCACTATCGATACAACTGCGCCGTTGTTCCCCAGGTTTCGCTGGCCCGTGGAATTCCGGCGCATGGACACCGCACGCTTCACATAGCAAACGAAACAGGGAGTTGACGTCGGTTTCGCGGCCCGTACCCAGATTCAGCGGCCCGCAATAGTCACTCCTTAACGCGAGCAAATTCGCGCGGACAAGGTCCCCCACGTACACATAGTCGCGGGTCTGCTTTCCATCGCCATGAATCACGGGCTGTTCGCCGCGCAGAAGCTTTTCGGTGAAAATCGCCACCACTCCGGCCTCGCCGTGCGGATTCTGCCTTGGGCCGTATACATTGGCATAACGCAGGGCAATCCAGCGAATCCCGTAAGTGACCCCATAAAAGTGCAGGTATTTTTCGCCGGCCAACTTGGCCACACCATAAGGGCTTACGGGATCTGTCGGATGTGTTTCCGGGCAGGGGAATATGCTCTGTTCCCCATAGATCGCCCCACCTGTGGACGCGAACAACACGCGCTCCAGGCCGTGTTTGCGCCCAGCCTCTAGCAAATTGAGCAAGCCAAGAATGTTCACCGTGGCATCGAACTGGGGCTCTGCAACGGAGCGGCGAACGTCCATTTGCGCCGCGTGATGGCACAGTACCTCCGGACGCTCTCGGCCAATTAACTCTGCCGCCGCCTCGGAACGAATGTCGACCACCTCCAACCGTGCCCCCCTCGGCACGTTTTCCACCCGACCGGAGGAGAGGTCGTCCATGATGAGAACGTCGTGACCTTCGTTCACGAAGGCTTCGGCCACGTGAGAGCCGATGAACCCAGCACCCCCCGTAACCAGAATTTTCATTTCCCCTCCAGATCTAAAAGATTCCGAAAGTAGTCGATGGTGTACCGCAGCCCCTCTTCCAAAGGTACTCGTGGCTCCCAACCCAACAGTGTACGGGCCCGAGTAATGTCGGGTTGGCGGATGTGCGGATCATCCTTCGTGCGCTCGTCACGGGGGGTCACAAACACGATCTCCGACTTCCCTCCTGTAAGCCGTTGCACCACCTTGGCGAATTCCAAGACCGTCATCTCGTCGGGGTTGCCCAGGTTCACAGGCTCCACAATGTCCGACTCCAGCAGTCGCACCATGCCTTCGACCAAGTCGCTCACGTAACAAAAACTCCGCGTGCGCGAACCGTCGTCGTATACCGTGAGGGGCTCGCCGCGCAGACCTTGCGCGATGAAGTTGGTCACTACCCTTCCGTCGTCGGCCCGCATCCTTGGCCCATAGGTATTAAAAATCCGCACGATGCGGGTGTCGATGCCGTGATAACGATGGTAGGCCATGGTCATCGCTTCGGCAAAGCGCTTCGATTCGTCGTACACTCCGCGAGGGCCAATGGGATTTACGTTCCCCCAATAGGTCTCCGGTTGAGGATGCACCTGGGGATCGCCGTAAACCTCGGAGGTCGAAGCCAAAAGAAATTTCGCACCGTGTTTTCGGGCCAAACCTAGTGCCTTATGAGTCCCTAGCGCACCGACCTTCAACGTTTTAATCGGTTCGCGCAAGTAATCGACCGGGCTCGGTAACGATGCGAGGTGGAGAATCGCGTCCAAGTGCCCATCAATGTAAATATACTCGGTCACATCGTGCTTGACGAAGCGGAAACGCTCGTGTCCTACCAAGTGGGCGATATTTCTCGGGTGCGAAGTGAAGAAGTTGTCCATCGCGATCACCTCGTGGCCATCGGCCAGAAGGCGATCACACAAGTGGGAGCCAATAAAGCCGGCGCCGCCGGTAATGAGAATCCTCGCCATCAGGGTTTTACCGGTCGCCTTCCCACAGAGTAATAAATAAAGCCTCGCGCCCGCATATCCTCTGGGTCGTAAATGTTGCGCCCATCGAAGATCACTGGATGCTTCATGAGTTGTTTCATGCGGTCAAAGTCGGGACGGCGGAATTCATTCCACTCGGTGACGATCAGCAGTGCATCGGCACCTCGAAGGGCGTCGTAATTCACCCGGTGATAATGGATCCGATCCCCGAAAATTTTGCGCGCCTCTGCCAGCGCTTCGGGATCATGCGCGTGCACCTCGGCATTGGCGCGCAACAGGGCCTCGATAATGGTAATGGATGGGGCTTCACGCATATCGTCGGTGCGCGGCTTGAATGATAAGCCCCAGACGGCGAACCGCATGCCTCGCAGGTACTCGCCGAAATGTTCCATAACCTTGTCCACCAGTAAGCGCTTCTGCCGAACATTCACCTCTTCCGCAGCACGAAGCATGCGAAAGTCGAGGCCATATTGCTCGGCCGTTCGAATGACCGCCTTCACATCCTTCGGGAAACACGAGCCACCGTAACCAACCCCAGGAAACAAGAAGTGCTGTCCGATACGGCGGTCGAACCCCACGCCTCGCCGCACGTCGTCAATGTTCGCTCCGACCTTCTCGCACAAATTCGCGAACTCATTCATCAACGAGATCCGTGCAGCCAGCATAGAGTTGGCACAGTACTTGGTCATCTCGGCACTAGCGGGGCTCATGAACAAGATCGGCTGTTCTGTCCGGACAAACGGCTCGTATAACTCTTGTAACAGTTCACGGGCGCGTGGACTGTCCGTGCCGATCACCACCCGATCTGGCTTCATGAAATCCTCGATCGCGGCCCCCTCCTTCAGGAATTCAGGATTGGAGACCACGTCGAACGGGTGCTTCGTGCGAGAAGCAATGACCTGACGGATGCGTTCCGAGGTGCCCACTGGCACGGTGCTCTTGGTCACGATAACACGGTAACCATCCATCGCTTCGGCAATTTCGGCGGCCACACGGATCACAGCACCCAAATCGGCGCTGCCATCGTCGCTTTGCGGAGTGCCAACAGCAATGAAGCAAAGCAGAGATCGCCGTACTGCCTCGGCTAAGTCCGTGGTAAAAAACAGCCGCCCTTCAGCCACGTTGCGCCGAATCAGTTCCTCCAGCCCGGGTTCGTAAATTGGTACTTCACCACGGTTGAGACGCTCAATTTTTTCCGCGTCGATGTCCACACAGATTACATCGTTCCCACTTTCCGCAAAACACGTCCCGGCCACCAAACCAACGTAGCCCGTACCAATGACGCAAAGCTTCATGGTCCCCTCCTAGAAAATCGATGGGCAGCTTTTTGCAAGCCACAACCGGCGGTTACCGGCGATGCTCCGAGGTAGCTGGGCAACAAAGTGCGGCTCCTCTAGCGAGGCGGGTTGGGCAGGTCAACGAATGGCGGTGAGACCCGTGGTTGACGCAAGCGGTAAATCGGCTTGCCCTGCGATTCGTGATACGTGCGAACCAGCAACTCCCCCAGCAAGCCCAAAGTGACAAACTGAATGCCCACGACAGTCAACAAAATCCCCAGCAGTACCAACGGACGGTTCGCAAGCGGCGCTCCCAGGACTAAACGTTGGAAGCCAAGGAAGCCGGTCAGGGCCAAGCCTGTGCCAGCACAAGCTAAGCCTACGGAGCCGAACACTTGGATCGGCCGCGTTGCATACCCGGTTAAAAATTTCACCGCAGCTAAGTCCAACAACACTTTCCAAACCCGCGACAACCCGTACTTCGAGCGACCTCGAATCCGCGGTCGGTGTCGAACACGGATTTCCGAGATTCGTGCGCCCATTTCTCCCGCCAGGGCCGGGATGAAACGATGCATCTCGCCGTACAAGCGCAGCTCTGCCACCAACTCGCGGCGGATGGCCTTCAAAGTACAACCGTAATCGTGGAGGCGGACCCCGGTGATTCGACCGATCAGCCAGTTTGCCACGATGGACGGGAGCCGGCGTGTCCAGAACGGGTCCTGCCTGGGCCAGCGCCAACCCACGGCCAGATCGAAACCACGATCGATCTCCGCAAGCAGCGGGCCGATCGCCGCTGGATCGTTTTGGCCGTCGGCATCCAGTGTGACAATCACGTCCCCAACAGCGTGATCGAAACCGGCGACCAGGGCAGCGGTTTGCCCGTAGTTACGCGCGAGATGAACAACCTTTACCCGCGGATCGGCAGCCAAATCTTCCAGCAGTTCCGTGCTGCCGTCCGTGCTGCCATCGTTCACGTATACGATTTCAAACGGCCTGCCCAACCGTTCGAGTTCCGCAATCAATTCCCGATGGAGCGGCTCAAGATTCGGTGCCTCGTTGTACACGGGCAGGACAGCGGAAACCACCGCCTTCATGCGCCGTCGATGTCCGTCAAACTCACGAACTGCCGGTAGCGACGCTCGATTTGCTCCCAAGTGAGGGTTTTCAGCCGAGCCAGCCCAAAATCCTCGACCACGAACGATGCAACCACGCTGCCGTAGACGATGGCCTCTCGTAAGGCCCGCTCCGACCGGTCCCGCGACCGCGCAAGCGCGCCCATAAAGGCGCCAGCGAACGTATCTCCGGCACCGGTGGGATCGAACACTTCCTCGAGGGGAAAAGCGGGCACGGCAAAAACCGAGTCCGGCGAGAACTGAATCACCCCGTACTCACCCCGCTTGATGAGCACACGCTCCGGGCCCATTTGCAGCAGCCGCCGCGCGGCTTTCACCACGTTGTTCTCGCCGCTGAGTTGCCGCGCTTCTTCGTCGTTGATGATCAAAAGATCTACTCGGCTCAACAACCGCTCCAACGCGGGCCGCGCGTTTGCAATCCAATGATTCATCGTATCGCAACCGACAAGCCCCGGGGCAGTGAGCTGATCGAGCACCTCTCCTTGCAGCTCGGGATCGATGTTGGCCAAAAACACGTACCGGGCATCGCGGTAACTGTCGGGTAGCTGCGGGCGAAAGTCCCCGAACACGTTGAGCTGCAGTTCCAAGGTGTCGCGCTTGTTCATGTCCTCGTGGTATCGCCCACGCCAAAATCCGGTCTTCCCCGGTCGCGTTTCCAGTCCGCGCAAGTCGATGCCACGACGCCGTAAAAACTCGCGCTCTTCCTCGGGGAAGTCGTCGCCCACCGCAGCCACCATCTGCACCGGCGAAAAAAAACTGGCGGCAATGGAAAAATACGTGGCCGAACCGCCAACGGTGCGTTCCACGGAACCAAAGGGCGTTTCTAAACTATCCATGAACACAGAGCCGACGACCAAAATACTCACTCCGCGCTCCCCTCCCATTGCTTCAAATACTTCGCCAGCAGCGGGCGCAAATCGTGCCGCACGTGTTCGGGAATCCTGCTCCGCTCCGTAATGATTGCATGTTCCAGAGCGTTGGCACACGGGCAGCGGCGCTCTAGGGGCAACCCTCCCGCAACACCGGCAACAATCTTCTGCGCCAGGGCAACGTTGGCCTGCAAAATGCGCAGCACGTCCGCGATCGCCACGTCTGCCTCGGATTCGTGCCAGCAGTCGTAATCGGTGGCCAAAGCCAACGTTGCAAAGCAAATCTCCGCCTCGCGAGCGAGTTTTGCTTCCTGCACGTTCGTCATGCCAATCACATCGGCACCCCACTGGCGGTACAGATGCGACTCCGCGCGGGTGGAAAATTGCGGGCCCTCCATGCACAAATACGTGCCCCCTTCGTGCACTGTTGCGCCCTCCCGCCGAGCTACTTCGACAAGAAGCTTCGAGAGTGTGGGGCAAACTGGGTCGGCGAAACTGACGTGGGCCACGATGCCATTGCCAAAAAATGTGCTCACCCGACGCGAAGTGCGGTCAAGAAACTGGTGGGGGACTACCAGATGACCAGGGCGAATTTCTTCCCGCAAACTCCCCACAGCACTCACGGCAACCAACCACTCCACCCCGAGGTGCTTCATGCCCCACAAGTTTGCGCGAAAGTTGATTTCCGAAGGCAACAGCCGATGCCCACGCCCGTGCCGCGGCAAAAACACGACGCGCACTTGGCCTAGCGTACCTACGACAAAGTCATCGGAGGGATGGCCAAACGGTGTCGAAAGCTGCACGTGCTCCACGTCCCCCAAAGCAGCCATCTCGTAGAGGCCACTTCCGCCAATCACACCCAGGGTGGGGAGCGCTTCTGCCAAGGCTTCACTCCTGCACGATGGTTAACACGGGGCCTGCTCGTAGTTCCAATGCCGCCGTCGCTTCCAGTACATCTCCGTCGATCGTGTAGTGGGTTGGCCGCTCAAACTCAACCCGGACCTCCCGCGCCAAATTGTCGTAAAGCGTGGGGATCTCGAGCGGGCAACCCCCACGTAAGCGGTGTAACCGCAAGATCACTTGGCTAGCGGTCACGTACCCTGCCAGCAGATGGAAGTACCCTCTTTTCCGGGTGGCCAGATACGTTGGCACGAAGCCAAGTCCAATGTCCGTAATGGTGCTCGCATACAGAACATTGTAGTTGCGATGGGGTACTCGCTCTCCGTCGCACGTCATGTCCGCACGAAACCCTTGGAGAATCCTCCTGGCCAGCGTACCGTGGATCAAGCCGGAAAGAATGGCCCGGACAAGCCAGAGCGCAGCCGCACGCGGACCACGCCCCTGGCCGCTGTAGTAAACTTGCAAAAAGTTCACGATTACCCCGCAACCAACCATGAAACCGTAGTGGTCCCTTGCGATCTGCAACAACTGCCTCTCCGTCGTCCGCAACGGACGACCTGCGGCATACACCTCGGCAACGTGCGCTAGAACCTTCACTGGCCCCCCTGCCCGCACGCCAACGGATCTGGCGATGGTGTTCATCGACCCGCCTCGGAGGGGCAGGAACAGCGGCAGCGACTGGGAACCGTAGGCCCGCACCAAAGCCGAAAGGCCGCGAAAGAAACTGCCGTCACCCCCACAAATGGCCACGATATCAACCTGCTCCTCCGCACAGCGTCGCGCTGTGAGCTCCAACTCCTCCAGAGTTTCGGGAACGGCAACAAAACCACGCTGTTTCAGCGCTTCCTCCAGTTTAGGCACCAGTTCCTTGTTCGCGCGGTTCCCACCAGCGTGCGGGTTCACGATCACGCCGATTCCAGCCACGCCACAACCGCCTTATTCCCCGCTCACCGCAGCCGCACTCCCCATTGCCCTCGCCTCTCCGGTGGAGCGAGCGGGACCGACCCCATGCGCTAGCGCAAGCTGGCCGCAGGCCGCTTGCACATCGAGGCCACGGCTACGGCGAACTGTGGTGTGAACTCCGTGAGCGAGCAATTCTTGCTGAAAGCTTCGAACGCTGTCTTCGCTCGGGCGCAAGTATGGAGCATGGGGAAAAGGATTGAAGGGAATGAGATTCACCTTTGCCCGCACCCCCCGGAGTAGCGAAGCAAGACGTCTGGCATGCTCCAGTTGATCGTTGATGCCAGCCAACAACACGTACTCGAACGTCACGCGCCGCCGCTGCGGCAAAGGGAGCCGGCGACATACGTCGATCAGCGCCTGCACCGGAAAACGGCGGTTCACCGGCATCAGCTTCGAGCGGAGTTCGTCCGTTGGAGCAGTCAACGATACCGCCAGTTGTACCGGCGTTTCGCGAACCAGCCGCTCCATCTGCGGCAGGAGGCCGACCGTGGACACCGTGATGCGCCGCGCCGAAAAATCGAATCCCCACTGAGCCGTCAACACCTCGATGGCTTCCACCACATTTTCGTAGTTCGCCAGCGGCTCTCCCATGCCCATGAACACGATGTTCGTGATGCGTTCCTGTGCCTGTAAGACACGGCGTGCTGCCAGCACCTGTGAAAGAATCTCTGCGCTACTCAGGTTTCGCCGCAGCCCCAAGCGTGCGGTGGCACAAAAACGACAACCCATTGCACAACCCGCTTGGGACGAAACACAAAGCGTGAGTCGCGGCGGATCAGGAATGATGACCGTCTCGACGGCAACCCCGTCATTGTATCGTAAGAGAAGCTTGCGTGTACCGTCGGAGGCTGTGGCCACCGCATCGGCCTGAGCGTCCGGCAAGAAAAACTCCTGCTCGAGCGCCGCACGCAACGAGCGAGGGATATTCGTCAACTCCTCGAACGACTGAACCCCAGCACGGTACACCCAAGCCAAAATTTGCTCGGCGCGATACCGGGGTTCGTGGCGCCGCTGGAGCCACTCTCGTAAGGCCCGCGGAGTTAGAACTTGCGGTTTGGCGTCGCGGAGCCCGTCAGCAAATTTCTGATTCGCTGAAGAAGAAGGCAATTTCCCACTTGGCGGTATCCGGTCCGTCGGATCCGTGCACGGCATTTTTCTCCACGTCGGTCCCAAAGTCACCCCGAATGGTGCCCTTTGGAGCCTTTGTCGAATCGGTGGGCCCCATGATCTCGCGGTTTCGGGCAATGGCGTTTTCACCCTCCAGCACGGCCACCAGCACTGGGCCGGATGACATGAACCGCACGAGATCTTGGTAAAATGGTCTCTCCCGATGTACCGCGTAAAAGCGGGCTGCTGTATCCGGGGACAACCGAAGCATTTTCGCCGCGGCAATCCGGAGGCCAGCAGCCTCGAAGCGTCGCAGAATTTCGCCAATTACCCGCTTTTGCACGGCATCCGGCTTAATGATGGATAACGTTCGTTCTAGCATTGCTTGTTTCCCCGCGCCTGCTTTAGCGCAACTCCCATCACGAGGCGGCAGATAGCCGTCCCGTTTCTTCCAAAGCCCGCTTCATGGTGATGCCCAGCTCCGCCGGGCTCTTCGCTACGTACATTCCTGCAGCCTCGAACGCGCGGAACTTCTCCGCGGCAGTTCCCTTGCCACCGGAAATGATAGCGCCTGCATGTCCCATGCGCTTGCCCGGAGGAGCAGTGGCTCCAGCGACGAAGCCAACAACCGGTTTCGTCATGCTCGTTTTCACGTAAGCTGCCGCCTCCTCCTCTGCGGTGCCACCAATTTCCCCAATTAAGATCACCCCTTGCGTCCCGGGATCTTTCTCGAACATTTCTAAAATCTCGACGAAGCCTGTGCCCGCAACCGGGTCTCCCCCAATGCCCACACAGGTCGATTGCCCCAGTCCCAGAAGTGTCAGTTGGTGCACGGCCTCGTACGTCAGCGTACCACTGCGGGACACTACTCCAACCGTGCCCGGTCGGTGAATGTACCCTGGCATGATGCCGATCTTACATTGACCTGGGGTAATCACGCCAGGACAATTCGGACCAATCAGGCGCGTATCTCTTCCAACCAAGTACCGCTTGACCCGCACCATATCCAGGACCGGGATTCCCTCTGTAATACAAACGACCAAGCGCACACCGGCATCCGCTGCTTCCATGATTGCGTCGGCCGCAAACGCCGGTGGAACGTAAATGACCGAAGCGTCGGCTCCGGTGGCCCGAACCGCTTGTTCCACCGTGTCGAAAATGGGGATTCCCTCGAAATCCGAGCCTCCCTTTCCCGGAGTGACGCCGGCCACCATTTGGGTCCCATACTCCCGGCAAGCCCGGGTGTGGAACTGCCCGGTTGCCCCGGTAATCCCTTGGGTCACCACGCGCGTGTTCTTGTCGACAAGAATGCTCACGTTGAAGATTCCTCGCCAGAAATTGGCCGCCAACGCTAACGGTGGCAAGGCTACAAGTCAACGCGACTGGCTTAGACCCTCCACGCCCGACAAACCGACGGACGCACTTCGACCCAGCGGCAGTCAGACAAACCGTGACGACAAAACTCTCGATCGCACGTTCCGCTTCCAAACACGTCCAGACACCCGTAGCAACCAAACAAGAATCGTAATTTCTCCCCACAGGGTCCCTCCCCTCTCCTTGACGACGGGGTCTTGGAACCTGGGCGGGGGTGCGTTTCCAAGGGAATCCCAAACGCGCCATGTCCGCTACGAGTTCACCCTTTCAACACGGTGATTCTTGCGCTCGTCCACCGTGCCAGTTCTGAAGTCAAGGGAACATTCGTGCTTGAGTCTTTCCGTGTGCGCCTGCCACGCGCTCAACCCGTTGCAGGGCGGACACGGGACTTCGTGGAATCTTCCAGGAATACTGCCGCGAGCGTCACAGCCCCGGCAATTGCCGTTTACCTACCCGTTCCCGACGTGTAACGGATGACTTCTGCCTTCTCCAAGGTAACCAGCCCCCCTCCGCCGCTCAGCTCGATCAACTCCTCGATAGCCGGCATGGCAGCGCGAATTTTTTCCTCGCTATCCACGATCTCGATAATGATCGGTAGATCTTCGGAAAGGCGCAAAATGCGCGCGCTGTGAATCCGGCTGCCGGCGCCAAATCCTTCGATACCCCGCCACGCGGTTGCTCCGGCTAACCCCAGTTCGCGGGCTTTCAGCACGATCGCTTCGTAAAGAGGCCGCCCGTGAACCCGATCTGCTTCGCCCACGAAAATGCGAAGCAGTTTTCCTTCTCCGGTAATCTTCATTGCGTGCCTCTTAAATCACGCGGCCTAACTCGTCTCCAACCCAGACGCCGACGACGGCCGCAGCGAAGTTCGCCGTAACATTCGCCAGCGCCAAAACGTAGCTCCCTTCCCTCAGAAAGGAATACGTTTCAAAGCCAAAGGCGGACATGGTGGAGAGCCCTCCACAAAATCCCATGGCTAGAAACAGCCGCCACTCCAGTCCAATCCAGCCGCGCTCCAGAGACAGAGCCAAAACGAACCCGAGGAATAGGCTCGCCACCACGTTGACGATGAGTGTGCCCCACGGAAAGGTCGTAGCCAGCCAGTTCTGCGCCCACCCCCCGATAAGATAGCGACATACGGACCCCAAAAAACCGCCGCACCCAACGAGAAGCACTCGAAGCATCGAAGCCCCTCTAACAACGATCCTCACCCCCAGCCACCCCACGGAAACCTAGCACCCCGACCTCTTCCGGTGTGGCGCTTTTGCTGACCGCGAGTTGTGGTCTGCGTGACGATGTCGGGCGAAGGATGCGCCAACTCGTTGCGCGCCGTGCTATGCCCCTAACTCCTGCTTGAGCCACTCCACTGTTCGCCTCATCCCCTCTTCGAAGCTGACGGTGGGTTGGTAGCCGAGCATCTGCTGGGCTTTCACGATCGATGCCTGTGTGTGCCGCACGTCACCCGCCCGGGGGGCAGTATGCTGGCAAATAACCGATTTGCCCACGAGGCGCTCTACCGTGCGCGCGATTTCCATGACCGAATGACGTTCGTTGCATGCGACGTTAAACACCTCGCCAGCAACGTTGGGCTGGGTGCAGGCGAGCAAATTCGCTTGAACGACGTTGTCGATATACGTGAAATCCCGCGACTGTTCTCCGTCGCCATGAATGATCAATGGCTCATCCCGCAGCGCGGCACGAATAAACAACGGCACGACTGCGGCGTACTTGGATTCTGGGCTCTGGCGCGGACCAAAAACGTTGAAGTAACGCAGACTCACCGTTTCGAGCCCATACAGCCGGGTGAAAGTACGGCAGTAGTGTTCCCCAGCCAATTTCGACACTGCGTAAGGGGACACTGGGGCAGGCGTTTGGCTTTCCTCTTTTGGAAGCATCGGGGAGTCGCCGTACACCGAGGAAGACGAGGCATAAACCACTCGCTGCACTCCTAGCTCTCGGGCAACCACGAGGAGCTGCAGCGTGCCGTGGGTATTGACCGAGTCGGTGCTGAGCGGGTCGTCCACGGACCGGGGAACTGACCGAAGCGCAGCCTGATGGCTGACGTACTTCACGTCGCGCAGTGCGCGGCGCAGCACGTCCGGGTCGCGGATGTCTCCTTCGATCACTTCGATTCGATCACGCACGGAGGCAAGGTTGGCCCAACTACCCGTGGAAAAATTGTCGAGCACGCGCACCTTCTCTCCGCGCGCAACCAAAGCGTGGACAATACTCGAACCGATAAAACCGGCTCCTCCCGTCACCAAGTACATTTCGGCTCCTTTGCTCCAGTGCCTTGTGGCTCGAGGGGTTCGAACGGTTCAATCTTGCACGGCAAGGCTATTGTTCCCGTCGTCACTCTGGCTGCCTTTCACAAGCACAGCACGAGGATGCTTGCAATTTCCGTGGGAGCCAGCCCAGGTCAAGAGGTCGCCGCTGCGCTTCTCGGAGCAGCCTCTGTGCTTGGATCGAGGCGAGGCGGCTGTTCTTCCGGCTGCAACCAGCGGTGCCCAAACCGCACCAGCCCCCATAAGAAGCCGCTGCCCCAGCTCCAGTGCATGACAACGAAAGCCCACGCCACCCGCGGCCATAAGCCGAGGCCGTGCTTTTTCGCCACCGCCGTCGCAGCAAGGGCGACCGCCAGGGCATAACTTCCAAGCGCCGCAGCACTCACGTAACTGCACACCGGCCAGAAGAAACTCCCAATGGCAGTCAGGGTGCACGTCGCCACGAACAGCGGTGGAACAAAATGCCGCCAGCTCATTTGTCGGGGGTGTTTCTGCAGAACGCGCACCTTCCACTTCCCGTATTCGAAGAACTGCCGCGCGAGGGCACGGTAGGTTTCCCGGTTTTGATACAGGGACCGCATGGCCACGGAAAGGTAAACTTTGCCGCCAGACCTCCGGATCCGATAGTTCAGTTCGTCATCCTGGTTGCGCACGAGTTCCTCGTCGAAGAGCCCCACGCGCTCGAATGTTTTCCGCGGCCACATGCCCATGTACACCGTGTCCGTCTCCCGGTCGGCCTGAGCAAAGTGGAAGTACGCGCCGATTCCGAACCGCGAGTCCATGGCGCGTGCAATGGCTTCAGCAACGGGGCCGCCCCCGGCTGTCCGCATCGGGCCACCCACATTATCCGCCCCCGTTCGCAACAGTGCTTCCACACCCCTTCGGAGGTAATCTGGCGCCAACGTCGTATGCGCATCCACGCGAGCGATGATTTCCCCTCGGGCCGCTCGAATTCCTATATTCAGGGCGGTAGGCACAATGCGCGAGGGATTGCGCAGTACTCGGATGCGGTCACCAAATCTGGCGAGCACTTCGCGGGAATTGTCCTCCGAATCTCCATCGACAACGATAACCTCGAAGCGATCTGCGGGGTAATCCTGTGCAAAGACGGAGCCCAAGCAGCGCTCGATATGTTTCCCTTCGTTCCGCATGGGAATCACGACCGATACAAAAGGCCATGAACTCATGGTTCGAGTACCTCGCTGTACAAATTCTCCATCCTTGCAACCATACGCTCCACGGCAAATTCCTCTGCCCGCTGCCGAGCCTCCCGAGCCGCCCGCGAAAACGCCTCCTCCGACGTCAGCCACCGAGTTGTGTTTTCCACAAACCCAGCAACGCTGTTCGTTGATACCACCACCCCTCCCGGACTCTCGCCAATGATTTCCCGACAACCACCGACGTCGGTCGCCACAACCGGAAGACCACAAGCCATAGCTTCCAGCAGTACGTTCGGCATCCCCTCCCACTTCGAAGTCAGCCAAAAGACGTGTGCCCTGCAAAACACCTGCTCCAAATCCCCTCGCTCTCCGAGGAATTCGACCGCCTCCTTCAGTCCCAGCGAGCCTGCCAAGCTTTCCAGTTCGGCACGCAATGGGCCTTCCCCAGCGATGGCAAACCGAACCTGAGGCAGCCGCGCCCGCAACTCCTGGGCGGCCTGCAAAAAAAGCGGATGATTTTTCTGGGCCACCAAGCGCCCAGCAGTCACGATCAGAGGCCGCTCCAAAGAACGCGCGGGGCTCGGGCGAAACTTCTCCGTGTCAATTCCGTTGGGCACGACGTGAATGCGCTCACGCGGAGCACCGTAGTGCCGGACAATGAACTCGGCTACATCCCGCGAGTTCGCTACGATCCGCCGGCTCATACGAAAGGCCCATGCGTTGGCAACCTGCGATGCGCGCCCGTGCACTTTGCAGTTCCGAGCAGCCGTGATCAACGGCACGCCGTTCACTCTAGCTGCGAAAGCAGCCAGTGGATTAGCGACGTAGAGCCACGAATGGACAAGATCCACGCGATCGCGGGAAATAGCGTGGGCCAAGCGCCACAGCCGCTGCGGGGCGGGCCCCGCGATCGTCGAACAGGGGATGTGATGCTGGTCGAGCCACGACCCCCAAGGTTCGCGCGCATGCGACAGCACGTAAACGCGGGGGTCAAAGCGGAGGCGGTCGAGGCGAACCGCTAGCTGCGCAAGTTGTCCCTCTGCTCCACCACGTGTGAGCTGTCCGATCACCAAACCAATGCGAACAGGGGAAGCGTGCCTCACGCGGATTGCCGCGACAGTGCGGCCTGTGCCAACTCTGCCGGATCGTGCTCGGTGTCGGCTGGCCGCATACCCAACACCCGCGCCGGAACCCCGCCCACGATCGCATAGGGTGGAACGTCGTGTGTCACCACCGCACCGGCGGCAACAATGGCGCCCGTCCCGATCCTTACCCCTTTTAAGATCCGCACGCCGCAACCAATCCACACGTCATCTTCGACCACAATGGGAGCCGCAGTTTTCGGTTGATACCGAATTGGGACGCGCCGGGTTTTGAATCCGTGGTCCTCGCTAATCAAAGACGTGTTGTGAGCAATCAGCACATTGCGACCAATCGTCAGCCCTCCGTAACCGTCAAGAAAGCAATTTTCGCCAACCATGCTGCCACTGCCGATGGTCACCCCCTCAGGAAACCAAACGGTGACGTTGTCCCGAAACCATACCCACCCATCCAGGCGCCGTAAAAACAGTTTCAGAACGAGCCAACGGGCCACGTCGCCACTCAGCATGGGCAAATATTTCACCAAGCCGTACACGGTGTGAAATGTCAGGTACCAAATAGCCGCTGTTAGGCCGATCCTCATCGCGGTTCGTCTCAGCAATTTGGGCGCTGGGCCAGGCACAAGAGGGAGACACCGACCGGCAAATTCACTCGGGCAATCAGTGGTGCCTCGAGGGAGAACAGCTTACCCAGCCACTGGTTGATTCTTCCGGGCTTCGTCATGGAAAAGTCCGATACCAACTCGCCGTTCTTCTCCGGAACGATTCGCCGCGCAAGCCGAACGGCCGCGATCACAGGGAACAAAAAGGTGTTCAAGTACGTCAGCCGGTGAATCTGCAACTGGGCAGCGTGAAACAGATCAGCAAATTCCCTTGCGCGGTACCGCCGCTTGTGGTGGTTGATCACGTCCTGCCGACCCCACATCCAGGGAAAGGCGGGGACCGTCACCAGGATAAAGCCACCCGGGCGAACGACTCGAGCCATCTCCGCCACACATGCTTTGTCATCGTCAATGTGTTCGATGAGGTCGAATGCGGTAATCAAATCGACCGAACCGCTGCGGAAGGGTAAGGACTGCACGTCTCCGCGCAACACTGGAAGCATCGTACGGCGGCGGGAATAGCGAGCCGCTGCTGCGCCCCAATCGAGCCCGATGACCCGTCCGTACCGGGTTAGAAAGCTCAGGTTGGCACCCGTGCCGCACCCGAGATCGAGCAGCAACGCACTACGGCCCAGTGGCAGTCGGCTCAGCAGCGCATGAAAAATGGCCCTCCGGCCCTCGAACCACCAGTGAACCGCCTCGATCTGCGCGTACTCTTCGTAAAACTTTTCTTCCATCCTTGCTCACAACCGCATTGCGGGCCGCGGACCAACCTGCGTTTCGACGCTTCCACGCAAAGCCATTTCTGTCGCGGTATCGAAGCCCAGCGTCTCCTTTACGACGTACAACGGGCGGCGTTTCACCTCGTCGAAAATTCGGCCAACGTATTCCCCGAGGATGCCGAGTGAGAGGAGCTGTATTCCGCCCAGAAACAAGACGATAACCACCGTCGATGTCCAGCCCGTGATTAAGTGCTCACCATAAACGACCCGAAGGGTCAAAAGGTACACCACGGCCGCAAAGGCCACAACACTGATCAGAAAGCCTAAGTGGGTGACCATTCGTAGTGGTACGAAGGAGTACGAAATCAGACCGTCATACGCGAGCTTAATCAGCTTACTCAGCGGGTATTTCGATTCGCCGGCGAACCGTGGCTCTCGATCGTACTCGAGTCCAACTTGCCGAAATCCCACCCAGGCCCGAATTCCCCGCACGAACCGGTTTCGCTCCGGCATGGCATTGAGCTCGTCTACGACGCGACGGTCCATGATCGCGAAATCGCCAGAGTCGAGTGGTATGTCGATGTACGAGAGTCGCCGCAGCAGTCGGTAAAAAAGCCGATAGGCAGCGCGCTTCAGCACGTTTTCTTTTCGGGTTCGGCGGACCGCGTACACCACCTCGAATCCTTCGCGCCACTTCTCGAACAGGCGCGGAACGAACTCCGGAGGATCCTGCAAGTCGCCATCGATCACGGCCACTGCAGCCCCCCTGGCGTAGTGCAATCCCGCCGTTACCGCCGTTTGATGGCCAAAGTTGCGGGAGAAGCGGACCACTTTGATCCTCGCATCCCCCTGGGCTAGCACCCGGAGTCGCTCGAACGTGGCATCCGTACTGCCATCGTCCACGAAGACAATCTCGAACGGTACCGCTGTCTGCTCCAACGCTGCCACAGCCCGACGGTAAAATATGGGGACGGTCTCCTCCTCGTTGTACATCGGGACCACTAGAGAGAGGGTGGGGACACCAGCTGTAACTGCGCTCATGGGCCGCCTTTCCGCCTATATACGCTAATCGTGGGATTCAAGCTGGGGATGCGTGTTTCGAGCCAACTTGGGGTGGCAAACTGGGCACCGAGCTCGTATCCCAATTCTCCCGCTGCCAGAGCCCGAAAGAGCTCCCTTGCCTGGGAGCTCTCAGAGAAAAAAGGCTCTCCAGGTCGCCAATCGCGGCGGTACGTGCCAGTGAGTCCAGCACGGCCCGCGCTGCTGAGCACCACCAAGTCGGGCGCGCGTTGAAGAAACAGCTCTTTTGTGCGGTCGCGAAGACTCACTTTGTCGACCACCCAGTTAGCGGGAAATCGGGGCAAGTACGTGAGTGGCTGGTAAATTTCCACCCTCACGCCCTGTTTTGGCCAGTGCGCTGCGAGCCAGGCTTCGGCTACGTAGCGTGGATCTTTCAGCAGCAGCCGCACGGTTTCCACTCCGGGGGCGAGCGCCATGATTCCCCAAAGCGGCAGAAGCCACAGGAGTAAGCTGCTTCGTCTTCGCTCGACCAACGCCCCAATGCCACCCACGAGAAGGGCAGCCACGTAAGTCAGCGGCAAAACGTATCGCAACTGCACCAACTCCAGCGCCCGAAGCGACGCTGCGTAATAACACACGGCAATCACGCCCAGGCTCAGCAGGGCACGCCACCGGAGCCGAAGCCAGATCAGCGTTCCGACCAGAGCAGCTGCCGCGACGATCGGCGTCAGGCTGTGCCCAACCATCGCCAGGGCTTTTTGTATTTTCGCGCCCTCGCGGCCGAGGGAGAACGCCTGGGGCACGTGCGTAAGGAAGCGGTAGGGAGCGTATTTTTCTTGGATCTCCGGCGGCAAGGTGCCTGCAAGAAAGCGCCATCGGTTGAAGTAGCCCGACGGGTTCCAGAGTACATTGGCAACAACTGCCGTCGTCACCAAAAATACCACCCCTGCCAGCAAGGCATGCTGCCGCACTTGCTGCCAAGACACTCTTCCTTGCCAATCGTACGCTGCCAGGAGCCAGACCACCGGCATGGCAACCAGAAAGCCGACACCCTGCTCTTTCGTCAGAAGGGCCATTGCTGCCGCCAAGCCCGCGACGGCACTCGCTGCACGAGAATCCTTGCGTGCCGACCACAACGTGGCACAGCAGCAAAGCGCCAACCAAAACAGGAGCGGAACGTCGACGTTCGAGGTATGACTGTAAAACACCAACGGGTACAGTCCCCCAGTAGTTAAAGCCGCCCAGATGCCCGCCCAGGGGCTCGCAAGCAAGAGGGCCGCCGTACAAAACGCAAGGAAAACAACGGCGGTACCCATCAAGGCAGTGACAAATCGCATCGACACCGCCAGTTGGGACAAGCTCTGTTCGGGATTTTTGAATCCGAATGGGTACTGCGATTGGGGCTTTCGCAGTTCCCCTCGGACCCACATGGCGGCCAGGAGCGGTGCTTGCGCAGCTAGCAACACGAGAGGATGACCAACGGGATATTTGAAATAGAACCACCCGGAATTCCATTCATCGCCGAACAACACATGACGCCCCACCGCCATAGGGGCCAGTGGTTGCAGCGCATCCGCCGACCAAGTGCGATTATCGTTCGGAAGTCCCCACCGAATCCCGATCGTGTTCAGGAGTAAGCTCGCCACAAGAATCATCGCCAAACTGGCGCGGATGGTCCGTGGCTGAGTCCAAACCCACTTGGCAAAAGTTTCCGTCGGTCGGACATGATCTTCGCGCTTGCCGTCAGGTCCACGAGCAAAGAGACGGTTCATGATGCCGAAAACGGTGCGGGATCTCCCCGCAACTGCTGCTCGAGGCATTGCCGCAAAGCAGTGATAGGCAACACGCCCCGCCAACCTCTGCCGGACTGCTTGGGATCATAGGCGACGAAGACGCCGTCGTGGTGGTGATTGGCGTGGTCGCGGCCGGAATCGTTTCGCGGGGCGTAGAGAGTATCGCTGCGCAGCCCCTCGAAAACCCGCAAACGCAGACCGTCGACATAAACGAGTAGATCGGGCGCAGCGCCCAAAGAGTCACGGTAGAGTTCGCGTGGAACATAACTCTGGACCCGCACCCTAAGACCGCCGTCGAGAACGAAATCGTTCGCCAGCGCCTCGCGCAGCTCTTCGCAAACTCGCTCCACGTCTCGCGGCTCAACGATGCCGCCAGGTTCACGACCACGCACGTTCACGTAAATGCGACCGATGTATCCTCCTTCGGCCCACGCTCTCGTTCGTTCCCAATCGACGGATTCTGGCGCCCACGCCGAAGGTCCTCCTGATTCGGCGCGCAACTTAAGCCAGCCGCGACGCCGTAACCACTCGTTCAGATACACCCCGCCACGGCTCGGTTGCGCACCGTGATCCGACACGATCCAGACGCAGAGATCGTCGGGCAATTCCGCCAACCACTGGCCAATTTCGTCGTCCACCATCGCGTAGTACCGGCGCACGGCCTCTCCCCATCGCCCAGAGCCGTCGAGCTTCCACAAACCATGCTGCACTCGATCCGCGCCGATGTCCGTAACAAGGAACAAATCCCACGGTTCGCGCCGTGCCAGCTCACGCGCAAAGCGAAATCGCGCCCGCAGCGCGGACAAAGCCTGAGCAAATAAGGCGGCATCGTCCAGGGAGCGGAAATCTCGAATATCGAACTGGTACTCTGGCGCCACTGCAGCCAGCAAAGTCTGCACCGAACGGGGTTGGGCAACGGCGGTGGCATCCCGTGGCGTGAGGAGGCAACTCACTAACGCTCCGCGAATCGCCGGTGGTGGGTAAGAAGGGGGCACTCCAATCACGATCGCACGGCCTCCCTGCTCGCCTAGCCACTGCCAAAGCATGTCGCGGGGCAAAAATCCTGCGTGCACCAGTTCGCGCTTACCGTAACTTCCACGTGGTCGATGGCGGAAACCGTAAAGCCCAAGTTCGCCCGGGTCCTTGCCGCTCATCATGCACGCCCATGCGGGCACGGTGATAGGCGGGTCGCAACTTCGGAGAATCCCAAAGTCTCCCGCATGGGCGAGGCGATACAAGTTCGGGAAGTGATCTGCCATTTCCGCAAAGAGGCAGTTCGCCGGAGTCCCGTCGAGCCCGATTACCAGCACCTTTCGCCGGATCATAAAACGACGCGTAACGCTGACTGTTGGATTTGTTGCACATCCGGCGTCATCGCGCCCTGTCTAGAGCCGTGATGAAAAGCCAGCCATTCAAACAAGTGAACGCGCATCGCGGCGGCCAACTCCGGCCGCTCCAGGGCCAAATCTCTTTGTCCGACGGGGTCCACCATGAGGTCGTAAAGCTCGTTCACTTCGTCCGACCGCCACACAAAGCGGAAGCGATTGGTTCGCAGCAACCGGCGTCGGTAGCCGGAGCAAGAAGCACCTTGCGCCAACGCCCTACTGCGGTACTCCTCCACGACAACGGCCCTCGGTCCTGGAGCAACCCGGTTCTCTCGTATAAGCACACGACCAAAGCCTGATGCGCCCGACGGCTCCGGGCACCCGGCAAAATGCAGCAGGGTGGGAAAGACGTCTGAAAGCTGACAGAACTCTTCCACAATAAACCCAGCCGGTGCCGGCGGGGGGAGACGGAACAAGAGCGGGACTCGCACCACGTTTTCCGCCAGTGAGTCAGCGTTCTGCTGAGTGCGCGCGGCTCCGCGAAGTGCGGTCACAACCAACGCCGTTCGCTCCCACAGCCCTCGCTGCTCCAGTGCGCGGACCACACCGCTTAGGTGCTTCGCAGCCAACGATGCGGCGGTCTCGCTGCCACTTGCTCTCCCGCGATGTCGTTCCGCGACGGGTGCAGGATAGTACAACCAGGCGAAAAAGGGACGAGCAGACGAGTGTCCGTCAAGCCAACGGAAGAAGGCAAGGTTGGTTCGTTGCCCAAGCGCTTCGCCTCCGTCCAGCCATCGCCCCGCAACCTGACGCCCTAGGGACCAGGCGCGTTCCACGAAAGACGCCAAGCGCCAGCGCGAAGTCAAGAACCAGTCGAACCTGGTTCCGCCGCGGACGAGCTCCGCCACTGCACGGTCCGGGCATATAGCTACGGTGTTGTACCCCAGGCTTCCCAGTGCATTCACCGCATCGGGCACGTGGCGCGGCCACTGCGGGCTTTCGGAGGTCGCCCCGTGAGCTGCGGGAGCAAGGCCACAGAAAAGGGAAACCAAGGCCTCGATCGGCCCAGGCGAGTTGGTAAAGGCATGGGTAAAACGCAAACCTTCGCGGGCGAGGGCGAGAAGCACCTCATCCTGAGGCTCGTGCAGTTCCGTAGGGTCGAACCATGAGGTTGGAGCCGACGCGAAACAGATGAGGACGATATTGCAGCTTGGTGTTGTCACAAGGATCGCTCAAAGTTTGCAGAGCCAGGTCCAGAATTCTTTGTTGTAACGATCGGGATTGCGTGCCAAGCGGACTCTGAAGGACAGCACAAGATCATCCCAGATTCCACCCAGGGCAACCCCCTGGTACACCAGCGTTGCCGGCCATTTCAGGCGCAAATTCCACTGGTTCGGCACCCCCCGGTAAACCCAATCCCGCTCTCGCGTGAAGTCGACCACCCAGTCACCCCCATAGGGACCGTCAACCACCCAATGCGTGACGATGTTCACCCGCTTTGCAATGGAGGGATCTTCGCGAAGCAAGTTTGTGAAGTAGTCGTGGAACAAGTCGTATAGGTCCTTGGGCGCTTTTGGTTCGGCAGCGAGTCTTTCGGAAATCCGCGCCGCATGTTTACGGCTCAAGGCTTCGATCATTTCCATCCGGCGATCCCAATTTGGCGCGGGCTTGTAGCGCTTCAAGCTACCGTCGGGCATCCACACATCACCAGGGTTCATTTGCAAGCCCTGAATTTCTGGGGCCACTTCTTCCAATCGTGCGATGGCCTCCGCCGGCGTGTTGACGTAATGGGGTGTGTTGAGGAAAAGCTGCTCTGGAGCCAGCAATGCATAATTCCCCGCCGCAGGCACCGCCTGGCGAGCACGCAGAAGGCGGGCCCAGCTCACAAATTCGTCCAAATGGGCCTCCTTCGAGGCTCTCCACCGCTCGATCTTCGAGCCCAGTGGGAACTCAAAACAACCTGGATACTGCGACGCCCCAGTGAACGTGAGAAACACGAGGTCAATGCGCTCTTGCCGCCCGAGGCTCTCCAAGGTGGCATCGTCCAAGTGGCAATCGTTCACGTTAAGGACCGTGTTGTCCTGGTCTTTCACCAAGATTGCACTGTCATCCCACGGCCGGTCTGGCGCTATCAAGCGGACGCTTAGCCCGCTCCCATTTAGTTGGTACGTCTGGCCAAACTCCAGCTCTTGAACCTTCTCGAAACCAAGAGCGCGGATGCGCTCGGAAAACCGGCGCTTCTTGTAGCGGGCAATGAGAATCGTCGCGGACTTATCGAGTTGAGCTAACGAAACCGGGTCGAAATGGTCCGCGTGTTCGTGTGAAATATAGATGTAATCGAGCTTACCAATATCGCGAGGGGTGATCTCGAGTTCGGGGAAGTGCCACCAACTATTGTGATAAATGGGGTCGGTGAGCCACGGATCCATAAGGATTCTGGTCCCGTTGGACTCCATCAGCATGCACGCGTGGCCAATATAGGTCACTTGAATTGCCATCTTTCCCCTCCTTCATGCCGCTACCTTTGCTTCTCGGGTTAAGAGTCCCCGCTCGCACGCCAATTCGGCGTACACCCGTTCGATCTGCCGCACCATCGCAGCTGCAGAAAAGCACTGCTCCACCTTGGTACGCCCTCTGCGCCCAAATTCTCGCCACAGTTCTGGTTGCGCAATCATGCCGCGAAGGGCACTCGCCAGAGCTTGCCAGTCTCGTGGCGGAACGAGGATCCCGGTGCTTCCGTGCTCGACGACCTCGCCTGTCCCCCCGACGTTCGTCGCAACCACCGGCCTCTCCATGGCCATGGCCTCGAGGAGTGCGTTGGACATGCCTTCATCGTGGGACGAGAGGACGTAAATATCCATCGCCGAGTAAACCTCCGGCATATCTTGCCTCCGGCCCGCAAGCGTCAGGTTGTCCCGCATCCCTAACTCTTGCACCAGAGCCGCAAGCTCCCCGGCTTCCTCCACCTCACCGACAATGAGTCCATGAATTCGCGAGTCGCTGCGCCAAAGCTCGGCCACGGCGCGCAGGAACTCTTCTACACCTTTGCGGATTCGTTGGCGGGTAACCGTGCCAATAACCAGCCGATCCTCCGGGATCCCCAACCGAGTCTTGAATCCGCCTGAACTGAAAGGGCTGAACCGGCCAGTATCGATACCACTAGGCACGACAAACATTTTTTCTCGAGGGCAACCCTCGTGTTCGTGCACGAAGTCGCGCACGGCAACGGCATTGACCATCACTTTGTCCGCCAACGCATTGCCAATTTTCGCCGCCATCAGTTGGGCACCGTGCAACTCGTGACAACCGCGGGTACTGCACAAAACTACTGGCACGCGTGCCATGCGTGCTGCCAAGCTACCCACGAGGTTCGCCCGCAGCAGGTAGTTATGCACGATCTCGACCCGCTGCTGCCGCAGCAAGCGCGTGAGCGCAACGACGCGCCTGGCCAGGCTTAAGCCTTGAAAGCCAAGGGAAGCACCTGGAGAAAATACGGGAACCCCGAGATCGTGAACATCCTGCAGCAAGGCCCCACGACCACTCAAACAAACAAGGAAAGGATCGAAGTGCTGCCGATCGAGCAGGCGTAAAACCTGGCGGAGGTGCGTTTGTGTGCCGCCAACCACCATCTCGTTAATGACGTACGCAATGCGGATCGGGGGTCGCCCAGTTGCCATTGTTTCGGTCCGTCCTTTCTCACGGCAACGCGAGCCCGTGGTAGCCCAAATCAGGCGGATTCTGGTCTGGTTCGCCGTCTTGCGTTGTACCGCGTCCGACCAAGCCTAAGGATTGGACGTCGCTGACACCAGCGTCGCGTGCCGGGCTAGTGGCTGCAAGACGCAGTGCCGTTGGGGGAGGGCACGCAGGTGGCAGCGCGGGCAATTCTGGCTCGAACTTTGGCATCACTGAAAGCTCTCCGGGCCCCCTAACTCGCGCCTTGCTGTATCCGTCGCTGTTCAGATTGTAGCCCCAGGGGACCGCGCGCTGCGCCCCAACGTAAAGCATCGCGCCAGGCCCGCCGTTTCCGGCAATGACGTTGTTGGCCAAGCGAAGCTGGAGGTGAGACCGCGTCCGGTCTACCGCCCACACCCCACCGCTAGCGTTCTGAGCTACCGTTGCATTCACAAGCCGCACGTATCCGCTGCCCCGCTTCGGTGTCAAGCGTATTCCCCAACCCCGGTTACCGAAAAAAAGGTTGTTGATCAGATCGACCCCGCTGGCCGCATTCCACAGTCCATCCCCCTCGTTGCCACAAAAGATGCTGTGGCGAACCCACACCTCCGATGCGCTGCCCAAGATCCGCAACGCGGCATTGCGCGCGTTGACTAGCCACAGACCGTGGACGACGGCCGATCCCCTCAGGGTGACCCCACGTCGCCCGCCAAAATCCAGCACCACTGGGCCCGGAGGTTCACCGGTAAGAACGCCCGTTTCGTCTCCCCAAAGAATGAGCGTGTCTGCATCGCTCCGCTGGCGACCCAGGATCAAGGCCGAGACCGCGTGTCTTCCGGGTCCGATGACCACCCATCCCGTTCCTTGTGTAAGTTCGATCGCCCTCTCGACAGAGCGAACTGCCCGCTCGGCGGTAGAACCATCGTTTCGGTCATCGCCAGAGCGCCGAACAAAGATCGGCGAGCCCACCCGGACACGCGGGTGAAAAAGTGGGTAGTGATAGCCTGCATCGGCCGGTCCGAAATCAGGAGTCCCATATTTCGAGGTCGACCCCCACCCAAGGGAGTCCATAGCATCGAACTCCAGGTCGACAGCGGGGCTGACTTTGCCGTTCGAAGTGGCCTGGGTTAACCGGAAGTCGTCGTCGACAAAGCCTTGTCCACCCAACACTCCGTCGGCTCCGGGTGGATCCTCGAACATCGGATCGGTAACAAGGTCACTGTCGGAGCGAGGCGTGTTGCCAGCAAACGGGGTCCTTCCCCACAGTACGTTGTATCCGGAGTTGAACCCTTCGCGCGAGTTCCCCTCCAACTTGAGCTGCACGCCATCAGCTCCAGGCACAAGCTCACCATTTTCTGCAATAATGTTCCGCCAAACCGTTGTGTTGGGAGCCGCACCGTCGGGTGAAGACACCCCAACGAGGACACCGTTGGCACCGTTTGCGTAGACGGTGTTTCCTTCGATCACTGAATCCCGACTGGCTTGAACTTGTATCCCCCCGGTACCGTTGGCGTACACAAGGTTGTTGCGCACTGCGACACCATTGGCGCCGTTGATCTCGATGCCGCGGCGCTGGTTCGAGAAAACCACGTTGTCAACTACTTCAGCCTCATCTGCTCCAGCCCGAACTTGGATTCCGGCCTGGCTTGCACCTGTGACGTGGAAGCCGCGGACGGAGACAGGACCACCATTCAGAAGAACAAAGCCAGTGTCAAAACCTGTTGCGTCCACCAGCACTGGGCCGGGAACATCACCCGTGAGGAATCCGCTGGGGTCACCCAGAAATGTCACCCGCCCGCTCCAATTCCGGATTCGAATATCACCCTCGCGATACGTTCCCGGCCCTACGACAACCGTCACTCCCGCTACGGCAACGTCGAGAGCATCGCGAATGGTGCCCAATGCTGAAGACGGGCTGCGACCATCATTGACGTCTGACCCTCCGGCCCGCACGAACACCGGCATAAACGGGGTTGGCACCGTGCGCGCCAACGAGCTCTCGGCGAGCTCGTAATGAAACCCCGCATCGGCGCGTCCCGAGTCTTTTCCGCCATCGAGGGCCGTCGTGCCGCCACTCACCCCGAGGGTTTCCGCCAAATCCGAAGCCGCATCGACAGCCGGGCTGTTTCTCGGTTGCCCCGTGCGCCGGTGCGCCAAGCGAAAATCGTCATCTCGAAAACCTTCTTCACCCAGAATTCCATCCGGCCCAGCGGGATCGATAAACAGCGGTGGTTCCTGGATGTCAAAGCCGTTTCGGCGGGTACCTGCCGCATAACCATCTGCATTCACGTTAAAGCCCGAGATGAAGTTCCTCATCGCAGAGCGTGCGACCGCCACACCTCCCCCTTCGTTTCCTGCGATGATGTTGTTCAACACCTGCCCCCCCTCGATCACGCTGGAATCTGTTGGCGGCCCGTCGATGCGCAACCCCCGCAAGCCGTTTCCGTAAAGGGTGTTAAAGACCACGGTGGTTCTCGTGCTCAGCTCTCCTCCCACGCCGATCCCCAACCCCTCGCCACGGTTAGCGTAAACGAGGTTGTTGCCTACAAATAGGCGGTCCGTCGCGCGAAGAATGATTCCGGACTGACGATTACTGAACACTCGATTGTTCACCAAAGAACCCGCAAGAGCCCCCCGAATGAAAATGCCATCGGCCTGGTGCATACCTACGGTGTTGTTCACAAGTTCGATCCACGGTAGAGCCTGGCCGTCCACGGAAATGCCCGGACCACCGGAATCCAAAACCTCGAGATCGGATAGGGTGACGCTTCCTCCGGCCCAGATCTTGATGCCTCCGCCCCCGAGCACGTTCCACCTGCCGGATGCAATGCGAATCGAACGTGCGCCCCGGTCGGTCTCGCTTCCGATGACCAAACCAGTGCCCCCCAGCCGAGCGATTTCCGTCCGGCGGATTTCCACTCGGTCCACCTCGCGCAAATTCAGTCCGGAACCTCCACCATCCCGTATTGTCGCGCCAAAGATGCGCACTGCCGCTGCTCCGCGGACAGAGACCCCAACGCCACTCGCGCCGGTGACCTCTCCTATCGCGATCCGAACTGACTGAAGTGGCACAGCCCCTGCGTTCACCACAATCCCACCGCCGCTGGCCACTGTCACCACATTCCCTCTCAAGTCGGCGGACTCACCTCCATTCATCAAAAGTCCGCTTCCGAGAATACTTCCGAGCCAATTCCCCACTGCGGTAACGCTCCTCACAGACTCGAACCGAATGCCGTTGCTGCCGCAGCTCAAACCCCGGTTGCCCATTACCGTCGCAGCCGCAGCGTCCCGAACGAAGAAACAGGCACCCGCCGCTCCCTCCACATGATTGTTGCTGGCCAGGAGACTTAGTGGCCGTTCGCCAGCAGCTTCGATCGAAATCCCGGCACCCCCTTGCGAACTTGGACCAACCAGTCGGTTCTCTTGCAGCCTGACTTCCCCGAAGCCAGCCACTGCAAATACCGTCTTATCGCTTCCTTCGGCCTGGTTGCCTTCGATGACAACGTCACTGACCGGTTCCGCTACGCCGGCACTTAGGGCCTGCTCTCCGTTGGCCGCAAAAACGTTATCCCGCACTTCAATCAGCGTGGCAGCACGCAGCAGAATCCCGCCCCCTTGGTTGCCGCGCACCTGGTTGGCGACAAGATTGCCGGCCTGCACAAACCTCAGAAACACCCCGGGCCCTGCGTTACCTTCGATCCGGTTGTTGGAAAGCAGGATTGTCGTGGTCAGCCCGTCTCCTTCAACAGAAACCCCTCCGGTTGCGTTTTGCCGAACTTCGCATTCCTCGATTTGCACACTGCCGCCAACGCCGCGCAGGTCGATGCCCCTCTTTGCGCTCCCGCGCACCAACACACGGCGGATCGTGATTCCAACACTGGCAGTGCCATCCGGACTCGCTCGCACCTGAATGCCAGCATCGCTGCCGCCCTCGATTTGAAAATCCGCAATCTCCACGAAACGCTTACCAAGAAGAAGAAAGGCAGTCGTCGCTGGGGGGCTGACAACGATACGCACTGGGCCAGGGGCGTCGCCGGTAACTTGGCCGCTAGGATCCCCTCGAAAAGTAACCGGACGACCACGAATTCCGCTTCGTGCTGGACCAATGTCTCCCTCTTCGTAAGTTCCAGGGCCGACAATCACCGTATCCCCTGGGTTAAAAATCTTCGCCGCGGCAGCCCGAATTGTTCTCAACGCAGTCGCGGGTGATCGTCCGTCGGCGTTGTCATTTCCAGAAACTCGAACGAAAAACGTTTCGCCCCTCGCGACTGGAAGCAAGAACACAACGGAAATCGCTACGGCCAACGCCGCACGTGCAGGCACCAGCACTAGCCACTGCATGGGCGAACGGTTCGAACGGAGCTCGGTTGAGGACGCGGCTAGAACAGCGTGTAGATAAACGGGCCTAGCGCGGAGCTGTGCGCGGTAACCATTAACCCACCGAACGCGAGCAGCACCAACACCATGGGGATGAGCCACCAGAGCTTGCGCTCCCACAAGAAGGCCAGCAGTTCGCCAGCGATTCCCAGCCTACTTCTGAATCCGGACAAGAACCTCATGTTGGATGGACTTCTTCTACGAGAGGGGGAAATTTGCAAGTAGGAACTTCCTCACTTCTTCTGCTGCAATTCTGTGTCCCTCTTCGGTCCAGTGGCCGTCGTACCAAAAATGCAGTGGCGCTCGGCTCTTCTCCGCAGCAGCACGAAACGCCGGAGTCAAACGCAAACAGGGCACCTGGTGAGCTGCACACCATTCTCCCACCCATCGTTCCGGCTGTTCCAAGTCGAACTCCTTTTCTTTCGCTGCAGGGTAGGTAGCAAGAATGCGTTCCCACGCGCCCGGATTCACCTGTTCCCGCCCGGCGGCGATCACGATGCCAAAGCGCGCCCCCATCCCCTGAACGACTTGCGCAGTTGCTTTGAGCAGGCCCTCCGTTCGGCGCCAAGCATCGAGCCATTCTTCCGGTGGAGGCACCTGGTACACTCCGAAATCCACCGGTAGCCCATCGCGCATTGCTGGCGCCCGCGGGGCAGGCAGTCGTACTAGCCCGAGCCGCTCGAATGCTTGCATCCAAGAAGGTCGTCGCGTCACTAGAAGCTGCCGGAAAAACGCATAGGCCTTCGATCGACCGAGCAGTCCGCGGTTCACCCGCACCTCAGGCTTTTTCGATCCAACGGACAGCAGCTCGCCATTTTCGGCGTAGACCGGAGGCAAGGTATCTTCCAGGGTCGGGGAGTTATTCTTGATATCGTTTCCCGGGTAAAAATGGAGCAACACGATGTCGGGCTGGTATTTGCTCCCTTCTTCTTGGAGCCAAAGAAACTCGCTTGCCGTTCCCCAGCCGCTGACACCCGCCGAAATCACCTCCACCCGACGGTTCGCACCCACACCTTCGAGCAGTCGTTCCAAACGGCGGGTGAACACGTCATCCAGGCGCACGTGCATCGCTTCGACAAAGGAGTCTCCTACCACCAAGATCCGCAACACTCCTGGGGGTTTTGCGTACGTGCGCGGAAGGTCCCGGAGTCCTTGTTGGTTAATCTCCACGGGGACAACAAACTCGCGCTCCTCCTGCGTCCACCACCCCCGTTTCCCTGCCTTGAGTCGCACCCCGGTTCTCGAATCGGGCTCCCAGAAGCGGTCTGGAACCAAGTGAAGCACGCGCACACCTAGTTCCACTAGGATGAACGCAACCACGAGGCCGACTAGGGCAAGCCCCAGACCAGCGAGCACTTCCAATCGTCTATTCACGGCTTGCGGATCACGGTGTGGCCAAGCACCAGCGCGTCCATGCCGCTGCGAGCGAAGGTTTGGAACGCGTTCTGGGGTGAGGTCACGATGGGCTCACCTTTAAGGTTGAATGAAGTGTTCATGACCACGGGCACACCAGTGGCTTGCCCGAAACGCTCGATGAGCCGGTAGTACAAAGGGCTTTCCGAGCGATGGACGGCTTGCAACCGCGCCGAATGATCGACATGGGTGATCGCTGGCACTACCGCGCCCTGCCCGTCTTTGACCGGGACAACGTACAGCATAAACCGCGCAGGATAATGTCGGGGTGTGTCGGGTAAGTCGAAAAAACGCTCCGCATGTTCGGCTAAGACCGAGGGAGCAAACGGACGAAATGGCTCGCGGAATTTGATCTTGACGTTGACGATTTCCTTCATGTCGGCCCGTCGTGGGTCCGCCAGAATACTGCGCGCTCCCAATGCCCGTGGTCCCCATTCGAACCGACCCTGAAACCAACCAATCACATGGCCGGCCAAAAGCTCCTCCACGACGGCGTCAAGCAACCGATCCTCGTCGTCATATGTGGAGAACGGCATGCCACACTGGCGCGCAAAGTCATCCATTTCGCCCACAGTAAATTCCCGGCCCCAGTAGGCATGCCGCATCACAAAGGACCGCGGTCGCCCCAGCACCTGGTGCTGTGCGTACAATGCGGCCCCTAAGGCCCCACCACCGTCTCCCGCCGCCGGTTGAACGAACACCTCTTTGATCGGAGTTTCCCGAATAATTCGCCCATTGGCCACGCTGTTCAACGCGACACCTCCAGCCATGCACAAGCGATCAAGCCCCGTTTGGCGGTGGAGTTCCCGGACCATGGTCAGGACAATGTCCTCTGTGACCTTCTGAATGCTCGCGGCTACGTCGGCATAGTACTGGTTTTTCTCGGCCATTTCGCGGTAATTTGTCGGTTTCGGCTCGAAATACGAGGGGTAGCCAGAGCGCTCCGTAAAAAAATGCCACGACGGATCGCGCGGTTCCCCAAATAGGTCGACAAATTTCTGGTTGAAGGTCTGCGTCGACGAGTGATGGAAGGAGAAGTAACTCATGTCCAGCCAAACGCCACCATCCGGGTCGAGCCGGACCAACTTGTAGACCTTGTCCACGTACTTGGGCTCTCCGTAGGGAGCCATCCCCATGACCTTGTATTCGCCCTCGTTCACCTCGAACCCGAGAAACGCGGTGAACGCGCTGTACAACAAGCCCACAGAATGCGGAAAGTGGATTTCCCGCAAGAGACGAATGGAGTTCCCCTTGCCAACTCCCATGGTTGCCGTGGCCCACTCGCCAACGCCGTCCACAGTGAGGATCGCCGCCTCTTCAAATGGCGAGCAAAAAAACGCGCTCGCAGCATGCGACAAGTGGTGTTCGCTGAACAGAATCTTGTCGGAGGCGATTCCCAATTCCGAGCGGATTAAATTTTTGACCCAGAGCTTGTCCAACAGCCACGTGCTCATGGCGTCGCCAAAGACCCTCCAGCTTTTCGGGGCAGCCTGCAGTGCTGTCATCAAGATCCGCTCGAACTTGACGAACGGCTTCTCGTAAAACACAACGTAGTCCAAGTCCTCAGCACGCAAGCCAGCCTGCGTAAGGCAGAACTGAATGGCCAAGCGAGGGAAATCGGAATCGTGCTTCTTGCGGCTAAAGCGTTCTTCCTCGGCTGCAGCGACCAGTTGCCCGTCTACCAGCAGCGCAGCCGCAGCGTCGTGATAAAAGCAGGAAATGCCTAGGATTTTCATCCGTTACGACTCTCCTCTAAAACAGCACGGTATAAGCGGTCAAACTCTTCTACGTGACGAGCCAAGCTAAATCGCTGCGTCGCCCACGTTTTTGCCCGCTCTCCCATAGCTTGTCGAGCATCCGGGCTGCCTAGCAGTGTGGCAATTGCATCTGCCAGAGCCCCTGCTTGACCTGGTGGAACCAGTAAGCCCGTTTGACCGTGCTCAATCAGTTCTGGAACTCCGCCAGCGTCTGTCGCAACCACGGGTTTACCGCTCATCATGCCCTCGAGGATGACGCGTCCGAAGGGCTCAGGTCGAACCGACGTATGAACAAGAACGTCGAGTGCGTTGACGATGTCGGCTACATCCGTGCGAAAGCCGGTCACGACTAGCCGATCACTCACACCCAGCTCCTTTGCCCGCTCGAGCAGCGCTTGAAAGTAACGGTCGCCGGCGCGGTGCACGCCACCGACAATCACTCCGCGAACGTCCGGAACACGAGACACGAGTTGAGCTAACGCTTCCACCAGTACGATTTGCCCCTTCCACTCCTGAACGTTGCCCACAACGCCTATGAGTGGAGCTCCTTCAGGAACGCCCAGTTCGGCACGTACTGCTGCAGCAGGGCGCCGCGGGGTGAAATCGACCGGATCGAGGGCGTCGTAAATCACAACCCCTCGGCGAGACACTACGCCATTCTGCTTGCAGTGGTCCAAAACAGCCTTGGTCATGCAAACCAGAGCTGACACCCGCCGGGCCAGCCAGCGCTCCCGTGCGCTGTACTTTTCAAAGCCCTTGATGTGACACACCGTTGGAATGTTCAGCACCGAGCACGCAAACAGCGCGTCAAAGTTTGCCCGAAGCCCGTTCCCAACGTGGACCAAGTCGGGGCGAAAGGCGCGCAGCACTCGTACGCAGCCCAGGGCCGCGGGTAAGTCTTCCACCAGCGTGCCCGCGGCAATCCGCAAATCATGCATAGCTGAGCGCAACAACCCCACCCGGCGTATCGCGTGGTAGCTATCGAGGGTCTGCAAGGCGTGCTTCTTCGGCAGCCGTCGGCGCGAGAGGTGATACACCGGCACACCCAAAGCAGAAAGGTCGGCCTCGATCGTCTTTGGCTCGTACAAGGCCATGGCAAACTTGTAGCGCGTCCGGTCGAATCCACGGATCATGTGGTAGAGGCCGGTGAGCGACCCACCGACTACACCGCCGCTGGATGCCTCCACGACCAGTACGCGCACGATGTCACCCATGCTCTCGCACTGATTTCTTGGCTGCACACAGCAAATCCATCAACTGGCCAACGACGCTGTCGCTCTCCGCTTGGGCCGGCACCTCGATCTCGAATGACGGTACAGTGCTGGTAAGCGCTGCCACTGCCTGCTCCCGACGCGACACCAAACCTATCGGTCCCAGTTGCTCCCACGTAGCAGCCAACGCGTAATAGCGGCGCAGATCGTTCACCATCAGATTGGCCGCGCTCAGACGAGACCAAGCTTCCTGCGACGACATTTGCCGGGAGCGCCATTGCGAACCGCGCCGCGGAAACACGAGCAGCGCGGGTGAAGCCTCGAGTTGAAGTTTTGCCGGTACGACGTGATGCCCCACCCTTTCGAGCATGTAACGATGGTCAATCGGGCATAAAATCTCCGTCCTTGCGCCAAGCCAGCGCAGCGCGGGCCGATCTAGAAGAATTGGTTCGGGTACGGCCAGAACTTTCGAACCTTCCAAGAGCACGAAGCTATCGGAAAGGAGCTTGTTTCCGTTCTGTGCTGCAAGCGCCGTACTGATGGTTGACTTGCCCACACCGCTAGCTCCCGCAAGCAGCACTGCGCCGTGGGGCGTGGCCACCGCAGCCGCATGAATCGGATGGCGCCCAAAGTCGACCTCGCCCCTCCACCACAAGGGGTAATACACCATGTAGCTCAGCAGCGTGGGGAAGCGGCGTCGCTCAAAATCGTGCACACGCCGGCCGAGCCACCGTCTCCGCAGGTAATCTGTGAGGGCACGATTCCCTAGCCGAAAGAAAAATGTGCCATCCAAACTCAGCGATCCGTCCTCCTGGGCCTGAAGATGCAACACCAGGTCGCGAAGGTCGTCCACACGGAACCACAACAACTCCCGTTCGTTCACGTAGAGATCGCGGTCCACCCGGGGCCACTCCGCCGTTGCCCTGCCCCAACGAGCGCGGGGCCATGGCTGACCGCTTACCCAATGTAGTACCGAGGTCACTCGCACTTCTACCGCCGCTTCCTGGCCGCGGCCGCTCTCCAGCAACGGAGCCAGATGCAACTGGGCATACCGATGCAACTCCTCCCAATCGGTACGGAAGCGAAAGGAAATGCCCTGCAATGCTCCAATCAGTTCCCCAGGATGCATGTGTGAAGATTACTGACCCACTGGTCCAGTTCGCTCCGTCGCAACGGACCAGCGTCGGGCCAGGAACCGCTGCAGGATCGGGACCCGCCGGAGGCGGCTCTCCACTGGAGCATACACAGCCTTCCAAACTGCGACGGCGTCTTCCCGCGTCGGGACCAGCGTTTGCCACAGACTCACGCCGGATTCTGCTCGAAAAAACCCAACCAAGAAACCAGCTGCCAGAGAGTAGGCAATCGCGGTGGACACCGCCGCTCCTACAATTCCCCAGCGAGGAATCAAGAAGACATTCAGTCCAAGGTTCGTCCCCAGCGCAATCGCACCGGAGACAATGTTCACGGACTGTCGATTCCTGCTCGTAAAGTCGCGAGACAGGATCGTAAAAACCGCCATCGCCACAGCCCCCAAGGCGGCAAACGGCAGCGGTGCGGCCGCAGGAGCGAAGGCACGGCCGTACCACAACGGTATCAGGAATGGGCCGACGGCCACCAAGGCGAGCCCCCCAAGGGCCGTCAAAAGCAACGTCCGCCGGCAGGCCTGTGCCGTCATACGATGGACTTCAGCCTTCTCCATCCCAGCAAGCTTAGGGTAGATCACCCAGCCCACCGCTTGTGGGATTTCCAGGAGCATCTCAGCGAAATGCAAAGCCAAGCTATAAAAAGCGGTGCGCGCTGGGTCCAAAAAGTACGCAACCAAGTACACGTCGCTGCGATACAAAAGATGCATCGTCAGAATTTGCGTGTACGACTTGCTGCCAAATGCGAGCTGCCGCTTGAGCAGCGGCCGATCGACGCGCAACCCAAACGGGACAAGTCGGCGGACCGACACGAGGAGCGATGCCACCACCAAGGTGGTGCACACCGCGTACACGCTCAATGCCGAGCTTAAAGACAAAGCTCCCAAGTACCAAAGTGTGCCAACCCCAACCAATACCCCTGCGGCTCCGCCGAGTGTGCGGCGATTGTACAATCCAAACTTGCCCATGGCCTGCAGGATCCCCCAGAAGTAGTTGTCGACCAGCAGGAGCGGCAACCGCCACAAGGCCAGGAGCAGGGCCCACGCGGGCAAGCCTCGCAGAATCGTTTCCCCGAGCGGATCGCGCAAGAGCCAAACCGCAACTACGGTGAACGCTCCCAGAGTCAAAGCAAGAACCAAAGAGTTACTCGCTACGTGAGCCAGGGGAGCGCCTTCGCGACGAGAGCAGTACACGTTCGCTTGCGTAATGCCGAGCTTTGTGAGGGTGACAAGTGTAGAGGGCAGTAGCAAAGCCAAAGCCAGCAAACCCCGGTCATGTGGCCCCAGGCCACGGGCCAACACGATACTGGTCATCATGCCCAGGCCCGCCACACCAACGCGCGAGCCAAAAAGGGCCAGCATCTCTGATGATAACCGCCTCATCCTCCGCAAGCCCTTAGCGTACGCTTTGGAGGGTCGTGTATCCCGTGATCCCCTGCAACTTGTTCAGACTTTTCGCAAACAAGCATCCAAGTTTGCGGCCATCTGCCTGGTAACCGTTCGAGCCCGCCGATTAACCATCGAGCCAAGCGCGGCGCCCGAAAACGGAGGCGATTGATTCGCCGTTGCAAGGGGAACCAGCGCAACAGTCCCGCGCAGCGGACAATTCGAAAACCGGCCGCCGTCAGTTCCTCCTCCGCCTCGCCAGGACGGTAGAGAACATCGTAAATCTGGTACCGTTCCAGCCCACGCTCCACTCGCGCTGGGTACGAGGTCTCGAAGTTTAAAGCGTCTACGACAAACAGCCCTGCCGGGGCCAAAACGCGCCGGATCTCGGCATACAGGCGCGACCGATCCCGCAATTCAAAGTGCCGCACAAAGCGCGTCGAGAACACAAGGTCAAACACGTGGTCCTTGAACGGCAGCCGAAATGCATCGGTTCGCAAAAACTCCCACGGCGCAGCCCCGGTACGCCCACGCGCCACATGCAGCATGGGCATACTGGCATCGACCGCCACACCGAACGGCACACCGCGGACCTCGGCTGTGAGCCGAGCTGGTCCGCAAGCCAGCTCCAGAACGCGCCGTGGGCGGTACTCCTCCACGATTTCGTTCAGCAGCGCAATCTGCCTCCGGTGCAATAGCCCGTTCAATGGCTGCGCCGTGCGCCGCTTGAGGTACGTTTGGACGACGTCCTCATTTCGGTAGTACCGCTTTAGCTCGTCAGGTTGGCGGAGGGGTTCGTGTACCATATTCCGGTTACTCGCCACGGGAACTTTGCAACGACTGCAGAACCTCCCGCAAGTCCTCTCGCCATGTCGTACGAGGCTGCCAACCCAAGAGGCTCTCCGCACTCGCACACTCGTAGTAGGCGCGCCGGGTTGCTCGGGCAACCTGGTGATAGGTCAGCGGCGAACGCCGGCCGAGTAAACGCAACGTACCCTCGACGGCCCGAGCGCTCGCTGCCACCAAGCGGACGGGCAAATACACTGGGCGCCACCGCACGCCGGTAAGTTCGCGGTACGCGTCGAGCCACACTTTCTGGGGCACGTGTACGTCCACGACGTTGAAAGCGCGGCCTGTCACAACCGTGCCTTTTTCCAGCCCGCGCACCGCCGCGAGCGCAACACTACGAACGTGACTCAAAGGCAAAGGGTAGTCCTTACGCGCTAAAACGAACCTCCAGTCCCGCCAAGCAACGATTTGCCTGGCCAAAGGAGGCTGGCGTCCTGGGCCCCACAAGAGGCCGGGACGCAATACGAGCGCTGGTGCCCCTTGCCGGGCCTCCCAAAGGACGGCTCGGTCGGCCGCTAGCTTAGAGCGGCTATAATGCCCGCGTGCATTGGTTTCACTCTCATACGAAGAGTTCTCCGTCAGTGTGGAGTTATCCGCGGGAACATCGTACACGCTCAACGAACTCACGTGGACAAACGTACCCACTCCGGCCGACCGCGCTGCCTGCAAAAGTGCCATCGTGGCGCGTACGTTCACCGAAGCAAAGTCTTCCCATGAGCCCGTTGTGGTCACCCTGGCCGCTGCATGGATGACCCCGTGGACTTGGGACACGGAACGTTGAACAAAGTCTTGGTCTGTCAGGTCGCCCACCAATTCCTCGACCCCTCGCGGCCACGGCTCGCCCCGATGCCGACGAACTGCCGCGCGGACTTCCCATCCTTGCTGCAAGCACGCGTCGACCAAAGCTCTCCCCAGAAAGCCGGCAGCGCCTGTGATGAGAACCCTCACGCCAGCGCTTCCTCCGAACACGCTCGCCGCTGTTCCTGCGAACGAGCGAGCAACTGCTCCATCAGCCCTACCACTACCTTCCCATCCTCCGCAGACACGGGAGGTGGAAGCCCCTGACGGTAAGCAGCATAGAACGCCTTCAGGTGGGCGCCGATTCCCGGATAGTATCTCTGCCGGCCAGCGAGGAATTCCAAGGTATTTCTCACGGTTGCCCCAATGAGCTGACGCGCTTCGTCTAAGTTTGGAACGACCTTTGCCAGTGGCTTGGGTAGAGTCCAAGAACGACGGAACACCAGAGTCATATTGTTCAGGTTGATCAAGGCAACTTGCTTAGTCCCTAGCAAGGTCACCGTGTTTGCCGACGGCCGGACGCGTGCTGACATGGTGAGGCTACCGGCGGCGCGCTCACCTTGAATAACGGCTCGTAAATCGGTGATCGCTCCACCGTTGTCGAGCTCGTGAAACGTGCTGATCTTTCTCGGCCGCCCAACGAAACCATAAACCAAGTACGCAGGATGGGGCAGGGTGTCAAAGATCGGCCCTCCGGGGAGCGTTGGTTTCCAGGGTTGTTGCCCACCGACTTCCCCTTCCCCAAAGCTGGCAAAAACCTCCACACCTACGAGCTCGCCGAGCAGGCCCGATTCCAGCGCATGTCGAGCTCGAGAAACGACCGGATCGAACCAGCGGTTGTGGTCTACGCTCAACACGCGGCCGGTCTGCCGCGCCACGGCAATCATGGCGTCAGCCTCGGCCAATGACGTGGCCATCGGCTTTTCTACCAACACATCCATTCCCTGTTGCATCAACTCCATGGCAAGCGGCGCATGTGTGGCAGGGGGCGTGAGAACATGAACAACCTGCGGTTCTAGAGCCGCTTGCATTTCCCGGAGCGCAGCGCACGTGGGCACACCCCACCGCTTGGTGAAGGCTTCGCGCGCCTGAGGATCGGAGTCGCACGCCCCTACGAGTTCAACTCCTGGGGTGGATCGAAGGTAACCGGCGTGAACGTGAGCGATCCGCCCACAACCGAGCAATGCGACGCGAACGGGTGCACCAGACACCATAGAAGAGGCCAGGGTTTCAGATGAACGCTGAGTACTGCCGTAGCAGCTCGTGCAGGAGCTTTCTTTAAGCGCTTGCGCGTTGGCGCGTATACTCCTGAAGCTGTTTGACGTTGTAATACATGGGGGCACTGTAGTCAGGGACCTGCCCACTTTGAAGAACTGCGTGAACCTCGCGAATGGCGTCCTCCACGCTTCGACGAGGCACGAATCCCAAACGCTCCCGGATTCTCCGGAAGGAAACACGGTAGCTTCGTCGGTCTTCGATATGATCGAACTCTTCCACCTTCGTACCGGGCAAAAACTCGACCACTTTTTGGGCAATTTGCCCTACGGTGAAATTCAGGTGGTCGCCGCCGACGTTGAACACGCCCCGGTCTGCCACCGCGGCAGGAGCCTCGACCGCTCGCACGAACGCATCCGCAGCGTCCTGTACATGGAGGTGAGGCCGCCACTGATTTGCGCCCACAATCCGGATGCTGCCTGTTACAGTAGCCCGGGCCGTGATGGTGTTCACCATCAGGTCAAAGCGCATCCTCGGCGACAACCCGCACACGGTCGAGAGGCGCAAAATCACCACCTCGAGGTTGCCCGCTTCCCGCAGCAAGATGTCTTCTGACATGATCCGGGTCCGGGCATACAGGGACACTGGGTGCAACGGCGAATCCTCGTGCAATAGGTTATTTCCGTTAGCCCCGTACACACTACAGGAAGAAGCAAAAACAACGCGCTGGACCGCCGCGTCTCGGCACGCTTCCAGCAACAGACGCGTCGACTCGTAGTTGGTCATCAAGGTCTCTTTGGGGTCAAGGTCGCACGCTGCATCCCCGACCAGCGCGGCGAGAGCAACAACCGCGCGAACGCCCTTGACCGCCTGGACCACATCTCGAATGTGGCAGATGTCTCCGTAGCGAACCTCGAAATTGCGGTCACCCCGCAGGTCAGCAATGCCGTGTTCGCCATACAAAAACTTGTCGAGTACGCGAACCCGGTAGCCTCGCTGCAAAAGCCGGCGGACAAGGTGACTTCCAATGTAACCGGCTCCACCTGTAACCAGAACAATATCCCTGTGCATTTCCTGGACCCCTCCCTGTCATCCAGAAATCAAGACTACGGCCTGTCGCCGCTTGCTCGCATGGCATCTTCCACAAAAGCACCGGCCTCTGTCGCGAGGTGCCATTCTGAATCATCAATCGACCGATTTGTCCAGAGCCCGGGCAAAGCCGAGGCCGACAAGCCCGTACCCGTGGAGGGTTGGCCAGCGGTCGGGGAAACCCGTGCCTCACGTTCACGTGGTTTATGCGATCGTGAACCAAAAATGGCCTCCAGACGACTTACAGGTATCCATGGCGCGTGGCCCAAGGCACTCTCACAAACGCAAAAAAAATGCAACAAAAACCTATGGGCCGTGGTGGGGCTCCAAACCGCGGAGAGAAACAAGCTCTGCCACGAGGGCGCGCACGTTGCGTTCCCGATCAAACGCTTCAACGACCCGGGTCCGACCACGCTCGGCGAGTTCCGCTCGCTGGACCGGATCCGCCAGTAACTCCGCCACGGTATCTGCCAGGGCCCGTGGATTTTCTGGTGGAACCAACCGCCCATGCACCCGATCCGTAATCAGTTCTCGAATTCCGGGAAGGTCCGAGGCAACCACCGGTATGCCCATCGCCATTGCTTCGACGAGCACGTTCGGAATGACATCCTGCCGCCCAGATTCTTCGACCAGCACACTTGCCAGCACAAACAAGTCGGCCTGGGCATAGTGCTCAGCTACCTGTTCTTGTACGATGGCCCCGGTGAATACCACCGATTCGGCCAGGCCCAATTCCCGGACCTGCTTTTCGAGAATCGGGCGCTGCGGCCCCTCGCCGATAATGATGCATCGTACGGGATAAGGCAGGAGCGCACAGGCTTCGATCAGAACATGGTGTCCCTTGTAAACCCGCAGGCTACCACAGGAAACGATACACGGTGTGGTTCCGGAATGGGGCCGCGGCCGGGGCCGGAAGCGCTGTAAATCTACCCCATGGTAGTTGACGACAATCCGCGGTGTTTTCGCTCTGGCGAGCCCTTGTAGGTATTCAGCGTTGACCTGGGCGCACGTCACGACCAGGTCGGCAGCTTCAAGCTTGGCGGGCAAAAGCAGCGGCATCAAGTAAATGTCGTAGGCGTGCGCCGTGAAGCTGAACTGGATTCCGTACACCCAACGGAGGAACAGTGCCACGGTCGTCGCGTGCGTGGCCCAATGTGCGTGCAAATGGCGGATACGCTCAGCGGTCAAACGCTCGCCCAGGTAAATTGCCTGCGGCAGCAAGGAAAGGGACTTTAGAAGATACACCGTAGGGCTGGTGTTCCACCATGCTTCGAAACGAACTGACCAAGCCAATGACCTCTTGGACCTGGCAGCGTTTTTCCTCGACCGTCGCAACTCCTTGCTGTCCGCGTACCAGTGGCGAAGCAACTGGAAAACGCCGCGCAGGTAGTTCCGGGGGCGTCGCCACATGCACCTCATGTTCGCCGCGAGAACAGAAGGTGAGAGGGCCCGTGGCAGGTACTCCACCTCTCTTGCGAGAGACTCTGCCTCGGGTTGTTGTTTCCCCTTGGGAGGGCGCTGCAAGGAATATAACTTCAGCTTTAGCCCACCTCGCCGAAGGGCCAGAGCCTCCCACATGACAAAGGTTTGATGCAGCACGGGGAACGCAGGGTAAAGGAAGGCAATGGGCCCTCCGGCCTGGTCACCTCCAAGTGCTATCGGATCAGGGTGGATCGCCCCCGCTTCGGGCCGAGCCACGCCCGCTTTGCCGCCGTCCGTGACCAAATGTTCTGCTGCTTCTATGGTTCGACCCGGAGTCAACTTGCAGAGCTAACCTGAGAAGTACTTCGGGTTGCCCCGCCGTGCGGTTGCAATAACTGATTCAGCGCCGGCACAATTCGCACAGGCACATTAGCGCGTCCGCAGACCTCCACCGCTTCCCGTGCAATCTCCTCGCTGACGTCGGATAGGCAGACAAACACCGCTTCCACTTTTTTTGCCGCCAATGCCAGAGGCAGTTCGGCCATCCCACCTAAAATTTTCACGCCATGAATTCGAGCTCCCCAACGCTCCGGGGTCTCGTCAACAAACCCAACGGGAACGTACGCCGCTACAGGTTCCTCCAGCATGGCGCGGCACATCTGCTCGCCACCCAACCCCGTGCCGACGATGAGAGCATGCATTCGCTGCCGACGCCGGCGCAACGAAGTCCGCAGGTACGTTCGAATCCCCAGACGCAAGCCACCCCAGGCGAGCAGCACCAACGCCCAATCGATCACGAAAACCGACCGCGGATGGGACTGCATTCCCAAAAAGTACGTCAAGCCGGCGATCAACAGCGAACTCGTGCTCACCGCTTTGAAGAGAGCAATAAAATCCCAGACCCCAAAGTAACGCAGTACGCTTTGGTAAACGCCAAAATACACCGCGGTCGCTGGGCGCAGAATGGCGATTAGCATGAGCGTTTGCCCGACGTATTCCGCAGGAGGGATATGCCAATCGAAACGGATGAGCAAAGCCAGCAAGTACGCTCCCACCGCGCACGCGATGTCCGCCCCGAGCAACGCGATGCGCCGTCGACGCTCCCAAAGGTAGCGGGCACGGATCGCTCCCCGAATCGTCGCCCACACGCCACCCAAAAGAAATTTCAGTTCGGACCAAAAGGTCGCGTTCCGGATATACTCCAAGTCGCGCTGCAGCTTTGCCGGCAAGATGTGCTCGAGGTAGTACGCCTCGGTGTCTTTCAACCCATCGGGATACTCGTCAGCTTCGTCGCGCCCGTGAATTTGACTCGGCCCGAAGATTCCCGGGGGCACGCTCAAAACTTGTATCTGCTCTCCCCGGTAGAACTGAACGAAATAGGGATCCTCGGGCCGCGGGCCCACAAAGCTCATGTCTCCTTTGAGGACGTTGATCAGCTGGGGCAACTCGTCGATCTTCGACCAACGCAAAAACTTACCCAAACGAGTAATCCGCGGGTCTCTTTTCACGGTCAGCCGCGAGCCCATCTGGTACGCGCCCTGCACCATCGTCCGGAACTTGAAGATGCGGAACAGTTCTCCGCCCAAACCAACGCGGCGTTGCCGAAAGAACACAGGTCCCGGCGAGTCGAGCTTGATCAAGACTGCCACGATCGCAAACAAGGGAGACAACAGAATTAAACCGATCAAGGCAAGGACAAAGTCCAAGCCGCGCTTCGCCCGGCGCCCCCATGGACCCATTTTCCCATACTGCCAGGCCGGCACTCGTGGGAGATGGATGTAGCCCGCTTCAACGTCGGTACGCACGGACAATCCTCCTTAGCTGCTCGCAGACGTACTCCACATCTGCGTCACCCATTCGGGTAAACAAGGGCAACGACACGATCCGTTCCGCGGCATCCGAAGCAACGGGAAATTCGCTCGGTTCCAACCCGAACCTATCCCGGTAGAAAGAATGCATATGCAACGGAATGAAATGTACTTGGGTCCCGACACCGGCTTGCCGTAGCTCCTCCATGACACGGTCCCGATGCACTCGAAGCATTTCGGTCCGCAATCGAACAACAAACAGATGCCACGCGTGCTCCACCTCGCGGCGCACCTGCGGGAGCTGGATTTCTTCCACGTCGGCAAGCAGTTCGTAGTAGCGTTGTACCAGTTGGCACCGACGCTCGTGCAACTGCGGAAGGCGGCGGAGCTGTACCACACCCAGCGCAGCATTAAGGTCGGTCATGTTGTACTTGAATCCAGGGTACAGCACGTCGTACCGCCACTGCCCCTCGTTGCTGTAACGGCGCCAAGCATCGCGGCTCATCCCGTGGAGGCGCCGGGTGCGCAACACGTCCGCCCACTCATCGCGTTCGGTGGTCAACATGCCACCCTCGCCGGTACAGAGATTTTTCGTGGCGTAAAAGCTAAACGCCGTAAGGTGTCCGATGGTGCCAATGCGCCGACCCTTGTAGGAAGCAGGCAGAGCATGTGCGGCATCTTCGACGACGAGCAGGTTGTGCTTGCGGGCAATTTCCAAGAGCTCGTCCATGGGAGCAGGATGTCCAGCGTAATGCACCGGAACAATGGCGCGGGTTCGAGACGACACCTTGCGGGCCACGTCGGCGGGGTCCAGGTTCAACGTGTCCGGACTGACATCCACCAGTACCGGCTTCCCTCCGGCGTGGAGGATGGTCGCGCCGGTGGCCGTAAACGTTAGGGTACTCGTAATCACTTCGTCACCCGGTTGAATACCAATACAGTCCAGGGCCAGGTGAAGGGCGGCCGTACACGAGCTTACGGCCACTGCGTGTCGTGCACCAAGGAAGGCGGCAAAACGCTGCTCGAACTCTTGGGTTCGCGGACCGATCGTAATCCAGCCCGAGCGTAGAGTCTCCACAACGGCTGCAATTTCCTCCTCCCCTACGTCCGGTACGTAAAATGGCACCTCGTGAGCCTGCCCCGCGGTCCCATGAAAAACCCGACTATGCTGCCCGGCTGCTGACGACATGAACGAGTGCGCCTCCATCCAAAACGTTTCGGAACGATTCACTGCAGGGAACAAACCCGGCCACAGGATTCTTCACTTCCCACCACGGAGTGGGGTTGGAAATCAAGACCCTCCGAGGGATTGCTTTGATTCTGTCTCCTCCGCGAAGCGCAAAAGACCAGCGGCCTTCCGCCAGTAGACGTGTTGTTTCTCCCGCCGAGCAATCCAACCTCGCACCATCTCTCGCAGAGCCGGGCGATTAAGGAGAAATCGCAGAAACGGGTGGAATACAACGACTTGTCGGATCGGACGAGCTCGAAAGCCCATGCCGAACTTGAAATCATCCAAGGGCTTGACCGGCTCCAACGATTCCAGGCCGAACGTGATTTGCGGGACCTTGCGTCGCATCAGCATCTCCTCGGCGACGGCGAAGATCAGCGCATTGTTGGGGTACGCCCCCCGTTCTTCGGTGCTCGACCGGCTGAGCAAAAACTCCACGGCGTCTTCAAAGGTCACGGTCACGAGGAATGCTGCCAGGCGCCCCTCTACCCAGGCACCCCACCCCTCTATACCCGGGGTTTGACGAGCGGCGCGCCAGAATCGAGCCCAGCGATCGCTCGTCCACGCCTCGTCGCGGTTTTGGCGCTTCAACGTCTCCAAATGAAGCTCCCAGCCTTCTCGTTCCAAGTCAGCCAGGTTCGCACTGCGGACATCACAACGCCGAAGTCCCCGGCGCACTTTGCTGCGGACATTGGCACTCAGTTGTTCGAGCCCGTACGGTCGCCTGTCTAACACAATTTGATAGCTCGGCTTGCCCTGGGCAGATTCTGCCGGGGCGGCGTAACGGACGCCGAAGCAACCCCAACTCCGGAACAAGCTCCGAAGCTCCTCGCTTTCCAGGCAGTATTCGCGATGATGCGGTGCAGCGAGAAAAAACCAGCGGTTTGCTTCGAACCAAAATGCGCTGGGCGTACGGCGCACTCGATAACCTTGGAGCGCTAGAAATCGGGCATAATCCTCTGCGGTCAGTCGGGGCAACACGTCAGGCCCACCGGGCTCTTTGCATGTCCATTTCCACTAGGCGGCGAAGGACCACGCTGATCCCCACCAGCCAAAAAAGCAGCACAAATTGCCACAGATCGGCAACCAACGAGAAAAAGACTAAAGCAAGCAGACTGATCTTTGCCGCTTTTGCGATCCACAAGAGATCCGTGACCGCGGATGGTGGAGCGGCGACCATCCAGGCTTCGGCATAACGGTAATTTTGCCAGGTCCTCCACAGTAAAAGGAGAAAACCAGCCAAGCAGAACACCCCGCCTTCCACCAGCGCAAGCAGGTAAGAACTATGCGGCGCGGCTGTTGACCTTGCTGGATCTTTCAGGAATCGAGCGACTTCCCAGTTACCCATGCCTACGCCCAGGAACGGGCTATCGAGAAAGAGCTCCCAAGCAACTTGCCAGGTTCGGCTTCGCCGTTCCAAGGATCCGGATCCCTCGCCGACCTGCGCTTGTTGTGTTCCTGGGAGGTTGGTGATTCGTTCCAAACTACGCTCCGGAACAAACTGAGCCACCAGCACCCCCACGAGTACGGCCCCTAGGATCCAGTTGACCACGGCACGGAGCCTCACCTTCTCATCCCACAAAATGCCCGCGAAGCAAACGGCGAGTCCCAACAGCCCACTGCGCGAGGCGGTCATGAATACGGCCAGTCCCATGACGGCAATCGCCAGAATCAAAGCCGTTCTGAGGCCCGGTAGGGTGAGGGAACGACGAAAATACCACAGTCCGGCTACAGAGAACACCGCCAGCATGGCAAGCCGGTTGGGGTTATACGCTGCGGCCACCAAGCGGGCTTCGGTGGTGGCGCGATAGCCATAAAGACCGCCACCTTGGATCACCCCTTGCACGCCGCTGAGGGCGCTAGCCACCATGAAAGCCAAGCCCACCAAATAAATCATCCGCACATGTTCGGGTGTACGGATGAATGCAATAAAGAAAACCGTAAACGCCACCCGGTTCACGAAAATACGCATGTTCGCAGCGCTCAGTTCTTGTTCTCCGAGGAGCTCCAGCGTGTGGGGATCGGGGCCATTGATTCGTCCGGACACAAAGTACATGGCCACAATAAACGCCAGCAGTTGCACCTCCGGCATGGTCACGAACGACCAATCGCGCTCTCGGTAAACCCGATAGGCGAGCAACACGAGAAAGATTAAGCCCAGAACGTTGTTGATGGTGAGAAAGCCAACGCCTTGCAAGGCACGTGGGTAGGTCATCAGGAACGTGGAGAGAAACAGCGCAATTCCATAATGGGGGCGAGTGATGATGAGCGCGAGTAAGAAAAGCCCAAAGATCAGAATGACCGTTGCCCCGCCCAAGAAAACCGAACCCGCTCCCCCCACGAGAGCAAGCGCAACGACAAGAACCATTGGGCCCCAACTGCGCTCACTCGAGGGAGGTGAGAGCGTGCCCAAGCCTTGCATCGGTTACCTACCTTTGCGGGGTGTCATTACAGCAAATTCTCGAGGAACGCGGGAATGTACGAGCGCTGACGGTTCAGCACGACCCCCAAAATGCGGGCGCCCACTCGGTCGAGCTGCCTTTTGGCAGACTCGGCGTCGGTCACGGGTGTACGATCCGCCTCGAACACCAAGATCACGCCGTCCACCTTGGATCCTATCACCGCTGCGTCCGCATACACGTTCACCGGGGGACCATCGATTACGACAAAGTCAAATTGGGTTTGCAAGCGAGCCAGTAACGCCTCGATTGCCTCTACCGCGACGGTGGTCGCTGGCTGGGTACCGGCGGGAATGACCGACAAATTCCACTCATCCACGCGAGTGACAATCGCCTCGGGAGCAGCACGTCCCAAAGCATAGTCGGAAAGCCCGAAACTCGTTGGCACAGGTAAAAGGGTTTTGAGGGATGGGCTACGCAAATTGGCCTCCATCAGCAAAACCCGCGTCTCCCGCTCTCGTGCTAGCGCCATGGCCAAGCCGAGGGCTACCGTAGTTGTGCCCTCGCCATGTTGGGCGCTGACCAAAAGGATCGTGTGTAAGCCCGCGGGAACGGTCATCGACAAGACGCTAGCCCGCAGTCGCTGGTAGTCCTCCTGAATGACCGCTCCCGGATCTGTCAGTGCCGACGAAGTTGCCGGGCCGACTGTGCGCGCCCGGCCTCGCTCCCGTTCTTCTTCGGCCTTTTTCAGCGCCTCGTAAATCTTGCTCACGCGACCCTCAACGCTGGCGGAACCCGCTCATTGCGCTCCTGCATCTCGAACCGTCCCCAGCAAGGGTAATCCCAAAAAGCGCACCACATCGGCTTCCGATCTCAACGGCCGACTTACGTACTCCCGAGCAAACGCCCCCGCAATACCAACCACCAGCCCCGCGAGCAATGCCAAGCTCGCCGACACCCGTCGAGTATCAATACGCGGAAGCGGAGGGGTAGGCCGCTGCAGCACACTGACGTTGACCAACCTTTGTTCATCCATCGCACGACTGATGCGGGCTTCCTGCTCTCGTTTCACGTAGAGTTCATAAGCCTCGCGTCGGGTCTTCAACTCTTGCTCGAGCCGTTCGAATTCCACAGCTTTTTGCCGGAGCACAATCAGTCTTCGGGTGGAACGACTCAACTCGTCTTCCAAAGCTGCCTGGCGCGCCCGCATCTCACTAACCTGGCTTTCCAAGTCCAGCAGCGTTCGTAGCCGATCTTCCCGCAATGGGTTGGTTCGGTACAATTGGTGAGACACAACTGTGGGACGCTCCCGCAGCTCCGCTTCCAGTGCCGAGCGCAATTCCTGAATTTCCTCGTCGTTGTCTCGAACGTGCCGGTCCTTCTCCGTGTACTTCCGAAGCAGCGCCACGCGATCCATTTGGCGGTCAATTAACTGCGAGGTGAGCTGCGTCACCACCGGGTTTATTTCCAGGGACTGCGAGCGCTTCACCACCTCGGGCTGCTGGGCAATTTGCTCGCGCAGCACCCGCAGTCTTTCTTCGGCGCCGACGATGCTTGCATTGATCTCGCGCAAAACGCTCGCAGTCTCGGCAACCATCCGAACCGTCGCTGAGATTTCGTCGGTCGGCGAGACCACACCCTCCTTACTGGTAAATTCGATGAGCCTTTGTTCCGCCCGGCGCAGCTCTTGCTCAAGCTGCCGCCGCTGCTCATCGTAAAAACGGGGAAGGTCTTTGTTCCCATGCACCTCAGCATGATACGCGAGGTACTCGTCCACAAGCTGATTCACCACCTTGGCAGCATATGCCGGATCGCTGTGCCGGTAATCGATTTGAATCACGTTGGATGCTTTAATTGGTGTTACTGCCAGCGCACTTTGCAAGGAAACCAATTGGTCTGCAATCGAGCGCTTTTGTGCCACAGGAGACATCGCACCCTCGCCATTCACGGCCAGCGACCGAGCCACAGAAGCCAGCAGGTCGCGACTGGTTACAATGTGGACCTCCGTGTTCACCAAAGACTCGTTTAGTTGGACGGGCTCGAGCTTGGTGACGTCTGTTGGCTGCACTGTGGGGTCTGTCCGCGAGGCGGAAATCATCACCTTGGCGCTCGCCACATACTTCGGGCGCTGCAACAGCGTACTCAGGAGGCCTGGGAAGGCCACGGCAAGAAACAACGCCCCGATCAAGCGTTTATGTTTGAAGAGAACATGGAGAATGTCCCGAATCTGGTCGCTTGCCGGCCCGTTCCACCCGCCGTTCGCATTCCAGCCGGTATTTCCTCCGAAATTCCCGGGACCACCGAGCGAGGTGTTCCGAATATTGTTGGGGCGCCTCTGGGGCTCGAATGCCATACCAGCGTCCGCTTTCCAGATCTAAAAGCTCGTTCCAGCACCGACACGAGGCTCTACCGGGAGAAGCCCGCGGATGTACAAACGCACGAACGCATTCACGTCCCCAATGAACGTCCGCGGCACGTACAAAACATCACCCGGACGGAGTTGCACTTCCTCCGGAGCTCCGCTTCGCAAAGCTTGGGCAAGGTCCAAACGCGTCCCCTGATACTCCTCCTCTCCAGCCGACAAGCGCAAAACACTGTCCACCCTTGCAGTGTCTAAAAAGCCGCCGCGGTCAGCGATCGCTTGCAAAGGCGTCAGCCCCTCCCGGTAAGGTACGATGCCCGGCACTCGTACCTCCCCCATAACGTAAACCTTGAGATCCGCGGTTTGCGCAACCAAAACCGACACCTCCGGTTCGCGAAGGCGGTCTTGCGTCCGCTCGACAATTACCCGAGCCAATTCATCGGTGGTCAGACCGGCAGCGTGAATCTCTCCCGCCAGTTGAAGCGTAATCCCGCCATCAGGGCGAACCGGAACTTTTACATCGAGCTCCGGGTGGTAGAGAAATTTAATTCGCAATAGATCCCCCGGCTTGATCCGGTACGGAGCGCCCTGGCCCGGAGGCAACGGCAACGGGGCATCGAGTGGGGGCAAAGCTGCTGTCGGCGCTCCCTGCCGAGCACACCCGCCCAGCGTGAACAGGAAACAGATGCCCACAGCGAACATTCCCCAAAATCGGCCTGTTCTTCTTTTAAGCACGGGCCTCATCCTCCCGGCGACCATCCGCTGGCTTATACGAAGTCGGCACATGGCTATCAACACCCCAACGGTGTTCTGGAATTTGCGTCAGCCTCCGCACCCCGCGCCATTTCAGCCACCAAGTCCAGCTCATGAGTCGCTCTAAGGCCTCGCTAACCATCTCCAGGCTGGGTAGGCCGTTGGCAAAGCGGCTTGCAGCGTCTGCAGCCCCAGCCCGTGCGCTCGGATTTTCCGCCAACCGTAATAACACCGAGGCTAAGTCCGCTTCGTTTCCCGCTTGGAAGACCGTAGCCCCGTGCGACCAACCGATCGCTTTCGCTACAGCCGCAGAAAGCACGATGGGCTTTTGCAGCGAAGCAAAGTTCAACAACTTAATCGGGAAGCCCGACCAGGATCCTCGTGGACAAACCAGCACATCTGCACCGGACAGCCACGGTCGGGTTTCCGCAAAACTCCGGCAAACAACCACCTTGACCTCTGGGCGCCCCACTAATGCCAGCAACTCCCGAGGCGCGTGCCGCGTCCAGTCGCGGTCGTGGGTAACCAACAAGAGAGCCGCAGCCGAATGCCGTTCCCGCAGCCAACAAAATGCGCGTACGAGCACCCCCAGGTCCTGGTATGCGTCGAGATTGCCGGCATAGCCGACCACGAACTCTCCTGCCGGCATCCGAACGTTGGTACGGCTTCTCGCCGCTCCTTCGCCCAGGTCAGGCACCGGCGGAGGCACAACGATGATCCGGTCGGGGGGCAATCCACGAGACAGGAGGGCGTCTCTTTGCGCAGCCGACAAAACAACGGCCACGTCGGCAAGCCGCGGCACCAACCGATCGCCGGCCTCCCCAACCAACCCCATCAACCAACGAGACCACCGCTTCCGGAAATACGTGGGAAGTTCGTCATTTAAGACGTTGTGCGCGTGATACACCAACGGACAGCCCAAAAGCCACTTTGCTACACAGGCAACGAAGAGGCCCTCGTAATTGTGGGCGTGGAGCAGTTGGATTTTCTTTGCCCGGACCACGCGGCAAAGCGTCATCACCAGGAGAACATCCCACAGTGATTTACGAACGAGCCAGGGCAGCCGCTCCATCCTACCCGAAGTCAACCAGCGGGGGCGATGAACCACAATTCCTCGAACTGGCACCAAGTGTTCTCCAACAGGGTAGGCTACAATGTGAACTTCGTGCCCTCGTGAGGCCAAGCCTTCCGCCAGCTCACGGATCAGCACTTGCGAGCCCCGAGCCGAAGGAAAGGGGCAGGCCGCCACCACAGCAATCCGCAAGGCTGATGTAGTATTGGTACCGTTCATGAAAAATATCCTAAATCCTCTAGGCGTTTCGAAATTTCCGCTTCTTCCTCTTCCGTGTACACCCTCCGCGCTGAAACCGGCATCAAGGTCTCCGCATGAGCTATCCAAGCAGGTTCGCTTACTACGTGTGCAAAGGTTTCTCCATCGAAAAATTGCGTTGGATCGCGCACGCCACACAACTCTAGAATTGTCGGCGCGAACTGCTCCATGGCAACAGTCAGCTTCTCCCGACTCCCGGAAATCCCAGGCCCGGTCAAGGCAAAGATCCCTTCCCGCCGATGGCTACCGCTGAGCCCATGAAGCTTCCCGCCCCGCCAGGCGCGCAAATCGAGCTGTGTGACCTCTGGCCCAGAGCGACCCTGGCTGCTCGCGGCCAAAACAGCGTACCCTCCACCCTCTTCCGACAGCTCGAGGATCAGATCAGGCGCCTCTTCGACGTAGGGGCCTACGTACAATTCCTCGCGAAACCAAACTCTTCGCACCAAGGGACCGCCGCTTTCCGGGTGGCGCCAAGCCAGTAGCGCATCGCGAATCGTTCGGCGGAATTGATCGTAGTCCCTCCACGCAACCACACCTAAAGGATCGCGACCCTGCACGTTCAGCCAAATACTGGGGAAGTAGCCGAGCTCTTCCGAGAACGCAGCCGAGCGGCGAAAGTCGATCCCGGCAAAACGAGCCGATGTTTCCATCGCGTTCGACCAACGGCCGCCCCGGAGCGCAAACAGCGCGCGTTGCAACTTCGACGGCACTGCCCGCAACATGAAAGGTTTGAGGGAACCCAAGACATTTCCTACGCGCACCTCGTTGGAAAACCTCAGCCAGCCGTGTCGTTCCAGCCACCGGTTTAAATGAACACGAGTGCCCGCCACCCCCCCAAATCCGTGGTCAGAAAGCACCAATACTTGGGCATCGCCTGCCAACCCCTGCAGCGTGCCCAGCGCATCGTCGAGAGCTTCGTAAATCTCCCCCACGACGTTGCCCACCGGCATGCCCGCGCATGCTGGAGCAAAGGGACTACCTGGATCAGCGAAATGCCAAAAATGGTGCGCAACAGTGTCAGATTCCCCGAACAGAAGAAAAAACACATCCCAGCGTTCACGACGCAGAAACCGCTCAGCGACACGGACTTTTTGGGCGATCCCTTGAAGGAGACGAGAGCGGGCCTTGGCATACCAAGCACGGTCGACGCGAAATTCTTGGAAGTCGGCAAAAGGGAAACCGCCGGCCTGCAAAACTCCGTCGGCTTCTTCGGGCGGGTACACAAACGACCGGTCGACACGTGTCGTCACTGGGGTGTCAAAACCGCAGATCATCACGCCGTTGACGGGTTCCGGCGGGTAAGTTGCAGGTAGCCCAAGAATGCAAACTCGTTTTCCCGCCGCACTTAACCTCGACCAAATGCTCGGAGCCCGTCTCCACGTACTGTTCACGAAGTGAACGCGATAAGCGCCCGGTTCGCGCCGGGTGAAGTCGAAGATTCCGTGCCGGCCGGGGTTGACACCAGTCATGAAGGTGGTCCAACTGGGAAAAGTCACCGGCGGCCACGGCGCTAGCACAGTGCCCCACAGCCCTTGGGAACGCAGACGAGCGAAGTTCGGCATCTTCCCCGCTTGCACCATGGGCTCGAGGAGGTTTGCCGACGCGCCATCCCAACCGACGATCAAGAGCATGGGCCACCTCCTCCTAGTCAAGGGACTGGAAAACCATCCCGCCTGTGCCCGGCCGTATCCGCTCTAAACGCCCAAGCATCTCACGGACCAGCTCTGGCCTCGAGTCAGCCAAGTTCACCTTCTCCTCTGGATCGCGGGACAGATCGAACAGCGCCGTTGTCGGCAGACCTCGAGGATTTTCCGCATTGGCCACCACCAGCTTCCAGTCCTGCCAGCGCACCGCTTCCAACTCGTTCCCTTCGAGGCTCTCGTGCGCGTAGAGCACTTCGGGAGGGGCACTGGCGGAAAATAAATCGCGCCCAGGAAGTGCTTCGTTCAGAGCCACCCCGGCTTGGCCCAAAATTGTGGGCAAAATGTCCAAAGTTTGGGCAAGGTCTGTGCGTTCGATCCCTCGCTCGCGGCCACCGGGTAAACGCACGATCAGCGGAACTCGGATCTGTTCCTCGTAGAGCGTGGTTCCATGCCACCAACCCCCATGCTCGTAGAACTCTTCGCCGTGATCTGCCGTCAGAATGAACACCGTATCGTCGTACAGCTCCCTGCGGCGGAATTCCTCCATTAATGCGCCGAAGTAGCCATCGAAATACTGCACGTCCTGGGCATAAAGCCTGCGCATTTCTTCGGCTCGGTCCGGTGGCGGACTCGGCTCCACAACCCGAGCGATTCCACGGCCGTTGTAGGGAATCTCAAAGTACGGATCGTGGGGATCCATATAATGGACAAACAAGAAAAAGGGCCGTGGAGGAGCCTCCGCAAGCCACTGGCTTACTCGTTCTGTGACCACCCGAGCATCCTGGTAGTAGTGATGGTAGTACAGTCTCCGGCGCAGGAAGCGCTCCCGTAACATGCGCAGGAGCTTGTAGGCCGAAAGCCGCGTCGCCGAATCCGACGCCCCAAAGTAGAAAGCCGGGGGGAGATAGTGGTACTCCCCGAACCCTTGCTGGAAATTGAAAATGGGCGCGACGTTGATGTTGGTAACAAACGCGGCCGTCCAGTAACCGGCGTCGCGCAAAATCTCGGCAACGGTGCGAACTTCATCGGGGAGCGGGTCGAACTTATGCACCGCGCCGTGAAGCGGCGAATATTGCCCCGTCAAGATGGTGGCAATCGAAGGACGTGTCCACGACGATTGCGCGTAGGCGTTTCGAAACCAAACCCCGTCACGTGCTAATGCGTCCATATGGGGCGTTGCACTGGTGCCCCCGGCGATCCCCAAAGCATCAGCCCGCAGTGTGTCCACAACCACGAGCACGATATTGGGCTGGCCTGCCCCGCCGTGCGCAAGGCGCAATGGGGGCGGTTGCGGAACGGTGAAACCCGCCGCTCCCGCTTTGAGTGCCAGAAAGGCCAAAACCCAGCAGACGGGGAGTCTCCAAACTGCCTGCCTGCTGCCTCCAGCAACGAAAAATACAAGAGCGGCAACGATCACGCTTACGAGAATCGCGCCGAGGAGCAGCGCGAGATAAACCAAAAGCCCCATGCCACTGAGAGGTGATGGAAACTGTTCGGCAAAGTAACGTTGGGCTACGTGATACCGGGCAACGACGAGCGCTAGGGGTAATACAACCAAGCCTGCTGCGAGTGCGGTCCACGCACGATCGGAAATCCGGGTTCCGGGTGCAAACACAAGGCGGACCAACGCAATCAGGAGCCCAAGGACAAACCCGAGCGCTCCGTAAGCCCAGAAGGCAAAGGGAAACAAGCCAAACTCCGCCAGCGTGGCTCCGAATGCAACAATTGCAATGGCTTCGATCACCCCCACAAAACTGCCACCCCAAGCGCCAGCAGTGGTCAGTCCGATTACCTGATATCCCATGGCACCTCCCCGACAAACCCTAAGGGCGACGATCCTAACGGAAGCAAATTCACTGACCTAAACCCACGAAACACTCGGAACCAATGGCTACAGCGGCGCGCAACCTTGGCCCGTCGTTTCCATCGGAGCCAAGCTGCGCCTTACAACCGAACTGGAGCTTTTAGCCGTGGTTACGTCCCTTATTGCCCGAGGCGGACAATGTCCGCGTCCTCCCGCAGCACTCGCTGCAGGGCCAAGCCTGTGCGAAGGGCCTCTTCCCGTGCAGTTCCCGCCTCCACGGTAACGCGGAACACCTTTTTCTGCGCGCCCAGGTCCGTAGGCTCCACTTGAACTGGGAAGCCCCGTCGCCGCAACGCTTGCGCCAGCAATTGTGCGCGTTGCACGTTTGGGGTACTAAACACAAGTAACGCGTACCGACCTCCCCCCTTGCGCACGATCGGTGGCCCCTCACGCAGATCGGGGAGACGCAACGTCTGACCGGGAACGATCAGGTCAACATCCTTGACCTCCGGGTTCGCTAGCTTAATGAGGTCCAAAATTGTATAACTTGACTGTCCGTACGTTGCTCGCGCAATACCCGACAGCGAGTCGCCCGGCCGAACTACAAGGTCCTTGTATTCAGGCGCGTCGACTTGGGGAACCTCCTCGGTATGCAGGGATGACTTCCCCACCTCCTGCTCCGCCCTGGTTGCGCCACGCAACACTGCGGTCAACTCCTCCAGCGAGGGGACCGTCGCCCCCGGGGCGGCGGAGGCACCCCTGTCTGTGTCCCCACTTTCTCGGACGATATTGGTCGACTCCGTGGCGCCTTGCGGAGGTGCGCTCGCAGTTGCACCGGCCATCACTTCCCCGCCCGTCTCCGCCGCCCTGCCCTCCCCAACAAGTGGTACACCTTCCGGGCTGCTCGGCAGCGGCGCAGACTCCACGGGCACATCCGCCAACATCGCAAGCCGCGGCGCCGTTTGCACTTGGGGTATAGATGTCGTTGGTTGCGCAGGAGGACCTTGTGCCATCTGTCCCGCTTTTTCTGCGTCGCTCGGCGCGACAGCAGCCGACTGACTCGCCGCGGCCTCTCCGCGAAGTTCGTTGGCTTTTACCGCAACACCTTCCAAAGGCCGGGACACGGCTGGCGCCTCCTGAGCTCCGGAATCACCAAACTCAGGAGTTGAAGCGAGCTCCTCAACCGAAGACGGGGCGGCAACATACACCTGCCAGAAAGAACGCCCCGCCGTCCAGAGTGCCAGCCCGCTGGCGAGTGCGGCCACACCCAAGGCAAGGCTCGGCCACCACGAGCGGCGGTGACTGGGCCTGGCCCGCTCTAGAGGAGCCTGTTCCCTTGACGAGCTCGGGGCCACTTCGTTGACCCCTGAATTTGAGGAATCCGCCGGCAGCAGGTCTGCCGCCGCCTCGTCAATGATGTCCGCCGTGATCCGCTTTTTTCCCATCGCGTAGCCGATCACCAGGGCGTTATCACACACGACGTTGACTAAGCGGGGAATACCCCGCGAGAAGTGGTAAATCTGCTCTTCCGCCTCGCGCGTGAACAGCTTCGGGTCCGGCGCTCCGGCGGCTTCTAAGCGAAAGCGGATGTACTCTGAGACCTCGTCGCGCGACAGCGGCAACAAGCGACAATTCACACTAATGCGCTGCCGCAATTGCCGGAGCACAGGATTGCTCAATTTTTGACCCAACTCAGGCTGCCCCGAAAGGACAATCTGAATGATCTTCTCCTTTGCCGTTTCGAGGTTGGATAACAGCCGCAAGTCCTCGAGAACGCTGTATTCCAAGTCCTGGGCTTCATCGATCAACAAGGCCACATTCCGGCCATTGCGCAGCTCTTCCAGCAAAAACATGTTGAGCCGCTGCAGCATGTAAAGCTTTTTGCCGCTGTGCACGGGCAAGTCGAACTCGGCAAACATGTACTCGAGAATTTCCTCGAAGCTCACGTTGGTGTTGAACAAGAACACCGTACGCGTGGTCTGATCGAGCTCGTCGAGCAGACGCTTCAAGAGGGTGGTCTTTCCCGTGCCAGCCTCACCAATTAAGGTGATGAAGCCCTTTCTCTGGGTAATGCCGTAGTGCAGCGAAGCGATGGCCTCGCGATAGCGGGCATTGAGATACAAGAACTTGGGGTCGGGCGTTACGTTAAAAGGGCGCTCTTGTAGCTGATAGAATTCACAGTACATCGACTAGAGTCCTCCGTGGCGTCCAGCGGATCAAAGGTTGCCTTGCCCCCGCAACCTTTCCAAAGGTTGGTGATCCTGGATCTAGGCGTACCTGCTTCAGTCATGGCGAAAGGCGGCGGCACGAATACCCAAATCCCGTATCTTGCGATGCAAGGTTGCTTGATCAATGCCAGCATGCCGGGCTGCCTGGGTAACGTTACCGCGAAAGTGCTTCAGTAGCTCTTGTACATACCAGCGCTCTGCTTCCCGGACAAACTCGCGCAGTGGTTGATTCGCCGACGCAAAAGGCAACCTCTGACGCTCGCCGCCTCGGGCCATACCGACATCCACGTGCGATATACAATGACCATCCGCAGTAACGATCGCTCGCTCCAACACGTTCCATAGTTCGCGAATGTTGCCGGGCCAGTCGTGTTCCATCAAAACCGACATTGCCTCCTCGCTGATTCGGTCGATACCCTTTTCTCGGGCTAGGGGATGCCGTTGGAGGAATTCGCCTACCAATAATGGGATATCTTCACGTCGATCCCGCAAAGGCGGGAGGTGAAGGGGAACAACCGCTATGCGGTAGTAAAAATCTTCTCGCATGGTCCCCTGCGCGACGCATTGCGAAAGGTCCCGATTGCTGGCTGCCACCACCCGCATATCAACGTGGGTGCGTTCGTTGCTACCCAAACGTTCCACGGTGCGCTCTTCCAGCACGCGCAGCAACTTGCTTTGCATGGTCAGAGGAATGCTCTCGACCTCGTCGAGAAACAGCGTGCCACCATGGGCCGACTCGAGTTTACCAGCGCGACTCACACTGGCACCCGTGAAAGCCCCTTTTTCGTAACCGAAGAGCTCGCTTTCCAAAAGATTTTCCGGAATGGCGGCGCAGTTAATTGGCACAAAAGGTCCTTGCCGCCGCTTGCCGTGCTCGTGAAGTGCGCGCGCCACGAGTTCTTTCCCGGTTCCGGATTCCCCCGTGACCAGCACCGTCACATCCGTGTTCGCGAGCGAGGCAACAAGGCGAAACACTTCGCGCATCCTCGCGTTGCGGCTGACCATGTTCGCAAAACGGTACCTTTCGGCTAGCTGGTCTTTGAGGCTTTGGATCTCGTCCAACAGCCGCCGACGATCGAAGACGCGGCGAATCGCCAGCGCGAGCTCTTCCGCGGAAAACGGCTTGGTAACGTAATCCGCGGCCCCCCAGCGCATCGCTTCTACGGCTCCCCGAATCGTTCCGTGGGCGGTCACCATGATGACGTCGATCGAAGCCCACCGACGTCGAATTTCCTGCAGCAGGCTCGCTCCGTCGCGCCCAGGCATCATCACATCGAGAAGCACCAAGGAGTATGTGCGCTCCTGGAGGCGACCGAGGGCTTCGGTGGCGTCTTGCGCCACGTCTGCCGGATAACCCTGCTGCTCGCAAAGGTGCTGGAGCTGGCGCCGAATCAAGGGATCGTCATCAACCACTAATATTCGCGGGTTCGTCAATTTTCCGTCTGGCTCAGGCATGCCCGCGAAAGGCACAGGAACCATTCCCGCCCTCCTCGGTAACTTGCGTTCGACCAAAATCCTCCTCCCTGCCCCACCAGATATTTCTCCATCACCGCATGGTACAACTCCCCGGCAGCACTGCGCCTCGGGTTACTCTTCTCGGCACTGAGGCCAATGACAAAGCGGTCACCCTCAGTAGCTGCATGCACGACCACGACCGCGCCTACCGGCACTCCATCCTCTGACAAAAGCGCTGGCAAATAACGCACGGCCGTCTCCAAAGCGACCGGATTTACCAACAGTTCAAAGTCACATTCTGCTAACTCTCCAGCACTCGGTTCCGGCCGATAACTTCGGTCCAGCGTTAAGACTATAGTGGCAAGCACCTCTCGAGCGTGAAACAACTCCAAGCCCGCTGGGGTGTCCGCAAGATAGTCCAGAAGGCAGCGTGACAACCGTTCCAAGTCATCGACGGTACGTTTTAAAGGCTCCGCTAGCGAGCTGGCGTCGCGTTCTAGGCCCTGCTCGATCGCACGCAGGCGCTGCAAAAGGTTTCCGAGCCAGTGACCCGTCGCGTCGATCACCTCCGGCCGGATCGACACCAAGTACTCGCGTTCGGGCTGCTGCCCCTGGCAATCTTCCGCTCTAGTTGTGCCCATACCTGAGGCTCCTTTGTCCAGCCCTTAGGACACCCCCAGGGCATGCTCTTCGCACGGCTCGAAAAGCTCCACGAACACGGTTTTTCCACCTGCGATTCTCCGGATCAGAAGCCAGTCACCTTTGTAAGCTTTGTGATCGTACGGGCCCAGACTCATGTGTGTGCGTGGCCCTCCATTGACGGCGGGGAGCATACGCACCTTCTCCAAACCTTCCTTGAACCCTTTTGGCGTCAATAGCGGCGCACGCGCAAGGCCTTCAACGATGAGCATGGCGGTGTCCCAGGTTAACGCCGTCACTGTGTGATCACACCGGCGACCCAACGTGGCGGCCACGTGATCCAGCACCGAGTGAAGGCGGGGATTTCCCTCGCATATCTGATCAATCCCGTACCAGCCTTCTAAGGCAGCCATCCACTCGGGCTTGGCGTAACAAAATTGGAAAGCCGAGGTCATAATCCTCGGCGGAAACCACTTCAGCCCCTCGAAAATCGGCCGTAACAAAATTGTCGGGTAGCCATACCCCAGGTACGCGAGGCAGTCTGGCGCGGCAGCCTGGAGCTTACGAACAACTGCCTCCAGGTCTTCTGGCGTTTGGCTCGTATACCCCTCGGCAACGATCTCGAGCTTGTGGCGCTGCGCAAAGTAGCGGAAATTTTGGGAATACTCAGTACCACCCGGGCTCAATTCATGGATCATGGCCACGCGACGTAAGCCTTGCCGACAAATCCAGTTCGCCATGAGGGCGCCCTCCTCGGCGAGTCCACCATTGCCCAGGTTAAAGCAATACTCCCCAAAGTAACGTTCCGTGCCGGTCCACGTAATCGCGGGCACCCGGCACCGCTCGATTTCCGGAACCAGCGCCAGAGAGTTGTCGGTAATGAGGGGGCCAATTACTCCGAGGACTCCTGCCTCAACCAGTTCCTGGTAGCCTTGGATCGTATTGCGGGCCTCCAGACGAGGCAGCCCAACGGCTTCTTTGACGATCAATTCCACTGCGCGCGGTAACCTCCCGGCTGCTTCAGCTTTGGCAAACGCAAGCCGAAGCGTAGCAAGGAAATCTTCTTTGGTGCCCATATCGATGTCGATCAACACACCAATTTTTACCGGCGCAAAGGCCAACCCGTGCGGAAGCGTCTTCGTCGTAGCCATAGCCACCTACTGTCAGTGGGATCCCCTAAAGCAAGGCATTGTGCCAGGCTGAGAGCATGCCCGAAGGCACTCATTCAGTGCAAGCTCCGTGCGTCGTGCCCTGCCCGCGCAAAAACTGACCCAACCTTAACTCCTGTTTCCCGGTGCGCACACCCACTAGGCAGCAGCATAGGCTTAGGTCACGGTTGGGTCGGCCTTCACGGGACACTTGGCGCTCCGTTGACTTTCGCCGCCATTCGAAGGTACGCTTCAGGGCCGGTTCCTCAATGGTCCGGCGCGAGGACGGGCAAGGAGTTGGCGGAGTGGAGCGCCTGCGAATCGGAGTTGTTGATCGGTCGCCAAGTGTTCGGGAAACCATAGCGATCGTGTTGCGCGAGCACGATGTCGTTCGGTTCGCTCCCGAGGCGTTCTCGAAGCTGCCTTCGCCTTTCGATGGCCACCTCCTCATCGTTGAACGTGGGGCAGTCGCAGCCGACGCGTTGGCTCGGTTGGCAGGCGGCATACCAGTGATTTGGCTCCAGGCGGAGCACGAGCGGGAAAGCCCGGAGACAGCGCTACCGCGCCTTTTCGAGCCTCACGCCCTGCGGCGGCGTGTCCGAGAAGTCTTCGCGCGTAGCCAGCTTGTTTCCGACCAAACATTCCTTTCCTCGTTCGAACGGCCCTTGTATCCGCCGGAGTTGGAGGGTGTGCTTCGTGCTGCTCTCCGGACGCGCCTTCCAACCATCATCTATGGAGAAGCCGGTGTCGGTAAGTTGCGGCTCGCCCGCGCCATGCATCGGGCGAGCAACAATGCATTCTTTCACCGCGTTAGTGCCGCCACATGCGATCGCGCACTTCTAGATCTCCTCAAAGCCCACACCAGCCAAGGTGGCGTCACACTATGCGTCGCTGGCCTTGAGTCGAGAACGCCGATCACGGAAGCTGTCTTACTGGAAATGGTCGACACCTTCGTTGGGGTTGTTCCACAAGTCTGGGTGATCTCGCTGAGCCGCCTCAGCCCCGAGGAACTCGCAGAAAGTGCACCAGGAAGTTCGACGTTTTTGCACCGATTCGGAGTTTTTACCGTACCCCTTCCACCATTGCGCGAGCGCACCGACGACCTACCCGCGATCATCGCAGCCGAAAGCCAGCGTCTCAGTGAGCTTCTGCGGGTAAGCCCAGCGAGCTTCACTCCAGAGGCATGGGAGCGACTGAAACACTACCTGTGGTTTGGCAACCTAACCGAACTCGAGACTGTGTTGGCTCGCACGATGGTCCTGGTTTCCCATCGGCCCATTACCGCCGACGACATTCTTTTCGACCCGCCAAATACCTTCGCGGCAACGAGCCCGCTCCCTTCTCCGCACGGACTGGTAACCACTGGGGCTGCGACAGACGCAAGCCCCGCAGCTTGGCAACTCGAGGTGCTCCTCAACGAGTTGGCGCACGAACTGAAGAATCCGCTGGTGACGATCAAAACGATTAGTCAGCATCTCGAACGACTGCTCAACGACGAGACGGGCCGGGAGCAAGTTGCACAGCTTGCTGGTGAGGCCGTGTCCCGCATGGACCAACTTCTGGAAAATCTCTTGCGCTTCGCTCGTTTCGGACCCCCGCGGTTGCAGCCCACATCCGTGAACGCCGTCTTAGCGCCCGCGCTTGCAGAACTGGCTCCCCTCATTTCCGAAAAACAAATTGTGCTGCACTACGTGCCTTCCGAAGGCAAGGCCATTCTCGGGGACCCAGTACAGCTCAGCTTCGCGCTAGAAAATATGTTGCGATCCATCGTGCGGGACCTGGAAGAAGGTACCACGCTCGCAGTTCAGTCGTCGACGACAGGCACCGGGATCGAAGTACAGTACCCGCGCGCTCGCGTCGAAGTCGCGGAGCGGCTCCAGCACTACGCGGACGGTCAACCACCAGAGGACTCAGTCGTCGAGCCTTTGGGATTTTTGATTGCCCGGTCTTTACTCCGCCGCAATGGGGCTCAACTCGAGGAACGCATCGAGGGCGCTAACCGGTGTGTCACCCTGACTTTTGCTCCAACTACGGAGATGACGGAAAGCTATGCCGAAACCACGCGTTCTCATCGTGGATGACGAGCCCAGCGTTCGTCAATCACTCACGTTGATCCTCAAGGATCAGTACGAAGTTCTGGCGGCTGCTACGGGTCAAGGTGCATTCGACGTCTTGGCCACAACCCCGGTGGATGTGGTTCTCCTTGACATCCTGCTGCCTGGCATGGATGGGCTGGAGGTTCTGGAAAAAATCAAACAGCGCGTACCGTCGCCGCAAGTGATCATGTTGACCGCAACGAAAACGGTCAAGACAGCGGTTAGGGCGATGAAGCTGGGGGCGTTCGACTACGTGACGAAACCTTTCGACGTAGAAGAATTACTCCTTCTCGTGGAGCGCGCCGTGCAGTCGGCAGCGTTAGTGCAAGAAGTCGAGCACCTTCGGGCCGAGGTTGGCCAAAGGTACAGCTTCGAGAACATCATCGCCCGCTCCCCGAAAATGCAGGAAATCTTGCGTACCGTCGCTCGCGTGGCGCCGTTGAAAACGACCGTGCTGATCACGGGTGAGAGCGGCACCGGCAAAGAACTCATTGCCAAAGCTTTGCATTATCATAGCCCCCGGGCGCACCGGCCTCTGGTTACATTGAACTGTGCGGCAATCCCGGAAAACCTGCTGGAAAGCGAGCTCTTTGGTCATGAGCGTGGCGCGTTTACCGACGCGCACGCGCGAAAGCTGGGGCAGTTCGAGTTCGCCGACCAGGGGACGATCTTCCTCGACGAAATCGGGGAGATGCACCCTTCTATCCAGGCTAAGATTTTACGTGTGCTGGAACAGGGGGAGTTCATTCGTGTCGGCGGAAATCAGCCCATTCGCGTAGATGTCCGCGTGATTGCGGCGACCAACCGTGACCTGCACGAGGGCATGCGCGAGGGTCGCTTTCGGTTGGATCTTTACTACCGCCTCAACGTGGTTTCGATTCACATTCCCCCACTGCGCGAGCGGCGAGAAGACATCGTTCCCCTAGTTCAACATTTCCTCGCCTTAAAATCCCGCGAATTAGGCATCCCAGAAAAAACCTTCTCGAATGAGGCGCTCGACCTTTTGCTTGGTTACTCCTGGCCAGGAAACGTACGAGAACTGGAGAACGTGGTGGAACGGGCGATGGTCCTGTCGCCTCACCGGATAATGGAACCCTCGGACCTGCCCGAGTACATTGCCAACCCGCGCCAGACGCAATTCCATCCGGCGCAACAAAGCGTCTTACGAGGGGAAACGCGGCTCAGTGAAGCAGTGGACCAGTTCGAACAAGAACTCATTCGCCGCGCTCTAGAGCAAGCCCAGTACAACCAAACACGCGCTGCTGAAATTTTGGGTACCACGCGGCGTATTCTGAAATACAAGATGGACAAGCTTGGAATTCGCCCCGAGGGACCCGAAGCATGATGCGATCCCAACGCACGCCGTCGTAAGCCGTTGCCGAGTAAAACCTGGGATAGGCTCCCCCGCGACTGGCAATGACAATTTTGTCACGCCCGTCCAAAATTGTACGACCAGCCTCTTGAGGCTCGCGAAGGCCGCGTCCGCGGAAAACCTCTGTAAGAACGGCAATTTCCTTAGTTTTTGGCCATCCGAGCGCTCGCCCAGAGTTGTGGCCTGACAAAGGGGCGGAATTTGGCGCGATTTCTGCTGTGCGACGTGCCGTATGCAGCTAGCGGAAGCACCGGCCGAACGTCCGACCTTGCTGGTTGTCGACGACGAAATTGGCCCTGCCGAGTCACTAAGAATGGTCTTCCATCCCCATTATCGCGTGCTGATCGCCCACCGCGGGGAAGAAGCACTGCACATGCTCCGGGAAGAAACGGTAGACGTTGTCGCTCTCGACCTGCGAATGCCCCACATGACCGGGGTCGAGGTGCTTCGCGCCATAAAATCGGAGTTCCCGGACGTCGAAGTGATCATCATCACGGCGTACGTCTCGTTGGATACGGCCCTCCAAGGACTGCGTTGGGGGGCGTTCGACTACGTCATCAAGCCCTATGATGTTCCCCACATTGCCGAACTGGTCGACCGAGCAGTCAAACGACGGCGTACAAGGCTGGAAGGACGGCGCTCGCCGGAGCGCTTTCTCGGTAACGTGTCCCACGAACTGCGTACCCCCTTGAGCGCGATCATTGGGTACAGCTCCATCCTCGCAGAGGAACTCAGCGAGAAAATCGAGCCAGACCAGCTCAACGCGCTGAACCGAATCCAGGTAAACGCGATCGAGCTACTCGATTTGATTGAAGGGATACTCATTTTGAACGCCATCGACGCTGGCGAAATCCCGGTCGTCGTTAGTGAGTTCGACGTGGTCGAGGTTTTGCGTCAGGTGGTTCAGCAGTTCCATTTGGCCGGGCGCGACCGGGGGATCGACTTCATGTTCGAGGCTCCTTCCGAACCTCTCGTCATTCGCAGCGATGCACAGAAAGTCCAGCGAATCCTCCGTGCCCTGCTGGACCACGTGCTTAAATACAGCACGGACGGTGGGATCACTGTTCGCGTGGACGGCGAAGCGAAGGCAATGCGGGTGCGCGTTTGTATCCTCGATGCGGGAACCGCCATCGATCCCGACGAGCTCCAAGCGGCGATCCAAGGCTTTTTGGCCGACGACTTTGCCGGACGCCGGCGCGACCGCGGCCTAGGCATTGGGCTCCGGGTCGCCGTCCAGTTCGCTCGCATGCTGGGTGGCGAGATTCGCGTCGAGCCCCAGGCTCAGGGAGGCACCAAGGTAACGATCGAAATCCCCAATTGGCATTTTTACCCGAGACCACAGCCACACTGAAACGAGGATAGAGGATACAACCATGACGGAAACCTTCACTTCGAACCTACAGAAAGTGTGGCTATTCTGCCGACGCTGCGGGGACGCGGAACTCCTGCGTACCCCTGGCCCTGAGCTGTTCGACCAAGGGGACCGAGAGCAGGAAATTGTCGAATTTTTGGAGCGCCACGCACACCACCCGGTGACGCAGCTTGCTTCTGCAGTTCCTGGCTCCACTCTTTACTCGGGCCCATTGTGGGACCCCCAAACCATCGTCTGGATCGACGTTACTGACGGGCAAGATCGATTCGTGCTCGAAGGCTTTCGTCTGCGCCTCGACGAGCCGCGTCGCTACCGCCTTCGGCAGGGTGTGCTGCTCCACAAGATAATATCCCTCGACTTCGACCGAGATTTGGCCAGGCGAGCATGGAATTTTTGCTTCGGCTCAACAGCCCCCCGCCGAGCTGTTGAAACATTGCTCGACGGAGCACAGCGCCTCGTTGCGCAAATCGCCCCCGAAACCGTCGAGCCTGAGTTCAGCGATCATGAAGATCCTGAAATAGCCCTCGCCGCCTGGCCTCTGGCCGCTCGTGAAGCACTGTACCGAGAAGGCAGTTCTCTGTTGCCCGTGGCGCTGCACGATCAGTGGCAGAACTTCCTCTGCAACCAGTGCAGCGCTCATGGGGCTTGGGCATTGCGGCTACGAACGCAGGTTCGACTAATCGAAGCGGCGGATCGTCTCAACGCCCCCCTATAACCAGCGCGTTGGCTGTGGTAACCTTCGCGGCCATGTTCCCTGGCGCTGCGGAGGTGCGAGGCAGTGGAGTGCTCGACGGTGTGCACCGTAAGTGGCGGCACGTCTTTGCCCGTGCCCTGGACGGCGAGATTGTCGATCGAGGGGCTGCGATAGAACTGTTGGAGGAAACAGATGCGCAGGTCTTCCAAGCACTCCTTTTCGTGGCCAGCGAGATTCGCTGCCGTGAAAAGGGACGCATAGTCACTTACTCGCCCAAGGTTTTCCTCCCGATCACCAACCTGTGCCTCGATCGCTGCGGCTACTGCACGTTCCGCGCCGACCCGGACGACCCCCATGCTTGGACCATGCCACCGGAAGAAGTTCGTAGCGTCTGCCAACACGGACAACAGCTCGGCTGCACAGAGGCGTTGCTCTGCCTCGGTGATAAGCCGGAGCGGGCTTTTAAAATCTATCGGTCTACGCTGCGCGTCTTCGGCTGTGAGTCGACAGTGGATTACTTAGTCCACTGCAGCCAAATTGCTCTAAACCAAGGCTTGTTTCCGCACACCAACGCGGGTTTACTCAGCCGCGAGGACATGGACAGGTTACGGCCCACGAATGTGAGCCTTGGCTTGATGTTAGAAAACGTTTCGCCGCGGTTGCGGCAGCGTGGCCAAGCCCACGCCCAAGCCCCCGACAAAGACCCCGAAAAGCGACTAGGCATGATGCGCCAAGCCGGCGAGCTCCGCATTCCGTTCACAACCGGAATCCTGCTGGGAATCGGGGAAACACCGACTGAGATTGTCGACAGCTTGCTCGCCATTCGCAGTTTGCACGAAGAGTTCGGCCATATCCAAGAAATCATCGTGCAGAACTTTCGCGCCAAGCCCACAACCCGCATGGCCTCAGCCCCAGAGCCCAGCAACATCGATACGGCGAAAGTCCTTGCCGTCGCGCGCTTGCTGGCACCTGCAATGAATATCCAAGCGCCGCCGAACCTCAGTCCGTATGACCATCGGCTGCTTCTCCATGCAGGGTTGAACGACTGGGGGGGCATTTCTCCCCTAACCCCCGACTTCGTCAATCCAGAAGCTCCATGGCCGCACGTCGCCGCGCTTGCTTCCCTGTGTCGTGAGGAAGGCTTTACCCTGGTGCCGCGCCTTCCCGTGTACCCGCATTATCTATCGCGGCCCGAGTTCATCCACGAAAACCTACGACCACGCTTGCAAGACTTTGTACAGCAGAAAGGAGCTCCGTCATGCTGAACCAAGAGCTGCGTTCCTTCATCTTCGATGGGCCCCCTTTGGAACGAACACTAAGCGAGGCCAACCCCGCTTTTGCCCGCATCTTGGACAAAGCACTCTCGGGGCGGGAACTCTCTGCCGAAGAGGGACTCCAGTTGCTCCAAGCCGAGGGAGCGGAACTACGGGCGCTGTTGCGCGCGGCAGATACGGCCCGCAAGCTCGATGTTGGCGACTGCGTCACTTATGTGGTCAACCGCAATATCAACTTCACCAATGTGTGCTTCGTGGGCTGTCAGTTCTGTGCCTTTGCGCGGCACCGGAAGGATGCCGACGCGCGTACCGACTCGGTAACCACGATTCTGGCCAAAGTTGCCGAGGCGATAGAGCGCGGAGCTACGGAGGTTTGCATGCAGGGGGGCATTAACCCTGAGATGCCTCCCCTGTTCTACCGGGACATATTGGTCGAGATCAAACGAGCCTTCCCGAACATTCACATCCACGCCTTCTCGCCAATGGAGATTTTCTATGGCGCCCGCCGAGCGGGGATGCCCTACCGGGAGTATCTCACGATGTTGCGGGATGCCGGCTTAGGCACCATTCCCGGCACGGCTGCCGAGATTTTGGACGACGAGGTGCGCGAGGTGCTGAGCCACAAGAAGGTAGACGTCCGGAGCTGGATCGAAATCGTCACCACGGCACATGAAGTGGGTCTGCGCAGTTCGTCAACGATGATGTACGGGCACATCGAGAAGCCCCACCACATCGTTCAGCACATCGAAATTCTCCGGTCGATTCAGCGTCAAACCGGTGGTTTCACCGAGTTCGTGCCCCTTCGTTTCATCCACACGTACACGGCGCTTTACCAAAAGGGGCTGGTCAATCCGCCGCCGAAAGGCATCCTCGACCTCAAGGTGTACGCCTTTTCCCGCCTCATGCTCCGTCCCCTCATCGTGAACGTGCAAACCTCTTGGGTCAAACTCGGGCCGGAGCTTGCGCAATGGAGCCTGGCAACCGGGTGCAACGATTTCGGGGGCACCCTTATGGAAGAGCAAATTTCCAAATCGGCCGGGGCCGATGCTGGAGAGTATTTGCCCGTTGAAACCATTCAGAGCTTGATTCTAGGCATGGGGCGAATACCGGAAGAGCGCACGACGGTATATGGCAGAGTCTCGCGGAGCAGCGCCGCCACGGCGAGTTGTGGTCCTAGCTGGGGGAGTGGGCGCCGCACGCTTCCTGCGGGGGCTTCAATCGTGCACTGACCCGGAAGCCGTCACGGTTGTTGTCAATACCGCTGACGACGACGAGTTTTACGGCCTGTATGTGTCGCCAGACATCGATACCGTCATTTACACTTTGGCCGGTCTCGCCCCTGTTCGGCGCGGCTGGGGCCTCGCTGCGGATACGTTCCACTGTCTTGGGGCCCTGGAGAGATTTTATGGGCACGCCTGGTTCCGGCTGGGGGACCGCGATCTCGCCACCCACATTTACCGCACCGAGAGGTTGCGCCAGGGCGCGAGTTTAACCCGCGTCACCGCCGAGATTGCGCACCGTTTTGGAATCCGCGAGCAAATTTTGCCGATGACCGACCAGCGAGTGGCCACGTTCGTCCGCACACGCCAACACGGATGGCTTCCTTTCCAAAGATACTTGATCCATCACTCCCCATCTGCCGACGTGCAAGGAATTCAGTTGCGCGGCATAACAAAGGCAAACCCAACGCCACAGGTGCAACAGGCCTTGACCCACGCGACTCACGTGATTCTCCCGCCCAGTAACCCGCTGGTCAGCCTGGGCCCCATTTTGCGGCTCCCGGGCGTGCGCCAGTGTTTGCGAACAAAACGAAGCCGCGTTCTCGCCATCAGCCCGCTTTTGGGGCACACTCCTGTAAAGGGTCCTCTCGACCGCATGCTGCGAGGTCTCGGACACGAAGTGTCCCCCTACGGTGTAGCCCGGCTGTACCGCGACATCGCTTCGATCTTCGTGCTCGATCGCAGCGATGCTCGCTACGCGGATCCCATCCGAGAGCTCGGCATGCAGCCAGTGCTCGCCGACATTTTGATCACCACTCCAGAGAGGGCACACGCCCTTGCGGAACTCTCCCTGGAGCTGCTCGGCTCATGAGCCTCGTGTTTACTCCCATTGAGTCCCTCCCGATGGTGCAACCGGGCGACCCGCTGCCCGAACTGTTGCTGAGCGCGCTTGCTGCACAAGGGGTACGCCTTGCCGACGGGGATGTCCTGGTTGTCTGTCAAAAGGTAGTGTCGAAAAGCGAGGGTCGCGTGATCGAACTCGGTCGCGTCACTCCCAGCCCAGCCGCTCGTGCGCTTGCCTTGACTGCAGGCGGCAAAGACCCGCGGGTGGTTGAACTGGTGCTGAGAGAAACAAACCGAGTCGTGCGGGCCCAGCGCGGGATCATCATCGTCGAGACCGGCCCGGGTTGGGTTTGTGCGAACGCCGGCGTGGACGAATCGAACAGTCCAGCACCCAACACCGCGGTGTTGTTACCGATGGACGCCGATCTCGCCGCACAACGAATTTTAGCCGCTCTCCAAGGCCGAAGCGGGGCTCGAATCGGTGTGATCATTAGCGACACGTGGGGGCGGCCGTGGCGCAACGGCTTGGTAGACTTCGCACTCGGTGTGGCTGGGATCGAGCCACTGCTCGATTGGCGAGGGAAGACCGATTTGAACGGACGCGAGCTCCACCACACGGTTTTCGCGCAAGCCGACGCCCTGGCCGCGGCCGCTGGGCTTCTCATGAAGAAAGACAGTGGCGTGGCCGCTGTCCATGTACGCGGCTACCAGTGGCAGCCATCTCCGCAGGCGTCGGGGCGTGCCCTCATCCGCCCCGCCAACGAAGACTTATTCCGCTAACACGCGCGCGGTGCGTGCTCGTGACTGGCACGCTCAGCGGGACGGTCCCCCACTTCCACCTGAACCTAACGCTCCGGCTTTACGGATCGCCAAGGAGGAATCACCTCGCCAGCAGGAGAGATCTCAAAGAGGAACGCAATAGGCCCCTCCGGATCAGGGATCCTAAGGAAAATCGATATGACATCCCCAGGCCGCACTCGAAAGTCTACCGGGCCTTTCTCCGAAGGCAAAACTGTTCCCTCTGCTTCCAAGGCGACCTCTGCGGTGCCCCGCTCGAAGCGGAAGCGAAGCTCGGTGCCATCTGACACCCATCGTCCTTTCCACCGATGAACAACGCCTCCGGCACAAGAAAATTGCGGCACGGTTTGGCTTAAGTGGAACAATGCCGGCACCTGGCTCGACCACCGCGCAGACGGCGACGCACATTCCACCTCATAAGCCCAGCCGTATTGGCGCAACCAAGTCCAGTCGGCCGGCTCGAACGTCACCGAAAACGGGCCACCAAACGATCGCACCCGCTGAGGCCCGAAAATGCCCCGGTAAAATGGCTCGAGCAACTCCCAGTGTGCGGAGTACGCATATGTCACTCCTGAACCCGCTTGAGGCCACCAATTCTCCGTATCCAGCACTTCGAATCGGCCGCGGTCGGTTCGCTCCCGGACAGCGAAAAAGTATGCGCTCCCAGGAGAAATGACGACCTTGCTGCGGGCTGGGTAAGGGATGGCCTCGACCAACTGCGTAATACCTGCCCCGGATACGTCTCTCGACTGTGGAGGCCAAAATTCTTCCGAAAAATAAAAGCGCACGCTAGCAAGGCCGATTGCTGCAGCAACGATCGCGAAAGCCAAGCCACGCCGACGGCCAAGCGGCAAACGGTCCAACGCGTGGGCCGCGAGCAAGCCCACGAATGGATAGGCCGTCATCATTCTACGCGTACTGGGGAGAGTCCCCATGGCCGGGGCGAGGCCGACCAAAAACCCGCCGAACAAAAAGAGAACAAGGCGTGGCTGACGGACCAAGAGAAAAATGACACCAAGGGCAGCCAATACGAGAATCAGGAGTGGGTGGACGGCGGCGGAGCGCACGGAGATCCAAAAATCGGCCGCGCGGGGCCAAACAAACGCCTCCAGTGTGGCCCGTGCCGCGTTAACCAACGCACTCCACTCCAGATGGGGACGATCTCCACGCGGAACCAACAAGTGTTGGGGATTGGAAAGGAGGTAAGGAAGCCAAGCCGCGCTGGCGATCACCAGAGTAGCTACGATCAGCAACTTCCGTCGCCCTCGGGCAAGGATGAACGCCACTCCCAAAAACGGCACAAACAAGCGGCCGGCAAAATAATCGTAAAGAAGAAGCGATTGCCCCAATGCAGCGATGAACACCTCGCGCCATCCCCCGTGGCCGAACACGATGCGGGCTAGCGCCGCCAACAGAAGGAGCTCGTGAAACGTAAGTCCCGCCCCCCAAGAGACGCGGCCATAGTACAAACTCCATGGCAACGTCGCCACCATGCTGGCGTAAACCAAGCTAGCCGCAGAACTCACGTGCACAGCCCGGGCAAGCGCGTATGCCACCGGGATGCTGAGGGAGCCAGTAGCAACCGAGTAAAACCGCATACTCTCCCGGTTAGGGCCCAACACCGGAACTAGCTGAGCCTGAAAAAGAACATTGAGCAGAAAGGGAACACCAGTGCAGCCCTCGGTGTGCAATTGGCGGTCCTTGAGAGCATCCAGTGCGCACGCCAGAACCTTCGGCTCGTCCTCGTTCATGCCCGGTGGAAACTCCTTGGGTGCGATTAGCCGCAGGCCCAAGGCCAAGGCGACGAGTAGGAAAAGAATCAGCCGCACCAAATAACGCTCGCCGCGCAACAAAACGGCCAGGCTCCACAAGTACCCGGCCACAATCGCCACGGTCAGTAAAGGGACCCTATAGGTAGACAGGGCCCCTGCGACTACCCCCCAGAAATTTTCCATTAGGCTCCCTCTTCCCGAGTTCGAAGCCTACCCCCGACCCGCAGTGCGTTGAAATCCCGGGAGCACAAGGCTCGCGGTCAACGCTCCTTACAATGGAACGATCGTGCCCGCAAGTTTCAGCCCACGAGTTTCCTCCAGTGTGCCGCGATGAAGTGGGCAATATGATCGGCAAGGGCAGCCGTGGTAATTTGCGGTGGGGCGCCTAGCGATGACGGGAAAATGCCCATGTCGGCGAGGAACAGATTCCGCAGCTCGTGACTCTTCCCCCAGGAGTTCACAACTGCCCGCGCTGGATCCTCACCCATGCGGCATGTTCCCTGAGGGTGAGTCGAGGCCAGGGGGATTTCTCCTGGGCGGCAGCCACGACGATCGATCACGAAAAGGTCATCCCCTGGCTTTAGCCATAACGGCTCTCGATGATACGGAACCACGACTTCCCGTGCCCCACTGGCGAAGAGAATCTCGGCGCAGTGGCGCATGCCCTCGGCCATCAACGCTTGCTCCGCCGGACGCAAGTGATACCGAATCCGGGGGCGACCATCCGAACCGAGCCGCACTTCACCCTCCGACTGGTCGTGCAACAGCACGAGAATGCCCACCATGCGGTGGTACGAACGCATCAACCTGGCATGAGTCCGCCCAAACCCGGGGAGCTGTGCAGCCGTGGCCACGGGAAACCCGAAAATGGGCATGATGATGTAGCCACTGTCGGGGTTGCGTTCGAGGTCGATGAACTCGTCGACGTAGTAACTTTGTGGGATGCCGAGGTACCCGTAAATGTCCTCGTCATAAATCCCAGCCAGCAACACGCTCGGGTGCAAATGCAAGTGCTTGCCGATGCTCGTACTGCCCTTACCACCCACGGCACTGCGCAAAAGAATTTGTGGGCTATTGATCGCCCCTGCCGAGAGAACGACGAGCTCTGCTTCCACACGCACTTCGCCGCGTACGGTTCCTGCAGCATCGGCTACATGACCGACCACGCGAGTCACCCGGTCGCCCCTCGTCTCCAACCGATCCACCGGGCAGTCTGCGAAGATCCGCGCACCAGCTCGGTCGGCCGCAGGGATGTACGTCAACGCCATACTTTGTTTTGCATCGAAGGGGCAACCGAGAATACAAAAGCCGCTCGAAGTACAGTTCACTCGGTTGTGGTGAGCCACGATACCGTGGAAGCCGAGCTTCTCACAACCCTCGCGGATTTTTCGATTGAGGGTGTTCACCTGGGCTTCCGGGATGGGCTGCACGTGCAACATTCTCTCCACGCGCTCGAAGGACGGGAGGAGGTCCTCATAAGTCCAGACAATACCCTCCTCGCGACGCCACTTTTCCACGATCGGCCGTGGAGTGCGAAAACAATAACAAAGGTTATGGACCGTCGATCCGCCAATATTCCGCCCTTGCAAAATGAGGATTGCGCCGTCCTCGGTCGAACGTTGCCCCATCTCCTCGAAGAGCAGGGGCATCATTTCTTCTTCGCGCTGGGTAAAGTCTTCTTTCGTGTAGTACCCACCTTGCTCCAGCAACACGACATCGCGCCCCGCCTCCGCAAGCTCCTTGGCCACCACGGCTCCGCCCGCGCCCGAGCCAATGACGCAAACCTCGGCCTTGAGCTCTAAGGACCCGGACAACGTTTTCGCGCTCTGGATCATGGTTGGTTGCCTTGTTGTGCTGCCCACCCGACGCGGCGTGGGCGTGGCACCCACGGGCCGCGGTAGTGGATTACGCTCCAAGTTTCGTCTTGCGAATAATACCCGAGGGCGCTCAAGTTTTTCAGGGCCAAGAACCCAGCCCGCATCCATTCACGGCGGCTATCCGACCAACGCTGCAAGCACTCATCCTGCTGTGCATCCGTCAGATTCACGAACCACGCCGGTTTCCAAAGGACCCACAGAGGGCTCCAATTGAAAATTCTCAAGAGCCAACGAGCTTGAGTCTGCAAGTCCGGGCTCGCAAACGTTAGTGCCCAATCTACGGTCTCTACTGCGTGGGTTTTTCTGACCGGCGGGAGAGCGTCGTCATCACCCCTTACCATTCGCTCCATTACCGCGGACAGTATCGCTGCATCGTGAGGCTTTAGCACTTGCAACTGATACGCTGCCCGCCACTTGGCCCCAGCCGTAAGCGGCAAGCCCAAGCGGGCTAAGCTCAACCAGCCAGCGGTCAGCGCACTCAACTGCAAGAGTTGCCGGCGCGTCACCGATCGATGGAAGGAGTCTATGGCCATTGCCGACCGGGATCCTCCTTACTCTGAGAAGAAGCGATGAAACACCCTAGGTAACTCGTAAAAATCAGGCAATGGTGCCAACTGTTTTGCAAGCCCAACCCTGGAAAACGTGAGCCAAAACAGGAACGGGCCGCGACCCCAACGGCCTTCGCGAACGCCCCGCTCCAAAGCGTAAGCAGTCTTGGCTGTGTACGTCGCTTCAAGCTCGATGCCTTCTTCCTCCCGCAGCCAAGCCGCCAGAGCTTCCGCCTCGGGGATCGCCGCACCGTAACCTCGGCCCACGAAGCCCCGTTCGATGACGAAGTCGCTTTCCTCCAAAGCCGCGAGCTGCTTCACCGTTGCCCGCCCTAGGTACCGAGCAGTCCTCCGAGCCAAGCGAAAAAGCCGTCGCTGCGTCGGGGGAAAAATGTCCGTCACCAGCACACCAACCACCTTGCTTGGCATTCCGACCAACTTCAAGGCCATCGCGAGCCCAGCCACCGTTCCCCCACTGCCCAAAGGCACGAAAATGGCCTTCGGCATCGGCACGTCTCCCCGGTTTACTTGCTCTGCAAGTTCCATCCCGGCGTTCACATACCCCAGGGTGCCCAACGGGGAGCTTCCACCCGTCGGGATCACGTACGGGAGATCAGCCCGCAAAAACCGCCCGAAGAGCTCCCGCAACGTGATCGCGGTCAAACGCGCGATATTATCTCCGTACAAAAGCTTTGCTCCTAGAGCATGTAAGCAGAGCAAGTTTTCCCGCACCGCGGGTGTAATGGGCTGGTATAGCAGGCCGAGGATGGTCTGGAGGCAAACCTTCGACGCGAAAAACGCGGTAGCTAACCCGTGATGGGTTCCCAAACCGCCAAACGTGAGCACAGAGTGGTAACCGCGGTGAAGGGCATCCCCCAGGAGAAACTCGAGCTTGCGGGGCTTGTTTCCTCCGTAGAGGGGGTTGGTCTCGTCGTCGCGCTTCACCCACACCTCAGCGCCCAACGAGGCCGACCAACGCGGTAACAAATGGACTCGGGTGGGCAACTGGGTCAAAGGCACGCGCGCAGGACGAGGGGTACTGTCACCACCAAACCATCGCTCCAGCGGGAGCGCAGATTCGTCCGTGCTGCGCAACAGAGCATGGGCCATGGACTGGCACTGGTTACCACGATTGCAGCCGCACGACCAAGTACCCCTACTTGCTTTGCGCCGCTCGCCTAGGTTGGCTAACTTGCCGGCGTGTTGATCGCACGCGATTGGTGGACACTGATTCAGACTGGGGGACTCGCCATGTATCCACTCTTGGCGTGTTCGATCGTAAGCCTAGGCGTTGTCCTCGAGCGAGCTTGGGCCCTGTGGGGCGCTAGTCGGCGTGCTCGGCAGTTGCAGCGCATGGTGGCCGCAGCCCTGAGCGATGGAGACCTCGGAGACGTAAGCTCGATCGTCCGGCGCGATCCCTCCTTGCTTGCCAACCTGTACCGTGCGGCTTTGACCGCGGCAGAGTCCCCCCACGAGGATTCCTGGCGCCTAATGCAGCACCGGCACAACGCGACGGTTCGGAGTCTCAAGCGCCACCTTTGGCTCGTCGGGACCATCGGCAGCTTGGCGCCGTTTATCGGCTTGTTGGGCACTGTGCTCGGTATCGTTCGCGCCTTCGAGAACATGGCGGCAACAGGTTCCGGCGGGTTTGCCGTGGTCGCCGCGGGGATTTCCGAAGCACTGGTGGCCACTGCTGCCGGTTTGTTGATCGGGGTCATTTCGATTTTCTTCTACAACGCATTCAATGTGCGGGTTTCCACCATGGCAAACGAGTGGAAGGAGTGGGCAGAGGAGCTGGCGGTGAATCTGGCAGTGCGACGAGTGCGAGAAGGGAGCCCTACACGTGTCGTTCAAGCCCGTTGAAACCGACTCATCCAGCGACGACATCGTGGCCGAGATCAACGTCACACCCCTGACGGATCTCTTTTTGGTGCTGCTGATCATCTTCATGGTTACCAGCACGGCCTTGGTGCAACAGGGAACCAGTGTGCAATTGCCTCGTGCGAGCTCTGGCCAGACCGCGTCCAGTGGAGTGGTCGTTACAGCCACTGCCGATGGTCGGCTCGAGGTGGATGGCAAGGCTGTACTGTGGGCGGAGCTGCCTCAGGCGCTCCGGCAAGAGCTGGAACGGGCCGGACAGCCTGCGGTCGTGTTACAAGGGGATCGCAACATCGTTCTGGAGCGAGCGGTACAAATCCTCACCATCGCTCGTGAGGCCGGTGCACAACGAGTATCCATTGCCACAGTTCCCGACGGCACGAGTGCCCGCTAAACGGAACCAGGGGTTTTTGCAGGGTATGGAGCAAAGCCGCGCCATTCAGAGTTTGCGGGACGCGTTCGAGTCGGGCCGCCCGTTGATTTACATCCACTCTGCGGAAGAGCATCGGATCGACCGGCTGCTCCGGACCGTCGCCACGCAGTGCTTTCAGCCCCCACTGGCTGTTTTCGAGTGGACGCTGACCACAGGGCTCCGCGACGGGGCTGGCAAAGTAGCGGCTGACGGCTCGCACGACCCGCGCCGAGCGCTGGACTTTATTGCCGACTACCCTGGTGAGGCTGTTTTTCACTTGAAAGACTTTCACGAGCCGTTGCGAAACGACCCCGCGGTTCGCCGGCGTTTGCGTGATCTTTACGAGCTATGCTTCGATCGTAGAAAATTTCTGATCATCACCTCGGCCGTGCAATTCGTACCCGAGGAATTAGCTCGAAACATTCTCCTGCTGGAACTGGGTTTACCCGATGCTGAGGAGCTTCAGTCCCTTCTGCGCGACGAAACGGCTGCCCTTCGCCAACTGGGACAACCGGTAGAGCTCGAAGAGAACTACCTACTACCGCTTGCCCGGGCCCTGCAGGGCCTGACCATCGATGAAGCTCGCCATGCTATTCGGCGGGCTCTAGCCCATCACAAGAAGCTTGGCTCCGCAGCCATTCCTGCACTTCTGGAGGAGAAGCGGCTCGTGGTCAACCGCACTGGCCTGGTGCAGTACGTTGCCGACGGCACCACCCTTGACTACGTGGGTGGCCTCGAAATTCTGAAGCGCTGGCTCATAGAACGGCGCAAACTCTTCCAGATGCGCGACCAACTGAGTGCCGACATCGTGCCCAAAGGCGTTCTCATCATGGGCATCTCTGGCTGTGGGAAGAGCTTGTCCGTGAAAGCCATCGCTTCCACGTTCGAGCTGCCCCTGTACCGCATCGACATGACCGAAATTTTTTCCGGGCGGCACGGGCCTCCGGAGAGCGCTTTCGCGCAAGCTTGCAAGATCCTCGAACAGATCTCCCCGGCAGTATGCTGGTTCGACGAACTGGAAATGGCGGTCACATCTTCCGAATCCGCGGGAGAACAGGGCCGGATGTTCGCGTTTTTCCTCACCTGGATGCAAGAAAAAACGCGCGGGCTGTTCGTTGCCGCCACCGCAAACCGCATCGACTTGTTGCCGGCAGAGATGATCCGAAAAGGCCGCTTTGACGAAGTCTTCTTTGTCGATTTGCCGACGGATGACGAACGCGTGGAAATCTTCCGCATCCATTTGCAGCGCCGCGGTGTCGATCCGAGCAAGTTCGATCTGGAGCGCCTGAAGCGATTCACGAAGGGATGGACTGGCGCAGAATGCGAGCAGTGTGTGGTTTCCGCGCTCACCACGGCCAAACTTGAAGAGCGAGACCTGACCGACGATGACTTGCTCAATGCCACGGCAACGATTGTCCCACTGTCGAAAACCATGAAAGAGCAAGTGGATCACATCCGCGAATGGGCGTTCGAGCGAGCGGTACGTGCATCGCCACGCGAGGTGGTGCGCTAATTCCACGGGCGCCTCGTGGCCCCAGGGCACTTGCGGCAAAGAGTGTAAGCAACTTAAGAAACAGTGATGCCGCGGAAAAAGAAATCCGGTAGCCCTGGGGGCATTGGCGAGTACATTCGACGCCAGCGGGAACTCGCAAACATTTCTTTGCGGAAATTGGCCGAGCAGAGCGGAATCTCCGCGGCCGTGCTTCGGGAAATCGAAGCGGGCCTGCGCAACCCAAGCCGCACCATCCTGCAGTCGATCGCCGGCGTGTTACGCCTGTCTGCGGAAACCCTGCAACTTCAGGCCGGCTTTCTCGATCCGCGCGACCCCGAGGACTCGGACGTTGCCCGCGAGATTCGCCGTGACCCTTACCTCACGGAACGCCAACGAGACATTCTCATCGACGTTTACAAAGCCTTTCGCTCGGTGAATCAGTCGCGCCGTTAGTGCGTAGGGGGCAGGTGATTCCACTGCGCGGCAATGCGATCGATTTGCTTCAGCAAAGGGGCCAGCGACTTACCACGCGGGGTTAACCGATATTCCACTCGCGGCGGAACCTCTGGGAAGACTTTCCGTTCCAAGATTCCGTAACGCACCAGCTTGCGCAACCGCTCGTTCATCACTTTCGTGGTCAGCCCAGGGATAGCTCGCTGGAGTTGGCCGGGGCGTCGCTCGCCGCGCTGAACTGCCCTGAGGACCTCGATGGTCCACTTACAACCCAACACGTCTTGTAAAATTTCCTGCGGAGCTGGCAACGACCAATTCCCCCATTTTTCGGCAAAGGTTTCCAAATGGTTTGGTACCTTACCAAATCGTGCGTACTTGACCAAGCAATCGTTCCTCACTCTTAAATGCCCTCGAAAGGAGGAGGATATGCGATTGCGTATGACCGTGCGAACGGCATTGCTGATGGTTGCTGTGTTCGGCCTAGGGGGCATTGCAACGCATGCCGCCGATCCGCCACAAGTCCCTTACCCCTCGGGGTGGCGCAGTTGGACCCACATGAAAACCATGGCCATTACGTCAGACCAGCATCCACTGTTTGCCGCATTTGGCGGGATTCATCACATTTACGTGAATTCCGTTGGACTCAAGGCAGCAAAATCCGGCGGACCCTATCCCGATGGCTCCGTACTCGTGTTCGATTTACTCGAGTGGACCGAAAGTGGAGGCGCATACACGGAAGGGGCACGAAAGCTGATCGGCGTCATGCACAAGGACTCGAAGAAATACAAAGCCACGGGTGGCTGGGGTTTCGAGGGGTTCAAAGCTGGCGATCCGAAGGAACGGCTCGTCACCGACCCGGTGAACCAGTGTTACAACTGCCATAGCGCACAGAAAGAGAAAGACTTCGTGTTCTCGCAGTACCGGCAATAACTTGGAACAACGTATCGGCTGGTAAGGGCGGAATGCGGGCCGAAGCGTCACCGCGCTTGCTTTACGGCCGCGGGGGCTGCCGGGCGAGGGTAAAGTAGAATGTCGCCCCCGAACCTGGAGAGCTCGCCGCCCAAATCCGCCCACCGTGGCGAGCAACGATCCGCTGAACCGTGGCCAATCCGATCCCAGTACCCTCGAACGCCTCGCTTCCCGGAAGACGGGTAAAAGGTTTGAACAAGTCCGCCGCCAGTGCGGAGTCGAATCCGCAGCCGTTATCGCGCACAAAGTAGACTGGACCGTCCTCCCCGTTTTCGACGCCAAACTCGATTCGCGCCACCGGTCGCACGGAGGTATACTTCCACGCGTTGCCCAGCAGGTTCGCCAAGGCCACTTCCATCAGATTCGGATCGGCCCAAACTCGCACCCCGGGAGCAATCCGTTGCTCCACCTGCCGCTCGGGCTGCGTGTCGTGGAGCGAGCGCAAAATTCGATCACACAGTTGCGAGAGGTCAACCTCCCGGCACCGCAGCGGGTAAGTTCTGACCCTGGCGAGATTTAATAGATCTTCCACCAACCGATCTAAGTGCGCCGCATTGCTGCGGATCATGTCGATGTAGTGGTTCGCCTGCTCGGGGAGTTCGGGAGCGCACCGAAGTTTTAACAATTCACAGTAGGCAACCAAGCGACGCAGCGGCGCACGGATGTCGTGTGCCAGAGAATGGTTGAAGGACTCGAGTTCGTTGAGCGCATTCTCCACTTGCCGGGTGCGTTCGATGACCATCTGCTCGAGATTTCGCGTAACCTGTTCCAGCGCCTCTTCGGCACGGCGGCGCGCAGTGACATCACTTAGCGTCCCAACAAAGATTAGCCGTGAAGCCTCGTCGCGTCGGACCAATGCCAAATGCAGGTTCACCCAGACCAATTCTCCCGACGCCCGGCAAAACCGAAACTCAACCTCCACCACAGGTGCCGCCTGCCACACCTCCCATTGCTGGATCAGCCGTAAGCGATCCTCTTCGTACAGGAAGCGCTCCCAACCGTGACCAAGCAGTTCCTCGCGTGGCCACCCGAGAATTTGGCAGGCGCGGTCGTTCATGTATACGCAAGAACCCTTCGCGTCGGCGCACACGACGCCAACGGGCGATACCTCCGCCAGCAAGCGAAAACGCGATTCGGCTTGGCGCCGTTCTCTTTCCGCGTAGTCACGGGCCGCTTCCGCCCGCAGCCGGTCGATTCCCACGGCCAGATTGGCCACCAATTTCTCCAGCAGTTCTGCCGCCGGCGAGCCAAACGCGTCTACCTGATCCGAGTACACGCAGAGCGCTCCAATCACCTGCCCGTGCAGCAACAATGGCAATGCGATGAGCGAACGGTACCCATGCTGCACGGCCTGTTCTCTCCAGGGAGCAAAATTGGGGTCCACCAAGATATCGCTCACGGTCTGTGTTCGGCCCTGGCGAACAGCGCGCGCAGCCGGCCCCCGGCCGGTCGGAGCGTCGTCCAACGTGATCTGGATCTGCCGGAGGTAGCTCTCGGCAAACCCGTACCAGGCCGTGGGTTCCAACCACGGTGGTGATCCTTCGCGAACCAGGCCAATCCACGCAAAACGGTAACCACCGCGGTGCACAACGACCCGGCAAACGTCGGCGTACAACGCTTCCTCGGACTGCGCACTCCGAACGACTTCGTTACATTCGCTCAATGCGCGCAACGCCTGATTTTGCCGACGCAGCTCTTGCTCGAGAGCAGATCGCTGGATGGCGTAACGAACGCTACGCTGCAACTGGTCGGCATCGACCTGGCCTTTGACCAAGTAATCCTGGGCGCCGTGGCGTAGTGCGTCCAACGCCATCCGTTCCTCGCGGAGCGAACTGAGGACAATGATCGGGGCCTGAGACCTAGCGCGCACCCGCCCCACTGATTCCTCAGGCGCACAGTCTGGCAACATGAGGTCGAGAACGATTGCGTCAAACGCGCTCCCCGCAAGGAGGGCGCATGCGGACTCCACTGTTTCCGCTGTGGTGACCACATACTGACACCCAAAAGGATCTGACGCGTTCTCCAACCAGTGCTGCACCAAACGCGCGTACACCGGGTTATCTTCCACAACCAGCACTCGCAGGTGTCCAGCAGCATCCGCGATAGACTGCGATTCGCTGCGGTCCCTTGTGCTCGGGAACCCTGCCTCTTGTGGGCAGCCGTCAGCTTGCGCTTGTTCCTGTGGGGGCGCGCCGAATTCCATCACCCCCATCAGAACAGGAAGGAAAATCGCGGGCAACGGAAAACTGCGACAACCAACGAAGAGCGGGCTTGCGGAACCAGTTGCCCCCTACGAGCCAGTCCCGGTTGTCGGCGCAAGGTCTTTGCCGTGCTATCGCAGTTTCCACTGAATCCTTCGGCCAGAGCGGAACGCGGCTTGGCCGGCCTCGAGGGCCGCACGGTCGGTCCCTAGGCCAATAAACGCAAATCCCATCGCTAGGGCTTGGGAGCGAGAGAGTTCTCGCGCTGTCCACAATGCACGCACTGTCGCCTGCACCGCTCGCGCGGGCGCCTCCGCAATTGCCCGCGCGGCCCACGCTGCAGCGGAACGCAGATCGGCGAAAGGAACCACTTCAGACACCAAACCGATCTCATAGGCTCGACGCGCGGACATCCGCTCGTGATTGCCTAGAAGGCTCAAGCGCATGATCTCGTGAAAGGGCATTTTCTGCAGCATGTGCATCGGCTCGAACACCGCCGCCATTCCGTAGGTGACGTGCGGGTCAAAAAAGGTGGCGTGCTCCGCGGCAATGATGAACTCCACCTCTCCGAGCAAATAGAACGCTCCGCCACAGGCCATACCATTCACCGCTGCAATGACCGGCTTCCACAAATCGCACGTTTTTGGACCGATGTAGGCAGCTGGGTCATCGAACATGAACGGTGACGATGCCGCGCCCACGCGAACCGACGACTGGCGCTTGTCGCCTAAAACTTCCTCGCGGTCGATGCCAGTGCAAAATGCCTTGTCCCCCGCTCCGGTCAGAACCACACATCGCACTTCTTCCCGATCCCGCAAGGAACGCCAGAGGTCATGCAACTCCTGTTGCATGCGCGCATTGAAAGCATTCAATCGCTCCGGGCGATTCAACGTAACCCAAGCCACGCCCTCGCTCTCTTCATAGAGAAGTGTATCGAAGGTCACGATCGCCTCCTCCGCTCTGGTCTCGATGAGACCCTATCCGTCCGCGCAAACAGGCGGCTTCCGGGTCATCCACGGGCTCGCTTGTTCTAACTGCGACGCGAGGGAAAAAATCAAGTCCTCCCGGCCATAGGCTGCCACGAGCTGCACGCCGATGGGTAGTCCGGAGGACGACCAGTGGAGGGGCAATGACGCCGCTGGTTGTCCCGTCACATTGAAAGGTGCCGTAAACGCAACCAAGGGAATGCTGCGTTGGAAACCACGCATTGGGTCGTCCGGGGTCGCACATATCTCACCAATCAGCGGGGGAGGTTCGGCCATCGTCGGAGAAAGCAAAATGTCGAAGCCCGACTCCCACCAAGACGCCATCCTACGCGTAAATCCCTGAAGCCACACGTGCGACTCGACCCACTGAACAGCAGAAATTTCTCGCCCGGCGGAAAGCAGATACCTCGTGTGGATCTCGAAATCATCCTCGTGAGGTGGTTCGCCAACGACTTCGATCCAATGAGCGATCTCTGCCGCCAAGGAGGCCATGACGATTCTACCGAAATGCTGCTGCAGTTCACTCTCCTCGAGCGCTCGTGGATAAGCTGGTTCCACGTGGTGGCCAAGCGATGCCAATAGACTTGCTGCTCCGCGGACAGCTTCTTTGCACTCGGGATGCACCGTGGTCCATCCGCTGGGGACGTGATCTAAAACCCCAATTCGCAGTTGCCCTGGAGGTCGCCCCACAGCGTCAGCAAACCTCCCCGATGGCGCAGGTGCAATCACCGGATCACCTGGCATCGGGCCCGCGATGCAGTCCAGGATCGCAGCCGAGTCTCGCACGGAAAGGGTCAGAACATGCTCGGCAACCGCTCCGTCCCACAAATCTCCCCACTCGGGTCCTAAAGATACTCGCCCTCGGCTGGGTTTCAGCCCGAACAAACCAGTGGCGCTGGCCGGAATTCGAATTGAGCCCCCACCATCGTTCCCATGAGCCACCGTCACCATCCGGGTTGCCACCGCAGCGGCCGATCCGCCACTGGAGCCTCCAGGCGAATGCGCCAAGTTCCACGGATTGCGCGTAGGCCCATAAGCCACCGGTTCCGTGCTTGGAATCGGCCCAAACTCGGGAACGTTGGTCTTGCCCACAACCACAAACCCTGCGGCCCGAAAGCGCTGGGCCAGGAAGGTATCGTGCGAAGCTCGATAATTTCGGCGTTTCAAGTACAGCGAGCCACAGTGGAAAGGATCGCCTGCGGTGTGGCAAATCAGGTCCTTCAGCAACAAAGGCACCCCCCGGAAGGGACCCTCTGGTAGCGGGCCACGCGCTCGCTGACGCGCGCTCTCGAATAACGGCAACGCAACCGCGTTGACCTGGGGATTTACTCTCTCGATGCGATCAATGGCCGCCTCGACGAGCTCTTCCGGTTTGACCTGGCGCGCGCGTACTGCAGCCGCTTGGTCGGTTGCGTCTCCCTCGATCCAAACTCCGCTCATGAGCGCTCCCTTATGCCGCCCTCTGGTTTGTGTCCAGCACCCAAGCCAGCCGCTTGCCCATCCCGCTTCGCCAATGTAGTAACCAAAGCTTCACAAGTTTGTCATGTTCAAGGGGATCGGAATGAACGACCGAGTAGCCGGCTTCTGCCTCGTGGTGAGCGTAATGGCCTTCTGGCTTCCAGGATGTGGCTCCGATGGCGAACCTCCTCAGTCCGGGGGGGCACCGGTGCGCATCGTATCGCCCACTGATGGAGAGACGATCTCTACATTTACGTTCGAGGTGGTGATCGATGCGGACGCGCGTGTGGAGCCCCGCGCTTCTTTGAATGGCGTGAACCTAACCTTGTCCGGCGGGCCAAACCGCTATACGGCCAGAGTTCAACCCGGTCCTCCCCTGCGTGATGAAAACACGTTGATCGTCCGCGCAGGTAGCCAACCTTCGGCTGCCCAGGTAGCGGTTCGTTTTCGTTATGCACCACCTAAGGCTGTAGCGCGCCGGATTACCAACGAATCCGATTTGCTCGCCGGTCCACTGGCCCACGGTCGCCTGGGAGATTACCTGTTAGCCAACACGGTCGCCCGCTTCGTCATTCAAGATGTCGGGAAACGCGACCTGTACAGTGTCGGCGCGTTCGGAGGGAATATCATCGATGCGGAGCTTCTGGCCGCCCCCGGCAACGACAACTTTCTCGAAATCCAACCGGCGCTCAACGTGGAAACGGTCATCAATGCCCAGACGGTCGAGATCGTGAACGACGGGCAGGACGGAACGGCTGCGATCATTCGGACCTGTGGACCGGATGACGTGCTCGATTTCGTGAACCCGTCTACCATTATTCGCGGCGCTGGGCTTACGTTCCCTGACTCCGCCGATGACAAAGACTACGACATCGAGGCATGTACGGACTACGTTCTCGAGCCTGGCAAGCCTTATGTGCAGATGACTACCACCGTGTTCAATAACGAAGACCGTGACCTCGGACTTTACGTTGGGGACTACGTGAACGGTTCGGGCGAACTCGAGCAATGGACGAGCTCCAACGCTGGCCTTGGCGAGATTCTCACGGCCAACCTCACCGCTTTGACCTACATCGGCTACGGCGAGGCCCAAGGAGTCAGCTATGGGGTGATACCTTTGCCGATCGAGGGGGCACCCGAGCCACGTTCGAGCTTCTTTAGCGTCTCGGGTGTTTCGTACATCATGCAAAGTCAGTCCATCATCCGGGTCGTTTTTGGTCAAAGCCCCAATTTTGTCGTGCCTGCCCGCGGTTCGCGGAGTTACTCTCGCTATTTTGTCGTCGGCAGAGGCAGTGGCGGGGACGTCGTCACGGCAGAAAACGAAATTAAAGGTGTACCCACGGGTACCTTGCTGGGTTGCGTCTACGCCGGCGGCCAGGCGTTACCAGGAAGCCGCGTCAGCGTCCTGCGAGGACGCGGGGTCGTTGCTCCTTTTGTCACTGGCGCCGATGGCTGTTTTCGTGGCGAACTACCCGAGGGAACGTACCAAGTTGCTGCCGCACGCCGCGGATACATGTATGAGGGTGGCAGCGCAAGCCCTGTGTTCCACAACGTATCCATTCGCGCAGGAGAAGTTTCCGAGCTACGCATGGAACTGCCAACCACGGGCCGGTTGCGTGTTGAGGTCCGGGAAATGCCCACGCAGCCGGGAGCTTCTCCGGCTCCCGTTCCGGCACGGGTCACGGTCGTTGGCTTCGATCCGAGCCCCGAGCCGATCATCACGCTGGACTCCATTGCTGGTACGGTCCGGACAGGAACCTTCTTCGACATTGGGTTCGACCCAGTACCGTTTGGGATCGTGTGGCTCGAATACACCGGCGCCGATGGTACCGTGGAGTTCGACGTAGAACCTGGGCAGTACCAAATTTACGTGTCGCGCGGGCCGGAGTACTCTTTGTTCCAACAGCCCATTCAAATCACGGCCGGACAAACGACCTCGGTGCACGCCGAAATCGTTCGGGTCGTGGACACCACCGGTTTCATTTCCTCGGACTATCACGTGCACACCATTCACAGTGCCGACTCGCGGGTGAATCTTACCGACCGGGCGCTCCAGTTCGCTGGAGAAGGGGTGGACAACGTCATTGTAACCGACCACCACGCGCATACAGACTTGACACCGGTGATCGAGCGGCTGGGCCTGCAGAATTTCCTGCGCTCGACAATCGGAGAAGAAATCACCACTTGGGACTATGGTCATTTCAACGCCTACCCCTTGACGATCGACCCTTCGCGACCCTCTCGCGGCTCGACCGACTGGGCAAAAGAAGCCCCACCGGGTAGAGACTTCGTGCAATACGGCTCGTACAGCTTGTCTCCCGCGGAGCTTTACGAACTGGCTGTGAACGGCCCCACAAGCACGCCAGATACCACGATCCAAATCAATCACATCGATAGCTTTTTCTCGCCGCTGCGGATCGACACTTCGTTAGTGCCTCCACAAAGCTTTCTCACTGCCGAGGAACGGCTTGCCTTTCGCCTCGATCCCAACGGAGGCAATTTGTTTTTCCACTTTCCGGCCTTAGAGTTGTGGAACGGTGCCGGCCGCAGCCATCAAACTCAGTTCCTGCAACAGCGTATCGGTATTTGGATGAATCTCCTGAACCAGGGTCTCCGCACAACCTTTATCGCGGACACCGACACCCACGAATTCCGCAACTTGAATACCGCGGGTGCACGAACCTGGACGCCGTCCTCGAACGATGCTCCTGCGGCCGTTGACCCCGCTGAAGTCGCACGCGCAGTCGAAGCGGGGAAAGCTGTAGGAGGCCAAGGACCATACGTGCAAACTCGTTTGATTGCGGCCGATGGCTCCGGTGCCGTGGCCGATTTCTCTCTCCGCGGAAACACGGAGGTACGAAACACGAGCGGCGACGTTGACCTCCAAATCCACGTGCAAGCTCCTCTTTGGGCCGAGTACGACACCATCGAAGTCTATGCGAATGCCGCCACGACACCCACGCTCCGTGTCAACGGTGTACCCACGCTTTTCACTGCGATTCCGACACGAATCCTCCGACTCGGCACTGACTTCACCCGAGAGCAGGTGATCGTCCGCAGCGACGTTCCCAACGCGGCGCGCTGGGAAACGCACGTGACCATTCCCTTCCGTGGCCTGGACGAGGACACCTGGTTCGTCGTCGTGGTGAAAGGAACTGACGGAGTATCCCGACCGATGTTTCCCGTGTTCCCGCGCGACCTTCGCGCCGAAAGCAATCGCACCTTGGCCGATCTCCTCGACGGCAACTTAGGAGAATTGGGCACGATGGCACTTGCTGCGACCAACGCGCTGTACGCGGACGTTGACGGCACACCGGGGTTTCAGGCACCGTTGGCGCCGCGCTAAAACTTGAGCATGGGTTACGCCCACTTGTGCTCGAGTTTCGCGCTCTTGGGTGCTCTTGCAGGCTGCACAGCCAACCCGCCCGACCTGCCGCGAGCCCAGGAAGATCCGAAAGCAGTGCTTGCCGCCGTGTCCGTGGCTCAAGCGTATGTGTGTGGCCAAGTCGGTCGGATTGCCCGCATCGACCGAACCGGCTATCGGGCAGAATTCCTCGTCCAACAGGTTCTTTCCGGAATGCTCGGATCTGGGGAACGACTGGAAATCGCTTGGGAAGAGCTTGCCACCCAGCGGGCTCCACGTTTTGCAAAGGGGGAGACGGTCCTTGTCGCCCTCTCTGCATTGCCGGCAACCGCGTTGTGGCTCCATCGCTTTCCTCCCCAGTTGCGAGATGGCAAAACCTTCGCAGTGGCCGCGCAGGGAGACGCCTTTTTGCGCGAGCCCCGGTGCGAGCGTTTCGGCGCGCTGAAATCCTACGTTGCACTGGAACCGAACGAGCGGACTGGGCGCAAAGGGGCCCAAGCCCTAGCGGAGTTGGGAGCCTCAAGTGACGAGCGACTGGCCATGGCCGCGCTCGAAATGCTGGGAACGACCTTCGAGGGCAGCGCGCTCCGCCATGAAGCCGTCACACAGGGGATTGCTCGAGCTCTGGGCCATGGATCGGCAGCGACAAGAAAGGCAGCCCTCGATCTCGCACGTAGGCATCAGCTCAAAGAACTCCGGGCTCCGATCCTTCAGATTGCTCAGTCAGATTCCACCGACCTTAGCCGCCTAGCTTGGGAAGCTTTACTATCGTGGAAAGACCCAGAACTTGACGAGCGCTTGGCAGCGTGGTCTTCGTCTTCAGCACTCGAGTGGCGGGTTCTCGCCGCAAAAGTGGCAGCCGCAACCGACAAGCAACAGGTTATCGAACAGGCGATCAAAGACCCGTCGCCATTGGTTCGCCAAGCCTTAGCGGAGCATTTACCACCGGAGTCGAAGTTCTTGCCGTGGTTGCTTGTGCTTTTGGGTGACCCCGAGCAGGGCGTGCAGCGCACAGCCGCCATCAAAATCGCTCAAGTTGGCCCTGCCGCGCTTTCAGCGCTGGAGGAAGCTGCATTGCGTGGAAACGCAAGGAAAGCCGCCGCAGCCGTGCTCGCTCTGGCCGAGCTGGGTGAAACAAGCCAGGCAATCCTCGAACGACTCGCAGCCGAGCACCCAGAGGAAAGCGTCAGACAGCTCGCTGCCCTGGCATTGGGAAGACCCCAGGCCGAGCACTAAATCGGATGCAACCGGTGTGGTACCCACGGCGATGGAAACGGCACGACCTGGACGTGTCAGCCACTGGGCTACAAAAATGTGTTCGTTGACTCTGCCTCGCTGATTCCATAGGGGTAATGCATGACCGAGGACCGTCACAGCCAGCCGGAGGAGATGCGGGCAGCGCGCGAGAAAATCCTCGCTGCAGCAGCTCGCTTATTCGCAGAGCGCGGCTACGAATCGACGTCGCTCGCCGAGGTGGCGCGTGCGGCCAAAGTCAGCAAGGCACTGATTTTCTGGCACTTTGATAACAAACAACAGCTTTACCTCACTGCCCTGCAAAAAAACCTCGAGCCGTACCACATCGACCGTGAGGAACTCGCCGGCTTGGAGGAGCCGGATCAAATCGTCCGTTTGATTGACTCATTTTACCAGTTCGTCAACGACAACGTGTATTCGGTCCGGTTTTTCATGACGCTCATGCTACGAGGCGAGCTGCCGTTAGCGGAGTCAGAGGCTAGTCGTGGCAGCGACAGCCTGCAGCGGGTGAACGAACTCTACCGCGCTTTTCGGCAGTCGTTCGCGGAAATTATCGCTCATGGGCAGCAGCGCGGTGTCTTTCGTCGCAGCCTAGACCCCGAGCGCGAAGCTGCTCTGATGCTCGTCACACTCGTTGGCGTTTTAGCGCAACAGTTCATGCTCGGAGAGACCTTTGAGAGCAGCAAAGGGCTGATCGAGCACTACAAGCAGACCTTGTTCGAACGGCTACGTTGTGCTGAACCGTAGCACGCCAGCGCGGTTTGGGATCAGCCTCTCTCCGAGGCCCTGACGTATCCGATGCCCAGGCCCTCAGTGATGGTGTACACCCCGCGGGGCACTTGCCCTTTCGTGCAAGTGCCCCACCCGAACAGTTTCGGCCGCCACCGCCTCCCCACCCATGCTTTCGACCTCGGCGCGTTCAGCAGCCTGCAACACGGCTTTTTGCTCAGGAGCAACCGCTGGTTGCGCCGCAGTTCAGACACTTGTAACAGCTTCCGTTGCGCACCATGATCGCACCGCAGTCGTGACAGCTCGGTGCGTCGGCTTGAGGGCTGAAGCCCAATGTCGCGACATTTGTGGTTGCTCCACCGCCAGCAGCAAGCTGGCCGCCTTCCGCTGCTGCGCCTTCGCTCGGCGTAATGACGATTCCCATCTGGGAGCGCTGTTCTGGACTGAGAAAGCGCGAGCCTAAGAAGCGGAAAATGTAGTCGATCAGCGATTTGGCAAAAGGTATGTCTGGGTTCTTGGTAAAGCCCGACGGCTCGAAGCGGACGTGACTGAATTTGTCTACCAACACTTCCAAAGGTACGCCGTATTGTAAGGCCATGGAGGTGAGGATGCCGATGGTGTCCATTAACCCCGACACCGTACTACCCTCCTTGGCGATCTTGATAAAAATTTCCCCAGGCGTTCCATCTTCGTAGAGACCAACGTGGATGTAACCCTCGTGCCCCGCAATATCGAACTTATGACGAATCGATTGGCAGTCGTTCGGGAGCTTGCGCCGCACCGGACGGAACTCCGCCACGCTTGCCTTGCTCGTCGTGCGAGAGGTATTCAGCGGTTGCGTGCGCTTACAGCCGTCGCGGTAAATGGCTACCGCTTTCAGTCCCAAGCGCCACGCCGCCATGTAAGCGTCCATGATGTCCTCGACGGTCGCGGAGTTGGGCATGTTGATTGTTTTGGAAATCGCCCCAGAGATGAAGGGCTGTACCGCACCCATCATCCTCAGGTGCCCCATGTAGTGAATCGAACGGCTACCGCGAGCAGGCTTAAACGCGCAGTCAAACACCGGCAAATGCTCTTCGCGCAAGCCAGGCGCCCCTTCGATGGTGTCGTTTTGATCGATGTATTCCACGATCTGCTGGATCTCGTGCGACTCGTAACCCAAGCGCTTCAAGGCACGCGGCACGGTGGAGTTCACGATCTTCAGCACCCCGCCACCCACCAATTTTTTGTACTTCACCAGGGCGATATCCGGCTCTACGCCGGTGGTGTCGCAATCCATCATGAAGGCAATCGTGCCTGTGGGGGCAAGCACCGTCACCTGGGAATTGCGCACGCCTACACGTTCGCTGGTTTCTACGACTTCGTCCCACACTTGGCGGGCCGAGGTGAGCAGGTCTAGGGGCACGCGGCTCGGATCGAGTTTGTGCGCATAGCTGGCGTGCTTTCGCAGTACACGGAGCATGCCCTCTCGATCCGCCGTGTAGCCGGCGAACGGCCCCATGGCCGCGGCAATTCGGCACGACTGCAGGTAGGCCTCGCCACACATCAAGGCAGTCACTGCAGCGGCGTACTCTCGGCCAGCGTCCGAGTCGTACGGCAGCCCGAGCGACATCAGCAAGGCACCCAAGTTTGCATAACCTAAGCCCAACTGCCGGTATCGCCGTGCGTTCCGCTCGATTTCCGGCGTGGGGTAACTCGAGTGATCCACGATGATATCCTGGGCAAGAATGGTGATGTCCACCGCATGCCGGAAAGCGTCTACGTCGAAGTTCCCAGCCTCGTCGACAAACTTCATCAAGTTCAAGGATGCCAGGTTGCACGCGGAGTTATCCAAGTGCATGTACTCCGAGCATGGATTGGAGGCGTTAATACGCCCAGCATTGGGGCAGGTATGCCAATCGTTGATCGTAGTGTCGAACTGCATCCCTGGGTCCCCGCACACCCAGGCAGCCTCCGCGATCATGCGGAACAAATCCCGTGCACGATATTCCTGGCAAATTTCGCCAGTCAGCACATAGCGGGTGTGCCAGACATCGTCATTTTCCACCGCGCGCATAAACGCGTCCGGCACCCGCACGGAGTTGTTCGCGTTTTGGAAAAAGACCGAGCTGTAGGCCGGCCCGTCTAGCGAGCCGTCATAGCCCGCATCGATCAGCGCCCACGCCTTCTTTTCCTCTTCTTCCTTGCAGCGGATGAACTCGACAATATCGGGATGGTCGATGTTCAGCACGACCATTTTCGCCGCCCGTCGAGTTTTCCCGCCGGACTTGATTACTCCCGCGGAGGCGTCGGCAGCTTTCATGAACGATACGGGCCCCGAGGCAGTGCCGCCACCAGCAAGCTTTTCTTTCGAGGAACGAATCCGCGAAAGGTTCACCCCCGAACCCGAACCGCCTTTGAAAATGATCCCCTCGTTCCGATACCAGTTTAAGATCGACTCCATCGTATCTTCCACCGAGAGGATGAAACACGCGGAACACTGCGGCCGCTCCTCGATCCCCACATTGAACCAGACCGGGCTATTGAAGGCCATCTTTTGTTCCAGCAATAAGTGGGTCAGCTCGGCCGAAAACGCCTCTGCATCTTCCGGAGTGCCAAAGTAACCTTGTTGCTCTCCCCAGGAACGTAGCGTCCGGACCACGCGTCCGATTAACTGCCGCACGCTCCGTTCCCGCTCCGGACTGCCCAATGGGCCGCGGAAATATTTCGACACCACCACACTCGTGGCTAACTGCGACCAGGACTTCGGAATCTCCACATTATCCTGCTCGAAAACCACCTCCCCCTTTTCCCCAGTGATCACCGCTTTGCGAATCTCCCACTCAACGCAGTCGAACGGATCCACACCAGGCCGGGTAAAATACCGCCGCACTTGCACCCCACGGTTACGGCTCGTATCCTGCAGCTCGGCAACTCCGAGGTTCACCATCGAGGGCTTCTCTCTTTTCCTTCTGTGAGTTCCGTTAGCCATCGCGCCTCCCATCCTTCTGCTCCACTCTTCCTTACGAACCCAACGTGTTGTGGTTGGGCAGTCCGTATCCCACAATATCTTGTGGTAGTCAAGGGTGCTACCGTGGTCGCGATGTTGGCCCGAGTTGCCAGAATTCTGTCAGAGTGGCGCCGGCTCCGACTCGGATAGCCCGCTACTCTGCCCTGCTGTGCGCACCGGTGCCACGGGCTCGCTTGGCGGCTAGCCTGGAGCAGGGAGACAAGGTAAGGTTTGGGGGCAAGATGACTAGGACCAAATCCGTTGCCCCCTACAACTCGTTGGCGGACACGATCCAGGGCATTTTGCGGCGTCTCGACGCGGAGCAGCATCTGCAGGTTTATCGCCTCTGGTTGGAATGGGAACAGGTGGTAGGGGCTCAAATTGCCCGCCGCGTTCGGCCCTTGGAATTTCGCAACGGCGTCTTGTTCTTGCTGGCTGCCTCGGCAACCTGGCGCCAAGAGCTCGAGTTTTTAAAGCCGGAATTACTGGAGCGCATCCGCACGCATCTACAAGATAACCGTGTGCGCGATCTGGCCATCACGGTTGGGAAGCTGGGCGCGTCAAACTTCCCTGTTGCTTTGCACCGCAGGCCTGGCCCCCGGCGCGAAATTTCGCTCGATTCCGCCGACTGCGAAAAGACTTTGCAACGGGTGCAGGACCCGAATCTGGCCGAGGCGCTGCGGCGCTTGTGGGAAGCACGGGAGAGGTTTCGACTCCAGTCTCTGTCTCACCGCGAAGAAGCCCCCCGCGGCAAAAAACGGTGAGAAACAGGGCACAGGCTCTCACAGTCCGGAGAAAGGCAGCTCACGATGATCGTTTTTCCAGACGGTTTCTTTTGGGGCACGGCAACGTCCGCATACCAGATCGAAGGGGCGTGGAATGAAGACGGCAAAGGGCCTTCGATTTGGGATGTCTTTAGTCACACCCCTGGGAAGATTCTCGACGGAAGCACCGGCGATATCGCTTGTGACCACTATCATCGTTACCGCGAGGACGTTGATCTCATGGCTCGTTTGGGCCTCAATGCTTACCGCTTTTCCGTTTCTTGGCCGCGCGTCCTGCCGGAGGGACGGGGCACTCTCAATGCTCCAGGTCTCGATTTTTACGACCGGTTGGTGGATGCCCTTTGTGAGCGCCGCATTGAACCATTCGTCACCCTGTACCACTGGGACCTCCCACAGTCGTTGCAAGAGCAGGGCGGATGGGAAAGTCGCGATACGGCACTGGCTTTTGCAGACTACGTTTCCGTGGTTGCACAGCGCCTTGGCGATCGGGTGCGCCATTGGATTACGCTGAATGAGCCCCTTGCAGTTGTTCTGGCCGGCTATGTGCTCGGCATTCATCCACCGGCGAAGCAAGATCTACGGGCAGCAGTGCAGGTCTCGCACCACCTCAACGTCGGCCACGGCCTGGCGGTTCGAGCGTTACGAGCCTTGTGCCCATCGAGCAAAGTAGGGATCACCCACGTCTCCCTCCCCGTCTATCCGGCCTCCGACTCCCCCGAAGATCGAGCCGCAGCAGAACGGTGGGATTGTCTGGTCAACCGCTGGTTTTGGGAGCCAAGTTTGAAGGGCTGGTACCCGAAGGAAGGATGGGACATGCTCGGAGCATTCCTCCCTGAACTGGCCGCGGAAGACGAGAATCTCCTGCATGCGCCCATCGATTTCTTCGGCCATAACAGCTACACGCGCGCCGTTGTCCGGAGCGACCAGAGTGTGCCGGTGGTCGGCGCCGTGCAAGTGCCGCAAGTGGGTCGCCCGCATACTGGAATGGGCTGGGAGGTTTATCCGGATCATCTCTACGACTCGCTGCTCCGTATTACGCGGGATTACCGACCTCGGGCAATCTTCATTACCGAAAACGGTGCGGCCTATCCGGACGAGGTTCATGCTGGCCGGGTAGCGGATCCTCAACGGATCGATTATCTCCGCGAGCACTTGGTTCGCGCAGGCCGTGCCGTCGCCGCTGGAGTGCCGCTGCAGGGTTATTTTTGTTGGTCGCTTCTGGACAACTTCGAGTGGACCTTTGGGTACACGCAACGCTTCGGCATCGTTTACGTGGACTTCGCCTCGCAGCAGCGCATCGTCAAAGATAGCGGATATTTTTACTCAAAAGTTGCAGCGTCCAATGGCCTCGAAGAAACAACCGGTGCATGAGCAGCCCGCTCGACGCAAGAGCGCTCCCGTGTCGGCTGGTTGCGTGGTGACCCGGTCGCGTGCCGGTACCATCGAGGTCCTTCTGGTCCACCCTCGGGGCGCCACCTTTCGCAAACCGCTCTTTGGAATCCCCAAAGGCCACGTAGAACCTGGCGAGCAACCCACAGAGGCAGCTTTACGGGAAACGAAGGAAGAAACGGGGCTCAGCGTGCAGATTCTCGCTGACCTCGGCACGATCCGACAAAAATCCGGAAAACTCGTCCACGGCTTTTGGGCCACGGTCAGCCCTGATAGCGAACGTCTAATTGACGATCGTGGTCGATGCACCAGCGCGGATGCGACCGAGGTGGATGTGTGCCGTTTTTACCCGCTCGAACAAGCGGAACCGCTAATGATCCCAGCCCAGCGGGAGTTTCTCGCCCGCCTGCGAGAGCACCTCGAACAAAACCGCCCAAACGAGCGCTCCTAGACCTTCCTGTTGCACAAGAACCCATCCGATGCACTGGCTGCCACGAACGACGCTTGCAGAACTTGCATGGGTCGAATCCGGTGGTAGGAACGCCGGCCACGGAAAGCCTCGACCCCTGAGGTATACCACCAGAGTTTTTGGGGAGGACCAACTGTGCACGGGAGAAACGCTGCTTTAATCCGGAAATACTATCCCAACTACCGCTCACCCAAGCGGGCCTACGAACTCCTCCTCGAAGCCATGGTCAAGCCCGACACGGTATGGCTTGACGTTGGATGTGGCCGCCGTCTGACCGGCAACAGCGAACTTAATCGTTCCCTGGCGCAGCGCGCCCGGCTGATTGTGGGCTGTGACCGCGATCCGCACCTCAAGCGCCATGAAACGGTACGCGACCTGGTGTTGTGCGATGCTGCTTCCCTCGCCTTTCGCAACGAGGCGTTCACCCTGGTGACGGCGTCGATGGTTGCCGAGCATTTGGAACATCCCGAGCGCGTGTTTTCCGAGGTCAGCCGCGTCCTTGTTCCCGGAGGCCGCTTCATCGTGTTTACGCCCAACAAGTGGAACTACGCCATGGTGGTAGCCCGACTGACACCACATTGGTTCCACGTCGCGTACAAACGCCTGACGCACTTCCTGAACCGGCGGGAGTGGCGCAGCTTCGAGGACGATGTGTTTCCTACGTGGTACCGCGCGAATACGATCAGCGATTTGCGTACCTTGGCACACCGCGCTGGGTTCCGAGAGGTTCAAATCACACGCCACGGCTTGGCTCATTCGTTCGGGTTCGTGAAGCCCCTGTATATTCTGTCGCTCCTCTTCGAGAGGCTCATCGATCGACCAGGGCTCGAAGTGCTAAAGGCAGACATCCTGGCGGTTTTCGAAAAACCGAACCCAGGTGGACGTGGACTTGACGGCGAACAAGGGATAGCCACGCGATCAAGTTAGCGACACTTCGGAGATCGTCACTGCCAACCACTCAGCCCGCAGTCCGCTCCCCGTTGTAATCTGCGCCGCGCTTGCACCCCCTGGGCGAAGCAGGTACCAAGGCTGGGGCGAGAAAGGAGGCCTTCACATGGCAGAAGCCAAAATCAAAGTGCTCAAAGACGGTCCGTACGAAGTGCACGGGGACGTCGAGCTCCTCGACGCCAAACGCAACCCGATTCCCGTCACTGAACGGCCTTTTTACTTGTGTCGGTGCGGCCACTCGGCGAACAAGCCATTTTGTGATGGCTCGCACAAAGAAGTAGGCTTCAAGGCCAACGGAACCTCGTAGTTGCCACAAGCCATAAAGGCGAAGGGAGGATCGGAAGATGGCAATAAAGGTTGGAGACCGTTTACCCCTCGAACTCAAGCTCAAAGAACCGACCGACAGTGGCCCGCGTGACGTGAGCTTGGAAGAAATTTTCAAAGGCAAAAAGGTGGTTTTGTTTGCAGTGCCCGGAGCCTTCACGCCCACGTGCTCCGCGAAACATTTACCGGGCTTCATTGAAAAGGCCGACGAAATTAAACGCAAGGGCGTAGATGAGATCGTGTGCGTGGCAGTTAACGACGCCTTCGTGATGGGTGCGTGGGGCAAGGCGAGCGGGGCGGGTGGAAAGGTCCGCCTGCTCGCCGATGGGAACGGGGAGTTTACTAGGGCGGTTGGCCTTGAACTCGACGCCAGTGGTTTTGGAATGGGCTTGCGCTCCCAACGATACGCCATGATCGTGAACGACGGGGTGGTGCAGGAACTGTTGGTGGAACCCGGTCCGGGTCTGAGCGTTTCGAGCGCGGAGTCGGTACTGGCCAAACTTTCTTGAACCCAAGAAGCCCGAACGAGGGAGCCGCCGAAGGCGGATCGACGTGAACCGGCAGCAAGCCAGGGGCTCGACCGGCCACAACCGGAGAGCCCCAGCTTGCCTTTCTTAGACAATCTCCAGCAAGTATGCCGTTTGCGCTGGAGCTCAAAGCGTACGCTTCCTGCGTTACTCGGGAAGGCGGCGAGCGGATTCGAACCGCTGCATCGAGGTTTTGCAGACCTCTCCCTTAGCCACTTGGGTACGCCGCCACACTCAGCGTTGCGGTCGCTTAGCAAGGCAGCGCGGTGCACGCAATGTGGCCAGCGCGCCGTGAACACAGGGAGGCACGGCTAGCTACTCCTCGATGGTTGTATCGCCACGAGAGCTCATCCTCACACGGTGAAAACGGCAGCACGAGGCATTGGGAGGGCAGGCCTGTCGCCAGCACCGACGTGGGGGCGGCGTCTGCGCGTTCGCGGGAAGCACGGGAAGTATCCCTGCTTCCGGGCAGCGGTGCGTAGGCAGGAAAAGAGTTCCGTGCTTTGCAAGATCGAACTTCTTCCTCTAACGAGCACAGGGCTTGGGGTGAGCAGTCACCCAAGTTAGAACCTTCGGAGAAAAGGAATACCGATGACGGAACCGCGGAGTTGGGGATGTGGGCTTGCTCTGACCATGTTGCTGATCCTGTCGGGCTGCCGTGGGTGCGAGTCGGCCACGGAACCGCCGCCCCTGATACCTCAGGAAGGGCAGCTCCCAAAGGCTCCGATCGCAGCCGAAAGTTCTGGCCCGAATGCGCCCGCATCGCCACCGCCCCCGGGGTGTGTGGTGATCCTGACCCCCGATGTGGACCGAGGTCCGGCCCCGCTCGAGGTTCGTTTTACGGCGGAGGGATTGTGCTCGGATGCCCCGGGGGAATTTGACTGGGACTTTGGCGATGGTTCACCGCCGATTACAGCAATGAAGCCCGAACAGCCACCCGACAAGGCTGACTATGCTTTTGCCCGCGCCCAGCACGTATTTGCTAAGCCCGGGGAGTATATCGTCAAAGTGACTCTTCGGGACCCCCAAAATAACGTCTCGGACGTGGATGAGTACCCGATCACTGTTGAATCCCCCTAACCTGCTGGTACGCGGTTGCGTGCTGCTTTGACTTTGCAGCCACCCTCCGCTACAAGGCGCCCCACACGCGGGTGTAGCTCAGCTGGCTAGAGCGTATGCTTGCCAA
>FMJZ01002210.1_pt1 | contig 173081 bp, 168 predicted proteins | sample 1987881 | NCBI WGS metagenome assembly FMJZ01 (sample SAMEA4378227, study PRJEB15110) | soil metagenome | biome: soil; feature: Field; material: Soil | place: India | collected 2015-03-11 | depth 0 m
AGCAACGTAGGTTAGAAGAAGAGCGACGAAAACAAGAAGAACAACGTAGGTTGGAAGAAGAACGTCAAAAACAAGAAGAACAACGTAGATTAGAAGAAGAACGTCAAAAACAAGAATAACAACGTAGATTAGAAGAAGAACGAAGGAAATTAGAAGAAGAACGGCGAAAACAGGAAGAATTGCTAAAAAATAAATATCCATTTATTAAAGATAATAAAACTTACTTAGATTTATCTTTAGATAAATTTAACATAAAACAAAGTGTTTTATCTTCGAGTTATTATAATGTTGCTCCTATGGAGATGTTTTTGCCGACAATTTTGAAAAACCCAAATGCATCGGAACCTAAATCTCTTCCTCTAACTATAACAAATCGCTGGAATTATAATATTTCACAAATCAATTTTATTATGGGTGGCAGTAGTAATAATTTTTTATGGGAAGTGGAATTTTTTGGTGTTGGGCCTACAGATATCAGTTTTTCTCATTTTAATTATTGGGAAGGTATGTTTTTTTCTTATGTTGATTCTGAGTTGTTAGAGGACTTTTATTTACCTTATTTCACTCCTAAGTTTTTGTTAGGATATAGGATTCGAACTACACCATTAGATTCTTGGAATGTCTATTTAGGATGGGAAAATTACAGTATAATGTATAAATATATATGGGAAATAAATATATTTTACAAAAGTTTATTAACTAACCAAAGTTTATTAATGTTAAATAGTAATACAAAATATGAAGATAATGGAGTTGTTTCTGGCTCTAGTATGTCATTTCAGGGAAATAGTCCTTTACTTGTTATGGAATATGAGCGAATGTTTCAAGATATATATTTTCGATTGAGGTTAGGAATAAGTCATTTAAAAGGCTATAGTGACATTGATTATAAATATAATAATAATATTAATCAGATATATAATAATATAAATCAGATAGATATTGAATTCTATGAAAATCATATTAATTCACAATATAATCTTAAAGGATATTTTTATAATTTGCATTTGGGCAAAATGTTTTCTTCTATAAATGATGAGGTATATGTTGAATATATGTATAAAAATTCAAGTGTAAGTTCAAGTTCAATTAAAAATCACGAAGTAAAGGCAAGAAGTAATTCTCTATATTTTTTTTATTCTAATGGTTTTATTGATTCAAATACAGGTACTATATTAGATATTAATAAGTTGTTTTTTCTTTCTCTTTTCCATCAAATAGGAGGTATACCACAAATAGGAAATATACCAATCAAAAAGAATTTTGAAGATTTATCGATAATTCGAATTGGTATAAGGGATTGGTTTTAATATTAGAAAATCTCTTGCCGTAGTTTGGTGTAAGAGGTTTATATTCCTTCTAAATGAAGAAGCGATTTTGTTTTATTTCTTTAAAAGATTTTTTAAAAGATCTTCAATCGGGGTTTAAAAATGAGTTATTAAAAAAAATCTTTATACCGGATAAAAATAAACAATATATCATCGCTTTATCAGGTGGACCGGATTCTGTTTTTCTTGCTTATGTATACAAAGATTTATACAAAAATCAACTTATTAAAGAACCTGTATTATTTCATTTTAATCATAAAATTAGGTTAGAAGCTGACGAAGAAGAAGAATTTGTAATACAACTCTCAAAGAATTGGGATTTGCCTTTATTTGTGGAATCAAAAGATGTTAAGAGTTTTTCTAAAAGATTGAACAAAAACCTAGAAGAATCTGCAAGAATTTTGCGATATCGAGCATTGCTACGTCTATCAAAACAGTTCGCAGACTGCTATGTTGTAACAGGACATCATGGGGATGATTATATCGAAACGATTTTTTTAAGGCTTCTTCGGGGTTCATCTTTACAAAATGTAAATTTTTTTTATAAAAGAACTTTACCTATTACAATTGCTCATCAAACTTATAGTTTGCATGTTTTAAGTCCCTTACTTCTTTTTGATAAATCCGAAATCATGGAATTCTTGGATAGTCAAAATATTTTTTATAAGGTTGATTCTTCGAATTTTGATGATAATTTTAAACGTAATTACATTCGAAAGCATGTTCTACAACCTCTAAAAAAAATTGGTTTTAAGTCGGGATTAGTTTGGCAAAGAACCCATCTTTCACTAATTCATTTTAAGCAAGATTTTATGCATAAAGATTTTTTTGTTTTAGATAAACATTTATGTAATGGTTTAAGTCAAAAACAAATCAAAATTCTTTTCGACCAGATTGCAAAAACCTTGGGTATAATGCCTTTTTCTTCGACTCTTATCGCAGAGTTTATCCATCAGTCCTATACAAATAAGATTTTCATCCAAACCAAAGAATGTTTGATTGAAAGCGTAAAAGAGAAAATTTGGTTTATCCATCAGAATGCTTTTTTATTAAAAGAACCCAAAATTTTTAGAGAAAACCATCTATGGGTAATTCTTTGGAACGAAAAAAAAAGAATTTACGACGACAAAGATGTTATAAATATTTTTTATCTTAAACAAAACAATCTTTCAAAAATCAAAGAGATATTAAGAGAAAAAGAAATTCCTAATTCTATCAGAAAAAATGTTCCTGTTATAGTTCGACAACAGAGTTATCAGATAATATTGTCTTATATAGAAGGATTTTGGGATTTATACATACCCTTAAATCATTAAATAGTTGACAAAAAAATGATCTTAATGTTTGATAGGATCAATGGATTTAAAAGATTTATTACGTCAATGGAATGTAGAATCTCTTCAAAAAAACTTACAAAAAGAATTTGATAAATTACTTTATAAAAAATTTACTCATAAATTTTTAGAATCTTTGTATGAATATACAGAGCCAACCATAGAAGGCATAGAAAATATACCAAAACATGGACCAACCTTAGTGATCCCTAACCATAGTGGTATTTTAGCATTAGATGCATTAGTTTTACAATATGTTATCATGAAACAAGTAAAGCGTTTTCCTTATACTATGAGTCATAACTTTTGGCATAGCCAACCTTTTTTTAAATATTCTTCGGAAAAGTTAGGTTATATTCCTCAGGATTTTAAAGCAGCAGTTAAATTACTAAAAGAAAACAAATTATTGGTTTTATTTCCCGAAGCAGAAGAAGGAAATTTTAAGCCAAGTATATACATGTATCGTTTACAAAGGTTCAACCCTGGTTTTATTTCTCTTGCATTATTAACTAACGCAACCATTGTTCCTACTTGTATTATTGGGGCAGAAGAAGCAAACATAAACTTGGGGTATATCTATTTAGAAAAATCCAACGTTAAAGTACCACTGCCATTGAATTTAATTCCTTTTCCTGTAAAATGGAAAATCTTATTTTTAAAACCTATTGATTTAAGTAAATACAACAAATCCCAAGCAAAAAACGTCGAATTTTTGCAAGAAGCAGCACAAATCATAAGGATGAAGATACAACATAGAATTCACATTGAATTATTGAATCGTGGAATTTTAAAATACCTTGTTGATGGATAGTTATATGAGCGAAATAAGAGAAATTGATTTAGAATATGCGAAAAAGGTTATTGAGAGAAGTGAACGTCTGTTAAAAGCAACTGTGGATGATGTAATGACAAAAAATGTCATCACTGTTGATTATGATGATCCAGCATCTAAGGCAGCAAGAATTATTCTTGAAAATGGTTTTTTAAGCTTATTAGTTATGAAAGAGGGAAAACCTTTTAACACAATCAGTATTTTTGAACTATTGCGGTTGGGCTACGAAGAAACCTTTGATAAAAATAAAGATTATCTAACGACCAAGGTAGGAGAATTGGTTCAAAATAAGAAATTTTATTATTTACCTTCGGGAACTTTGTTAAGAGAAGCGATAAATTTTATGATGGAAAGAAAACTCAGAACTATACCAATTATTACGAATCAAGTAGTAAATGGCGTTTTATCGATTGTCGATATGGTACAGTGGTATCGATTGAATCATGAGGAGGTTTTGATTGGAAAAAAACCCCATTGAGCCATATCCTTTTTTTTCTTATGGTCAGGAATGGATCAAACAAGAAAAAGATAAAGCAAAAAAATTAAAAAAAACTTCTTGGTGGAGAAAAAAGACTGCAAGTGGAATCTGTTATTATTGCAAGAGGAAATTTAAACCAAATGAATTAACAATGGATCATTTGATCCCTTTATCTCGAGGCGGAAGATCAACAAAAGAAAACTTAGTTCCCTGTTGTAAAGAGTGTAATTCAAAAAAGAAGTATTTACTCCCCATCGAATGGGAAGAATATATGAATCAAATCCGTTCGAAAAAAGAATCATAAAAAATTTAGCAAATTGAAAGAATTGATTTTTAAATTCTTTATATTCAATATCAAAAATTTTCTTTTAATTTATCCAAAAATTTAATATAAATTTTATTAAAAGGCATATTAAATAGAATATGAAGAGACAACAATTTTTTACTCATAGTGAATGTATTACATCGATAAATATAACACCATTTCATTATGCATATTTGATATATCTAACAGAAAATAGGTTTCATGGTAATTTAACTAGGACAATAGAATATTTATTAAAACGATATTTAACTTATCTTTATAGGATTAGTTTAGCACCAGAGAAGAGAACATTAACAGCGAGCTATCAACCGAGGACAAAAAATTATGTAGTTAGGAAAATCAGCATACAGCCAACGTATTGGGGGAAGTTGTATGAGTTGAGGTATTTATTAGGGTATTCGATAAGTTATGTATTACGTATTATGCTGGACTGGGAAATGCAAGAGGAGGGGATACCGATTGAGCCAATAGTAATAAAGCCGCAATTAGTACAAGAGGATGAGGAGATACATTCACGGATACAAGTAGGGAATAATTATTCATGTTATAATAGGGTAAGTCATAGGAATTTAGAGGTTTATAGTGAGTTTTCGTGTCCGGCAGCGTGAATTATTTTGATTTTGTATTGACATTATTATAATATAATTATATTTATTTATAGAATTATATTATTATCACATTTATCCCATATCATATTGTAAATCATTTATTTTTTGCATTTTTTTGTATCCTTCTAACATTTTTTTCTATAAAATTTTCCGTTTTATACGATATAATTAACATGAAGATTTTTTCCTATAGTGGTGTACAGTTTCCTTCTGGTAATCCAAAGGTTTTTGGTGCAGAAAAGGTTTCTCCGTTAAAATTAAATACAAATCACGAGAAACATATGCAAATAACGCAAAAACCACCTTTAACAGACATCGTACCAGAAAATGAACGATTTGCATCGAATTTCACTCAAACTTTAAATCAACTCTTAGGTAGTGTAGAGAAATTGTCCAATCAGTCCGACGATTTAACAAAAAAAGCTGTTTATGATCCTGATAACGTTGATGTCCATGAAATCATGATAGCTTCCCAAAAAGCACGCTTTGCATTAAACTTAACAAAAACTATCATAGATGGTTCTATCAGAGCTTATAAAGAATTAACTTCTGGTAGATAATACTAAATAAATTTTAAGTAAAATTTTTGTAGAAATTTTCTATGAATATCAAAAAAATTCTGTACAAAAATAAAAACCTTCTGTTAAGTTGTAATTTAAATTTCATTTAAGGGTGTATTTATGCCAGAAGGTTTAAAAAATATATTTAATAAATTGGTTGAGGTTTGGAATAAATTAGATACTACGAAAAAAATCACTTTGGGAATTGTTTTGGCAATCGTTGTTGGAGCGTTTGCCTTCATTGGAAGTTATTCTAAAAAACCTGCAATGGAAGTGTTATACGACAATTTAAGTGCATCGGACTATGCAGCAATCACAAAATTCTTAGAAGCAAGTGGTTATGAATGGAAAGGCACGGGAACATCAACCATCTACGTAAATGGTTTAAAAAGACAAGAAATCATCACAAAACTTGCTCAAGAAAATTTGATCCCAGCGGGAGTAGAGGGTTGGGAAATTTTTAATATGTCTCGATGGGACGAAACTACTTTTGATAAAAACGTAAAATTACATCGTGCCATTAAGGGCAGTTTAGAGCAAATGTTGATGACCTTAGACTTTGTTAAATCAGCAAGAGTAGAGCTTGCAATTCCTCAAAGAAATAACTTTTTAACAGATACTGAACCAGTAAAAGCTTCTGTGGTTTTAACATTAAAACCTGGTGTAGAAACAATCACTCGCAAACAAGTAATGGGAATCAAAAATTTGATCTTTCGAGCTGTTCCTAACCTAAAAAGAGAAAATATCACCATTACAGATAATAACGGAAAAGAATTTGTTGAACCAGACGAAATTGACGAAGAACAAAGAAAATTAGAAATCGTAGAAAAGAAAAAAGAAATCGAAGAGAAAGAACGAAGAAAATGGTTAAACGAAATTCAACAGAGCTTACATGAATTCTATACCAGTGATCGTATTTCTATCATTAGAGTTGCTCTTACCATAAACTGGGACGAAGTAAAAGAAAAACAACATTTAGTAGAACCCGTAGAGGCAGAACCAGAAAATCCAGAAACCCCATATCCAGACAGAAAATTAATGCCAGGTGGTACATTGATAATTTCTGAAAATGCACGAAATGAACGTTTTCGCGGAAATGGTTTTACCCCAGGTGGACCGACTGGAACTGAACAAGAATTACCACCAGGTTATAGAGATTTGGATTATCAACGAGCAGAATATGGAAATAACGATGTAATAAGAAACTATGATTACAATAGAATAGAAAAAGAAATTAATAGGCAGCCTTGGGAAGAAAGAGCTCGTTCTATTGCAGTAGCAGTAGATGGAAAATGGATCAAAAAAGGCATTAAAGAAGACGGTTCTGGATATATTCGTGAATATATTCCACCAACCAAAGAAGAGTTAAAGACCATTGAAAAGCTTTTAAAAGCATCGATTTTATACAAAGCTTCGAGAGGGGATCAAATTGTGGTAGAACATTTACAAAAAGATCGAACAGCACAATTCGAAAAAGAAGACGAGGAATTAAGACAAAAACTCATGATGCAAAGATTGTTGATCGTATCTGGAATTTCTATTGTTGCATTTTTCTTGTTATATTTACTCTATAGAGCTATCAAAAACGAAATAGCAAGAAGAAGACGATTAAGAGAAGAAGAATTAGCTGCACAACAACAGTTGATGAGAGAAGCAGCACTTCGTGTTGCAGACGAAGGTGCAGCAGAAGTAGAACTTTCTATCGATGAAAAAGCAAGAAGAGAACTATTAGAAAATGCAATCAACCTTGCGCGCGAAAAACCTGACGAAGTAGCGAAATTACTAAGAACATGGTTAAACGAAGAGTAGTTTACCTACCTTCGTAACCGATTACATCCATAAAAGCACTAACAGAAAATACAGCTTTTCCTCTACCTGGTTCTCCATATCCTGGAGGAACAGGTAATTTATATTTTTCGAAAGTTCTTTTCCATATAGTTAATAATTCAAGAAAATATCTTAAAGGAGGCTTTTGCTGATTTCCTAGTGTTGTATAAGGTTCTGGACACCAAGTAGTAAAGCGCGGTACTACACCATGACTCATAAAAAAATCTAAACCTTCTGCAGTAGAGTGAACTGCTTCTTTCACAGAAGAAAATCCATAAGGCTTTGCTAGTTCTACCCCACCAACAAAATTGGGAATTACGTTTGATGGACCAAAAATCTCTACTGATTCAACAATTCTTCGAATCCAATTATCTCTTCCTATAAAGCGCTCTTTACCTGGACAAAGAATGGAAAAAAGCCTTTTATCCCATACTTCGAAATTCGGATGATAGATTTTTATTCCTACTTCTTTAAACCTTACTAGATCTTTTTTCTCCCATGCTTGTACGACCATTTTACCAATCCATCGATTCGGGAAATGCTTTTCGATGGCTTCTGCATATTGAAAGTAAAAATCTTGTTCATTTTTGTTTTGTAGTTCTGTTATTACAGATCCTCCCGTTATCGTGTATGCTTTTGCTATGTTATCTTCTTGATCGATCCAAGAAAGAACTTCGAGGATATCTTCGATGCTTTTGATTCCAGTATAAGGTCTTTTGAAATTTTTTTGTTGTCTCCAATTGTGGTTGATATCACAAAATGCGCATTCTTCGTCTTTTCCAAAATATTGACAATTTCGAAAAACCGTAAGATAAATTAAATATCCCCATTCGATGACTGGTGCAATTTCATTAGGATTTTTTCCATTAGATGTTTTATAGCGATACCAACTTGGAACCGGAGGAAATTCTACTTTTCCTAAAACTGTATCATTAAGCTTTAAAACAATCAGATTTTCTTCGTTTGTAGTGACATAATAAGGCGAATTTGGGTCAATTCGAACTGATATAACTGTTGGTAAAAGATTAAAATATCCTTCAGAAATTTTTATTTCTTCTGGTGCTTTAAATCGATATTCTTCGGGTTGATCTTTTAATGGTACGTGATCAAACGTAAAAATAAAATAATCTTTTGTCTTGTATGTATGATTTTCTAATGCTTTTGTATCGAACCTTAATCCTAATCGTAAAATATCTTGTTTGATAATTGCTTCGATGGGAATTTCTCTATAAACTTCTACAAAATTTTCTAAGGTTTCTAATCTGGTTATTTCTTGATCAATTTGATTCATAAAAGACATAATGCCAAATAAATTTAATTTCTAACAAAAAAAAGTAAATTTTTGTAAAGAATATTCTATCGAATTATGTATAACATCACAAGGATTTTGAATTTGACATTCAAGCATTTCTAAAAATTTTGTATATGCAAAATTTTTGGAGAGGTGACCGAGAGGCCGAAGGTGCAGCACTGGAAATGCTGTGTACCCCCAAAAGGGGTACCGAGGGTTCGAATCCCTCCCTCTCCGACGCTTTTATAAATTTATTCAATTATTCAAAAAATTTGCATTGACAATAGAATTTGTTTTTGTATCTTACTTATAGATGACGCATGGACAAAAAGAGGAAATTCTTTTCGAAGAATCTAAAGAATTTTTAGAATTAATAGATCAATGTAAAAAACAAAATTCCGATGCATTAGAAAGATTTTTTGAATTATATAGCATTGATATTTATAATTTTCCGATAAAAGTGTTTCAGTTTAGCGAAGAAGAAGCAGGAGACTTTTTTTTGTTTGCTTTTGAACGTTTACGAGATGGAAAACGATTTAAAACTTTTCGAGGGGAATCTTCTTTTAAAACATGGTTTTATAGCGTTTTAAGAAATCTGGTTATGGATTGGATTCGTGCAAATAAAAAATCCAAAGTCCTTCAATTTTATCATTATGGTTCTTTAACAGAGGTAGAAAATGAAATTTTCGATGAATTAAAATCCGAAGATCAAATTGAATTGAATCAGATCAAAAATTTATTCTACCAAACAATCGATAGTTTAGACGAGGAATCAAGAATTATTTTTAAATTAGTTTATATTTTCTATTTGAACTTAGATGAGCGGGATATTCAAATCCTAAAAGATAAATACCATAAGTCTGGGTACGAAATTTTTAAATTTGTATTAGAAACGAAAGAATATTTAGTAAACAAAAACCTAAAATTAAACCAAAAAAAAGAAAGACTTTATCGTCTTTATTTAAATTTGGTCAAATTAAAGGAAAAAGAAAAAGAATTAAAAAGGTTTTCTCAAAGCCCTTTTTTAGAAGAATTACAAAATAAAATCAACCAAAAAACGATCAATCGAAATAAAATGATTCAACACCAAAATCCAGAAACTATTGTAATTAAAACTCCTTTCGATAAAATTGGAACATTTTTAGGTATTAGCGCTCCGACAGTTTCTTCTATCTATAGAAAAGCCCTCAAAAAAATAAAAAATTCACAAGAATTAAAAAAAATTTTTACAGAATAAACTTTTTTACGTCTAAAAGCGTAAAGGAGCAACGGTATGAATGATAAAGAAATCAACAAAAAGGTCTTAAAGCTATTAGACGAAATCCTAAACAAAGATTTTATCAGTTTTGATTTTGATCATGCTGAATTAAAAGAAAAGATTAATACACTTTCCAATCAAGAATTAGCAGAATTAATACAATTATATAGCGAAATTTCTAAATACGAGGGTTTTACCGAAAAAAAGGAAGTTCCTGAATTCTATCTTTACAGAATAAAAGATTATTATGCAAAAAAACGTTCTCTCGAAACAAAAGAAGATTTACCTCAACTTGTGATTCATTATATCAAGAATACCTTAAAAGTAATACAAAGCTCTATCGAATTAAATGTTCAAGAAGTTCCTATTTCCTCTTATAGAGGAGATAACATAAAAAGCAATAAAGTCATCCTAAAAGATAAAAAAGTAGAGTTTTCATTTATTCCACAAGAAAAAGATTCTGTTATGTTAAGTATCTATTTAGAAAATTTAACTGGTTCGTTAACCCTAAAATTACTAAAAGAAAATTATATCATCGATATTAAGCATTTTTCTAACCTTAACGAGCAAGAGCGTATCAATATAGAAGACTTAACTTATGGCAATTATGTCTTGGATCTCAAAGGTTCTTATAATAAAAAATTTAGCTTTGTTATACAAGATTAAAGGATCATAAAACCTTGATTTCGTTTCCGATGGTTAAGTAGGCTCCTTTTACACCGGGAACCTTTTTTACTTCTTTGATGAATTCTTCGCTCCACGATACACAAAAGGAATCGTGGGCTTTTATTACAGTTGCTTTTTCTTTATTTTCTTGCGATACAATGTGGAAAAATATTTGAATATTTCCCCTATATCCTTGAATTAGTTTTGCTAATTCCATCAACGATTTTTGTTGAAATGCTTCTTTATAAATTTTCAAATGTAAAGATTTTTCTAATCTTTCTTCGATTTTCTCTTTACTTAGTTCTTGAATGTCTTCTACCAGTAAGGTAACTTGTTGTGTTTCGTCGTCTATTTCTGCATTTCCTTTTATAATAACAATGTTGTCTTCTTTAAGTAGTTCGCGCTTTTGTTCTATTACATTACTAAATGCAATACAAGAAATAGATCCAGTCCAATCATGAAGAAGAAACCGAGCAAATTCTTTTTTATTTTTGTTATTTCTGATTTCTAATCCATGTATTACACCACAGATTTCTACACTTTGATTTTGGTTAATATTAAGAACTCTTTCGATAGGAATGATTTTTAATTTTTGTATAATCTCTTTATATTTGTCTAAGGGATGACCAGAAAAATAAATCCCCAAAACATCTTTTTCTTTCTTAAAAAATTCTGTTTCTTCGTATTCAACTTTCGGAATCTCTGGTTCGCTTAAGACTGGTTTAATCGATGTAAAAAACAAATCATTTTGACCAGAATCTTTGTCTTCTTTAACTTTTTTTACGTATTCCATCAGTTGTTCTAAGGAATCCATCAAACCTTTTCTTGTATAACCTAAGTTATCAAAACATCCGGCTTGTATTAATGCTTCTAATGCACGCTTATTACATTGTTTCAAATCGATATTTTCTAAAAATTCCAAAAAGCTTCGGAATTTTTTTAATTGATTTCTTTTTTCTAATATATCTTTTACAACATTATTTCCTATGTTTTTGATTGCACTTAGAGCATAACGGATGGTAGAGTCATTTTCTATATGAAACAATTCAAAAGATTTATTGATATCTGGTTTTTCGACTTTTATGTTCAATTCTCTACATTCTAGAAAATAAGGAGCCAATTTTTCTGTTTTATCGATCTCACTATCTAAAACAGCAGTCATAAATTCTATTGTATAATTTGCTTTAAGGTATGCGGTTTGATATACTACCATAGCGTAAGCAGCAGAGTGAGATTTATTAAAACCATATTTTGCAAACTCTGCCATCTGATCATAAATATTTTCTGCAAAAGTTTTATCGTATCCTTTTTGTATTGCTCCTTCTATAAAAAGAACTTTCATTTCTTGCATTTTGGATTCTATCTTTTTTCCCATGGCTTTTCTTAATGCATCGGATTGACCTTTTGTAAAGCCACCAATCTTTTGAGCAATTTGCATCACTTGTTCTTGGTATAAAATCACACCATAAGTTTCTTTTAGAATTTCTTCGAGATCTGGGTGGGGATATTCTAATTTTTCTAAGCCTTTTTTTCTGTTGATATATGCATCTGCCATTCCTGTTTGCAAAGGACCAGGTCTATACATTGCGATCAAAGCTATAAGGTCTTCGAAAACTTCTGGTTGCATTCTTATTACAAAATCTCTCATCCCCGGCGAAGATTCCAATTGAAATACTCCTTTTACCTTTCCTGATTGTAATAATTTATATGTATTTTTATCATCCAGAGGTATATTGTTGATATTGATTTCTATTCCTCTACGTTCTTTAATCTTATTTACTGCATTTTGAATTACCGTAAGGTTTCGAAGTCCAAGAAAATCCATCTTAACAAGCCCTACGGTAGACAAGGTATTCATATCGAATTGAGTAACTAAAATCCTTTCTCCATTTTTTTCTTTTGGGTTAGCAACCGTAGCAAGAGGTACAATGTTTTCTAATGGCTCTGGTGATATAACAACACCAGCAGCATGTACTCCTGTTTGTCGAGAATTGCCTTCGAGTTTTTTTGCAATATTAAAGATTTTCTGGTGTAGCTCACTTTTTTCGGTTAGTTTTTTAAATTCCGTCGATTCTTCTAATGCTGTCTCTAAATTAATTTTAGGGGTATTAGGTATAGCCTGAGAATAAATATTTGCTTCGGAAAAAGGCATTTTAAGTACCCTTGCAACATCTTTAAGGCATGCTTTTGCCGCCATGTTTCCATAGGTAATAATTTGTGCTACGTTTTCGTAGCCGTATTTTTGACGAACATAATTAATGACTTCTTCTCTTCTTTCTACGCAAAAATCTACATCAATATCGGGCATTTCTTTTCTGTCGGGGTTTAAAAATCGCTCGAAGAGAAGATTATACTTTATAGGATCGATTTCTGTGATTCCTAAACAATAAGCAATTAGGGAACCTGCTGCCGAACCTCTACCTGGTCCAACAGGTATATTTCTTTGTTTTGCCCAGTTGATAAAATCTTGTACTATAAGAAAATATCCAGCAAAATCCATTTCTGTTATTACTTTGTATTCAAATTCGAATCGTTCGAGAATTTGAGGTGTTATCGTATTATAACGTTTTTTTAAACCTTCTTCTGCAAGTTTTCTAAAATAAGAATTAATCGTATATCCTTCTGGAACCTCGAATTTGGGAAGAAGTGGGTTTCCAAATTTAAATTCTAAATCTACCATTTCTTTAATTTTTTGTGTATTATAGAATGCTTCGGGGATTTCGGGAAACAAACGAAACATTTCTTCCGGGGTTTTTACATAGAATTCTTGGTTAAACCCAAAATCTAACGGTTCGTCAATCGTCTTTTTTTGGTTGATTCGAAGTAATATATCTTGAATTTCGTGATCTTCTTTGGTTAAAAAATGACTATCATTGGTTAAAACTAGGTTTATATCCCATTTTTTTGCTATTTCGAGGTTACCTTTTGCTACAATTTCTTCTTCTTTTAAGCCATGGTTTTGAATTTCTAAATAAAACCTATCTTTCCCGAATATATCTTTTAATCGCTTTGCTAACTTTTCTGCCTCAGAGAACTTATCCGTTAAAATTTTTCTCTGGACTTCGCCTCCTAAACATGCTGTTAAGCAGATTAGCCCTTCGTTATGTTGTTCTAATAGTTCATAATCAATTCTTGGTTTTCGGTAAAACCCTTCAATAAAAGAACGGGACGTAAGTTTGATTAAATTTTTATATCCTGTTAGGTTTTGAGCCAATAAAACTAAATGATAATTATTTCCATCGGCTAAATTTTCCATGACTTTTTTTTCTGTTCTTTTTCCGGGTGCTACATAGAATTCATTTCCAATGATGGGTTTTATACCTTGCTTTACCGCTTCTTGATAGAATTGAACTACACCATACATATTACCATGATCTGTTATAGCAACTGCATCCATTCCGTTGTTTTTGCAATATTCCATTAAATCTTTAATCTTGATTGCTCCGTCTAATAAACTAAATGTTGTATGTAGATGTAGATGAGTAAAATTAAATTTTGCATTCATGGTTTTGTACCTAAATAATCTAAATACTTATCAAAAATCAAGTACTTTTAATCTGTTTAGTATTTTTTAAATTATCGATATTTAAAACAAATAAATTGTTCATTTTTTTACGTTGAATGAATTTTTTTCTTGAATAAAATAACTATAATAAAATTCATTTACAAAAAAACTGTATAACATAATTGATTCAAATTTTCGATATTTAAAAAATGAAAAATATAAAAATCCCAGAGGAATATTTTAGGTTTTATTTAAACAAACATCATAAGGATCAAAATATTTATTTTTTACTAAAAAATTCGAAAATTATTCATGAATTTGTAAATAAAAATATACCATTGCATTATATAAATTCAATCGTGGAGTGTTTAGAAGCTGGTATTTCTATAAAAAAAATAAAAAAATTTTTAAAACAGATAAAAGAACATAATTTTCCTGCTATAATTTTATTGGATGTAGGGCAATCGAAAAAAATCTTGATTCAAGAAAATCAATCCATCATCGAGCCGAATACAAAACAATATTATTTAAATTTTTATCAAAATACAGAAAATAAAACAATTCATCTATACAAAGACTCTAAAGTTCTAAAATTTAATGATATTTATAAAGTTATATTAAAATATAAACAAAAGGGAAATCTGGAAAAAATCTACGAATATTGTAACTATGTTTTTAATGTGCAAAAATACAACAATATATTTTCTGTTGATGAATTGCAAAATCTATACGAAATATTTTCGAACGTTGTTTTAACTATAAAGAAACCGAAGGAAGCATATAGAATTTTTAAATTATTTTACAGAGATCTTAACGAACCATTTTTCTTAAAACAAATGGCTATAATTCTCTTTTTGTGTAAGCATTATCAAATTTCTCTGAATTTTTTTTCGAAGTATTATAATTTAATACGTCATAATAAATTAGAACAAAATAAAATACAAAATATGATGCAAATTATAGAAAGTATTATGTTGATAAAAAATAAACAAAAATTAAAGTTGTTAAAAAAAGAATCGTGATTATGGAAGAGTTAAATCATAACAATCAAATAGAAACATACAAAAAACCTAAGCATGTCGATCCCATAGAACAAAAAGTAGATAAAATATTCGAAGAGTTAAACTTTCTAAAATTAAAATTTACAGCTAGTATGTTTCTTGAATTAGATGATAATGTATTAGAAAAATTTGCAGAAAAATATAGCAATATCTTAATTTATCTTTTAAACATATTAGATAAAGATTCTTCTACTAAGTTAATTAATAAGCTTACAATAAGATCAATTATCTATCTAATAGAAGAAGAAATTCGATTATTATTGTTAGGAGAATTTAAGTTCGAAGATAATTTCGAAGATTTGGCTAAAATTAGTTTATTAATCGATGAACTTGATTTTAGCGAAACTCAAAATTTCTTAAAAAAAGAAAATTTCGAGGAAATCAAAGAAAGTATAAAAATTTTATTAAAAAGAAAAGGAAAAGAGAGTGTATTAAAATTTAATTACTTATTGAATTTTGATTTTGATCAAATCAAAAATTTGATCAGTGTAATTGTACAAAAAAGACCAATTATTTTGCCTATATTGATGGTTTTTGCTCCAGATAGTGTAAAAGCGTTTTTGTTGCAAGAAATTATTGAAAGATATCCGGAATTTATAAAGGTTTTACCAGAAGATATTTACGAATTAAAGTTCTATTCATTACTTCGCGATAAAATGCAAAAAATCCTTGATTATTTACCTAAGGAAGTTGTTCAAAAGTTAGAGTATTTGGAAATAGTAAAACGATTAGAAAATGCCTTAAACAATATTATTTTAGAGTTCCAGAATAAGAATTATAACGAAAAGGAAAAAAAAGAAAAAATCTTGAATCAGGTTTACGAGATGTTAATTCCCGAAGCACCTGAGATTCAAGAACTTTTGTTGATTGATTTTTTGAATAAACATTATCTTTCTCCACAAGATGTAGAGATCCTTCAATTGCTTTTTAAACAAAATAAATAAATTATACAATGTAAAATTCTGCCTTGCGTATGGACTTTAAAGATATCTTTTCTTCGATTCCTTTTTTGGGATAATTTATAATATATCCATTCGTGTAGGTTCTATTTTTGTTTAAATGAATAATTTTTCCATCTTCTAATTGTACCGAAATATCAATCCCTTTGAATTGTAAATATTTAAGAAGTTGCTTTTCGAATTCTTTGTTGGAAACTTTCAATTTTTACCTCCGTTCGATAGATATAAAGTGGTTTTTGCATTTCAATTTACGGATATTTTTCGAGTTTTTTTATTCTTTTTTTTTATCCTGCCAAAAAAATTGTTGATGAATGCTTGGAGTAATATTATAATATTTAACGTTAATATTAACTTATTTCGTTGTTGACCATATTTCAAAATAAAAAAATCTGTACTTTTTTATAAAATAATCCTAATGAGGAGTGGGTATGATAGGAATAATTGTAAAAGATGGAGAAAGTATAGATTCAGCTTTAAAGCGATTTAAAAAAGAATGTGTGAATGCTGGGATACAAACAGAAATTAAAAAAAGAGAATTTTACGAAAAACCATCAGAAATTAAAAAGAAAAAACGAGAAGCAGCTGAACGAAAAAGACGTAAAAAATTACTCATGCAAAAGAAAAAAGAACAATTATCCTTTGGAAAATAAAGCCAATTCCTTCCGCTTTTTATGGAAGATATCAAAACCAAAATTTTGCAAAGCATTCCAATAGAAAACTATATTAGTCGATTTGTTTCTTTAAAAAAGCAAGGTCGCTACTTAGTTGGTTTATGTCCATTTCATAAGGAAAAAACACCATCTTTCACAGTAACACCAGAGAAAGGCATATTCTATTGTTTTGGATGTGGAAGAGGAGGAAATCTTATTACCTTTGTCATAGAAAAAGAGCAGGTTTCTTTTAAAGAAGCTTTGGAAATATTGGCAAACTATGCAGGTATTAAGATTTCTTTTAAAGATTTGCAAACAGAAAATAAATACATTAAAACATTAGAAATTGTTCTTCAGGAATTCCAAACGTTTTTATTTTCTACTGATGGAAAAAAATATTATGAATATTTGATTCAAAGAGGAATCGAAGCATCTACAATTACAAAATTTCAATTAGGAGCATCACCAGAAGACTTTTCGTGGATAGCGAAAAAACTATTTTCTCTTTCCGAGGATCTTTTGCATTTAGGTATTATCAAAAAAAATCAGTACAATGAATATTATGATTTTTTTCGTAATAGAGTGATATTTCCTATTTTTAATTCGAATCATCAAGTCGTAGGTTTTGGTGGTAGGGTGATTGACGATTCGAAACCAAAATACATCAATTCTCCAGAAAGTAGTATTTTTCATAAAGGTTCTCTATTGTATGGTTTAAATTTTGCATTGCCAGAAATACGTAAAAAAAACGAAGTTCTTATCACAGAAGGTTATTTAGATGTAATTGGTATGCATCAAATTGGGGAGCAAAACATCGTAGCTCCATTAGGGACAGCCTTTACAGAGGAACATAAAAAAAATATTCTACGTTATGCCAAATCAATCATTTTGATGATGGACGGTGATTTGGCTGGAAGAAATTCTATCTTAAAAACACTGTTATTATTCCAAGAAGAAATGGAAAGTGTCTTGGTTTTATTGCTTCCCGAAGGTTTAGACCCTTTCGATCTTAGTAAGAAAATCTATCATAAAGAAATTGAGTTAGATTTTAAAGAAATAAAACATCAGTCGATTTCGGGATTAAACTTTATAATGATGAATTTAATATATTTAGAAGATGATTTAAATAGCATTTTTCTGGAATTACAAAATATATCTAGTTTTTATAAAAAAATTCAAGAATTAATCAAAAAAGAAAATTTAGAAAATTATTATAAAAATCTTTCTATAGAAAAAAAACAAAAAATTATTCATAAAATTAAAGATTATCTATTGAATATTCGTAGCTCAATCCTAAAAGATTTATTAAGTTCCGAATTAGAAACTATTACTAAATTAAAACTTCATACCTTAGTAGAAAACGAAAAAAACAAAAATTTTTCGGAAAATTCCATCGATTTTTCTAAAAGTCGTCTTGACAAAGAAAAAAATATACTCTATATTATAGAAAGAGAACTGATTGGAACATTGATAAAATATCCTGCCATGATTAAAACTTTCTATAAAGACATCAATAATATCAATTTTTATGATGATTTTAGTCAATTTATTTGGCGTATTTTGTACGAAAAAGTCATCGTTTTGAGTAGTTCTGTTGATATACCATCGATTTTAGCATTAATTCCTGTTGAACAGCAAAATATCCTTATTCCATATATTTTAAAGGACGAATATAGTGAATTAAATAAAATTTCTTCGAAAATAAAAATTAAGGATATTATTTCCGATAATGAGATTGAAAATATAATAAAAGAATTAATAACAAAACATAGAATAGAAGAAATCAATCAATTAATTAAAAATAAACAAAACGAAATCAAGGTAATTCCTGATACAGAGAGGGCATATATTTATAATGAAATCGATAAATTACTTAAAGAGAAAAAGATGTTAGCCTCCACCCTTAGAGGTTATTCCTAATTCATTCCACATTAGAGGTAAATGTATGAACATTATTGATTTACCAGAAGTAAAACAAATTATAAAAATTGGAAAAACCAATGGCGAAATTACTTTTGACGAGATTAATGAACTATTACCAGAAAAAATCATTAATTCCGAAAAGATAGAAGAAGTTTTTACTATTTTGCATGACATGGGAATTCGTATTGTCGAAGAGTATAGTCATACAGAGGAAGAAGAATCTTTCGAAGAAGAATTAAAAAAAGAAACGATATCTTCGAAGTCAAAGAAGCGAAAAAAAGAAACATTCTCTGACGATCCTATTAAACAATATCTAAAAGAAATTGGGAAGGTTCATTTAATTTCGGGAGATAAAGAAGTCTTTCTTGCTCAAAGAATCGAAAACGGAGAAAAAATCATTGAAGAAACGGTTTTACGTTCTACAATATTGAGAATTCAGTTTTCTAAGTTAGTTCCAAAAGTTCGAGCGGGAAAAATCAAAGTAACAGAAGTGATTTATTCCGAAAGAGCCTACGCGTTAACAGAAAGTCAGATTAAAGAATTAGAAAAAAAATTCTTCGAGACAATGGAATTTGTAAAAAAAGAAGATAAAAAACTCCAAGAAGCAAGAGCTAAACTTAAAAAATTGCAAGAAGGAACAAAAAAATGGCAAGAATATCAAGCAATTGTACAAGAATGTCAGGGTAAAATCTACGAAAAAATGAAGGAGTTGGGTGTATCTCAAAAAGAGATTCATCGAATATCGGGAAAAATCAAAGGAATGGTAAACCGAATCAAAGAAATACAAAAGCATTTTCTTTCTCTTAAAGCAAAGTACCAAAAGGATGTTAAACAGATTAAAGCTTATAACCGTTTTATAGAAAAAAACGAAAATTTAGATATCGTAGAAAAAGAAATGGGATGTTCTGTCGAAGAAGTACGCGAAATTATCAAAGACATTAGAAATAACGAAAGAAAACTCAGAAGAATGGAACAAGATGCAGGTTGCTCTATTCAAGATATATTGGATTGGGGAGAAGCTATAACAAAAGGGGAAAGAGAAATTGCACAAGCGAAAAAAGAGTTGATTAAATCGAATTTAAGACTTGTAGTATCGATTGCAAAGAAATATGCAAACCGCGGAATGTCTTTTTTTGATCTAATCCAAGAAGGTAACATTGGTTTGATTAAAGCAGTAGATAAGTTTGAATACAAAAAGGGGTTTAAATTTTCTACTTATGCAACATGGTGGATTCGTCAAGCAATTACAAGAGCATTATCTGAGCAAGCAAGATCCATCCGTATCCCCATCCATATGATAGAAAAAGTAAATAAAATTAACAAAGAATCCCGAAATTTCTTGCAAGAATATGGAAGAGAACCAACAGTAGAAGAGTTAGCAGAAAGGTTAGGTTGGAGTGTAGAAAGTGTAAAAGCAGTAAAAAGTATAGCAAAGGATCCTATTTCTCTAGAAACACCTATTGGAGACGAAGAAGATTCTAAGTTAGGTAATTTTATCGAAGATCAAAAAACGGAATCTCCGTTGAACCAAACAGCAAATAAAATGCTTCAAGAACAGCTTAAAAGTGTATTAAATACTTTGCCAGCGAGAGAACAAAAGGTTTTAAAAATGCGATTTGGTCTAGAAGATGGATATGTTCACACATTAGAAGAAGTGGGATATGTTTTCCAGGTAACAAGAGAAAGAATCCGACAAATAGAAGCTAAGGCATTAAGAAGATTAAGACATCCTTCCAGAAGTAAAAAACTAAAAGATTATTTAGAAGATGAATATTAATTTATTTATAATAATTTCTATAAAAATAAAACAATGTTTTAAAATTTTATATCTATAAAAAAATAGGCTTTGTTGCATAGAGATTTATTATTTTTATATTTATATAATTTTATCATTTAATTTTTTGTACTGTAAAAAATAGTCTTAAACTTGCATAAATATGTTTGTGATATTTTAAAAAATTTTCGTTTTAATTAAGATTTTTGTAAGCGCTCAATTTATATTTTCGTAAATTTTTTTATGCACATAATATTTCGACTTCTTCTTCTACAAGCTCCCTTGCTCTGTAAAATCGATGCTCTATCCTGATTTCTGTAACACTTGTTACAAATTCATTGCCAATTTCTCTTAACGGGACCCTTAATAGAGATACCTTATCATCAAACCTTCTATAACATTCCCATTCTATTAGTAATCTTATAATATGACTTACACTATATCCCGTCATCTCTGATATATCCTTTAATAATTGATGAATATTCTGACTTACTCTTACACAACAATGTTCATAATCATTACATACTATCTGATAAATTTTTTTACTGGTTTTCTTTTGATTTGCTAATCTTTTTAATCTTTCTATGTATTTAGAAATAAGAAATAAAAACATATCCGAATAGCTGGAATGATGATTTCTTAAATCCTGCAAATCATCTTTATAGGGTAAATAAATCATAAAGTGTAAAATAGTCGTATTACTTGATTCCTCTAGTTCTTCGTTAGGACTTTGGATATTCTTTCTAATATAAGTAGCCATCAATAATTATAGTCTAATTTTTATTAAAAATCTTACTAAAAAAGTATAAGAAAATCAAATTTTTTTTATAAAATCACAATTTAGAAGTAGAATTAATAGGAACTATAAAGTATACGGTGTTTTTTGAGCGCTTACAGATTTTTTTATAGTAGAGTTATGTAACAATGCTAAAAAATACAAAATATATTTTAATCATTTTTTAAAATTCTTGACAAATTTTCTATTTAAAATTAAAAATTCTTTATAAATAAAATTTCCTGGAGAAGATTATGATATTCGTAAAATGTACAAAATGTATTAAGCATTATCAGAGTGCTTTTCCAAATTGGAAAAAATGGTACTATGGTTTCTTTTTTAAAGCCTGTCATATAGAACCAGAAGATCTTTTCTGGGGAAATCCTTATGCTCCAATATGGTTTGTTGGAAGAAATCCGGGAGGGAATCCAAGCACCATAATTTTAGATGAACAATGGGAATTGTTGTTAAAACATTATGGTTATTTAATTACAGTTAGTAATCACTTTAAAAAATATTCTTCTATTGTAGGGAGTTTATTTCCAAATATGAATTTACAGATTTGCTATACAGGCTTTTGCGATGCTGTAAAATGTTATAGTGAATCCTTTGAACCACATCCCGGTAGTAATAAACCCAACCCCGCAAATAAACCTATTTATGAAACCTGTGTAACAAATTATTTAATAAAAAATTATCAAAAATACAAACCTTATGTAATTATATTTCGAGGTGCTTTAGATCCCAAGATGTATAATAATCCACAAATATCTTATAAAGACGAAATAATAAATAGTTTTAAATCTATTGGAATTACATTAAATTTTCAAAATTGTCAATCTCAAGATTTACAATATGCCGTAGATTATAATAATAAATTATTAGTAATTTTAACGTTATTTGATATCGATCAAAATATTTATAATAATAACATTCCTATATTAATAAAAAATTTTTTTTATGAATTAAATCAAAAATCAAATAATCCAAATTTATGTAATAACTATCCAAATGCACAAAACGCTCAAAAAAATTGGAATCATATCCTTAATTCATTAAATCCCTGTAATTTACCAAACTATGATGATGAAATTGATTATGACTTTAAAGATATTGATAAAATATATAACAAATACTGTAAAGATCCCACACCAGATGCAAAAGATAAAGAACAAGAAATTTTAGAAATTTATAAAAAAGCAAGAGAATCTTTTGATGCTGCGATATAATAAATTTATAAATCATTTTATAAATTTTTAATATACCACGGATTTTAAATTCGTGGTATTTTTTATATACCTAAATAAGCTTTTTTTACATAATCGTTTTTTAATAGATTTTGTGCTTTATCGTGGAGAGTAATTTTACCAGTTTCTAAAACATAACCTCTATCTGCTAATTGTAAGGTTTGATTAACATTTTGTTCAACTATTAGAATTGTTTTTCCTTGGTTTTTTAATTGTTTAATGATAGAAAACATTTCTTTTACTATTATTGGTGCAAGTCCTAAGGAAGGTTCATCAAAAATTAATAATTCAGGTAAAGACATTAGTCCTCTACCAATAGCAACCATTTGTTGTTCTCCACCTGATAATGTTCCAGCAAGTTGTTTTCTTCTTTCTTTTAGTTTTGGGAAAATTTGATAAATCATTTCTAATGTATCTTTTCTTTTCTTTTTCGCTTCTCCATGTAAAGCACCAATTAAAAGATTTTCTTCTACAGTCATTTCTGTAAAAAGTCTTCTAGCTTCTGGTATATGTGCTATTCCGTATTGAATTAATTTATGAGGTTTTTCTAAATGTAATTTTTTATCTAAATAAAGTATTTCCCCTTTTTCTATTGGTATTAGACGAGAAATTGCTCTAAGTATTGTTGTTTTACCAGCACCATTAGCGCCTATTATAGCTACAATTTCATTTTTATTAACTTCAAAATTAACATCTTCAATTACTCTTACATCGCCATAAGAAATAAATAAATTTTTTATTTTAAGCATGACTTTCTCCTAAGTATGCTTCTATAACTAAGGGATTTTGTGCGATTTCGTTTGGATTACCTTCTGCTATTTTTTCTCCATAATCTAATACAATGATATGATCTGATAATTGCATAATTACTTTCATATGATGTTCAATAATAAGAATACTTATACCTTTTTTCGTAATATTTCTGACTAATTCTATTGATAAATCCAATTCAGCTGGATTTAAACCAGCAAATGCTTCGTCTAATAATAATAATTCGGGTTGTGTCGCTAATGCTCGAGCAATTTCAAGTCTCTTTCTTTTTCCTAAGGGTAAACTTTTTGCTAATTTATTTTTATCATCAATTAATCCAGTAAATTCTAAAATTTCTTTTGCAATTTCTTCCGCTTTATGAAATGAATTTGTTCTTAAATAACTAGAAGCAATAACATTTTCAAGAACGTTTAATTTCGAAAGAGGTTTTACAATTTGAAATGTCCTGGCAATTCCTAACTGACAAATTTTGTGTGGTTTTAGTCCTGTTATATCATGATTTTTAAAAAAGATTTTTCCCTTATCTGGTTTATAAAAACCATTTATAACATTAAATAAAGTAGTTTTACCAGCTCCATTTGGACCAATAATAGCAGTAATTTTCCCTTTTTCTGCTTTAAAAGTAATATTTTGTAATGCTTTTAATCCACCAAAACTCTTACTAATATTATTTACATTTAATATGTACTGTGACATAATTTTTTACCTTATTTTTTGAATAATTTTATAATTTTTTTATAATCACCTACAATACCATTTGGTAGAAAAATAATAATTAAAATTAATAAAATTCCAAATAACGTTTGATGTGCTGCTTCTATTCCTTTAATATTTCTTATGATTTCAGATAGAATAATCATAATAATTGAACCAATAATAGGTCCCCAATAAGTTGCTACACCTCCTACCATAACAATCATAATAGTGATAATAGATATATCATGTAAAGCGAATACAACCTTTGGATCAATATAGCCCATATAGTTCATATAAAATGAACCGGCAATACCTGTTATCATTCCACTTAACGTAAAAGATATTGTTTTATATAATGTTGTTGGTATACCTAAGGACTCAGCAGCATCCTGATCTTCTCTAATTGCTAAAAAATAATATCCTATTTTCGAATGCATTAAAAATTTTATAAAATAGAAAATAAAAATAAATATAAAAAAAATAATATAATAGTAAGGTTCTTTATCTATCCAAGTTCTTTTTTGTAACATTATACCTTCATCACCCTTGGTAAATGTATGAAGGTTTTCTGAAGTAATACGTAATACTTCTCCAGATGCTAAGGTTGCTAATGCAAAAAAAGGTCCTCTTAATCGTAAAACAATATATCCTAAAATAATAGAAAAAAATATTAAAATAGGAATACATAATAACATTCCCCACCAACTGGAAATATTTCCGTGTAAATATATTAGACCAGCTGTATAAGCACCCATTCCAAAAAATGCTGCATGTCCGAATGAAACCTGACCTGTAAATCCTCCTAATAAATTCCAGCTCATACCAATAATAGACCACATTAATGTTAAGATCATTATATGTAATAAGTAATTATTTTTAACAAATAAAGGAAAAATAAATAATATTAAAAAAATAAGAATTTCCAACTGAAATTTTTTATTTTTAAAATTTAAGAAACTCATATTAGTACCCTAAATTAATTTGTTCGACGATTTCGAAATAATGATGCTATTCCATTAGGTAGAAAAATTAAAATCAGGATGAAAATTATAAAACGTCCAACAGGTGCCCAACCCATTCCAAGATAAGTTGCTGTTAATGATTCAAATATTCCTAAGAATATTCCTCCCATAATTGCTCCTGTAGTAGATCCTAATCCACCTAAGATTGTTATAACAAATGCAATTAAAGTAAATTGACCACCTAAGGATGGATATAAATAATACATAGGAATGAAAAGACAACCTGCAATAGATACAAGAGCAGAGCCTAATCCAAATGTAATAAGTCTCATTTTAGTAGTAGAAATACCTACAATTCTTGCAGCATCATAATCCTGAGAAGTTGCACGTATAGAACGTCCTGTATCCGTTTTATATAAAAAAAACCAAAGTATAATAGTTATAAAAACTGCTGTTAAAAACGATACTGTCCATACATATGAAAGTGAAATATCCCATGGAGCATCTTTCCAGAAATCTTTTAAATACCATGCTTTAGTTGCATAAGAAACAGGTGTAGAACGATAATCAGATTTAAAAATTAAAGTAATTATATTTGTCAAAACCATTCCAATGCCTACAGTTAATATAACTTGATTTTCTGGCAATATAGATTCAACATTTACAATAGGTTGAATTAAATAATGTTGAAGTATTATACCTAATATAAATATTGTTGGTGCAACTATAATGATAGAAATATAAGGATCAATATGAAATGTAGTAAATAACCACCATGCGAGATACATAGAAACCATCATAATTTCTCCATGGGCTAAATTGATAATTTTCATTACTCCCATTATTAAAGTCATTCCTAATCCAATTAAAGCATATAATCCTCCAAGTAATATTCCAGAAATTAAAGATTGAAGGAATGATTCCATATAATCTCCTTGCTTTTAGATACTTTAGATATAGTTATTTGCGTTCTTCCCATTTTGGAATAGGATAAACATAAGGCTTACTTGCAAATTTCTGAGGCCATATTGTCTCGTGTTTTCCATCTATTACTTGTAAAACTAAGGTATCTATAAAATTTTGATTTTGAAAACCATCTTTATTTTCGAATTTTACAGGACCAAAAACTGTCATCATATCTGTTTGGGATAATGCTTCGCGAATACTTTCAGAAGATAGATCTTTTGCTCTGTTTAATGCATCTGCAATTACGTATAAAGCAGAATATGCTTCTGCTGCATGATAACTTGGTAATTTTCCAGTTCTTTCTTTGAATTTTTGAGCAAATTCTTTTGCTCCTGGATATTTTACTTCTGGACTCCATAATGTTGCAGTTACAACATATTCAGCTGCATCTCCTGCATTTTCTATAAATTCAGGTATTGCAAAACCAGCTGCACCACCTGCAAAGAGATTTGCATTAATTCGTAATTCTTTAATTTGTTTCATTATTAAAGAAGCGTCCATAACATAAGATACCATATAAATGATGTCTGGATTTAATGATTTTATTTTAGTTAAAATAGGTTTAAAATCTGGAGAACCTTTTTCATATTTTTCTTCTGCTAAAACTTTAATACCTAAATCTTTTATATCTTCTTTTATAGCTTTAGCTCCAGAAACTCCAAAATCAGAACTTTCGTATAATATAACCATGCTTTTGGGTTTTACAACTTCTTTTAAAAACGAAATTAAACCAGAAGAATAATATTTTGTTGATGGATTTATGCGAAATACATATTTATAATTTTGTCTTGTAATATCATCAGCTGCACCTGTCACAACGAGATAGGGAATTTTTCTTTCTTCTGCAACTGCTGCAATAGCTTTACTACAAGAAGAACTATATTCACCAATTAATACAGGTTGTTTGTTTTCATCTATTAATTTTTCTACAATAGCTCTTGAAATCTCTGGTTTTCCTTGAGAATCTTCAAATGATAAAGATATTTTTTTTCCTTTTATTCCTCCTTTTGCATTGATTTCTTCCATAGCAATTAAATATGCTTCTTTTTCAATTTCACCAAAACTGGATTGGGAACCTGTTAAAGGTAAAGGAATTGTTAAATGTATCGTATTTTCCTGTTTAGATGAATTTTTACAAAAGGAAAAAAATAGAAAAATAATTAATATATTTATAATTTTTTTCATACTCTCTCTCCTGAATTTAATATTATTTTTTTTATATACTTTTTAGTATTTATTTTTATCTTGTCAATTACTTTTTTGTTTCTGTACAGTACTAATTACAGCTTTTGCTACGTTTTGCGCGACCATTGGGTCAAATACACTTGGAATAATATAATCTGGCATCAATTGATCTTCTGGAATAGTTTTAGCTATAGCATAAGAAGCTGCGAGTTTTATTTCATCTGTAATATATTTTGTTCTACTATCTAATAATCCACGAAATAAACCGGGAAAACATAAAACATTATTGATTTGATTTGGATAATCACTTCTGCCTGTTGCAATAATTTTAGCATAAGGTTGTGCTAATTCTGGTTTAATTTCTGGGTCTGGATTTGATAAAGCAAAAATAATTGCATCTTTATTCATTTTCTTTATAGATTCAACACTTAAAATATTAGGACCGGATAATCCAATAAAAATATCACTACCTTTTATTACTTCTTCTAAAGAACCTTTTTCATTATAAGGATTGGTATTTTCAGCAAACCATCGTTTATATTGATTTAAGTCTTTTCTATCTTTGGTTACTGCGCCATTTCTATCAAATCCTATAATATTTTTAATACCTAATTGTAATAACATTTTAGTACATGCTATACCAGCAGCACCAACACCAACTAAAATAACTTTAACATCCTCGTATTTCTTTTGAACAATTTTTAAAGCATTAATTATTGCTGCAGTGACAACAATTGCTGTACCATGTTGATCATCGTGAAATACTGGAATATTTAATTCTTTTATTAAACGCTCTTCTATTTCGAAGCACCTTGGAGCTGCAATATCTTCTAGGTTTATTCCACCAAAAACTGGCTCTATTTGTTTAACGATATGTATAATTTCTTCTACATTTTGAGTTTTTAAACATATAGGAAATGCATCTATATTAGCAAATGTTTTAAATAACATAGCTTTACCTTCCATAACAGGTAAAGCTGCTTCTGGACCTAAATTTCCTAATCCCAGAACTGCACTACCATCAGTAACAACAGCAACACTATTACATTTAATAGTAAAATCATATACTTTTTCTGGATATTTATAAATTTCATTACAAACTTTTGCAACTCCAGGTGTATAAAAAATAGAAAGATCTTCGCGGTTAAAAATTGGTTTTTTACTTTTTATTTCTAATTTACCACCTAAATGGTTAAGTAAAATATGATCAACAGCATAGATAATTTCTATATCTTTAAATTGTAATAATGCATTTTCTATTTGTTTTGCAATTTCTTCATTAACTGTTTTTATAGTTATGTCTCTAATCGTATATTCCTTAGTCACTTCAATGGTATCAATTGCACCAAATTCTGCTGGAAATTCTGCAATAATATTGGTAGTTTTAGCTAATACACCAATTTTATTTTTAAGTTTAATTCTAAATGTATATTGATATTCTAATGGTTGATTTTCAATATTATAATGACTCATAATATTAATAACCATAAAAATCGACTTTTTAAAGAATGCGATAATTTTTTATAAAAGGTCTAAAATTAATTTGTCAGATAAAATATAATGAATTATTTATAATTGTTAATTATTAAAAGAGGAGGGGAGTATGAAAACCTTACAAAAAAAAGAAATTAACAATTATGAAGATTTTTGGTATTTTTATTTGCAGGAGCATAGTAACCCCATAAATCGTGCAATGCATTATATTGGAACAACAGGTGTAATATTGCTATTGATTTGGTCTATCTATGTACAAAATTATTGGTATTTATTACTTTTACCTATATGTGGTTATGGATTTGCATGGATTGGTCATTTTTTTATAGAAAAGAACAAGCCAGCGACCTTTATATATCCTTTCTGGTCTTTAATATCTGATTTTAGAATGTATTTTTGCTTTTTAACAGGTACCTTAGATAAACATTTAAAGAAAAAAGACGAATATCAATTTGTATAAAACTAACGGTATTAACCGTTAGCTTAATGTTTCCATAATATTGTCTATAATACCGTATTCCAATGCTTCTTTAGCGTTCATATAATAATCTCTATCGGTATCTTTTTCTACTTGTTCTATAGTTCGACCAGTTCTTTCTGCTATAATCCGATTTAATTCATCTCTTGTTTTTTTAATTTCTTGAGCGTGTATTTTTAGGTCTATAGCAGGTGCAACAATTTGGCCAGAAATTAATGGTTGATGAATCATAATTTTACTATGTTTCCATGCATAACGTTTTCCTTTTGCTCCACCACAAAGAAGTAATGCTCCCATACTTGCGGCAAGCCCCATACAAACAGTTGCTACATCTGATTTTATCATTTGCATAGTATCGAATATACACATACCAGATGTTATTACTCCACCCGGACTATTTATAAAAAGAGTTATATCTTTACCTGGTTCAATTGTATCTAAATATAACAATCTTTCTACAACATATTGGGCTGAACGATCATCAACAGGTCCCCATAAAAAAACCTGTCTTTTTTTAATAAAATTTTTTTCTATTTCTGATTTTATTGGAGCAAAATTTTCTAATAATTTCTCTGGATCTTGATTTAAAAACATAGGACTATTTTTTTTGTTTTACTAAATATGAAAATAAATTTTTAGATATTTGTATTATCTCTCTTAAATTTAAAAAAAATAATATAAATATATCCAATTATTACAATAAATAGATATAAATAAAAATATAATTGTTTTGTATCATAAAAATTCGCATTTATTTTATTATTATTTTCTAAATACTTATATTTATGAGGATTTATAGATTCAAATTTAAACAAAATAATATTATAGGAATCTTCTTTTAAAAGATTATTTTTATCATATTTAAGGATTTTTTCTTCGAGTAGTTTGTTTTCTTTTTCTAGATATTCATTTTCGTAGATTAAATTATTTTTATATAATGTTTTTTCTCTTATTTCTAAATAGCCAAAAGAACTAAAAAAAGATAAATATAAAAGAAGAGCAATAATTGACCAAGCAACTAATAGAATGTTTGAATAATTAATTTTCATAAAAAAAGTTAGGTTGTTAACCTAACTTTAAGTTATAGAATGTTTTTTTTCCGGGATAATAAGCTATATTGTCTAAGTCTTCTTCGATTCGTAAGAGTTCATTATACTTGGCAATTCTATCTGTCCTACACAATGAACCAGTCTTGATTTGACCAGCGTGAGTTCCAACTGCAATATGAGCAATTGTAGTGTCTTCTGTTTCTCCAGAACGGTGACTAATGATACAAGTAAAATTATGTTTTTGTGCAAGACGAATGGTTTCTAATGTTTCTGTTAATGTTCCAATTTGGTTTACTTTAATCAAAATAGCATTACATACATTTTCTTCGATGGCTTTTTTTAGCTTTTTGGGGTTTGTAACTAGTAAATCATCTCCGACGATTTGGATCTTTTTGCCTAATGCTTTATTGAATTCTTTCCAGTTTTCCCAATCGAATTCAGAAAGTCCATCTTCTATCGATATAATGGGATATTTATTAACAAGGTTTTCGTAGATTCGAATCATTTCGCTACTTCCAATTTCTTTTCCGTCAACTTTGTAGACTTTTTTCTCGTTATCATAGAATTCGGATGCAGCTGGGTCTAAAGCGATAAAAACATTATCTCCTGGTTTATATCCAGCTTTTTCGATAGCTTTAACGATAATTTGTAAAGCTTCTTCGTTGGATTTTAAATTAGGAGCGAATCCTCCTTCGTCGCCGACAGAAGTCGAAAGTCCCATATCTTTTAATATTTTTTTTAAGTTATGAAAGATTTCCACAGCAGCTCTTAATGCTTCTTTAAAAGAATTAAATCCTACGGGCATAATCATAAATTCTTGAAAGTCCACATTGTTGTCTGCATGAACACCACCATTCAAAATATTCATCATAGGAACGGGCAATGTATCTACTAATGGTCCGCCCAAATATTTGTATAAGGGAAGATTTAAGCTATTTGCTGCTGCATGTGCTACCGCTAAACTTACTCCTAAGATAGCATTCGCGCCCAACTTAGATTTATTCTCTGTTCCATCTAGATGAATCATCCTTTGATCAATTTCTTTTTGTCTATAAACACTATAAACTCCATCAACTAATTCTGGTGCAATAATGTTTTCTATATTTTCAATTGCTTTTAAAACACCCTTACCTAAGTATCTATGAGGATCGTTATCTCGCAATTCTACTGCTTCGTATGTACCAGTCGATGCTCCGGATGGTACCGCAGCCCTACCGATACTTCCATCGTCTAACAATACTTCTACTTCTACTGTTGGGTTGCCCCTGGAATCAAGTATCTCTCTTGCTCTAATGTCTGATATTACAGGTTCGTTAATTGTTGGTTCCATAATTTCATTTTTTTATAGTATTTATTAAGTAAAGGAATTTTTTGGTTGCATAAATAAAACGGATTTATTTATTCTGTAATAAAGATGATTACTCCAGAAAGTAAATACATTAAAGCTGTAAATAGTGCATTAGAAACATGGCACGACCTAATTGAATTTTGCATTCATTCAGAATTTTATCAAAAATGTTTAGAAAATCAATATAGTAAAAAATTATCCGCTAAAATGACATTAGTATATGCATATTTATTAACTTTCCCTAATGAGGACAGAATTCGTTTAGAAAGTGATCCAGAATATTTTTATCAATATGCTAGTTCTTTTGTTCAAGAACTTGCTCCTTTTAAATTCAACAAAGATGGATACGATAAAAAAGGAAGAACAATTTTTTTAAAAAAAATCAAGTCTGTTTTAAAAGCATTAAAAAGAAACCAAGAAGATCCATTAAACGTTGATCGATATATTTTCTTAGAACAAATCATCCGTTTATTTTCGAGAGAAGAACAATTTTGTGAAGCTTATGATTTGTATAAAAATTTTATTTTTCGCTTTCGCCCAAAATTAATCGAAAATTATGATTATCAAATCTGAATAATAAACTCCATAGGATTTAACATAACCAAATGGTTTGACAAAAAGATTCAAACAAAAAAATCAACTCTATGTCTTTAAAGAAAAAAGTAGCTGTACTTGCTGGTGATGGTATAGGACCCGAAGTAATGGATGTTACTCTCGAAGTTTTAAAAAAAGCTCTTGGAAATCAATATACAGAATTTGAATTTCAATCTGCATTAGTTGGTGGTGCTGCAATCGATGCAGTAGGAGAACCACTTCCTAAGGAAACATTATCTTTGTGTGAATCTTCTGATGCTATCTTGTTTGGTTCTGTTGGTGGTCCAAAATGGGAAAGTTTGCCACCAGAAAAACAACCAGAACGAGGTGCACTACTACCATTACGCAAATATTTCGAATTATTCGCGAATCTTAGACCAGTAAAATTGTATCCAGAATTAGCTCATGCATCGCCATTAAAAGAAGATCGTTTAAAAAATGGAGTTGATATCTTAATAATAAGAGAACTAACAGGTGATGTTTATTTTGGCCAACCAAAGGGTAGAGAAGGAAAAGATAAAAACGAAAAAGCATACGATACAATGGTATACCATCGCTACGAAATCGAAAGAATAGCACAAGTTGCATTTGATTCTGCAAAAATGCGAAAAAACAAAGTAACAAGTATCGATAAAGCAAATGTTTTAACATCGATGGTTTTTTGGAGAGAAGTTGTAACACAATTTGCAAATGATTATAACAAACAAGGTAATAATGTTCAATTAGAACATATGTATGTGGATAATGCAGCTATGCAATTGATTTTAAATCCCAGTCGTTTTGATGTTCTATTGTGTAGTAATATGTTTGGTGATATTCTTTCTGACGAAGCATCAGTATTAGGTGGCTCCTTAGGTATGTTAGCAAGTGCATCTTTGTCAACAAGGAAAAATCAGCATGGTTATAAATTTGGTTTGTACGAACCAGCAGGAGGTTCTGCACCAGATATAGCAGGTAAAGGTATTGCAAATCCTATTGCTCAAATCCTTTCGGGAGCACTAATGTTAAGATATAGTTTTGGGTTAAATGAAGTAGCAACGAAAATAGAAAAAGCAATAGAAAAGGCAATTCAAAACGGTGCAAGAACAAGAGATATTGCAACAGAAAAAGATAGAGTTCTTAACACAAAAGAGATTGCAGAAGAAATAATAAAAAATTTATAAATATTATTAATGAATCAAAATCATAAAAAAATTGTAATTTGCGAAGATGATCCCAAAACGTTAAGGGATTTAAGAATTGTTTGTAATACTCCTCATTCTCAGATAATTAAAGAATTTACGAATGGGATAGAATTGATCGAATGGTTAAAAAATAATTCCAAAGAACCTAATCTTATCATTCTAGATATCATAATGAAGAGAATGGATGGTTTTGTTGCATTTCACGAAATTCAAAAAATCAACCCCAAAATCCCTATTATTTTTGTAAGTATAGAAAATTCTGCATCTTTGATTAAATATTTAGTTCTAAACGGTGCAAAAGATTTTATCACAAAACCGTACGATTTGGAGCAACTTCGATTAAGAATTTTAAAGAACCTCCAAAAGTTGTAATGATCGAGAGTTCCTATTTACAGATTGCCATAATCAAACCTTAAAATATATTGTAATTAGTATGCAAGTTGAATTAAAAGAAAAAACATCTTATAGAGATTTAAATATTCCCTTTGAACCAAAATTAGAATATATTGATAAAAATCTTTTAATTTCCCTTTTGCAAAGGGTAGAAAAACCCGGAAGATATACAGGGGGGGAATTTGGAATACCCAAAAAAAATCCAGAAAATTTTCGCGTAAGAGTTGTTTTAAGTTATCCTGACACCTACGAATTAGGGATGTCGAACGAAGGAATTAAAATATTGTATGATCAAATCCATCGAAATGGTTATTTTGCAGATAGGGTTTTTTTACCATGGCCTGATTTTAGTAAATTACTCAAAGAAAATCATATATCTTTATATTCTTTGGATCATTTTTTAAAAATAACGTCTTTTGATCTTTGGGGGTTTAATGTTGCTCATGAACTTCATTTTACAAACTTATTATTTGCTCTTGATCTTGCTCAAATTCCTTTATTAAGAAAAGATCGGAGATATAGCGATCCTTTTATTATCGTAGGTGGAACAGCTGTTTCTAATCCACTTCCATTGTTTGATTTTGTTGATGGTATATTCATGGGAGATGGAGAAGAAGCCATCATCGAAATGATAAAGTTCATCGAACAAGGGAAATTTCAAAAAAAATCGCGGCGAGAAATCTTAAAAGACTTACAAAATGTAGAAGGATTGGTAATTCCAGACTTTTACGAAGTTCAATATAACAAAGAAGATCCAGAATCAAATTATCCTGTTTATATTGGAAAACTTGTAGAAAAAAGAACTTATCGCGAAAAGGAATTTGCGAATTTAAAACATATTGTAATACCAAATATTGCCATTACACAAGATAGAACTGTTTTAGAAGTTAATCGGGGCTGTGGTCAAGGTTGTAGGTTTTGCCATGCTGGTTTTTGGAAAAGGCCAGTTAGAAATGCAGAGGTTGATCGTTTGATAGAAATTGCCGGAGAATTACTAGAAAGAACAGGAAATAATGTTTTAACATTACATTCTTTGTCAATTGCAGATTATCCTTGGTTAGAAGAGTTGGTGATTGGTTTAGCAAATCGATATGGTCCAGAAGGTGTTTCTCTTTCTCTTCCCAGTTTAAGGGTTCAAGTAAAAACTATCCCTATTTTAGAAATGACTTCGAACATTCGTAAATCCAGTATTACCTTTGCATTAGAGGCTGGTTCAGAGCTTCTAAGAGAAAAGATTCATAAAAAATCTTCCGAAGAAAATTTGCATTATTTAATGAGCCTTGTATATCAGAAGGGATGGGATTTAGTAAAAGTCTATTTTATGCTTGGTCTTCCCGATAATGAAAATCGCGAAGTGGACGATTTGATTCGTGCATTAAATACCTTAGGTAAAATTGCACAAGAACATGGTAATAGAAAAAAGGTGAATGTATCGATTTCTTTGTTTGTTCCAAAACCATTTACGACTTTTCAGTGGGAAGAACAAAAATCTCCAGAATATTTTGATGCTGCAATACAAAAAATCAAGAGTGGATTAAAGACTAATAGAGTTTGGATAAGGCATCCAACGCCTTGGATGTCTTACATCGAAGGTTTGCTATCGAGAAGTGATCATCGAATTGGGGAGTATATATTAAAAGCATACCAAAAAGGTGCGATTTTCGACTCTTGGGATAATCTTTTTAGAGAAGATGTCTGGAAAGAAATTTTGTACGAAATACCTCAACCTCTACGCGAATTATGGTTGAATAAAAAAATTCCTGGTTCACCTATGCCTTGGGAAGATATTGTTAATGGTTTTCCGCGCGAAAAATTGATAAGAGATTACGAGAAGTTTCAATCTATTAACGAACAAAATATGAATCCTGCGAAAAAACAATTTTTAGATCCAGCAAAATTTCCACCAGAACTTTTTAAACGCGTTTCTATCCCAGAGGAAAAGTTTAAGACGAAATCTGTATTAAAACTAACTTATGCGAAGTTGGGAAGTTTTATCTATATAAGCCATCTAGAAACTATCGAGGTAATTCGCAAAGCGTTAAGAAGATCAAAATTACCTATGACGTTTTCTCAAGGTTTCAATAAGCACGAAAAGATCATTACGAAATCTTCTTTGCCAGTTTATTTTCTTTCTCTCGAAGAAGAAATCTATGTTGAGTTGTATAAAGAATTAACATCAGTAGAACTGCAAGACTTTCGCACAAAAATTGCTTTGAATTTTCCCGAGGACTTGTTTTTTGTTTCGCTAGAAGTTGTTCAAGATAAAAAACCCCAAAATGATGTACAAAAATTTCGTATAGAATCTAAACAAAAAGAATTGATTTTCGCTCTTTATGATAAACTTTCCCGACCACCAGAGGATATTTCTTTTATCAAAAGAGAAATCAAAAAGAAAAATCGAACAAAACATCGCTCTCAATCAAAAAAAATTCAGGTAATCGATTTAAATTTGATGGATCAAAAAACATTTATCGAAGATTATTTATCCAAGTATAGCTCAGGTTTAATCGAAAAACTCTACGAAGATAAGGATTGGATAGAGGGCATCAACCTCACAATCCCAGAAGCTTCTTTAGAAAATATTTCTTTTACAGATTTATTGCTTCAATATTTAGGGATTTCCAAAGAGAAATGGAATATCGATTATCGGATTATTAAGTTATAAAAAAAGGTCAGCTTTTTTAGCTGACCTAAAAGTTTCATGCTGCTTCTTTTTTTTCTGTTTTTTTCCTCCCGAAGGTAAACTTGACTTCTTCCGCGATGATCTTGATCCGCGAATGTACTTCGCCTTTGTCGTCTGTCCATCGATCTTGTCTAAGTTTACCCACCACAATTATTCTTGATCCTTTTTTTAAAAAGTTTTTACAAGCTTCCGCGTTCTTTCCCCATGTTTCTATGGTAAAGAAGCTTACGCTATCTCCCTTTTTGTCGTGATTCACCGCTACGTTTAGTGTTGTTACTTTTTGGTTATCTCCTATTGTCCTCATTTCTGGATCTTTGACTAAGTTTCCCTCTACAAAGGTGTACGCTATGTTCATACTGGTTTCCTCCACAGCTTTCTAAAAAAATAAATCTACTTTTTGCAAAAAATTACATATATTTTTTTTCATTTTGGTGATTAAAAAAGTGATGAAGCTAGAACAAAAATCCTTTTCCAAAAAACAATGGGATATCATTACATCAAAATATCCCCATAAACAAGTAATAGCGGCGGCAGGTAGTGGAAAAACCAGAACTGTTATTGGATATACGATGTATTCACTAGAACAAAAAAGTCAAAACAAAATATTATTGTTAACGTTTAGTAGAAAAGCTTGCGGAGAGATGATGCATCGAATTCCTCAAGAATATTCAAAACATGTGGAAATTCGTACGTTTCATGCATTTTGTTATCATTATATTAAAAATTACCATCCAGAGTATTCTAAGTATTCGTTTAAAATTCTTTTAGAAGAAGAAAAAAACGAAATTATCAAACAAATTTTGTATCAAAATCCAAAAAAAACCTATGGAATTCCTTATCCAGTTTTGATAAATTCAATCCATCATATTCAATACAAAATACCAGAATTGTACAATATATTGATCGAAGAAATACAAAAATATAAACAAGAAAATCATTATCTGGAATTCGAAGATTTAATAGAAATCGTATTAGATGGATTATCGAAAAAACAACCTTGGATAGAGCCACTTTTACAGAATTATCAACATGTTGTGGTAGATGAATTTCAGGATACAGATCCCAAACAAATGCAATTTTTACAATTACTTAAACCAGAAAAACTATTGGTAGTAGGGGATGATTGGCAAGCTATCTATGGTTTTCGCGGTGCAACAATTGAACCTTTCTTTAAGTTTAAAGCTTTGTTTCAAAAATCAAAAATATTTAAATTAGACGAAAATTATCGCAGTTTAGAACCAATAGTAAAAGTAGGAAATTTTATTATATCTAAATCCTCTAAAAAAAGTTTTAAAAATGTAAGAGCCATTCGAGGCAACGATCTAAAAATTCCCGTATTGGGTTACTACTTAGGTTTTTTTAAAAACTATGATTTTATTATAAATTTGATCAATCAATATAATGGAATGATGTTAGTTCGTAGCAATTATCGAAAACGTTTTTGGCTAAATCAAGGCTTAAAATTCGAAAACATATTAACAATCCACAAATCCAAAGGATTAGAATTTTCTATCGTTTTTATCGATATTACTAAAGGTTGGAGTGGAGAAAATCACTTAACAGACGAAGAGATAAGGGTATTATATGTAGCAATCACAAGAGCGCAAAATCTATGTATTATTTTAGTAAACACAGAAATAAACTCTTTAGAATCTTTTATCTACAAGAAGTTAATAAAAAATCAAATCATGTTTGTAGATGATCGATTACTCCTTAAATATATCGAAAAAGAAAATATTTATAGAAACTCTTTAATTAAAAGTTAATATTAAGATTGTTTTACTTTTAATCCGGCGATAAAAACGTTTACAGAAAAATCTACGAGTTGATATAGATCTTGTTTTAGTAATGTTAGATTATTTCTGTGGTTTAAAATCAATATACCTTCTAACAAAGCCCAAATACCTGTAGCAGCAGCGCCCGAATTTTCTACCATAAATTCTTTTTTTTGTTTTCCTAATCGAATAATAGATTCGATAAATCTTAACACATCTCTTGCTTTTACATGAATTTCTCTACTTATTCGAGAGTGGTTTTCTCTAAGTTCCTCTTCCGATAAATTTAACACTGCAATAATATCAAAATATTCAGGGTTTTGAACATAAAAATCAACATAACTTTTCGCCAATATTTTTAACAAAAATTCCGCAGATTCTTTATCGGGATCGTAGCTTTTTACAGAATTTCTTAATTGTTGTTCTAACTGAAGAATACCCTCAAATAAAACATTTTTGTAAATCGTTAGCTTGTTATCAAAATACAAATAAAAAGTACCAATACTTACCCCTGCTTTATCAGTAATATCTTTTATCGTTGTATTTTTATATCCATTTTCGAAAAAAATAATTTTTGCAGCATTTAATAATGCTGTTTTTCGGATATTTCTTGCCTCTTCTGTTCTTGCTCTTCTGAATAAATTATTTTCTTGTATAGTTTTTTGGATTTGTTCTTGGGATTCAATTTCGTTGAATGTTTGGTTTTGTATAACTCTCTCTTCCATATTAACCCCCACTTACAGATTATTTTTATAAATTATATTGTAAAGTTGGATTTTGTTAATTTAAATTTTTCTTATAAACAGAATTGACATTTGGAAAATCCGTTTTTTCCAAGTTCTTATGAAGGTAGCAATATCTAGTGATGAATGGTGCGAATTAGTAGACGTTGTTCTAGAAGAATGTAAAAACAAAGGATTTGAGGTTATCTATTTTGGTCCTAAAAAAAATGAATCTTCTACGGATTGGCCCTTGGTTTCTGCAAAAGTGGCATGTCTTGTTGCTAATAAAAGTGTAGATTATGGCATTGTTATGTGTTGGACTGGTACTGGTGCTACCCTTGCTGCGAATAAAATCAAAGGTGTACGGGCGGCTCTATGTTTTGATGCAGAAACAGCAAAAGGAGCAAAAATCTGGAATCATGCGAATGTATTAGGAATGAGTTTACGATTAACAACACCCTTCAAGGCAAAAGAAATCCTCCATGCATTTTTCGATACGCCCTATAGCCAAGACGAATGGAATAAAAGACAAATGGCAACCATTTCCGAACTAGAAGAAAAACAATGCAAATTTTTTAAAGATATAGAAACAAACGATTAGTATATTTTTTTATTGGTTCAGTTAATTTTTCTTGATCATTTTTAGTACATTGTAAAATTCTGGTTTTACGTATTCGAGTAAAATAAAAAAATTAATAAAAAGGGTTATTATGAAGTTTTCTTGCATAAATCTTTTCTTTGTCATCGTCTTAATTTTCGGTATAAATTCATTATATTCTGAACCAATTTTGGAAAAAAACTCAGAAATTAAAGAAATCGAAAAAAATTGGTTAAAAGAATTAAACAAAATAGAAAAAGAAACAACGAATCCTGTAAATAATTCTCAAAGCCCTACTAATCCCAAACAAACACTTTTTGGAGAAGGACCATCTTTTATAGAACTATTTATACGGTTTGTTTTGATTTTAGGTATTTTTGGAGCATCTTTTTACTTTGTGATAAAATACTTTAAAAAGAAAAACCTTATTTTAAACGATGCATTTGCTCCAATTCAGGTATTAGCTTCAATTCCTATTATGTCGGGTAAGTTCTTACAAATTGTGGATGTAGCAGGTCAAATTATGATATTAGGGATTTCTGAAAACAATGTTAGCTTAATTCAAATTGTAGAAAATAGTATTGTATCCGAAAAAATACGTCTTTGGCACGAAGAATATAAAAAAAAGCAAAATGTTCCACCAATTCAGTGGAATAATATCTTAGAAAAAATATTTGGTAAACCATTTAGCTTTTGGCATGAGGACACAGAAAAACAAAACAAGAGGGATTTTTTATCCTACCTAAACAATCAACCCTCCGAAGTAAGATGGGACGATCTACAACAGCTTTTAGAAATTCAAAAAAACAAACTAAAAAAACTTAAAGAAGAATAATTATGAAGTTACCAAAATCATTATTTTTATTCATTCTAATTTTTTTAATGCCAATCATGCTATATTCTCAAGAAATTCCTAATATTAGTATACCAGTAATTCCTGGGGTTCGTGCAGCAAAAAATGGACAAGAAGCATCCATGTCTTTGATGCTCATTTTATTAGTTTCTTTCTTGAGTTTAGCTCCAGCTTTAATCATGATGATAACCTCGTATACAAAAATCATCATTGTATTGGACTTTATTCGTAGAGCATTAGCATTACAAAATATGCCTCCCAATCAGGTTTTGTTTAGTTTAGGATTGTTCTTAACCTTTTATATCATGGCACCAACAATAAAGGAATTTAACGAATCAGCATTACAGCCCTATTTAGAAGGAAATAAAATGTCTACTCCACAATTCTTACAAAAAGCCATCGTTCCTTTTAGAAAATTCATGATAAAACAAATTGGAAAAGATGGTGCAAAAGAAATTGCTTTATTCGTTAAGCTTGCTGGAAAAAATCTTCAAGATATAAAAAGCATCGAAGATATTGATACTTATATTTTAATACCAGCTTTTATGTTATCCGAAATGAAGAAGGCATTTATTATTGGTATTTTGATTTTTATTCCCTTTATCGTAATCGATCTTGTTGTTGCATCTACTCTGATGTCTATGGGTATGATCATGCTACCACCAGCAATGATTTCTCTGCCGTTTAAAATTATTTTGTTTATTCTTGTGGACGGTTGGCATTTAATCACTTATAACTTAGTGCAATCTTATATGTAGGAGTAAAGAATGAGCGAAACAGACATAATAAAATTAACTTACGATACATTGATTGTTACTTTAAAAGTATCTGCACCATTGTTGATTATCAGTTTGATTACAGGATTAGTTGTATCGATATTACAAACAACCACATCTATTCAAGAACAGACCTTAACATTTGTTCCAAAGCTGCTAGCAGTTTTTTTGGCAATACTATTTTTTTCTGCTTATATTATTCATACTATGTCAGATTTTACCATTGAACTATTTAATTTAATTGTTAAGTTTTAATTTATATGGAACCGTTTTTTAAAGGATTTTGGGTATATCTTTTGATTTTAGCACGTTTGATAGGAATCATTATGCTTTTGCCAGTATTTTCTTCAGAGAATATTCCTTTTCGCTTTCGAATGAGTTTAGCTTTCTTTCTTTCGTTTGTTTATTTTCCCTTAGTTGGCGAATATCTTCCAAAAGTTGCCTTTGAAAATTTCTATCAATATTTATTAGAATTGATTTCTCAATTTCTTATAGGTTTGGTGATAAGTTTTTTTATTACCGTTATTTTTAGTGCTTTTATCATTACAGGGGAATTTTTTAGTGTTCAGATGGGAGTATCTTTTTCGGAAGTTTTAGATCCGCAATCCGAAGTTTCTGTGCCAATTATTGGTACTTTAAAAAACCTTATTGCGATTTTGATCTTTCTAACTGTGGATTTCGAAATCGATGGTATTTACGTTCCCGCGTATTTACATATCTTTCGAGCAGTTTATTATTCATTTATTGCTGTGCCGACGTTTGTTTATAGCTTTCAGACCATTGGTGGTTTAATGAACTATGTAGATCAATCCTTCGGTCTTATGTTTCTGATAGCTTTAAAAATTGGTTTACCATTGGTGGGAATTTTATTTATTACTTCTGTTGCTTTAGGAATTGCTGGTAAAGCATCACCTCAATTAAATTTGTTGAATATGGGTTTGCAAATTAATATCATCACTGGTTTGATTGTATTGATCATTCTTTTTCCAGTGATTATTCCCTTAATCAGGGATTCTTTTCATATTATTATGGATTTTTTAGGAGAGATGTTCCGTGTTTGGCCTAAGGGATAATATGTTAAATTTAATTTATAAAATATTTAATATAAATTTTTTAGTAGATGAACCTGAATTTAAGTGTTATGATTTAATCAACTCCATTGATATTGATAGGCTTGATATAGATTTCCAACGCTTTGCAGCAGAAGACGAAGGAAGAACAGAAGAGCCTACAGAAAGAAGAAAACGAGAAGAACGCGAAAAAGGAAATGTCCCTCGAACCAATGAAATTCCATCTGCTTTAATTTTATTAGCAACTGTTCTAACAATATTTCTTTTTTCTACGTATATCGTATCTCAGATATTCGAAATTTTTCATTTTTATTATTCACAGATTGCTAATGTTCAAAACCTTCAAGTCGAAGATATAAAAGAAATTTTAAGGAATTTATTTTTTCATACTGGTAAGGTTGTTTTTCCCATCGTTTTTGTAAGTTTTCTTTTTGGTATAATTGGAAATGTTGTTCAAGTAGGATTTTTGTTTACTCTTCGTCCATTAGAATTTCAATTAGAAAGAATCATCCCTGATTTTAAAAGAATTCTACCTACAAGAAGAAATATTGTCAATCTATTAAAAACCCTTCTTCAAATTATTGTTATATTAATTATTACGTTTCTTCTTATAAAAGAAGATTTAATACCTATGCTTAAAACATCTGGTACAGATTTAAGAAAAGCCGTTTATGTTTTTGGAATTGTTGCATTAAAAGTATTTTTAGTAGCTGGTATAATTTTACTTATTTTAGCCATTTTAGATTATTTTTATCAAAGATACGAATACATGGAAAATTTAAAAATGACTGTATCGGAAGTAAAACAAGAATTAAAAGAAGAAATTGGAGATCCCTTAATCAAACGAAGACAAAGGGAGAGAGCATTGGAAATTTTACAAAATCGTTCTGCTTTAACAAAAGTCAAAGAAGCAGATGTGGTGATTACGAACCCAACCCACTATGCCATTGCATTGCAGTACAATTATCCTTTTGATAATGCCCCAAAGGTGATTGCAAAGGGGAAGGATCATATCGCTATATTGATGCGAAACATAGCAAAAGAAAATAACATTCCCATAGAAGAAAATCCACCTCTTGCAAGAGAACTATACCAAAAAGTAAATATAGGAGACGAAATTCCAGAAGAATTCCATCGAACAGTTGCAATTATTTATCAAAAGTTAGATAAAATTAGAAAAATAATTAGAAGGTAATTTTTATGAATCAATACATAACCATTATAAGAAAGTATTTAAGTAATAGTGATTCTCTTTTAGGAATTGGTGTAATATTTATTTTAGCACTAATCATCATTCCTTTGCCCGGATCGATATTGGATGCTTTGATAGCTGTAAGTTTGCTTTCGGGCATACTGATTTTGTTGACTTCATTAAGTGTTACATCACCAGCAGAATTTAGTTCTTTTCCAACCCTATTGTTGATTACTACTATCTTTCGTATTGCGCTTAATGTTTCTACAACAAGGTTGATCTTAACCAAAGGTCCTGCTGCGGACTCTTCTTTGATCAATGCATTTGGTACTTTTGTCATTGGTGGTGGTGGAAATTTATTTACCATCGTTGTTGGAATTATCATCTTTATAATTCTAACATTAGTACAAATTATCGTTATCACAAGAGGTGCAACACGTGTATCCGAAGTAGCAGCAAGGTTCGCATTGGATTCTATGCCGGGTAAACAAATGGCTATCGATGCAGATTTAAGTGCAGGATATATTGACGAAGCAGAAGCAAGACGAAGAAGACAAGCCCTTCAACAAGAGATGAATTTCTACGGAGCAATGGATGGTGCCTCCAAGTTTGTTCAAGGAGATGTACGATTAGGTTTAGTTATAACTGCAATCAACATTGTTGGTGGAATGATTATTGGAGTTACTATTCAAAATTTAGGTTTTATGGAAGCATTACAGGTTTATACAAGATTTACCATTGGTGATGGATTGGTGTCTCAGATTCCTGCTCTTTTGATTTCGACTGCAACAGGTGTGGTAGTAGCTCGATCTTCCGCAGGAGATTCTTTACCAACAGAACTGTCAAAACAGTTATTTAGCAACGCGAACCTTTTGTATTTAACTGGGATTTTCTTAATTCTTGCAGGGTTTATTCCAGGTTTCCCCATGTTTACGTTGTTTTTGTTGGGTGCTGGTTTAATTTATTTAGCTACTCGTATGGAAAAAGCAGCGAAATTCGAAAAAGAAAAACAAATTCAAGAGGCTCAAAAACAAAAACAAGAAGAAGAAAAAAAACCAGAAAGTTATCTTGAACATCTTAAATCCGAACCATTAGAGATAGAAGTTGGATATAACCTTGTTCCATTGGTGGATCCAAAAAGTGGAGGTACTTTGCTCGAACAAATATCGCGATTAAGAAGACGATATGCGATGGAATTGGGATTAATCGTTCCTCCTGTAAGAATTCGAGATAATATGAATCTTGAACCAGATGAATATGCAATTCGACTACACGGAACACTTATAGCAAATGCAAAAGTTGAACCCGATAAATTGTTAGCAATCGATACAGGAAGGACTAAAGGACCAATCCCCAACGCAGATGAAGTTAGAGAACCTACCTATCAATTACGTTCTTATTGGATCGATCCATCGAGAAAAAGCGAAGCAGAAGATTTAGGATATGATGTTGTAGATCCCTCTACTGTTATTGCAACCCATTTATCAGCACTCATACAACAGAATAGTCATGAAATTCTAGGAAGACAAGAAATCAAAAATATGATCGATAAAATAAAAGAAGATGCACCTGTTATTGTAGACGAAGTGTTAAACCAAAAACAAATTCGTTTAGACGTCATTCAATTAGTCTTGCAAAATTTACTAAAAGAAAACGTTTCTATAAAAAACTTAGCAAAAATCCTCGAAGCAATTTCTACAAACTGGGAACGATCACAAGGAGATCCTTATTTATTAACAGAAGCAGTAAGGCAATCTATTCGAAGACAAATTGTAGGTGATTATATCGATCAAAATAAAACCTTAAAGGCAATCTTAATACATCCAGAAGTTGATCAAAAATTAAGAGAAGGTATACACAGAGATCCCGAAGAAGGATTTATCTTGGCTTTAAACCCTTATTTCCAGATCGAATTACAGAATATCCTGGCATCTGAATACAAAAAAGCAAACGAAATGGGCATTTATCCTGTATTCTTAACAAGTCGATCTGTGCGGGCTGGGTTGTTTTATATACTAGAAAGGTTGTTTCCTTCGAAAAATTTTGCAGTAATCGCACACGAAGAAATTCCACCAGATATAAAGATCGAAAGAGTATCCGAAGTGACCATAGAACAATTCGAAAAAGAGAATGCAACCTAGAGATTGTTAAAAAAAACGACCTTTATGTATAAGATAATATTTTCTTTATTGTTTGTTTTTTTGTTTGGTTGCAATATAACTAACAAAAGCGATATAGATATTCATATAAATTTTATTATAAATGATTTAAACTATTATAATTTTACCAGAATGGTTTTTTTTCCTAAAGAAAAGATTACTCTATTAGTTTTTTATAATCCTGAATCTTACTTAGAAGAAAATCCAGAAAAACTCAATAATACCAACATCGATTTTAAAAAATATCAAGATCAGAAAAACGATGTTGAAAAAAAAGTAAAAATTTTTAATAAAATTACTCAAAAAAATGAAAATTTTTATCTCCGTATCGATAGAGATAATTTTATACGTTTTATAAATTTTATTAATGGAATAAAAATATTTTTGCCTTCGAATTTAGAATTAGAAAATACAGATTACCTACATATAAAAGGGGATCATACATATTTTGGAGAAAATCTCTATGAATTTTTTACTTTGAACGAACGATACGAAAGTGGAAGTTATCATATTATTTCTCAGAATAAACATTTTCGTTTCGAAACGATGATGTTAAATTTAATTTTTCAGCTAAAATTTAAAAAAGAAATTCTACAAAAACAAAACCAGCTAGATATTTTATATAGTTTTTTTAATACAAACCTTTCTAAAAATGATTTTCAGAATTTTTTGGAATCCCTAGTAGAATATGATTTTTTAATCGTAGAAGCACCATTGATACCAGTAAAGTTTCCCACAAACTCAGAAACAGATCTATTTGTTCATATCCCTAAATCGAAAGAATTATACAATCATTATTTGAATAAAATCAAAAGTAATAACATTCTAAAAGATCCCATTACCTTAGAAATTTTGAATGCAAGTGGTATAAATCGACTTGCTAATCGTGTAAAAGCTATCATAGATTCTCAGAATTATAAGGTATTAGCAACGGATAACTTTTCTTTTGATTTAGACGAAACATTCTTGATTTGCAACAATGGAAATAGTTTAGAATTAAAACAATTAATTGGTTTACTTTATATTCCAGAAAAAAATATTTATTTTTTAAGAAGAATAAAAGATGTGGGTTTTACTTATATATTAGGACATGATTTTAACGTAAAAAAATTTTTAAAGCGATAATTATGAAGGTAAAAAAAAGCAAAAAAATATTGTATCAACTTCCCTCAGAGAACAAAAAAACAAGAAAGTTAGCAGAAGACATTGTGAATTTCTTAGAAGATAAAAAGATGCAAGACATTCGATTGATCAATTTAGAAAAAGTAAATCCTTATTTTTGTTTTTTCATCATTGCTTCTGCGAATTCTTATTTGCAATTAAAGACCATTACAAGAGAATTGCACAAGAATTTTGGTGTTTATCTGGATCAAAAGCGAGCGAAGTCAGATGACGTAGAATCTGGTTGGGTGATCTACGATTTTATCGACATTGTTGTACATCTATTTATACCAGAACAACGAGCTTATTATAACTTGGAAAAACTATGGGGCGATGCAAATGTTATCTATACTTCAGAAACAAAACAATTCCAATGGTAGAAATTAGATAAATTACAAGAGAAACCCAAAATTCAATGATTAAAACAAATGGAAAAAACACAAATAAACTCATTAGACAGAGAGAAAAGAGTTTTTTTAGCTTCTTTTCCTTAGACGGTATAAATAGCGACGCTAAACCAAATAAACTAAAAATCATTAAATAAATAAACAAAGTATAAGAGATAATTTTTTGTGTAATATCTGGTATGGGATTATAAATCAATTTTATTATGCTCATCGTAGAAATCAAAAAAATTATTAATCCCAAGAACAAAACGAACATATTTTCAAAATTTTTTAGTTTTTGGACTAGTTGCTTCATTTAATCTAATTTTCCTAATCTTTTTAGAATAGACGCTAATATTTGATAGATAATTAATATAACAAGAATGATGTATAATACAATTAAAAATTCATTTTTCCAATTGATGTTATAGCGAAAATGAAATTTAAGGATGTTCGTTAAAACAATTGTAAATAAAACTAAAAATTGAACGGAATGTTCTACTTTTATAACTCTTTTTAACGAAAAGTTCAAGTTTTTAAATGAATCTGGAAAAAGATGAAAATTTCCAAAAAACAACCTTGGTACTTGATTTAAATATTCTAAATATTCTTGTTTAAATTTGTTGGATAAAAATGCTTCTTCCGCTCTGATGATTGCATAATAGATAAAATAAAACATTGGTAGAATCAAGACCCAAAAAAGTATAAGATTCAACGACATGATTGCTCCTGTGACAATAAAAAGATTTCCTAAGTATAAAGGATTTCTTGAATGTGCAAACAATCCTTCTTTAAATAGTTGATCCGCATGAATCTTTTTATTAATTCCTGCACGTTTTATGTATATATACCCAATTGTAATACTTCTTATAGTAATTCCAATCAAAACGAGCAAAAAACCTATAATAGAAAAAATAATATCTTCTTTTAGAGAACCAAAACCTAAAAGAAACCAATGTTGTTGAGTCATCGTTAAGGTATATAAACCAAATAAGAGAATTAAACTAAAAAGGGTATCTCTCCATCGAAAAAAGAAATTTCCTAATTTTATTACCATAGATTTACCTTTTATTTTATAGCTATCATACCTAAAAATAAACTATATTGCAAAATTGTTTCATAATTTTTAAAACCAGCATTATCAAGCAAGCGAAAATTATCTTTTATTGTTAAAGGGATTAAAATTCCTTTTAGACTTTTTTCTTTGTTTTGTATTTCTTCGAGGGAAAAACCTTGTTCGATCTTAAATTTTGTCATGATTTTTTGGTTAATTTGCTCTATATCTTTTTGTTCACTTTTGATCTTTTCGAAGAACAAAAATAAACCTTTTTTATTTAATTTTTTATAAATTTTATTTATTATTTCTTGCCTACGCGAAATTTCTATAAACTGTAAAATATAATAACAAATAACCATATCACTTTTTTCTATATCGTAATCTTCTATTGCGCTATTGATCCAATGGATTTGATGATTCAAAGAATATTTTCTTTTTTTTGCCTTTTCTATCATAGATGGTTCTTTATCTAATGCGTAAATTATTAATGGCTTATGATAAAATTTATCGGATATTTTTTTTATTAAGGTGCCCGTAGAGCATCCTAGATCGGTGATTACGATTTCTTTTTTGTTGGGATGATCTTCTAAATAGATTTCTATACATTTTAGAATCAAATCGTGACCTACTTCGTAGAAGGGAATGGATTTTTTTATGTGTTTTTCGAATTTTTTTGTAACATTTTTATTGAAGCTCCATTTACCATCAATAATAATACCATTTCCCACCGAGAATTGTTTTTTCATTAAAAACATGTTTTTTTATATCTTATTCTAATCAAAGAAATTTTCTTTTCGTATTCATTAAGTTTGATTTATTTGATTTCGATAATCCTTATAGGAGATTGTTATGAAGTTTTTCAAGTTATTTTTATTAGTATTTTTTTCTTATAATTTGATTTTGTTTGCTGGTCCCAAAGAAGGTGTAATGAGCGAATTTCGTGCAGTCGAAGAGGGAATTAGAAAAAAATTTCGTTCCGAAAAAGAACAACAACAAACATTGGAAAATAATTTACTTAGAGCGTTAAAAATGTCCATAATGAGGCGTTTTTATTATGATTCTGAAAAATACTTAAAAGATTTAAACATTAACAACATCAGTTGGGAAGCACCTTTAAATCCAAATATTTATTACGTAAAATACAAGTATTTTATTGTACGTTATGATTTTGTCAACGATCCACGATTCTTTTTACAATCTCCCGTATATGAAAAATTTTTAATCATGGATGAATTTTCAGAACAAGATCACGATAAAGTAAATCAACCTCAACAACCTCAAAAACCACAAAATCAATGATTGATTTATATAAATTAGTCGATGGAATCGATTTAATCTTAGAAGAATTGTCTTATAAAATATTAGAAATTCAAACGAAAAAAAACTTTAAGGTTGAATACAAAGATTTAGAAAATACCGATCCACTCACTACAGCCGATATTTATTCTCATAATTTTTTAAAAAAAGAATTGAGTAAAGCATTACCAGATTCATACATCTTATCCGAAGAATCGGAAGACAATTTAAAACGATTAAAATATGATTGGGTTTGGGTAATCGATCCTATCGATGGAACAAGAGAATTTGGAAATAATCAATCGGAGTACTCTATTTCTATTGGTTTACTCTATAAAAATCAACCTGTACTGGGTGCTGTATCAATGCCCAAAGAACAATACATGGTTATAGGTTTAAACATAAATAGCGAACCGTACAAACCCTTTTTGTTGATTCACTATCTTGACAAACCAGAAAAAGAATATTTATACGAATTTCGTTATGAACCAAAAAAGCTTAGCGAAGCTAAAATCTTGGTAAGTAATACTGAATATAAAAAAAGTCGGTTTAAGGATTTCCCCAAAAATTGGCATTTAGAACCATCTGGTTCTGTTGCGCGAAAATTAGCAATGCTTTCTATTGGGAAGGGCGATTTATTAGTTTCTCTTGTACCTAAAAACGAGTGGGATATTTGCGGTGGTATTGCACTAGTTTATGCAAGTGGACAAATCGCTTTTACCTTAGAAAAAGAAAATCATCAGTTTAAAAAAGTTGTATTTAACAAAAACAATTTAAAATCTATTGGACTCGTTTGTGGCAACCCCTATTTAGTAAATGAATATTTGGACTTTCATTTAAAAAATAACATTAGTGTTTACGAAGAGTATTAAAAAAAGTACGCATAAAGCGTACTTAGAAGGATTTAGGGTGCAGTATCAGTACTTTTAAAGACTACATTGATTGCATTGACGGTTGCAACAGAAGGTTCTTGTGTTAATAATGCATCCACTTCACTTGTAGAAGGATAATCGGAAGAGGGAGCTGTTGCACCAGACGCCGCAAAATATTTTGTAGAATCTGTTGCATTGGGATTTGCATTTATGTTAAAATATCCGTAGTTATAAGTATTAGTACAACTTCCTATATTTTTTGATTTTGTATCTTCTCTTAGTCCAAATGCTGCGGTACTATAAAAAGGTGCTTCGTATTTTTGAACACCTAAAAGCGTATAAAAATAACGAGTTTCCGATTCATCGCACATACCTAAACTTGATCCAATCGTTGTAGAAGCACTTGATGTCGTTTTTGCTAATAAATTAAGGGTAAGTTTATTATCCGATGTTAGTTTTGCAATAATTTGTCCAAGCTCAACTGTTCCACCTGATTCTATTGGTCCTGTCCAAGAACATGTCATCACTTTGTTGGGTATATCTGTATAGCATTCGATTTTTTTTCCGCTAGTATAACTTATTGGATCTACAACTGCTGGTTCCCAAGTAATAACAGCACCATCAGACGCTGGATCGCTCGGATCGTCAAAATAGAGTTCTATGTATTTTGCGTTGTTAGAGGATTTAAAGATAATCAATCTATTAGAAAATGTTTTATTGCTACTACCAGCTGTTAATGTAATAGTTTTAGGGTCATTTTTAATAAATATTTAAATGTACCATCATTAAAGCTAAATGTTCCAGTATGGTTAAAAACACCCGCTCTTTGGAATTCAACTAATAAATCATCTATCGCTAATGTTACTTCTTGGATAAATTTTGTAATTTCTCTAACAGCATCCCATTTATCACTTTCAGTCGATGCATATAATTTTTCTAACTGAGATACTTTTAAGTTGACATTCATTTTTTGTAAAAAGGATAAAATATTTTGTGAATCAGCTTTTTTGTCTAATTTATAATAAATTTTTACAGATGTAGTAAAAAATAAACCTAGCACAATCAAAAAAATTAAAAATTTGATTTTAGACTTCATAAAAATCTCCTTATTTGGCTATTCCATCTGGAATACGAATCATAAAACCACTACCACTACCTGACTGATTTTGGCTTTGTAATAACAAAAACAGTCCTAATCCATCTTTATTCTTATCTTCGTTTTTTTTACAAAATAATACCACTCCTAATAGTATTATTATTGTAATCGTTAGTTTTTTTAAGGTCTTCATACTTACCTCCAACTTAAAGTTTAATAATTCTATGTTTAAATGTCAAGAATTATTTATTATAAATACACAATTTTAAAAATATTTTTTTAAAATAAAATATGCTATAATCCCATCATGCGTTTTTTTACTTCTATTTCGCAAATATAATCGATACATTCTGCTTGTGTTTTTGCATGATCTTCGTTCTTTCCCCAAACATAGATGCCATGATCTTTTACTGCAACTGCTGGGCTTTTAGGGTATTCTTGGATAGCAATTCTTAGCGATTCGGTTAGATCGCATTCTTTGGGAGTATTTTCTATAATAGGAAGAACAAAAGTATCTAGATAACCATGTCCTTGTATACCTTTGAGCATTTCTAATCGAGTAAAATGATATTCATAAATAAAATCATAATTCGAATGCTTTTTGTTTGCTAAAAACGTTAAAAGAACCACATTACTACTGTGGGAATGAAGAACTGCTCCTGCATCTCTGAGTTCATAAGCAGAGAAGAATAACGGTGCACATTCGGTTAATTTTAATGCTTGGTTTTCGGGATATTTTAAAATATTTCCTTCTAAATCCAGAATAAATATATCTTTGGGTTGAATTTTTTCTTTTTGTACACCACTTGGTGCCATAAATACAATTTGATTTCTACGTATGGATATACCACCACCGGTACCAGAGACCCAGCCTAATCGATAAAAATTTCTACACATGGAACATATTTTTTTGCGGACATATTCTTCTTCTTTGGAATCAATCTGATCTAAAAGTATGTTTTTCATAGATAAAAACTAAAATTATGATGATTTATACAAAAGAAAATCATTTTTAAATTTATCACAAAAAAATATTTTATTTTAAATTTTATACTATACAAATAGAAATATTAATACATAAATTCAAACTTTATTCCAGAGGTTCTTTCGATAAAATCTGTGTTAAAATAAATCTTTCGCAATTCTTGGTAAAAAAGACGAAGTTTATAGTTGTTGTATCGAATTGCACTGCTGTAAGAACCAAGTATATTGCTTATATAAACTGATAATCCAACGATTAAAAAACCATACGAGATAGAATGTTGTTTGTGTTGTGCTTTTTCTAAGTTATACATATAAATGCCACCACCAAGAAATGCACTATTCCAAAACAAAGCAAATAAACCATCCGTATAATGTTTTGTGTAGAAATATCCACTTCCTGGTATAATAGAAGATAGGATACCAGCAATCCAAGGATTCTTTTCGCTAAAATGATTCTTAAAATAAGCTGTTTTGTCTAGGATTTCTTTTGAAATCGCTTTTACTTCTTCGCTTTTTGTCTCTTCGTATAATTTATGATAGTATTTTTCTACGTTTTCTAAATTATCTTCGAAATAGAGAGAACCAAACACTAACTTCGCGTAATCTTTTTGATTCTCCGAAAACGTAGGATTATTGATAATTCGATTGATCTTTGCAAAAGAGATGCTATTAAAACCCCAGCGAAACGAAGAATAGAGATCAACATAAAGTTCGGTAAAATTATTTTCGTTATAATTGACAAAAAGAAATTCTTTAACTAAATCTTCTTCTGTTTTTTGGTGTTCTTCTTTTAGACGTAAGTAATTCAATAAAATTCTTGGTTTTAGTTGAGTTTTGATTTTTAAATCGTTAGATTCATGATTGAGATAAAGATAATATAATAATGAATTTTGATACTGTTGTTTCGAATAATAAAAATCTCCTGTTTTTAGGATAGATTCTTGGTCGATTGTAATGGGTTTTCTTAGTTCTATCGATGGAGTAGAATAGACAAAAGAAATTGATAAAAAATATATATAAATTAAATAAATTTTATTTTTCAAATACATAATCTAAAAGTTCTAACATTAGTTGTTTGGATTTGGAATCTTGGATTTTTTCTAAAAACAATAATAAATCGTTTTTGTTTTTAAGATAAATTTTTAATTCGATGGGTTCGGATTCTAAGTCTTCTGGTAAGTTTATGTCTAAATTTTTTAATTGTAGAGAATGTTCAATTTTCTTTTTTAATTTATATGATTCTTTTTTTCTTTCGTAGCTTAGTTTGTATCTTACAGACTTAATCAATTCTCTTATTTCTTCTTGCGGAAAAAGATTCATTTTTTGAGCTTGGTATTTTTTTGCTAATTCTAATGCCTTTAAAGATAAAGATTCTTGTTCTTCTGTGCTAAGATCGTATAAATCTTGGATGATTTCTTTTAAATAGTTTTTTTTGATGCGAAAAATATTTAATATTTCCAACCAAATAGATTGAATTGTTTCTGGTAGTCTATCCCACAATCGTAAAGTTTGTACAGGAAAATCGTATAATTCTATTAAAATTTCTGAATTTTTTTGGAATTTATGCCATTCTTCCCATTCTGATTTTGTTTTATAATTATAAGACCAACCAAATACTAAAAAAAGGTTTTCTAAGTTTTCGAATAAGCGATTTTTATTCCACCATTTTGCTAATTTAATTATATTTAATTTATAAAAATAATTTACAAAATCCCAAAATAAATTAGTTGTAAAATCCTTTTTTTCTATTGATATAGCGAATGTAGCATTTTTATCTCCAAGAATTAAAAATTCTTTGTCGAATACTACAATTGGATAGAGATTCTTTTTTGGGTGAATGTCTATAAAATAGTCGTGTTTTAGGTTATCTAATTGTATGTCCGATATTTCTTTTATTTGCATATAAATTAAATGATTGTCTTTTTGTAAAAAATTTTCATTTTGATTGTATGTCAAAACTAAAAATATTGTTGTGTGGCTTGGGTTATACTTCTCAATATTTATACCAAAATTTTGAGCACGAATACAAGATTTTATCAAGAGATAAAAATCGAACGAATTTTAACGTTAACGAATCATTTTACCCTGATATCGTGTTAGATACTATACCACCTGTTTACGAAAATCATCAAATCATAAATCCTATTTATAAAGAAATTTTATTAGATTTATATAATAAAAAACCTTATGTTTATATTCATATAAGTTCTACATCTATTTATCCAGAAATGGATAAGGAGTTTGACGAAAAAACCCCTATCGAAGTAAAATCCATTTCGGAAAGAGGAAGAAAACGCTGGGATTTAGAAGAAAGGATTATTTCTTTTTTTCCTTATGCATTAATCCTTCGTTCGGGGGGAATTTACGGTCCAGGAAGAAATTTGGTTTTATCTTTAAAGAATCAAGAATACAATCATTTACCACAAGAAAATAAAGTTGTTTATCGAATTCATGTTTATGATTTATGTCAGATTCTATTATTTTTTGGGCAGATTCTTTTAGAAAGAGGGATAGAAAAATCGGTTTTTCCTGGATACAAAAGAAATAATTTAATCAACGCTGTATATTCCCAAAACGATCCTATTGCGGATGTGTTAAAATTTATAAAAAATCAATTTAGTATAGAGATACCAGAAAAATTTTTATTTCTGGAAAAACCCAAAACAAATCGTGTAATCAAAAGTTTATATAATAATATAAATTTTCGTTATATGGATTATAGAAAAGGATTTATTGGTTCAATGCATTAGTTCTTTCGTATTTCGCAAAAACGGTGGTTTCTATTCCTCCACGTACATTATAAACAATTTTGATTTTAACCCATCGAGGATTACAAGCTTTTACGATATCTTCAAGGATTTTGTTCGTCACATTTTCGTGGAAGATTCCCACATTTCTATAAAAGAAAAAGTATTCTTTTAAGCTTTTAAGTTCTAGACAATATTCATCTGGACAATATTTTATATAGATTGTTCCAAAATCGGGAAGCCCCGTCTTGGGACATATTGCGGTAAATTCGGGAAAAACTAATTTTATCACATAATCTTTATCTTGATAAATATTTTTAAACACTTCTATTTCTGGTGTTTTTAAATCTCTTATATGATCTTGTCTTCCTTCGTATGTAGGAGATAGTTTAACACTTTCCATTTTAAATTGTCATAGATTTTTTTAGATGATGAATTTCAACAATTTTCGCAGTGATCTTTTTCTATAAATCCGATTTTCTGCAAAATCCCATACATTTTGCAAGCAACACAAAAATCAAATGCAGCTTCTAAAAAACTAAATAACGATAATATAGCAACCAAAAATACCGAAACATTTGAATTAAAGGAAAATACCAAAAGAGATGCCGTAAGTAGACTTAGTCCGCAGAATTTTGCAAACCTTTTGGGTTTAGGAGAAATCCATTCTTCTTTCTTAATCCATTTTTGATGAATTCTCTCTACCAAGGGTTTAAAAATAGATATTTTGGGACCAATAACAAAGGATAAAAGAAAATCAAACCATAATAAACTAATTAATAATAAAAAGATAATTTTATTGTGCGGAAATGATAATATACTAATCAAACTTACAACAAACACCAACAACGCACCTAATCTAATACGATTTTTTTCTATTGCTAAGGGAAATTCTAATTTTATAGTTTTCATATATACATAATAGAAATTAAGAGCAATTTAGGCAACCATTTTTTATTTGTATCAAGCGGTAAGATCGAAAAAACTGATTTTAAATGACTTTTAATACTAAATCTTTGATGAGAAAATATGCAAAAGCATATTGGTTAGAATTTCTAAAAAATCGGAATAACATCGATAAGTTATTCCAACAATTCGAGGATTTTTTAGAAAAAAATAAGAAAGAACGTGTGTTTGCATTTTATCCTATCAGCTACGAACCACCCATATGGCAATTATTAGATAGATATTTTAGTAATATCTACGTACCTGTAATCGATTCCTCTACCAATAAAATGAAATTTTCTGCCATTAAATTAAATGAATCCTATTTAGAAGCAAAAAGAAACTTTTTAAACATTTTAGAACCAATTTCCATCATAGAAGAGATACCAAAAAAAGGTGATTTAGTAATTATACCATCGCTTGGTGCGAATCAGCATTTTGCTCGACTAGGCAGGGGAGCGGGATATTACGATCGCTATTTTAACGATAATAAAAAATCCTTAGAATCGTTAAAAATTAGTTTACTACCAGAAAAATTAACAAATTTAGTTTTTATACAAGAAAATCATGATTTAATTTTAGATATAATAGTTACCGAAAATAATATAGTTTACAAATAAATTGATAAAATTATTTTAATATTGAATTATGAAAGAAACTATAGATACACAACTCGATAAAGAATCAGAAAATAGGCAATTTCGAGAAACGCAGTTTTTGGTTTTCGAAAGTGCCAATAACCTCTATGGCATAGATATTCTAAAAATAACAGAAATATTAAAGCCTGTACAAGTAACAAGATTACCCAATGCAGAGAATTTCGTATTAGGAGTAATTAATCTAAGAGGGAATATAGTACCTGTAATCGATATAAGAAAAATTTTAAAAAATGAGTATACAGAATTAACAAATTTTAGTAGAATTATTGTTTCGAATATTTATAATAAAAATTTAGGATTATTAGTGGAAAGGGTATTGGAAGTAGTAACCTTACGCGAAGATCAAATCGAAGGGGGAGAGATAAAAAACTTTTCTGAAAATTATATAGAAGGTGTGGGAAGAAGTAAGGATAAGTTATTTTTGATTTTTAATTTACCATTATTAGTAGAACAATATAAACCAAAAGAGTTAAACCAAACGGAATTAGAAGTATATGATAGATGAAAAATATTTAGAACTATTTTTGGACGAAGTTACAGAACATATTGATGATTTAAACCGTAGCTTATTAGAGTTAGAACAAGATAAAGAAAATCCAGAAATTATTAACGAGATTTTTCGCGTTGCTCATACATTAAAATCCTCTGCTGGTTTTGTTGGATTAGAATATCTATCCCGCTTAGCCCACAGGATGGAGGATTTATTTCAATTAATCAAAGATAAAAAAATACAAGTAAATACAGAATTGATGAATTTACTTTTTAGTTGTTTGGATGCAATAAAAAAAGCAGTTGCTAATGTTCAAGATAATAAAGACGAAGATAAGGATGCTTTGAATGAATTAGTTTATCAAATTGATCAATTCGTAGAATATGAATTAAAATCAAGACCGCAAGATATTGAACCAAAAAAAGAAGAAGTTAAAAAAGAAATTCCGTCTACTGAAGAGATTCCTGAACAGAAAGTACCTAAAATCGAATTAGAAATATCCGAAGAAGAAAAAAAACAACTATTAGAATTGATTGCTCCACAAGACCATGTATATGTTGGTCATGTATTGATTGATTCCGATGCTTCGATGAAAAATCTTCGGCTTTTACTTATCTATAATAGATTAGCTAGAATTACTTCTGTGTTTAAATTAGAGCCCACAATTGATCAATTAGAAAAAAACTCAAACATTGATAAACTAAGTTTTGTTATTTATGGTAATATTTCGAAAGATCAAATCGTGAGATTATGTCAGATTGATCTTGTAGAAGAAATTTCTGTAAAAGAAGTTGAATTAAAAAAATCAGCTATTGTCGATGTAACATCTAAAATACCCGAAAAAGCTCCAACCCAACAAACTGCTACTGTTCAAAAAAAACAAGAAAAAGACGTTCAAGATTTATCAGAAAATATCATCAAATCGAGAAATATAAAAGTAGATTCGCGAAAGATTGATTATATCATTAATAATGTCGGTGAATTGGTAATCACAAACTCAGGGTTACAAAAAATTTACGAAGATCTCTTAGAAGAATATGGAGAAAGTCAAATTATATCAGATTTGCGTTCCAAGATTGATCAAGCGATACGAATAGCGAGAGAATTACAATCTGGTGTAATGAAGATGCGGATGATGCCCATTGGTATTGTCTTTCAGCGTTTTTTTAGGCCTGTTCGCGATTTATCTTTAAGCTTAGGGAAAAAAGTAGAATTAAAAATTTTCGGAGAAGATACTGAACTAGATAAAAACATTATTGACTCTTTGAACGATCCTTTAATGCATTTGATTCGTAATGCTATTGATCATGGTATAGAACCGCCAGAAGAAAGGTTAAAAAAAGGAAAACCAGAAGTTGGAACAGTAATATTAAGATCCTACCAAAGTGGAAATCATATTTTTATCGAAGTTCAAGATGATGGACGTGGTTTAAACAAAGAAAAAATTTACGATAAGGCTCTTTCTTTGGGACTTGTAAAGGATAAAGAAAATTTAACAGACCAAGAAATATACGAATTTATATTTTATCCGGGTTTTTCTACTGCTACACAAGTAAGTAATGTCAGTGGTCGTGGTGTAGGAATGAATGTAGTTAAAGAAGTGATCAACGAATTTAAAGGTGCGGTAAAAATTCAAACAGAACCAGAAAAAGGAACAACTTTCATTTTGATGTTCCCATTAACATTAGCTATTATTTCTACAATCCATGTAAAAATAGAAAACGAAGAATATGCATTTCCCTTATCAGATGTAGTAGAAACCATACGAATTTTACCATCTCAAATTACAAAACTGCAAGGAAAAAATATCATAAACTTACGTAAAGAAATTGTTCCTATATACGAATTGTCTGTTTTGATGGGATTACCATCGAAGCTAAACGATATTCTTGTTCTTAAAGAAGAATCTAATGATGATAACTTTAAAAACGAATTCCCTGTTGTAATTACTAGTGTTGCAAACAAGAAAATTGGGTTCATCGTAGAAGAGATGATTGGTAAAAAAGAAATTGTGATAAAATCTCTTGATCAAAACTACAAAAATATACCTGGTTTAATAGGTGCTTGTCTTTTAGGAGATGGAAGTATTGTAATGGTACTTGATGTAAATGGATTAATTGAAATTGCAACAAAAAATTACGAAGAACAACTATCTCTAACCCAAACAAACGAAGAAGTAAGAAAAGCTATACAAAATTATAATAAAAAAGTAGTAGAATTAACAAGAATTACGAAGCATACTAAAAAGAAGGTTATTGTAAACAAAAAAATTCCGGAAACACCTTCGGAAAAAACAATCGTTGTAGAAACCAAAAAAGAAACTCCAATCCAACAACCTCAAATTCAACAAGTAAACGAAAACATTCCAACTAATGCAACAAAAATTGTAGAAGTTAACAAAGATGTATTAATAGAATTCGAAAAAGATAAAGAAAGACGAAAGGAAATAGGTTTAAAAGTTTACGAAGACGACGTTAATAATAATGTTATCGTAAAAGAAAATAATAAAGAAATTCCTGCATTTGTTGGTAAAAGTACGGATATTAAAAGCTTTTTATCAGAAAAAGATTACGAAAAATTGTATTCCATTGTTAACTCTGGTATGGTAAACGCGGGATTAGTGCTTTCTCAACTGCTTGGGGTTACCATTGATGTTTCTGTTCCAGAATTCAAAACCATTGAATATCATGAAATTCAGGAAATAATCAAAGATACAACATATTATAATATCTTTTTAGAAACAACCGGAGAATTCGAATCTCTTTTAACATTATTTTTTGACGAGGAAATGGGTATCAATACAGCAGCAGAATTAATGGGAATTCCCGTAGAACAAAGAAACAAAGAGAAAATCGATTTAGAAGATATTAAATCCGTATTGAATGAATTAACAAATATTGTTGGATCAAGTCTTTTAAACGAAATTGCAAATAAATCTGGTATGACAATTAAACCAAGTGTTCCAGAGTTTTATATAGTTAACAAAAATGAATTAATTCGTTTAATAGAAAATAAAAAACATCCCCACGCGGACGAAAAAATCATTTATATAAGTGCAGATTTTCTTAGAGACGAAACAGAATTATTAGGAAAATTGCTTTTACTCCCATCTAAACCAAACTTAATCCAATTAATCGAAAAATTAAAATAAATTTTATGAAGTTGTTAATAGTAGATGATTCTCCTCTTGCCAGAGCAATCATTGGAGATCTTTTAAAAAAATTGGATTTTATTACGCAGATTGATACGGCAAGAAATGGGAAATCTGCTTTGGATATGTTACAAAATAACTCTTATGATTTAATTATTCTAGACGTAGAAATGCCCATTATGAATGGGCTTAAGTTTCTCGAAGAGAAAAAAAATATTCACGATACTACTCCTACTATAATGCTATCTTCTTTAACCAAAGAAGGTTCAGAAATCACCTTAAAAGCATTGGAGTTAGGTGCAATCGATTTTATACCAAAACCAATAGGTAATCAATATTCTTTCGATAATATACAAGAAGAGTTGTATCAGAAAATTCGAAATGTTTACAATGATTTTATTTTGCGAAAAAAAGATACGAATAAAAAATCAGAATATGTATCTTCTGTCTCTATTTATCAAATTTCTAGAAAGCTAAGTGAATTCGAGATTGTATTGTTTGGTAGTTCTACCGGTGGACCCAGAACTTTGGTAAATATTCTAAAAGATATACCGAAAGATTTTCCTTTACCGATTGCAATTGTTCAACACATGCCAGAATTTTTTACTTTTACGTTAGCAAGTCGGTTAAACCAAATCGCGAAATTAAAAGTATTCGAAGCAGAACAAGAAGAAATCCTAAAACCAGGCAGTATAGTCGTTGCTAAGGGAAATAAGCATCTTTTATTCGAACGTTTACAAGATAAAACTTTTAAAATTCTTTTAGATGATAGTCCCAAAATTCATGCAGTAAGACCGTCTATTGATAAGACATTAGAAAACTTGGTAAATCTCACCAAAGGTAGAACGATTGCAGTAATTCTAACTGGGATGGGTAAGGATGGAATAGAGTCTTTAAAACTATTGAAAAAACAAGGTGGATTTGTAATTGCACAAGACGAAGAAACAAGTACAATTTTTGGTATGAATAAACGTGCTATAGAAGAAAATGTTGTTGATGTAGTATTACCCGATTACAAAATAGCTGATTATTTAACAAAAATGAATGAATTTTAGTTGCAAATATAAGTAAAACTTTTTTTTATAATATTAAGAACCGATAAGAATAAATAGATTGGAGTCAATATGGCAAGGATTTTAGTAGTTGATGATGCAAAATTCATGAGGACATTAGTTAAAGATGCATTGACATCCCGCGGACATGTAATCGTAGGTGAGGCGGAAAACGGAAATCAAGCAATTGAAATGTACGAGAAATTAAAACCAGATTTGGTAACGATGGATATTACCATGCGAGAAAAGGATGGCTTGGAAGCTGCTGCAGAAATTTTAAAAAAGGACCCTAATGCACGCATTATCATGGTAACAGCATTAGGACAAGAAGATTTATTAGCTCGTGCGATAAAAATGGGTGTAAAAGATTTTGTAGTAAAACCATTTCCACCAGAGCGATTAATTCAAGCAACAGAGAAAGCATTATCATAGCTTTAACTTTAAATATTTAAATAGTCCGTGGGAACAACTTATACCTCGAATGATCATCTATTATTAGAAGAAGAATTTATTATTAAATGGAAGGGACCCAATGGCGAAATGGAAGGTCCCTTATATGTTTTATGGCAATTAATCGAATCTTATCAAGTAGATATATTCGAAGTCTCTATACATCGCATCACAGAAGATTTTTTAAATTTTATCAAAAAGGCAAAAGAATTAAAAATTGAGCTTGCATCCAGTTTCGCTTTAATGGCATCTAAGTTATTATATTACAAAAGTAAGGCACTTTTGCCAGATCCCGGATTCGAAGACGAAGAACAAGAAAAACTCCCCCCCGAAATCGTACAACAATTATTAGAATACAGAAAATTTCAACAAGCAGCAGAAGTACTAAAAGAAATCAAAGAACTATCCGAAGGTGTATTTTCGCGCCAGAATGATCAAACATTAGTCGAAATAGAAGAAAGTTATAATATTAATGATTTAATCCAGGCCTATATTAATTTTCTTAAAAGAAAAGAAATTAGCCAAACCCAAAAAGAAAAACACTTAGAAATCAACCTAGAAAATTTAACTGTCGAACAAAAGATAGAAGATATTCGCAAAATATTAGAAAATACTACCCAATTTGCTTTTCATGAACTTTTCGAAAATCCCTATAATATCTCTGTGTTTGAATTCATTGTTGTTTTCTTAGCAATATTAGAATTAGCACGCTTAAACGAAATCATCATCGAACAAAAAGAGATTTTTGGACCAATTTATATTTTTAAAAAATCCGTTACTGTTCGATAATAATATTGATTCTATATGGACATAGAAAAAACTAAACATATGAGTAGTAATGATTTTGATAATAATTTCGAAAAAAATGAAGATTTAGGCGAAATAAAAATAAAAGTTCAGAATATAGAGGATGTAAATGTTCCCGAATATAGAGATTTAGATCCAGAAGAAATGGATTATTATCGAGGTCTTTTAGAAGCAATTTTGTTTTTGGCAAATGAACCTCTGTCTGTTTCTATTTTAGCAAGACAAATCCAATTAGACAAAACCAATACCAGAATACTGCTAGATTCCTTAATGGATGAATATCTAGAAAGAAATAGTGGAATTATTCTTAAAGAAATTGCTGGTGGATATAGGTTTGTTACATCAGAAAAGTATGCAGATGAGTTAAAAAAAATCTTTAAGCCTAAAAGTAATGAAAAACTTTCTCGTTCAGTATTAGAAACATTAGCAATTATTTGTTATAAGCAACCTATTACCTTACCAGAAATAGAAGAAATACGAGGTGTTAATAGCAGAGCAATGGTATCTACATTATTACAAAAGAATTTGATCAAACCACAAGGATATAAGCAGGTTCCCGGAAGACCAACACTTTATGTCACAACCAAAGAGTTTTTGATCAAGTTTAACCTAAGTTCTTTGGCAGATTTACCTCCATTAAAGGACTTAAAAGAATTACCGTTAGATGATTTAGAAAATATAGAAGAATGATATAATTATAATTTTTTTAAACAATTAATCTTATTCTCTAATAAAAATTAAAAATAATTTTCGTAAAATCAAAAAGATATTTTTATTTAATAAAAAATTGATTGATTATCAAAATACTTTTAAAAATTATGGAATAAAAAATGAAAAACTGATTTTTCTATTATTTTTTTTCGTTATATTTTTTTCTTGCGATAAGAGATCTAATAGCAATAATAAAATATTAGCATTTTTTCTTTTACAATTGGCAGACAATGCTTCGTACATAATACCGTTATATTCCTATCCACAAGGACAATACCAATCCCAATGGGAAGCTTTGTATAACCTGCAAACATTAAAACAAGTCTTTGTAGTAGTTAATCCAAATAACGGCCCTGGAAGTTCAAGTGATCCAAATTATCTTAATGCTATTACTATACTAAAATTAAAGAAGTTTAAAGTAATTGGATATGTTTCTACAAGTTATGCTGTAAGAAATATAGCATTTGTTCAGAATGATATATTTCAGTGGTTTTTGCTTTATGGATTAGACAATGTTGATGGGATTTTTTTAGACGAGGTTTCTAATGACAATTTGAATTATAGTTATTATCAAAATCTTTATAATTACATAAAATCTTTTGGAAATAAGGAGGTAGTTTTAAACCCTGGAACCAATGTAGACTTAAATTTTTTTCATATTGCTGATAAAATCATTGTATTTGAAAACCCCAAATCAAGCTTCGAAACCTTTGTTTACAACAACTATTTATCAGTTGATTCAAACAAAGTTTGTACTATTGTATATAGCGTGCCCCAAAATAAAGTTTCTTTTGTAATATCGAAAATTTTACAAAATAATAGTAAGTGCTATTATATTACTGATAAAGATAATGTTACTGGTTATTTTTATTTAAGCCCATATTTAGACTAAAAAAGATAGATTCATTGAATTTTTATAATAATAGAATCCAATTGACAATTCTAATAATTCTGCAAAAAAGTATTGTATGAAAAAATTATTTTATATATTTTTATTAAATTTTTTGATTATTTTCAGCATTCATTCACAAAACTTTAAAGAAGAGCCATTAATTCCTCAAAATCAAGATTTGGATGTAGTATACTTTTCTCCCCAAGGACAAATTAATTCCATCGATTTTATGAAATCTTCTGCCGAAATCATCATTATCTTTAATCAACCACTTATTCCACTAACTACCAGAAATATCTTATAAAATTAACCCACCATTAGAGGGAGAAATCCATTGGTATGGAACCAATACAGTCGGATACAAAATCAAGAAAGGATTAATACAAGAAAAAGAATATATTATAACGATAGATAAAAATATAAAATCAATTTATAATAAAAATATAAAAAAAAATAAAATATTTAAATTCTCTGTTGAACCATTCCAGTCAAGTTATATTTATCCAGATCCATCTTTACAATTAAGTTATAACACAACCGTTTATGTAGATTTTAACTATCCCATTGAATTAAATAAAAATCTGATAAAAGTTTTTCAGAATAATCAATTGTTTACGAATTATCAAGTTAAAAGTTTGGAAAATTCCCTGCAATTCGATTTTAAAAATTTACAAGTGGATGCCGACATAAAAATTCAATTATCAAAAGACTTGCTTATAAAAAATACAAATATATCTATTGGTAAAGATTTTGTATTAAATTACAAAACAAAAGGTCCTGTTGATGTTTCTTTTGTTGATGATGCTCAGTATTTTGAACAAAGTTATCGAATAAGATCCATGGTCTTATAATAAAATATTTGTATCCAGAGTTTCTTCTAGAAAAATTGGCTGACGAAAAAAAGTATCAATACCAACAATTCTATCCCGGTTTTTATTTAATAAATTGTTTAAAAAATCTTGATTGTAGGTTTATCAATACTCATTCCGATGTTAAGATCCATAGCACGATAAATTATTTTTGGACAAAAAAGATACAATCAATCATACAACAAGAGTTGAATTATATCGATAAAGATGATTCTATTATAGGTTCGGTTATCGTCTTGGAAAAAGAAAAAAACCAAAATCAGAATATACTTCGCGTTATAACGAATAATACCCAAGAAAATTATTACGATACCTTTACCAAAGTTCGTTTGGCAGGTAGCACATTAAAACCCTTTTTGTACGCATTAGCTTTCGAAAAATTATCCTACAACGAAAATACCATGATAGAAGATGTTCCCAAAAAAATATTATGATGAAATCAACCATGTTTTGTATATGCCTAAAAATCATGACAACAAATATTTGGGTAATATTACCATTAAAGAAGCTTTGAGTAACTCTCGAAATATTCCCGCAGTAGAAATATTGTATCGACTAAAAAAAGATACATTCTATGATTTTTTATATTCTCTCGGAATAGATCATTTAAAGTCAAAAGATCATTATAATCTTAGTATTGCACTTGGAACAGCAGGAATTACACAAATACAATTATCCTTTTTATATTCTTTATTGTTAAACGATGGAATCCTAAAACCTATAACCATAGGAAAAATCGACAATAATCTTTTATATTTAATATTTCTCATCATTTAGCAACACATAAAATTCAAGAACGAGTGGTATTTTCGAAAGAGACAATTAACAAGATCAATTCTATCCTTGTTGATAACGATTTAAGAAGAATTAGTTTTGGTAGAAGAAACTTTATGGATTTTAATTTTCCAATTATTGCCAAAACTGGTACTTCTTATAATTACAGAGATTCTTGGATTGTGGGAATTGTAGATCATTATTTAATCTGTGTTTGGGTAGGAAAACTCAAAGAAGTTCCCATGTTAGGGGTTTCGGGTATTAACGGAGCTGGAATAATCTTTTATCAGATCGTAAAATTCCTTAAACAGAATAAATCCATCGAAGAGAAAACATTCCAAGATTATAAAAAACCTTTTACTAAAAGCGATGCATTTACCAATCGCGATACTCGCGAAATTGAATTTCCTAAGAATAATCAAAAAATTTTTTTAGAACCATCGAAAGAATCCAATCTTATAATTAAATTAAAGTGTTTCGAAGTACCTTTTATGCTGGTTCTTTACAACAAAGAAAAAGAAATCTTTAAAAATTATTTTTATCATTCCGAAACCTATATAAAAATTCGCGATTTAAAAAAAGGTCAATATACCCTTATTCTTAAACATAAAAACGAGACAAAAATATCTACTTTTCAAATCATCGAATAAGAAAATTTTTATCCTTCTATGATTAAAAATATTCAAAACAAAATCGAATATTTAAAAATCTTGGGAATGGATTTTTTTAAATTAACCCAACAAGTCTCTTTAGAAAAGATTTTGATTATTAGTGACAATTGCGAACACGAAAAAATAATTCGATTGTTATCGTCGAATTTGGATAAAAATATCTTTTTTCTTAAAAGATTAAATACCCAAGAATTGATTACAATCATCAATCATGTAAAAACCGAAGATCTTATATTTATTATAGACGAATTTAGCACCGAAGAATTGGAATTTTTGTTGAACCATTTTAAAACCGAGGAGATTATTCAAATCATCGAAATTCTAAATTCTAGAAGAATTCGAAGAGCCATTTCGGAATTAGGCTTAAAAAAAGCAGTAGAAACGATTAAAATATTAAAAATTGATTCCTTAAAATTTTTTTTAGAACACGTTTCTTGGGAAGAATTGTTAAAATTATCCAAACAATTGTCTATTCAGCACATAAAAAAATGGTTTAAGAAAAAAAGCATAGAAGAAACTATAAAGTTGATTCAATTTATTGGTACAAATAACTTAATCGAATTGTTTCAAGCATTAGGAATAGAAAAATCCTTAGCAATACTCGAAATATTGAGTACAGAAAATACGATTGTCTTAATCCATCAAATCAAAAAGATGAAGTTGCCGAAAATCTACAAAAAACAGTTAGAGGAATTAAAAAAACCTAAAAATAAAAAATAATTATAAATCTTTTATTATATTTTCTTTAATAATTTCTGCTGGATTTTTGTGGTATTTTATGGCTTCTATGTTTGTTCTGTAAAAATCGTATTCTTTGATGATTTTCTGCAATTGCTGATAGAGCTCTTTTGCTTCTGTCGATTTTGTTTGAATAATTATTCCCGCGTTTTGTTTTTCTATATATTTTGCATTTTCCAACTGATGATTATCTTTTGCATAAGGATAGGGTATTAGAATCATTGGGAGAGAAAAAAGTATACCTTCTGTAATGTTTCCAGCACCAGCTCTACAGATTAAAACATCAGCTTTTTTAAAATATTCATAGATTTCTGTCGAAAAACCAAAGCATTCGATGTTTTTATTAAATCCAATTTTTTCGAGTTGATTTTTAAAGTCTTCAAGATGCAAAATTCCTGTCTGAATAGTCCAATAGTAATCCTTAGAAAATTCTGGGTAATCTTTCCAAAGATTTAAGATCATCTCGTTGAGTTGTTTTGCTCCTTGACTTCCGCCTGTCATAAAAATGTTTTTTACGTTTTTTTTGGGCTTTAATTCTTTTTGAACAACAAATAATTCTTCGCGAATAGGATTTCCAGTAATCAGACTTTTTTTAGCTATCGATGGATATTTTTTTTCGTCAATAGGAAAAGTTAAAAAAATCCTTTTGGCAAAAAAAGAAAAAAGTTTTGTTACATTTCCTGGAATTACGTTTTGTTCGCACAGATAGATTTTTTTTCTTAGTAAAATAGCACTAATGAGCGCAGGAAATGTTGGATATCCACCTAATCCAATGATTATGTTAATTTTATGTTTTTCGATGATTTTTATTGATTTTAGGATAGCAAGAACGGTTTTGATGGGAAATAACAAAATATCTTTAAGGTTTTTAGAGATTCTTGGAGAATCATAATAAAAAGGATTTATGTTTTTTTTTATAAATTCATTATAATTTTTATTTCTCTCTAACGTTAAAAAATAGGTCTCAAATTGATTTTTAAATACCTGATATAATGCTATTCCAGGCGAAATATGCCCACCAGTACCGCCTGCTACGATCAAGATTTTATTGTTTTTCATAAGCTTTGTTTTTGGTTAAGTTCAAAAAAATTCCCATCATTATATAATAACTAATTAAAGAAGAACCACCATAACTAATGAATGGTAGTCCAATACCAGTTGTAGGAATAAGTCCCATTGTTACGCTAATGTTTATCAAAACTTGAACAATAAATAAAATGATGATCCCAGATGCAAACAAAAAAGAAAAAGGATCATTGATTTTTTTTATCAAAAAAAATGCGCGTAAAAATAAGAAAAAAAACAAAAGAAGAATAAATAGTCCCCCAATAAAACCAGCGTTTTCTACGATAAGTGCATAGATAAAATCTGTATAGCCATAAGTTAGATAGCGATGTCCTACTGCCTGCGAAATATCTGTACCTAAGAATCCACCTTCTTTAAAAGCGCGATAAGACATAACGAGCTGGTAGCCTTTATCATATTTGTACTCATAGGGGTTTAGCCAAACCTTAATGCGTTCAAAACGATAGGGTTGAAATATTGCTAAAATAATGATCAAAGGTGTGATAGAAAAACCCAATAATAATAAACGAATCCATGGATAACCCGAAACAAAAAGCAAAATAATAAATACAATTAACAATAATAACATCGTTCCATAATGAGGTTGTAAAAATAATAGTAAAAAAATCAGAATCATTGGTAAAAAATCTTTAATATATTTTTTTATATTTTCTTTATAATTAAACCTTTCTAAAACAATCGCTAAATACAACAAAAAACTGATTTTTACAAATTCAGATGGTTGTAGAGAAAATGGACCAATTTGTATCCATCGCTTAAAATCAAAAGAGGTTGTACTTACAGATTTGCTAATACCAGGTACAAAAACTAATGTCATCAAAAAAATAGAAGTATAGATAATATACAAATACCATTTTTTTAATAAACTTACTGGGAAAATGATAAAAAAAATCATTAGAACAATTCCTATAAAATGCCAGATTATTTGCTTGTTAGAAAAATAGAACATATCCTTAAATTGATGATATGCAATAATAGAAGAAGAAGAAAAAAGAAACCATGTTCCTGTAATAATTAATATAAAAAATAATAATAAAAAATATAAATCAATTTCTATATATTTTTTCATAAATTAAAATTATAAACTAATTTATTAAAAAATTCTCCTCTTTCTTTATAATTTTTGAACTGATCAAAAGATGCACAAGCTGGACTAAGAAGTACAACATATTGTTTATTGGGGTCTCTATTTTCTTTTAGTTTTTTTGTGGCACTATTAAAAGCTTCTTCCATATTGGTGTAAGATTCAGTAAGGTTGAGTTGATTTTTAATTTTTTCGGAAGCAGAACCATAAGGAAAGATCAACAATCGTTTTTCTTTAAAGATGTTTAAATCTTTTAAAACAGAAAAATCCAAGTTCTTATCCAAACCACCTACAAGTAAGTAAATTATTTTGTTTTCGTAGCTTTTTATCGCAGAAAGTAAAGATTGAACCGTCGTAGATTTGCTATCGTTAACAAAAAGGATATTTTCCACTTGTTTTATCTTTTGAATTCTATAAGGAAGGCCCTGATATTTCGTTAAAGTGTTATAAAAATTTAGGTAATCGAAAGATAAATTTTTTAATTTTAGATAATGTTCCATTGCTTTAACAGAAAATAGAAGGTTCATTCTATTGTGGTAGTTATCTATGGGAAAATCCTTCCAATAAAAATGTTTATGCTGAAAGATTTCGATAAATTCTTTTTCTATATCTTGGGAATTGATTATGATTGTTTCTATCTGTGTTAACTTATCTTGAAATTGATATTGTTTTATTAAATCTACAACGCTTTGATTTATAATTAAGATTTGATGTGGTTTATAGTAGGAGGGAATAATGTTGAGTTTTGCTAATAGATAATCTTTCATCGAATCGTATCGATCGAGGTGATCCTCTGCAATGTTAAGAAACATTGAAATATCTGGGTTAAAATAAAAAAGTTTTTCTAACTGATAAGAAGAACATTCTATTACTAATACGCTTGGTAATTCTTTTTTATTTATGTAATTTATTACAATATCGGACAATGGCAATCCATAATTCCCACATTCTATTGCATCGATGTTTTGAGAGCGAAGCAACGTTGCAGTTAGGTTTGTTGTTGTAGATTTTCCATCAGTTCCAGTTATAGCAATAATAAAGGGTTTTTGTTTTAGGTGATAAAATAATACATAATAGCTAAAATCTAATTCAGCGATAACGTCTATTTTTCGTTTTTCTAGTTCTTTTACGATTAGCGAATTTCTTGGAAATCCAGGAGAAATAATACAATAATCAAAAGAATAATGATCTAAAAGATGTTGTATTTCTTCTATATCTTTTAAATTATAATTAGATAAATTTATAAATTCATCAAATTTTAAGTTTTTATTATCATCATAAACATAGATTTTATTGTTAAGTAATTTTAATAAATTTGTTATAGAAGTGCCAGTAATTCCACCAGCACCTAATACAAAAAAAGAACGATTTGTAATATCCATATTATTGTAATCGAAGAGTAGAAATTGTGATAAGAGATAAAATAATACCAACTAACCAAAAACGAACAACAATGCGAGTCTCTGGCCATCCTGATAATTCAAAATGATGGTGTATAGGTGCCATTTTAAAGACACGCTTGCCAGTCAATTTAAACGATGCAACTTGAATCATAACAGAAAGTGCTTCGATAACAAAGATTCCCCCCAAGATTAAGAATAGCATTTCTTTTTTTAGAATTATAATGGTCATACCTAAGGCACCACCTAATGCTAATGAGCCTGTATCTCCCATAAATACCATTGCAGGTGGAGCATTAAACCATAAAAAGCCAATTCCTGCGCCAGCTAATGCGGCAAGAAATACAGAGATTTCGTGTGCATTCTCTACATAAGCAATGTTTAAATAATCAGCTACTTTGGGTGTTCCAGTTAAATATGCTAATGCTCCCAAAGTTACAGTTACAATCGAAACAGTACCAATGGCTAATCCATCTAATCCATCTGTTAGGTTAACACCATGTATACTACCAAGTATTGCGAAGTACCATAATAGTATTGCTATAATCAAAGGCATCGTTAATAATGGATATTTATAAAAGGGAATAAAGAGTGAGGTAATTTGATAAGAAATCCCAGTTGGTCTAATTACTTCTTTTGGTGTGTATTTATAATAAAAATAGATAAAGATCGAAGCTACAATGAATGTTAGCAACATTTTAGTTTTTGCGCGAAGACCATTCTTATTTTTTAATACTACTTTTGTATAATCGTCCATAAACCCAATTAAACCCAAAAGTAACGTGCAGATTAGTAATAAGTTAAAATGAACATTTTTAAAATTCCCAAAGAGTAGACACGAGACTAGTAAGCTAAATAGGATCATCACGCCACCCATTGTTGGCGTTCCAGCCTTGCTTTGATGACTTTGAGGTCCATCAACTCGAATGGTTTCTTTAAATTTTAATTTCCTTAACCAGATGATAACCCTATCCCCAATAGCAAACGTTATAATCATGGAGGTTAATCCAGCGAGGGTTGCCCTAAAGCTGACATATCCAAAAATTCTAAAATAACTTGGTACATCAAAATTGTTGTATATATATTCAAGCATTTTCGAATACCTCTTTTAATTTTTGTGTTACAATTTCCATCTTTGCTGTTCGCGAACCTTTAATCAAAAATATTGAATCTCTGTCAATGGGCACAATTAATTCGTTGAGTTTCTTTGCAAGAATTTCGCTATTTTCAAAATAAGGAATATCAATTTTTCCTTTGATCTTTTGATAGCCCTCTAAATAAAATTTCGCATCACTATTGCCACATACTGCTAACAGTTCAATGTTATTTTTCGCCAAATATTCTCCTACTTCTACATGACCACTATAAGAAAAATTGCCTAATTCTGCCATGTGTCCAGCAAAGCACGCGATGGAATGATTTTTTCCAAATAGATTAACCACAGAGTCTATTGCACTAATAAAAGAATCTGGGTTTGCATTGTAACTATCATCGATTATGATGCTATTCTTGATATAATAAAATTCGAACCGTTGTTTTGATAGTGGTTTAATTGTAGATAAATTTTGTAAAACCTCGTCCAACTGACTTTTTTTTATGTTAGGAAAAAAATGATTGTGTAAAACTAATAATGTTAAAAAAAGATTGTTGTATAAACCTATGTGTTTTAATTCTGTATTGTTTATTTTATATTCATTCCAGTCAATTTGCGATTGATTTAATTTTCCTAGAAAAATATTATTAAAATTATTTATAAAATCATTCTTATAATTGAGTTGAAAAAAACAACTTTTAAAACCTATTTCTTTTTGTTTTTGCATTACATATTCTTTTAATGGTGCATTGAATGGATAATAAAAAGTACTTTGATGGTTTAGATGATCCAGTATTTCTAACTCTGCTTTTGCTACATCTTCGATCGAATTAAAAAATTCCATGTGCTCTCTACCTATGGATGTAATTAAAGCAATGTTGGGTTGAGAGATGCTGCCAAGTAAATCTATTTCTTTGGGATGATTCATACCTAATTCTAAGACAAGTATCTTTGTTGAAGATGGCATATTCAACAAAACTATGGGAAGGCCTATGTGGTTATTCCAGTTTCCTGTTGTTGCATATGTATTAGGTTCGATGATTCTTAACGATTGATACAAAAAATCCTTGGTGGATGTTTTTCCATTAGAACCTAATACACCAATTACAATTCCTTTAAAACGCTTTCTTTGATCCTTCGCTGCATTTTGTAAAAATTGTAGTGGGTCTTGTGTTAAAATAATATACAAATCTTTTTCAGGTTGAATGTTTCTTATTTCGTTAAAAATCTTTTCTTTTTTCGAGCTTTTAACGATAAACCCAACTGCACCATTTCTATAAGCATCTACGATAAAATCATGACCATCTCTGCTTCCTTCTAGTGCAACAAAGTAATCTTGATTTTGTATTTTTCGCGAATCAAAATGAATAGAATTGATGGATATTTCTTGATGTATTTCAATTAATTCCTGAGAATCTTTTTTATACAAATAAACTAGGATTTTTTCTTGGTCTTTAAAAACATTTGTAAGAAGAAACATTATATCCTAAGTTTTTTTAGAAATCTATAAATCAATTTGAATTTTTTAGAATTAACTTTAAAAAATACTTTACTTATGTTTAGTTATGATTTATTTGTTAAAAAAATAAAAAAAAGTATGAGAAAAATGTCCTTAGGGTAGATATAATAAATAGTGTGAGCAGGTTTAGGAGAGACAACAGGGGATGTTGTCTTATGACAAAAGGGAGGATACAATCTTTTGAATGAAAAATAAAAAAAACAATGACTAAAACTAGGGTGGGTGGGTGGAATTTCGAACAATAGGGATAAAACTTTAAAAAAGAGTGGGATAGGTTGTCGCTGGAAATACCACAGCGGCAACTTTACAAAAAAATACTGAGGAAACGATTATGGCAAAGAAAAAGATCAAGCTACAAAAGATAGAAGGTACAAATTATAATGAAGAAGCAAATCCAGAAAATATAAATCCGGAAAAATTAAAAGCAGTAGAGAGTACAATTCAACAAATCGAAAAACAATTTGGAAAAGGCTCTATCATGAAGTTGGGAAGTTCTACGATTCAAAAGATTGATGTTATACCTACGGGTGCATTAACACTAGATATAGCCTTAGGAGTAGGTGGATATCCCAGAGGAAGGATTATAGAGATTTTCGGACCAGAATCATCTGGTAAGACAACCCTTTGTCTTAGTGCAGTGGCAGAGGCACAAAAGATGGGAGGTGTTGCTGCTTTTGTGGATGCAGAGCATGCATTGGATCCTATCTATGCAAAAAAGATTGGTGTTAACATCGATGAGTTGTTAGTTGCTCAGCCTGACTGTGGCGAAGAAGCGTTAGAAATTACAGAATCCTTGGTTAGATCGAATGCAATCGATTTGATCATTGTTGATAGTGTTGCAGCTCTTGTGCCTCGAGCAGAATTGGAAGGAAACATGGGAGATGCGCAGATTGGTCTACAAGCTCGGTTGATGAGTCAGGCTATGAGAAAACTAACAGGAACTATTTCTAAATCTAAGGCAATTGTGATCTTTGTGAACCAGATAAGGAATAAGATTGGTGTTATGTTCGGTTCGCCAGAAACAACCACGGGTGGAAATGCCTTGAAGTTCTACGCTTCTGTAAGAATGGATATTCGAAGGGTTGAGACATTAAAAAAAGGCGAAGAAGCTTATGGTAATCGCGTAAGGGTTAAAGTGGTAAAAAATAAAGTAGCACCACCTTTTAGACAAGCTGAGTTTGATATAATTTTTGAATCGGGAATTAACCAAATCGGATGTATCGTAGATGCAGCCTTAAACTATGAACTTATAGAAAGAGCTGGAACATGGTTCTCTTATGGTGATATTAAACTAGGTCAAGGGAAAGAAAATTGTTATACCTTTCTGCAAGAAAATCTAGAAATACGTAAAGAGATTGAGCAAAAAATTAGAGAAAAACTATCACAAGAGAATATTACGCATAGTAAAAATCTTACAACAAACCAAATGAATTCGGACGAAGAAATTGAATATAACCCAGAGACAGGAGAAATCCTCGAAGAGGAAATTAGCTAAAAATTGATTGGTCAGCCGATTTTATCTTGTATAATAGTTGTCAGCCTGACCACTTTTTTTCTTTTATCTTTTATGAAAGAAGTAGGCATAATAGGAGCAGGTGGTCTTACTGGTAAAGAATTACTAAAATTATTGAATCAGCATCGTTATCTTGTACCCGTACACATTACTAGTAATCAATATGCTGGAAAAAAGGTAAAAGAAGTTTTCCCAGACTTACAATTAAATAAAATTGCAGATTTAAAATTTTCTCATCATGATGAAAGTATACCAGAAAAAATACCTTTGTTTTTAGCTACTCCCAATAAAGAATCGATGGAGTTAGTAAATCAATTTTATAAAAAAGAAAATCGCGTTGTAATAGATTTAAGTGGAAGTTATCGAATTGATAATCTTGAAATTTTTAATAAATTTTATGGTTTTGAACACAAATATCCTGAGATTTTGAGCGAAAAGGTGTATGGTTTAACAGAGGTGTATAGAGATGTTATCAGAAATTCAATGTTTGTTTCTAATCCTGGGTGTTATCCTACTTCTGTGTTAATTCCTTTGTTTTATTTTAGAGAATTTATAAAAAATGCAGAAAATATCATCGTTGATTCTAAATCTGGCGTTTCTGGTGCTGGTGGTAGGGTAGAAGATGCTGGATTTTCCTTTCAAAATGTTTACGAAAATTTTCGCGCTTATAAAATTTTAAAACATCAGCATGAACCAGAAATAGCTCAATATCTAAACGAATTTTCTGGTTTCAATGGAAATATTGTTTTTACACCGCACTTATTGCCTATTTTTCGCGGGATTCTTTCTACCATCGTGATTACGTGGAAAAAAGATTTTCAACCTAATGACGTCGAATTCTACCAAAAAATCCAAAAAGCAACCGAAAAAGAACCTTTTGTAAGATTTTACAAAAATCCAGAAGAAATAGAATTAAAAAATGTTCAGTTTACAAATTATTGTGATTTTGCTTTTCGAAGTAGAGATAATATTACGGTAATTGTTTCTGCTATTGACAATTTAGTAAAAGGGGCTGCTGGTCAAGCATTACAAAACTTGAATTTAGTTTTAGATTACGACGAGGTAGAAGGTTTAAAATGATTATTTTTGTATCGTAGAATCTATGAACCTTTTAATGTTATCTTGACGGCCAAAAATTAGTAATACATCCTCGTTGGTTAATTTATATTCTGGTGTAACGTCGATTTCTTTGTCTTTTTGCTTGATCATTAATATGTTGATATTGTAAACAGAACGAATATCTATATCTTTAATAGGTTTATCTAAGTATTTTTTTGGAACTTGAACCTCTATAATTTCGTAATTGTCAAAAATGGAATAACTTTTCCCAATAATATGATGTTTTGCTAAAAGAGACATATTTTTTGCAGCCTCTTCTTCTGGGTTAAATATCTTGTGTATATTAAACATTTTTTCCAGAATTTCCTTTTGAATTTCGTTTCTATACCTTACAATAATTCTTTCTTTTGGACAATGTTTTTCTAATATTTTGGTTGTTACGATTAATGCTTCAAAATTAGCAGAAGATGTCAAATATATTAGATCCATATCGCGTATTCCTTGTGCTAACAAAGATGTTTCGTCTGTGGAATCTAAACAAACGGCGTGGGTACAATAGTCTTTGATATCTTCTATTGTTTTAAGATCTCTGTCTATTGCTGTTACTTCGTGCCCATCTTGGTTGAGTTTTTTCACTAATGCTTTACCAAAATCTCCTAGGCCGATCACAGCAATCTTTTTGATACTTTTCATTTTTTTTCTCCTATCCTACTATTACGTATTCTTTGGGATATTCATAGCGCAGTTCTTTTGCTTTGGGAATGATTGCTAATAGCATAGATAATACACCTATTCTACCAGTAAGCATTATTAAAGAAAGAACAACCTTGGATATTTTCGTTAATTCTGATGTTATTCCTAATGATAAACCAACTGTACCATAAGCAGATACCACTTCGAAACAGATTTTTAAAAAATCATGTTTTTCGAAAATTGATAATAAAAAAATTCCGACAAAAATTGTCATCAGTGATAAAAGAACATTGGAATAAGCGCGAATAATCGTTTCTTCGTCAATCCTTCGATTAAACATATTTACATTTCTATTACCCCTAAGAAGATTCATTATATGATTTAAAGCAATAGTTATTGTAGTGGTTTTTATACCACCACCAGTCGAAACAGGAGAAGCACCAATCCACATCAACAAGAATGTAAAGAAAATTAAAGGCATAGGAAACGTATTGTAATAGAGTGTATTAAATCCAGCTGTTCTTGGAGTAACTGCAAAAAATAATCCATGGAGAATTTTTTCTTCTAAATTTAATTTCATGTTATATATTTCGCTGAAGATTAAAAATATAATAAAACTCGTAGACCAGATTATAGCATTCGAGATTAAAACAATTTTCGTTGTTAATGATAGTTTATGTTTTTTATTTATAAATTTATTTAATAAATCATTGATAGTGGGAAAACCAATTCCACCAAACATAATTAATAACATGATTATATATACGCTAATTGGAGAAATCATCGACACATTGTATAAACTTTCTGTATACAGACTAAAACCAGCATTACAAAAGGCAGATATACTATGAAATATTGCATAAAACATTTTACTTTCGTTTTTTGGTATTAATTCATTAGGCAGCGTAAAATAAAGAAGGATGGAACCAATTGATTCAATAATAAAAGTAAAAAGAGCAATGTTTTTCAAGGTGTTTTTTACTTTATCTATAGAGATTTCGCTAAATAAGTCCCTCATTACGATTTGATTGGTTAAGCTTACTTGTCCAGATAAGTAATAAGAAAAAAAAGAGGTAAGAGTCATAAGACCTAATCCACCAATCTGAATTAAAACCAATAAAATGATTTGTCCAGCAAGGTTTAAATCTTTACCAATATCAATACTTGCCAATCCTGTTACACACGTTGCGCTGACTACGTTAAAAATTATATCTATAATATCGATAGGATTATTATGAGCATTGGGAGATGCTAATAGTATTACCCCCAAAGAAATAATAAAAACAAAACTCATCAAAAAAATCAACGATGGATTGATCTTTTTATATTTGATATTCGATATATTTCTACTAAAATGTAAAAAATTGTTCACTAAAATTAAAATTTGCGATATCGACAAGTAGATCAATAAAATATAATCAGAAGAAAAATTGCTAAAAAGAAAGATTTTTGTAAACTTAATAATGATATTTTCGAACAACATTAATATTAATACGATCAAAGTAACGATTAGTTCAAAAAACCTTGTCTTTACATATTGCTTTATGTTTAAGGAATCATCGCTTCTGTATAATAATAAATTAATGATTTCGTAAAACAAAAAATAATTGATGATAATTTTAATATAAAAGATGTTTTGAGTTTTATAAAAATTGGAATATCCATACTCATAAATCAGAATGCCAAAGGAAAGAAAAGAATTGAACAAAAATATAATTTTTAAAATCGGATAAATTCTTATACTATATTGTTCTCTAATGTTTAAGAATCTTCTTTTATACGTCTGATAGTAATAGTTCATAAAATCAAGTTGCCAAAATTTTTTTAAAAGTTTTTATAGTATTTGTTATGTTGTTAGATAATTTACAATCTTTTAAAATCGTTAATCTTTACAAGCAATTAATTAATACAATTAAAAAAAAATATCCCGATATATCAGAAAGTGAACTAAATCAAATTCAGAAAGCATACGAATTAGCAAGCTTAGCACATAAAGATCAAAAACGATTATCCGGAGAGCCATACATTATCCATCCATTGCATGTAGCATTGTATTTGGCAGAGATGTCTATGGATCCACCAACTATTATTGCAGGTCTTTTACATGATGTTATAGAAGATACTATTTATAACGAAGAGTTTATAAGAAATGAATTTGGAGATGAAGTTGCAAAACTTGTAAAAGCAGTTACAAAAATCTCTTTGGTAAAAAAGGATACCTACAAAGAAAATTTATCAGAATTAAAATCTCAGGAGGCGGCAGAAAACCTTCGGTTGATGCTACTTGCAACCTTCGAAGATATTCGAGTAATCATCATAAAATTGGCTGATAAACTACATAACATGCAGACAATTCATTATCAAAAGCCGCATAAAATCGAACGAATTGCAAAAGAAGTTTTGGACATATATGCTCCCATTGCTGGTCGATTGGGCATGTATAAAATCAAGTCAGAACTAGAAGATCTTGCATTCGAAGCATTATGTCCAGAAGAAGCAAAAAAAATAAAAGAAGAAATTAAACAATCTAAAACAGAATTAGAAAGCTTTTTAAAAAAAGTAAAAAAAGCATTGTACAAACGATTAGAAGAGATGAATATTCAAGCTCAAATCGATAGTCGCGTTAAACATTTGTATTCTGTTTATACAAAAATCCAAAAATCCAACAAAACTATCAAGCAAATCTATGATCTGCGTGGAATTCGTATCATTGTTCCAGAAGTAAACGATTGCTATGCTGTTTTGGGTATTGTTCACACATTATGGAAACCTTTGCCTGGTAGGTTTAAGGATTACATTGCATTGCCAAAACCCAATGGATATCAGAGCCTACATACGACTGTAATGGCTCCCGATGGGAAACCATTGGAAATCCAAATCCGTACAAAAGAGATGAATGAACGGGCAGAAAATGGTATTGCTGCCCATTGGCTATACAAACATGGAATGGATTATAAATCTGTAAAAGGAAGGTTGGAATGGCTGCAAACCTTAAAACAAATTACTCAGGAATTTCAGAATTATGCGAAAAATCGATTAGAAAATTCCACAGAGTTTTTGAATACATTAAAAGATGAACTTCAACCAGACGAAATCTATGTTTTTACACCAAATGCAGATATCATTACTTTGCCGCGCGGTGCCACCGTTCTAGATTTTGCTTTTAAGATTCATACAGATTTAGGTTTAAGATGCAAATCTGCTCTTATAAACGATCGAATTGTACCTTTAAGTACAGAATTAAAAAGTGGTGATAAAGTAGAAATTATTACTCATCCCGAACCTAAACCATCCCCTATATGGTTAAAATACGTAAAATCTACCAGAGCTAGACAAAAGATTCGAGCATACTTTAGAAAAAAAGAAGAAACCGAACCTGTCAAAGAAACCAAAGAGGAAACTCCTAATAAAAAAGTAGAGCTAAAAATAAAGCGAAAACCAACTAAAAATCCCAAAGAAGTACCTATCGAAGTAAGTGGTGGAATTGATGTACCTGTTCGATATGCAGGATGTTGCAGTCCAGTTCCCGGAGATAAGATTATTGGATACATTACAAGAGGTAGAGGGATTACAATTCATCGGGTAGATTGCAGTCAATTGCCCAAAAATCAAAGCGAAATAGAACGTTTTATTCCAGTAAAATGGGAAGGTTTAACAGAGGTTTATCCAGTTGCAATAGAAATTACAGCAAAAGACAGACAAGGACTTTATTTGGATCTTGTTCAGGCTATTACTGTAACAAAAACCAATATACTAAAAGCAGAAGCAGATATTCCAAAAGATAAAAACGATATTATGAAGGCTACTTTTTTGGTAGAAATTGAACATGTGGATCAATTAAACGAGGTATTACAAAGTTTAAGTTTAGTAAAGGATGTTATAAAAGCAAAGCGAAAAAGTTAAAAGAATTAATAAAACTTTTATATAATCTCGAATAATAAATTTAAAAATTTATATTTATTTATAATATTTATTTTATTTTTATTTAAATATTCTTTTATAGATTTCGAATCGATTGGTATAAATTCTTTTTGATTATTTTCTTCTGATTTTATTTGTGTAGCTAATTCTACATTAAAATTAAAATTCTTTCTTTTATAAGATTGATTTTTATACAAAAAATAATGGTAATGCTCATTTGTAAAAACACGATCATTCTTTAATAATGCATAGTAATCATAACCTGTATTTGGATAATAATACATTTTGTGATTCTTTATACCACATCCAGCCAAATATAAAGGTTTTTGGTAGATTTGGGCAAGTTGCTTTGCATAATCTAACACATCGTTGGCGGGAGAATTCAAGATTAATAAATCTTTATTATATTGAGAAATCCATTGATCAATCGGAAACGATGTTAATAAAAAATACCTTTTTTTAAAAAGATTGTTTAAATCTGCTCTTCCACCTAACCAAGTTAATAAAGATATATTTTTTAATTTTTCTTTATAGAGATAAAAATGATATAAAGTTCCCACTGTTGGATCCACAGAAATAATTAAATCAATAGGAATATCATTTTTTAATAGTGGTATAACCGATGAGTCCGATGCTATAATGTAATAATCCTTCAAGTTATGTTTTTTTAAATCTTCCATTAATGTAATTCCGCTACCACAAAAAAGTATTTTATTTTTTTTAATGTTTAATTTATGAACAAAATAAATTATTTTATTTTCTAAATTTTTTTTATAATTTATAATCCAGGTATAAAGAAATTTATAAAACGTTTTTTTATTTATATCATTCTCTAAAAATGCCAGAATATTATCGATCAAACTTGGAAACAGCCTTTTATAAACTGGATATATACTTATATACAACGTATTCAAATTAGCTAAATCTTTGTAATCATGAACATAATTTATATCTTTGTAATAAAAAAGTTTTTGTAAGTATTCGAAATTTTTAATAGGCTCAATTAAAATTACTTTTATTTTTTTTTGATTTAGAATGTTTTGTATAATCTTTCCATTTCCAGCTCCAATCAACAATAAATTTTCTATATCTTGGGGAATTTGATTTATAATTCTTTCAATTTCTTGATCTAAATGAATCGAATGGAAACGGTTGTTTCTTATTTTTATGTTATAATCTTTTTCTTGTTTGATTAATTCAAAGTTTTTTAAATACCAGTTAGATATTAACAACTTATTAGTCGCTATCTTCTTCGTCTTCTAATGAATCTTCTTCGTCTTCTTCATCATCACTTTGATCTTCTTCCTCTTCTTCTACATCTTCTTCTGATTCTTCGTATTCTATTTCTTGGGCATCTTCATCAGTCTCTTCGAAGGTTTCTTCTGCAAGTTCTCCAATATCTTCTTCAGATAAATCTTCTTCTTCGTTTTCTGTTAATTTTTTCTTTTTTTGGAAAATTGCTTCTGCTTTTTGTAAATATATGTTAGTTGATTGTTTAAGCTCTTCTTCGAGTTTTAAGCGTTGTTCATCTGTTATAAAATCGAATTTAATTTTTCCTCGTGCTAATGCAAGCATTGCAAGGACAGAAACTTTATTGGTTTTCCAACCAAGTTTTTTTGGATCTAAATCTAACTTGTCTAAATTTTCTATGATTTCGAAAGCTGCAACGGTTGCTGCGTATTTTTTATCTTTTGTGATTTCTATTAAATCTCTAATTTGGAATTCATTTTGTCGTTTGTCCATAAAAAAAGGATCCTCAAGGTATCTTATAAATTGGATTGACATAATTTTTTTACGTCAAATAGTGACAATTAATTTTTTTTAAATCAATGCAGTATTACCAAGCTAAGTTTTATGATACATCGAATTATATCGTTAATTTTTATCAATATTTTTATTTTTTCCACTATTTTCTTAAAACAAAGTATCATTGATTATATTTTTAGCTTTTCTTATTTTAAAAAATACGAAGAACAAATCAACGATTGGAAGCGTTGGTTGTATGGTAGATCGAAAGAAATTCCTACCCCAATAATACATAAGATCTATGATCGAAACCAAGAATTGATTGGTGAATATACTTCTGTTGTTGGAAGTTATATTCCTTTAAATCGGTGTAAAAAATTGCCATGGATAAATCAGATCACTGTTATATCCGAAGATAAAGATTTTTATCATCATAAAGGTGTATCAATAAAAGGAATCATAAGAGCAATGATATACAATATAAGAAAAGGAGGTCTATATCAGGGTGGTGGAACCATTACACAACAATTAGCAAGAACCCTCTTTACAGGACACGAAAAAAGCTTTCTAAGAAAAATTTTAGAAACTATATTTGCAAAAAAATTAGAACAAGAATTTTCCAAAGAAGAGATATTATGTTTGTATTTAAATAAAATCTACATGGGAAATGGACGCTATGGTGTAGAAGAAGCATCTTGGTTTTATTTTAATAAACCTCCGGAGAATCTAAACGTTGAAGAGGCAAGCTTTTTAGTCGGCCTTTACCCATCTCCAGAAAAATACAATCCACTTATTAACATCAAATTGGCATTACAAAAACAAGAAATTGTAATGAATAAATTAGTTACAGAGGGCTTAATTACAAAAGAACAAAAAACAAAAGAAATATCTAAATTTATACAAGAGTATCAGATCAATCCATCGGAAAATGATTCGGGAAAAATTGCTCAATATGGAGCAAGTAAGTTTTTTCGGTTGAATAAAGCACCTGCTGTTAATGAATATGTAAAAAACTTTTTAGAAGAAAATATTGTAAGAGAAATATTACAAAATAAAGGAATCAACGTTTATACTACGGTTGATCTAAAAAGTCAGCAATTCGCTCTAAATGCTCTGCGAGAACACGTAAAAACATATAGAAAAAATAATGTAGATTTATACGAAAAGCATTCTCTTGATAAAAATTTAGTGAATCAAATCGAAGGGGTTTTAGTTTCTATTGATATTCCCACAGGCTATGTTCGTGCTCTTGTAGGTGGATACGAAATCTACGATACGGGAATCATGAATTATCGAATTTTTCGAATGAAGCGACAAGTAGGATCGACAATCAAAGGGTTTTTGTATGCATTAGCACTGGAAAGAAACATTTATCAAATTGACTCCACTGTTGTCGATGAACCAGTCGCTTTTAAAGATTATAAACCAAAGAACTGGTATGGGGAATATTTAGGAGAAATTCCTTTAAGAAAAGCAATTGCTCGTTCTACAAATACAGTTGCTGTAAAAACATTAAACCAAATCGGTATTGATTATTTTCGCGATGAAATAACACAAACTTTGGGGTTGAGTTTTTACGATGCGAACAATCGTTTTCCAAGGAATTTAACCATAGCGTTGGGTTCTTTCGAATTAACACCATTAGAGCTAAATTTACTCTATGCAGCAATATTGAATCAAGGTTATAAAATTACACCTATTATTATACAAAAAATCGAGACCGAGGATGGTATAACTCTATACGAAGATTATACGGTTCAAAAGAATATTTCTATCGTTAAACCAGAAACCTCTGCAAGTATTCTTGAATTACTTCGGGGTGTTGTGGACGAGGAGGAGGATGGAACTGCGGGTTGGATTGGTAAGTTAAAAAAAGAAAATCCGAACTTTTTACCTTATGATATCGCTGGTAAATCTGGAACTACTCAAATCCCACCAGAAATACGAAAAAGATATAATAATATTCCGGGTGTTCGTGATTCCTGGTTTGTGGGAATGATTCCTATAAATGTCACAACTATTTGGCTAGGACACGATAAAGGAATACCATTTCAAGGGCAAGCGGTGCCTATTTGGGTAGATTATATTTCTAAAGCATTTCCTGATCCTATACCAGAAAAATTTCCTCAAATAAAAAAATCCTTCTGGTTCGATAATTTTAGAAAACAAGATTTCGAATAAAAATTATTTATTGATTGACTTTTTTTATCTATTAAGCTAATATATAAAAACTATGATAAATAAAAAAAACAAAATATATTTATTATTTATTTCTGGAATTATCATATTTCTATCAATAGTAGGAATTTTTCCTCAGTTTCGATATAACAATTATGTAAATAGTGTTGTTTTTTTGCCTAATGACAAAATACTTATTTCTGCTATTAGAAATTCTATTATTTTCTGGGATTATCCTAACGAAAAAATTATAAAAATGATTCCAGCTCATAAAAAAAATATTCGAGCAATTGCCATTTCTAAAGATGGAAAATATTCTGCTTCTTGTAGCGACGATAAAATCATTAAGGTTTGGGGAGGTATATTCGAGAAAGAAATTAATCAAATAGAAGAAAAAGACGTTATTAATACAATAGCATTTTCTAACGATGCAAAAAGAATTGCTTATGGAATGGGTAGTATATACGATGTTGCACAAGAAAACTTTGTAATCAAAATTTGGGATGTAGAACAACGAAAAGAATTGATGACTCTTTCTTCGCATAAAGATATAGTTTCGTCTGTTGCATTTTCTCCCGATAACAATTTTTTTGTATCAGCAAGTTGGGATAAGACCATCAAACTATGGGATTTGAATACCGGTAAAGTAATACGCGAATTTATTGGACACAAAGAAAAAATTCAATCGGTAGTTTTTTCTTCTGATGGAACATTTATCGCATCGGGTGGTTGGGATGATGTTATAAGGGTTTGGGATGTAAATACAGGAAAAGAAATAAAAACATTTCGTGGTCATAGCAATGATGTTTTGGATGTAAAATTCTCATTAGATAATAAATACATAGCTTCTTCGAGTAGAGATAATACTGTTAAGCTTTGGGAATTCGAAAGTGGCAAATTGTTGCAGACATATTCACAAAATCAAGGTCCAGTTAAGTCATTAAATTTTTCGCCCGATGGTTGGGTAATTGCTTCGGGCAGTGCAAATCAAACTATCAAACTTTGGGATATATCTCCTACAAAAGGAATGAGGATATTAAAAGAAAATGTAAACTGGGTAGATATTATATCTTTTTCGACGGATCATAAATATTTGCTATCAGTAAGTAAGGATATTATGACTTTATGGGACGTTTTGACGGGGGAAAAAATTCGTTCCTTTAAAGAGAATAAAGGTAATATTTTTTCTGTTGCTTTTTCGCCAGACAATCGTTTGATAGCAACTGGCAATAAAGATTATTCCGTAAAGCTATGGAGTGTAGAATCTGGAAAACAAATCCTTACACTAAAAGGACATAATGGCTATATTAATACCGTAGCTTTTTCGCCAGATGGACGATTTTTAGCTTCGGGTAGTGGTACTCATTTTGATAAGCTCAAAACGCTTAGAGAAGATAATTCAATTATTTTATGGCAACACAAAAATGGTATAAAAGTTAAACAATTTGTAGGACATAAAAATGATGTAAATTCCATCGCATTTTCTAGTGATGGACGTTTACTTGCTTCTGGGAGTAAGGATAGTACAATCAAAATATGGGACATAATCACAGGAGAATTAAAGCAAAATCTCGAAGGTCATAATGGTGATGTGAATGTAGTAGTATTTTCTCCAGATAATAAAAAAATCGCTTCTGGTAGTATGGATAATACCATCAAGATTTGGGATATTATTACAGGAAAAGAAATCATTACTTTGCGTGGACACAATAATTATGTAAATGCTCTTACGTTTTCTAACGATGGTAAGTTCTTAGCATCGGGAAGTAAAGATAACACAATAAAACTTTGGGATTGGCAGATGGGAAAAGAAATTAGAACATTTGATGGTCATAATAGTTCTGTTGTATCGATTGTTTTTTCTAAGGATAATCGATTTATGATCATTGCTACATCTGGTAGTTTTGATAATACAATTAAATTGTGGGATATTTTAACCACAAAAGATTCTATTACTTTAATTGCAAAATTGGAAAATCGTTAAAAAATGCGTATTTACAAAAAACATTGTGCTGGTTTTATAAATAATCGAATCAAATTCTTGTGATAAAAATTGATTGACCATAATTTTTATAAAAAAAATTAAGATTTTTTAATAATATCTATGAAGGTTTTAAAAAAATTTTTGGTTATCATTACAATCATCGCTTATTCTTCTAGTTTGCTTGCAGATAGAATTTATTTGAATAATGGTACCGTAATCGAAGGAAAAGTCATAGATCAATCAAAAACAAAAGTTCAAATCGATGTTAAAGGAAAATTAACTACCATAGAAAAAGATAACATTAAAAGAATTGAGTATGATTTAACCCTTAATCCCCAAGAACCAGAAAAAAAACCGATAAGAAAAATGTATCAAACACAGCAAAAAAAGATTCCACCACCACAAAAAAAAGAAAGTCTTATAGAAGATAAGAATTTAGAATATATTTTTATTGGAGTTTTAGTTGGTCTGGGAGTAGGGATCGTATTAACGAAATTTAGTATCTATAATCCTAAAAGTTATCATGCTATAAAACCATCGTTTTATTTTAAAAAGAATGATGCACGGTTTACCAGTACTGCTTTGGGGATTGTTTCTTTTGCCCTTATTCCCTATATGATTCAAAAATCATCTTTAAACAAAAACATTCAAAACCCAACAATGTATGATTTATACGTTAATAATATAGAAAATTCACAAAATAATATAAATTTCTACCATCCTGATTTTAATAGTTATCCTATTTTTGCATATAAAAAAGAATTTTAATTACAACCGGAATTTTTTTATCAATTTTTTTTACACCTTGTTAAAAAATTGCTTTATTTGTCCTAATCGTTAATTATCCTATATTTGATAAACTATTATGAATCAAGAAACACGAAGAGAAGATTTAACAAAAATAGAACAAAATAAAAAACCTACTAGTGGTGGATTACTTTCCTATTTTAAAGATTACGAAGTTGTAAAAGAACTAAATGCACAAGGAGGAGAGGCTGATAATTATATCATACAGAAAGATGGGAATCAATATTTTTTAAAACTATACAGAAAAGGTTTTAACCCAAATATACAATTGTTAAAAAACTTAAAAGAAATTTCTAAAAAGATAAAACAACATGTAGTACAAATTTATGATGTTGGGTATGATGAAGATTTACAGCGATATTACGAAATTTTAGAATACATAGAAAATGGTGATTTATCTACTCTGAAAGAAGAGTTAGTTCATTATCCTCAACAAAAAAAAGAAAAAATCATCGATACCATTATAAATGAAGTTTACTTAGCATTAAAAAGTTTGCACGAAAATAATATCATCCATCGAGATCTAAAGCCAAAAAATATTCTTATAAGAAATAAAGAACCATTGAATTTGGTTTTGATCGATTTTGGTATATCTAGGACATTAGACGAAGAATTGTCTAAAATCAATACTACATCTTTTAAAGGTACGACATCTTATATTGCACCAGAAGAAATAAGCAATTATTTTGGCAAAGAAATTGATTGGTGGCATTTAGGTGTAATAGTTTTAGAATTATTAACAGGGAATCATCCTTTTAGAAATCTTTCCGAGCAAGCAATCATCAATATATTAACTACGAAAGGAATAGAAATCCCCGAAAGTTTACCAAATAAATACAAGCATTTATTAAAAGGTCTTTTAACAAGAGATTACGAAAAGCGATGGGGATTTGAACAAGTAAATGAATGGTTGCAAGGAAATAAAGATATTCCAGTATATTACGAAGAAACAAAACATTCTGATTCGAAAATTGACGAAAGTGAATGGCAAAAATATGGAATACCGAAAAATTCTCCTTGGAGAAATATTGATCTTGAACCAGCAAAATTAATTACCTTTAAAGATGCTGATTTCGGTGTAAACGAAGCACGTGTATGGATTAATGCAGGCTGGACAAACGGAAAATCTGCGCGAAAATGGTATGATCGCGGTTTTGAACCAGAAGAAGCATATATCTTCGAAAATTTTGGGTTTTCTCTATCGCAGGCAAATACTCTTAAAGCAAAATCTATCAATGCTTATGATTTAAATTTAATTAAAGATTACATTGAGGATTTAGAAGAATTTGTTTCTGATTTGTTTAAACTTTTGAATCAATACGATATAAAGGGAATCTTGCGTGAATATCCCAAATGGAAAAAAGAGGGAATAAGTTTTAGAGAAGCAGTTATTTGGTATAACGAGAAGTTTGATCCCAAAGAAGCTAGAACTTTCATAGATAATGGAATTTCTATAAACCAAGCAAAAAATTCAAAAACCAGGTATCAAAAGTGGTTAGAACAAGGTTTTAGTCTTACCGAAGCAATTAACTTTGAAAAAGCAGCTATTTCTGTTTACAATGCAAAAGAGATCAAAAATTCAAATTTAAATATTCAAGATGTGCTAATGTGGTTGAAATCTGGTTTTAGTGTAGAAGATGCTATAACTTACATAAAAGAAAATATTTCTGTAGAAGAAGCAAAGCAATGGAAGCGCATAGGTTTATTGCCAAAAGAAGCATTGGAATGGATAAAACAAAAAATACCAATAGACGAAGCAAAAAAATGGAAAGATGGTGGTTATAGTTCCGAAGATGCTAAAAAATGGTGGCGCGAAGGTTTTTATTATGATAAAGCAATTCAATGGATGGAATTGAATGTTGATTTAAAAGAAATAAAAAAATGGATAAATGCTGGTTTTGGAAACCCAAAAGAAGTAAAAAAATGGTTTAATGCAAAAATAGATGTAGAAGAAGCAAAAGAATGGAAAAAATTAAGATTAGACGTTAGCGAAGCAAAAAAATGGAAAACTGCAAAAATCAGTCTAGAAGAAGCAAAAAGTTGGATATTAGCTGGTATTGATTTCGAAGAACGAACAAAATGGCTTAATGCAGGATTTAATTTCGGCGAAATCAAAAAAGCAATCGAACTGAATTTAGACCTCCAAGAATGTATCGAAGGGAAGCAAATGGGATTTTCTTTCGAAGAAATAAAAATTTTAAAAGAAAAAAAGATCAAACTAATCGATGCAAAAGAATGGAAAAATGAAAACATTCCCACTAATATTGCTATCAACTTTATAAATGCTGGAATCCCCATAAAAGAAGCGAAACAATGGTATTCGAAAAATATTTCTTTCGAAGAAGCTATCAAATGGTATAAAGAAAACATTTCTTTCGAAGAAGCCATAAAATGGATCAATGATGGTTATTATTTTAATGATGCTTCTCCGTGGATTTTGAATGGTTATTATTATCAAGATGCAAAAAAGTGCCTTGAAGCAGGAATAAACATTAAAGAATTAAAAATCTTTTCCAACCTAGGCTATAAAATAGAAGAAATAATCTATTGGAAAAAATTAAATGTAAAACTAAACAACGCGATAAAATATAAAAACGATGGTATAACGAGTTCTTTTTACAGAAATTTTATTTTTATCAGTTTGAGTATATACATTCTTGCGTTTTTTATTTTTTCTTATGAATTTTATAAAATGCAGGATGTTTGGATTTTTCAGTTTTTCTTGATTGTGGTATGGTGGTTTCTATGGAGTTTATTATCGATAGTTTATAATATGATAAAATTTTATTTAATTAGAAAAACGTTTAAACATATAAAATTTGATGTTGCAAAGTATTTATTTTATATTTATTGCATAGTACTTATAATATTTTTATATAAATCTTGGATTGAAAGTGGAAATTATTCAAAAACAATATTAAATCTTTTATATAATATTTCTATAAGTTTAATGATAAATTTTATTATATATCTATCAACAAGGTATTTTTTTAAAAAAAGTAAGGTTTTGTAATAATGAATCCTGCGATGGTTATTCCAAGAACAAAAGTATTAGTAAAAAATACATTGACGGGAAGTAGATTCACACAAAAATGTCTAGCAAAAGCTCCGGTAGCTCAGTTGGATAGAGTGGTGGACTTCGAATCCAGCGGTCGCAGGTTCGAATCCTGCCCGGAGCGATATTTTATAGATCCTTTTTTAAAAATCTTCTAAAAGCAAGAATATTAAATATTGTAGTCCAAATAACTAAAATTCCAATACCAATCATTATACCCCATAAACTTCCCAATTGTTTTACGTAAACTGCGGAACTATAAGACATAATAGCAGAAAGTTCACCATGTAATAAAAGAATCGTTCTTATCAAATCAATTGGGTTAAACATTACAAGATATACAATTATCGGTTCTATGGGATAATCACCAAACCCAAGCACAAGAAAGAAAATTAATGAGTCATATAAAATATAGAATAGAAACCAGAAAAAAATACTCATCCCTACACGTAGTTCTAATCTTAAAGAAAATTGACTGATAAAAAATGCTATGCTAAGAAATATAGCATGGAGCAAAATACTATAAAAAATTAATATATATAAAATATAAACAATATTAATTATTTTTTTATAAAAAATAAATATAGGTAGAATTCCTACTAAAAAGCTTAATAATAAGCTCAGTAAAATACCCAAATATTTGCCCAGAAATATTTCTTTTCGCGTTATACTTCTAACTATTAAAAGACTCTGAAAGCTAAGCGATTCGTAAAAATTGATAATACCAAATAACATACTATACAAAGGTAAAATCAACAGAAAAAAATTTGTAATCGTTGCGATGATTTCTGCGGGTTTTCCAGAAGAAAAATATACAACCAAATAGATAAACAAAAAAATCAATGCTGCATAGATAAAAAACCACCTACTCTTAATATGATCAATCACCTCGAACTTAATAATATTGTAAATGTTTTGATTCTTCATATTTTTACATACTCCTTTATATTACTTAGAGCTTCTTCTAAATTCGAAGCATTTTGGGATAGAATAAAATTTTTAGGGTTTTCTTTAATACGAATTTCTCCATCGATTAATATAAACATCTGATCTGCTAATTCTTCTACTTCGTTTAATATATGCGTTGTAAAAATTATCAGTGAGTTAGGTTTAAGAGTTTTGATCAATTTTTTTAAATATACACTATGATAAGGATCTAAACTTGCTGTTGGTTCATCTAATATATAGATATCGCGTTTAGTCATAAAACATTGCAATAGGTTGATTTTTTGTTTCATTCCACCACTCAATTCTGATATTTTTTTGTGTAAAAAATCCTTAATGTTTAAGTCTTCGATTAATTGTTCTAGGTTATCTATGGAACTTTTTTCGAAGGATTTTAGATAATCTATCAAATCTTTTACTTTAAGATTATTAGGAAAATAGGGAGTTTGTGGAACATATCCTACGTTTAAATATTTTGATAAATTATATTCTATTTTTTTATCAAATAAAAATAACTCTGAATCATTATCGGGTATTACAAGTCCTAAAAGGGTTTTTATTAAAGTTGTTTTTCCAGAGCCATTGGGGCCAAGTAAAGCAACGACATTGTTGTTATTTAGTTCGATTTCAACGTTCTTTAAAACTAAATGTTTTTGGTAGGTTTTGTTGAGTTTTTGAATTTTGAGCATGTTCTTTTTCCTTTCGTTTTATTATGGGTTTTTCGTCCATTAGTTGAGAAGGTGTTATAACTGGATAAACCTTTTCTAAAAGTTCTAAAAAGTCCACCATGGGAGAACGAATCAAAATAGAAAGAGTTGGATATCTACTAACCCAGTAACTAAAAAGAGATACGGGACGATAAGGAACATCTCCATATCCATCTTTGTCTAAATCATAACCGCGATATTTATCCCAAAAGTTTTCGTAATACTTATTGGGATTATCGCGAGAATTCGTAGCAACATCAAAGATATTATTTTCGAAAATATTATGATAAAATTCGTTATAATAGGAATTACCCAATATCTCTAATGCGATTCCGTTGTTAAGAAATTTATTGTTAAATATTTTATTGTTATTAGAATTGTCTGTGAATATTCCTGTTGAATTATTGTAAAATAGATTATTAGAAACAATACTACTATTTATATCTTTTAACAGAAGTGCCTTAAAGCTATTACCCCAACTATTTTTAAAAACATTGTTGGAAAGATTTAATTGTTTAGAATACATCAATGCAATTCCAGTTGGATTATCAACTATGTTATATTGGATTTGAGAACCACTACAAAACATAAAGTGGATTCCATAACGAAGATTATTATAAATCCTGTTATGTTCTACAATTAAATCTTCCGAATATTCAAAATATAACCCGTCCCTATGACCAGAAATAACATTATTTTTTAATGTATTCTTATAGCTATACCAAAGATGTATTCCATTCCCACTTTTAACTTCGTTTTCGGAAAAAGAATAAAATACATTATTTTCTACAACGCAATCTTGTGTATTTGCTAAATAAATACCATAAGTATTGTTATATAATACATTATCGCTTGCATGACAGTTTTTAACTTTATTAAATTGTATTCCTGCAAATTCTTCTATATCACTACTTCCACTGTTTTGGATATTTAAATTAGTGATTGATACATTTTCTGTATCTTTTACAAGAATTACATTTTTGTGGAAATTGCCATTTAAAATTGGTTTTCTGTTTAAAATCGCTTCGCCTTTTAATGTAAGAGGTTTTTTAATGATAATTGTACTTTGTAAAGAAAGATCTTCTTTTACAAGTATGGTAGAAAAGGGAGGGGCAGAATCAATTGCTTTTTGAATGTCCTGAAAATCACACTTAGAACTACATACAGTTATTGTATTCTGCCCAAATATAGTTACGATAAAGAAAAAATAAATCGAAACAATTTTAATTATGATGGTGTTCTTCATCTTTTTGGGATTGAGATTTTAAATAATTTACCAAATCATCGTATTTATAAATATCACCTGGTTTATTCAATTTTTTTATTTCGTCTTCGCTTTTGTATCCAGAAATATTCTTGCCCATAGGAGATGGAATTTCGGGAGAAACAAAATATACTGCGTTTTTGTATTCTACCCATTCACCAGTTACATAATCTTTTATCCAAGCATTTTTTATTTTTTGATCTGGGTTTTGATTTAACCAATCTACTAAGCATTCAACGCTATCAAAATGATAGATTTTACCTTTATCCGTTTGTACTTGAGTGTTAAACTTTAGATCAACAATCTTCATTTTGCAATGGATACATTCTTCTTTTCCCGCTTGAATATCGATGGGTGCTTTGGGAGCACAAAAGCTAAACAAAAAAACCAAAAATATCAAAAAGTTTGTTTTCTTCATTTACAACTCCTTATGTTTGTATTCATTGTACCAAATCCAGAATAAAATTCCTAGTACTATAAACAACAAAATTCCTCCAATATGGGGCCAACTACAAGCAGTTATGTTTAGAAGCTCTTTACAACCAAGTAATGGTGGTTGATAGCTCATACCAGGAACTTTGATGGGGGCATCTGGACTTAAATTATGACCATAGTTATATTCCCATCGCCAAAAATCATACAATCCAGCTATACCCACTAATATTGTATTAACTATTCCTAATACAACCATATAAATTCTATTGATAAAAAAAGCAACAATAGCACCAGCAATCATATAACCTAATATATAGGGCATATATTGTAGTTCTGGAATAGAATCTGCTGCAATTTTTTCCATACCAATATAATGATTTAATAAATTGATATTTTGTAAATCATGGGGAGTACGCCCTCTAACATCGTTAATATAAATGTACATTCCAAGCGTTTCTGGATATTGAGGTGCAGAAAGATTTACAAACCAAATAGGTAAAAAATATACTAAAAACATTAAAAATGCTACTACCAATATAAGCATTCTATTTGTTTTATTTAGTTTTTGATTCATAATTGTAAACATAGTAAGCTCCTTTATATACAATACTATAGTATTGTATTTTTTCTTATAAAAGAATAGCCAGGCATAAACCTGGCTTTTTTGTTTTTATGGGGATACACGAATATAATGTTGCATTTCTTGATGCAATGCAGAACAGAAATCAGTACAATAGAAGGGATATACACCTGGTTTTTTAGGTTCCCATATCACAGTTTTTGTTTGACCGGGCATTATTAAGATATTGGGTAGTTGTGCTCCATAGATAGCAAATCCATGAGGAATGTCGAAATCTTGTTCTAAGTTTGTTACATGGAAGTATACTTTATCCCCTACTTTTACTTCTACTTTTGTTGGCTTGAAGTGAGAACGAATTGCTGTCATGTAAACATGTACTTCTCTACCATTTCGAACAACTTTTGCATCTTTTTCGCTTTTGGTTGCATAAGGATGATCATTTTCGCTTAGAGGAATAATTTGTTGAACTTTGTTTTTTAATAAAATCGATGCAGGTATCATTTGTGCGTAATGTGGTTCTCCCGTAGTTGGAAAATCTAACAACAATTGAGGAGGATCTACACTAATATCGTAGAGTTGTGCACTTTGAACCAATTCCATTCCAGTTGGTAGATATCGATCTTTTGTAATTTTGTTCAATGCAACTAAATATTTACCATAAGGTTTTGTAGTATCTCCACTGACTACACTTAAATGGCCAATACTATAATAGGCAGGTAAATGTGCTAGTACTTTTAGGTTTTTAATATCCCATTGTACAACCTCAGAAGATACAAAGCAAGAAGTATATGCTCTACCTTTACCATCAAACTCTGTATGTAATGGTCCTAAACAGGGTTTTTCTACTTCTCCATGTAGTGTAGATTCATATTTTAAAACTGGGATTTCCATAATTTTGGTAATATAGTTTTTGGGATCATCTTTTGCTTTAATGAATTTGCTAAAAGAATGAACAGGTATAACGGTTGCTAATTTGCCACCACCGATAATGTATTCGCCTGTGTCATCTACATCAACACCATGGGGACTTTTTGGGGTTGGTAAATAATACATCATATCGGGACAATCTTTGGGTTCCATAAGTAAGACTTCGTTTCGAACCTCAGAAACAGCTGGTTTTGCATGAGGTTTATAATTCCTGTAATGAACCCCAGGGAATTTTTTGCCTTTACCTTGATCAAAGCATTGTTCTGCTTTTTTCCAGTTGAATGCTAATATAAAGTCTTTGTCGTTTTTCGATGCTTGGATTTCCAATACATCCCATGCTTGTTCTGTATTATACATAGAGAAGAAACACCAATCAGCAGAGTTATTTTTTCCACAATGAGATAAATCATAGTTAAATCCTGGAACTAAGATTTGTCCTTTTATACTCATATGTCCAGTTTGTGGCTCAATTTTTACCATAGTAATCGTGCCATAGAATTTTCCTTCGCTATAACTTTCTATTGGTATGTCTTTTTGGGGGATAGGAACAGAGAACCTTGTTGCAGCCATGGCATATTCTGTATTCCAAGTTAGGAATGGGGAAGCGTGATTACCAGCACTATTAGGAATTTCGATGATTTCTTCTGTTTCGAAAGACGATAAACTAATTCTTGCTATTCTTGGGGTATTATTTCCATTAATAAACAACCATCGACCATCGTGTTCACCTTTGGTCATAGAAATCTCAGGATGGTGAGAATCATCCCAAGGTATAAAACCATGCGAAGTCATAAGCATGTTCTTTGTTTCTTCTTCGTAGCCATATCCATTTTCTGCCCATTGAGAGAATACAGGTATGATCTTAATCAATCTACCAGAAGGTATACCATGTACCCCTACCTGTCCACTAAAACCACCAGAGGTAAAAAGATATACTTCATCTTTTTCTCCTGGTGCTACATATACCTTTTGTGCAGCATCGGGAGCAAGACCGACTTTGCCGCCACCTTTACCACAGTTTATTCCGATAAGCGAAAACCCTAATATCGAAACCAAGGCATATAGCCCTAATTTGTTCAATTTTTTATTCGTCATAATTTTTTCTCCTAAGTATTAGTACGCGAATTTATATTTATTTATTTTGCTTGGTCAATTTTTCGAAAGTATTCTAATAACGCTCTTGCATCTTCTTGGGATACGTTTTGATTTGTCATTTGTGTTAAATATTCTGCTAATAGTTCCTTAGCTTGTGGATCTTCCTGAGTCATCTTCATGGGATCAAGAATCATATTCATAATCCATTCAGGTGCTCTTCTCGTTGTAACACCTTTTAAAGCTGGACCAACATATCGTTCTTCGATTTTATGACACGCTGTGCATTTCTCGTTAAAGAGTTTTTCTCCTTTTTGAGCTAATGCATTGTCTAATGCTCCAAGTTCAATTTTTGATTGAATTGGACCTACTCCAAAACTACTTGCGGTAGGATTTGTTTTTTGTTCTTTGGGTTGAGAATCTTCTTTTTTACAGGAAAATGTAAGAAAAAAAGATATACCCAATACTGTTAATATGAGGTATTTTAAGAGTTTGAATAAATTGTTTTGTTTCATGGAATTCTCCTTATTTTGGTATTTATACTCTTAAATTGTATTATAATATAATTTGATGATAACGTCAATAAAAATTTCAAAGTATCAAAAATAAAAAATCAAAATTGAGATTAAATTTCATAGAAAGAATCATTCTCGCGATATAAACTTGACTTATAATAAAAAAAAATTTTTTTGGTTTTATGAACGAAAAGACAGCAAAGTTATTGAATAAATATGCTTCTGCAAAAGGATACAATCCAAAAGAATTAAAACGACGCTGGTTATCTTTAAACAAGGATGAACGATTTTTAGAACGTCAAAGAATTCTTAAAGAATTACAAGAATTAAAATCCAAATGAATTTGCCTGAGCTTTATGAAGTTCAGGTTTTCTCTAAGTTTCTTTTTTATGTAAGAAAATATTTTATCGAAAAAGATTTTATCGAAGTAGAAAGCCCATTGTTAAATTCTTTCGCAACCAACGAACCCTATATCGATTCTTTTCAAGTTGTATCAGATAAACCACTCTATTTAATTACAAGTCCAGAGTTTAATTTAAAAACAATTCTAAAAAGATATAAAAAAAATGTTTTTCAGATTGCTCATGTTTTTCGAAAAGGAGATCAAAGTAAACATCACAGACAAGAATTTTTGATGTTAGAGTGGTATCATTTAAACTATCATGAATTCGATCTTATAGAAGAAGTAAAAGATTTGATGCAATATTTAAGTAATCATATAAATGAATTTAATAAAATAAATCAATTTAATATTTTTAGTATAGAAGAGCTTTTTTATCACTATTTAAAAAAAGATTTTAGTTTAAGTTCGTTGATAGAAATTATAAAAGAAAATCAACTTATAGAAAAAAAGAAAATCGATACTTTAAATAACACTTCTTATGATGATTTGTTTTTTATCGTTTTTTTAACACTAATAGAACCAAAATTAGATACAGAGAATCCTTTATTTTTGTATGGTTATCCTGTTGAACTTCGCGCATATAGTAAAATCAACCAAAGTAAGAATGTATCGAGAAGGTTCGAAATGTATTGGAAAAAATTAGAAATTGCCAATGGGTATTACGAAATCATCGAAAAAGAAGAACAATTGTTGCAATTTAAAAAAGAATTTCAAAGAAGACAAGAATTAAACAAATGCATCCATCCTATTAGCAAAGATTTTATTGAAAGTTTTCCTCTACCAGATTGCTCAGGTGTTTCTGTGGGATTAGAGAGACTTTTTATGGCATTTAGAAACCTAAACGATATATCACAAATTTCTTTTTCTGAACGTTTTGAATAATTTTTTATTTACAGATAAATACAATAAATAGAATGATAACATGATGAAAAAAATTCACTATGTTATAGTTATATTTTTATTTTTTTGCAAAAGCATGCCTCTTATTGATGATCAGCAAGTCAATAAAATGGGGGTAGAAGCCTTCGAAAAAATTAAATCCGAAACACCCATCGAAAAAGATCCCAATATCAATCGTTATGTAAAATGTGTTGCAAACCAAATTCTTTCTGTTGCAAGAGATGATACAGGAGTTAAAGAATGGGAAATTGTTGTATTTCGTAGCGAGCAAATCAATGCATTTGCATTACCAGGAGGTAAAATTGGTGTATATACAGCTCTATTAAAAGTTGCAAAGGATCAGGATCAGCTAGCTGCTGTTCTAGGACACGAAGTAGGACATGTAATTAAAAGACACGGAAGAGATCGTATACAATCCCAAATGGTGGCAATGGGTGGTTTAGAAATATTGGGAAGCATATTAGGAAATGATCCCACCATCATGGGAGCATTGGGTGTTGGTGCTCAATATGGTGTAATTTTACCATTTACGCGAAGTCAAGAAAGCGAAGCTGATATTGTTGGGCTTAAATTGATGGCAAGAGCAGGTTTTAATCCTACCGGTGCAATTACCCTATGGCAAAATATGAAAGATGCATCGGATAAACAAATTCCTGAATTGTTATCAACGCATCCAGCACCAGATACAAGGATCAAACAATTACAAGAAAAGTTACCCGAAGCGATGGCAATTTACAATATGGTACCGAATAAACCTCAATGTAAGTAGATGAATTATAAAGAGTACCATGACTTTCGCCCTATTGAATATCTATATCAATTTTATTTAAACGAAAATAAAGAAAATACTTATTGTTTGAATTTTTTAGTCGATAGTGCTAATTATATTTGGAAAGATTGGAATTTAGAAAAACGAACTTTAATTGAATTAGGGGGCGGACCATCGCTTTTTTCTGTTATTCCGTTATCTTTAATTGCAAAAGAAATCTATTTTACTGATTTTTTAAGATATAATTTAAATATTATTCAAGATTGGTTAAACAAAAAAGAACATTTTTTGTGGGATCACTTTATAGAGAAGACTTTATATTTAGAACAACAAAAATTTGATCATCATGATTTCTATGTTTCTCCGCGACTAGTTGAACATCGCAAAGAAGTAATTCGCAGGCGATGGAAAAAAGCCTTTGAGTTAGATTTAAAATCCTTCTCGATAGAACCTCAACAATATGATTTGGTATCTTGCCATTTTGTTCCCGAATGTATTGTAGACAATTCGAATGATTTTTTGTTTGTACTACAGAATATTTTAAGTTATTCGAAAGAAAATGGATTTTTATTATTTTCGTTTTTTTTAGAAGCAAATCATCTAAAAGTAGGTAGAAGTGTTTATTCAACCTATTATCTTACAGAAGAATATTTAAAAAGAATTCTCGAACATTTTAATCTAGAGGTTATAAAATTCCAAACCATCGATTCAATCTTCCATTATGGATATAAAAAGATTGCTCTTGTACTTGCGCGAAATAAACAAAAAAATCAGTCCATAGCAATAAGTCGAAAATCTGAATATATATTGAACCTAGTGCATTTATTAAACAAAAAAAATAAAATAATTTATAAAGGATTTTTAAATAAATATATTTGGAGTTATCTTAATCATACTAAAATACAGAATGAATTTACCAATCATATTTACGATAGTTTAGAAACAGGATCTATTGAAATAAAACTCGATAAAAAGAATTTTTATATTGATGTGGAACAAGTTAATAAAATATCTACGGTTGCTAATTTTTTCTTCGAAGATCAAAAACCAAATTTTAATTTTGCTTATCTAAAAAATAAATCTTATTACTTAAATTTAAAGCTAAAAGAAATCCAAAAAAAATACAATTTTATATTTTTTAAGGACGGTTTATTTTATTTATATTTATCTTCGGTGGAACAATTAGAAAAAACAGAAATATTAAAAAAATTAAATTATTTTTTTTATAATAATTGTTTACATATACCTATCGTTGAATTTCATAGTTTAATCGATTTTAATAACTTTTTATCTACAATAGAAGAATTAGGTAATAAAAATTTCTTTATAGAACAAAAACCAGATTTTTTAAAAAGATCGATTGATTTAAAAATTGTTCCCCATAACGAAATCATTTTATTTAAAGATTATTTAATAGATTTTAATTATCAAAGATTTTCGAATAAATTGATAAAACAAAATCAATATTTATATTTAAATACGATTCATCTATTAATCGAATAAAAAGTGATGATTGTTTCAAGATTTAAATTATTCTTGACAATTAAATCTTTATAAAAAAATTAATTTTCAATTCTCTTAAAAATGAAAAATCAAATAAAATTATCATGGTTTATTATCTCGTTAGGAGTATCGAGTGCCATACTCATTATGTTGTTTTTGTTTTATATTATCTATCATTTAGTAATTGATTTTTATACAAAAGAGTTTAAAGATTATATTAAATTGTACGCTGTTCAATTAAATCAGTCCATCGAAGTGTTACAAGATAAATCGATTCCCAATATTAAAAATTATATTGAAAATCAAAACCATCTCCTTAAAGAGAAAAATATCGATTTAAAATATTTCGAAAATGAAGATTTCTTAATAAAAAATATTAATGAAATATTTATAAAAGAAAATTATAATAAAAATCAACCAATATATATTAAAAACAATCATTTTTTGTATTATATTTATCCCATAAAAATAAAAGAAAATCAATTTTTAGGTTTTGCTGTTTATAGAAAAAATTTAGAATCTGAATACATTCAATTGCAGAAACAAATGATCAACATATTTTATCCCTCCTTCTTTTTGCCTGTTTTAGGATCGATAATTTTAACAGGTATCTTAGTATATTTCTTAAATAAAGGTATATATAAATTAAATGAATTTTCTAAGAGTATTAAAACAATTTCTGATTTAACAAGATTTGATGATAAAAAATACAATTTTTTATTCTTCGAATTGAATCAAATCTACGAAGAACTAAAAGATATTTTGTTTAAAATTCAAAAAATTGCAGTTGATAGAGAAATTTTAAAAACAGAAGTAAATATTCTAGAAGAATTTATCATTACCTCTGAGGCTATCCAAGATTGGATGGATTATATAACAAAAATACTAGTTCGTGTTAAAAACATCATAGAATTTTATTTTTTTTATTCTATCTTTAAAGAAAAAGAAGATTTGATTATTGTATATATCTTCCATCGTTTTAAAGAAATAAAAGAACAAAGGAATCTCGAAGAAAAAATTTTGATGGAATTTAAGAATTCTGTTTTATATAAAGATGATTTAGAAATTAAATTTGTCTACAAAAAGATTAGCGAAGATTTTTCTAACTTAGAAAATTTAAAGCAAATCGAAACAATCCATAAATCGATTTTAATAGAGAAACCTGTCATTGGTGGTATTCTTGGTGTTGGAATCGATTTATCTCAAAAAGAAGACGAGATAAAGAAACTAGCGATGGAAAGTTTAATTGCAACGATGATCAATTTTATTGGATCTATTAAAGCAATCAATCTTTATACAAGAGAATTAGAATATTATGCTACCAGAGATCCTCTAACAGATTTATACAACCAAAGAGTATTTTGGGATTTGTTGAATTACGAAGTTGAAAGGGCAATAAGACATAATTACTCTTTTGCTCTTCTTGTAATCGATTTGGATAACTTTAAGGTTTTAAACGATAATTATGGACATCATTTTGGCGATTTATTTTTAAAAGAATTTGCCAAACTACTAAGAAACTTCTTTAGAAAAGAAGATATTCTTGCACGTTATGGTGGAGATGAATTTGTTGTGATTCTACCTTATGTTAATAACTTTCATATAGAAGATATTCTTAAAGGTCTTGTTGAAAAAATCAATCATTTTTATTTACCAACACAAGAGTTAGGATTAGCAAAAATATCTGCATCTATTGGAGTAGCAGTATTTCCCGAAAACGCCCATTCAGCAAAAGATTTATTTTTGATTGCAGACGAAACGATGTATCTTGCAAAAGAAGATGGAAAAAACTGTTATAAAATTTACAACAAAAAATCGCAAGAATATTTTTCGAATAAAGATCAACATATATCAAAATTGATCTTAGATGTTTTAGAATTTAAAAATATTGAACCTTATGTTCAACCAATTGTATCTATAAAAGATAATACTATATTTGCTTACGAAGTATTGATGAGAATCCAAGATACAGGCAATAATCAAATCATTACAGCAAATCGGTTTATCTCCATCGCAGAAAGAATGGGGGTAATTCAACAATTGGATCTAATCTTATTAGAAAAGGTATTAAAATATATTTCTAATATAAAATCTAATATAAAAAATACCAAGTTTTTCCTGAATTTATCGCCAAAAACAATAACTTCTAATTCGGATTTAGAAAAGATCATTTCTTTATTGAATCATTATAATTATAAAAATTTAGTTTTCGAAATCACCGAAAGAGAAACGATCAAAGATTTTGATTCTTTAAGAAATTTTATTTTTAAATTAAAAAAATTCGGTATAGAATTTGCAATTGATGATTTTGGCAGTGGCTTTTCCAGTTATCTCTACATTAAAGAAATTCCCATTGATTACATTAAAATAGAAGGGAATTTTATTCGAACAATGCTTACAAACGAAATTGACAAAGTTTTTATCGATAGCATCGTAAAAATGGCAAGGATTTTAAACATAAAAACCATTGCGGAATTTGTAGAAAACAAAATGATTATGGAAGCATTGTCTTATTCCCACATAGATTTTGTACAAGGCAATTATATTCAATCGCCTTTTCCTCTAAGAGAAATTCAAAAATAGCTATTCTATGATAATTTCGTAAGTAATTTCTGCTGTTTTTCTTAACATTTCCGAAACACCACAATATTTTTCTTGAGAAAGTTTTACTGCTTTTTCGAATTTTTCTCTATCAACACCTTTGGCAATGTATTTTAAATGGATTTTATTGAATACTCTCGGATGTTCTTCTGTTTGGGTTGCTTCTGCTTCTATGTAAAAGGATTCTGGTAAAGAACGCATTTTTTTTAAAATAGCAATTACATCCATTGCAGTACATCCACAAAGACCGCTTAATACTAATTCTTTGGGAGCTTGTCCTTTATTTTCTCCTTCGTCTTTTGAGTCCATTATCACTTTAATGCCACGAATTTCGGATTCCATTACCATGTTTTCTTTCCAAACTAATTTTGCCTTCATCTCGCTCATTGTGATGCTCCTTGTTTATAATTTTTTATAAACTTTTCGAAATTTTTAAAATCTTTATAATAGTTTGTTTTATAAATAATTCGAAAATCTGGTGTAAGAATAACAAAAAATGGAAGGCCAATTTGTAATTCTTCGAAACCTTTTTGGTTAAAAAAATATTCAAAAGAAGGATCTGTATCGTATATTTTTAGAACAATTGCATCTCTTAATATTGATTGAAGATAAGGATCACTTTTCATTAAAAAAGCAAATTCAACACAATTGGTACACCAATCAGCATAAAAATCGATAAAAATAGGCTTGTCTTGTTTTTTGGCTTCTTCTATTGCTTCTTTAACACTTCTATATATTTTGATTTTATCTAAATACTCGTATTTGCCATAATTAAAATTAAATATTTCTGTTTGTTCACTAATAGTAATTTTTTTACTTCCATATACTAGAACAAATATAAAAGATATTAGAAGAACTATGCTAAGAGAAAAATACACATAGATCTTTTTTAATTTTAATAAGTCTATTTTATTAAAAAATTTTATAATAATTATATAACTAATAAGCAATAACAATAAAAATAGTATAAGAAAAACATAAATGATCTGATCTTCTATACCAAATACACGAAATGCCTTAAAGATTTGATAGAATGCTATAGCAAAAATTGTGATAGCAAAAAAGTATTTAATATAATTCGACCATTTTCCTGTACGCGGAAGTTTTGCACCTACGATACCAGATAGAAAAAAAGGTAAGCCTAAACCTGCGCCATAAGAAATTGTTAATAATATTCCAAATAGAATGTTGTTTAAATCTGGGTTTAAACTAGAAGAAATTTGTGCTACAAAAAGTAAAATGCTAACAAGAGCTGGAGAAACACAAGCAGAAGCAGCTAATCCAGCAACAAATCCCATAACAAATACAAAAAATAATCCTTGCTTTTGTTTTGTTTTTTCTTCTAATTGGCGAAAGATTCTAGGCTCTAAATTAACAAAATCTAACATAGCAAAACCTAAGTATAGAAAAAGCACACCTAATACCAAAAGGAACCATGGATTTTGCATGATTTTTGATAAAATAATCCCAGTGAAAGTTGCAACAATTCCTAAAAGAAAATAGACAAATAAAGTGCCTAACCAGTAAAATAGAGGAGCAATCCATATTTTGTTGTAATTAGAACTCTTTTTTTGTAAGAAACCAATTGTGATGGGTATCAAAGGATAATAACAGGGAAATAAAGAACTCAATACACCTGCGGTAAAAAATAAAAAAATGCTTTTAAATGGTGCATCTACTCCAACAGAAATAGAATTTATATATTCTGATAAAAAGTCCATTTTTATAGACGAACCTCGTAAATTTTTGGTCTATAACAAATTCCTGTGGTTTCGTTGCAGATCTGAACTCTTACTTTGAGAATTTTATTTGTGATGTTTTCTTTACTGATATTTTCTGGAAGCAAAAATTCAAAGATTCCTTCGTTCCGAAGTACCGTTGCTTGAACATCTTTATCGAAAACACCCTCTGGCTTCGAAATAAGTTGTGGTTCGTTCGTAAAAAGATCAGACCAATCAAAAGTAATAGGTATTAACATTCCATCTTTACCTTTATCTAAATAAGCATGATGATCCGAAGGTATTTGAACAATCACTTTAATTTTATTGTTTTCTATGTTTGCAACAATTTTTGCATCCGGAGCAACATTTTGTATTTTATTTACTCTACTGCAAAAAAAAGCATTTAGAACAAAAAATATAAACAACAATACATAAATAATATAATCTTTTTCCATTTTTTACCTCTTTTATATATTCTTAAAAACAAAATAAAAAGTTACAATCATAAATTTATATTTTGAAATAAAAAATATATAAATTTTATATTGATATAAAGTAACAAACAAAATAAAAGAAAAATTTCTTGCAAGTTCATGTTGAATTGCCGATAATAAAATAAAATATGAGTAATCAACGCATTCCTAAAAAAAATACAGAATCAAATGAAATGGATCTTGTAAAAAACGAAGTCTTAAAAGAAGAATTTACTCATTTTGTTCAACAACTCTCTACAAAAGAAATACTTTGGCCTGATGAATATTTAGATTCTTACGATAAAAAATTTGTTTATCAGGAAAAACAAAGAAAGTTGATTCCTTTTTTAAATAGTAACCTCGAAAAATTGCAATACTTAGAATTAAAAATTCAACAATGGATACAAAATCAAACAGGAAGATATGAACACCCATATATTACCTATTATTATTTACAAAAATTTTTAGAAGAAATCACAAAAAAGGATTTTGATCAATCTGTTAATAAAGCAACACAAGAGGTTTTAAAAGCCATAAAAAGTAAATCAAAAAAAACCAAACATTTCCTTCAAGATAATTTAGAATCCAAAGAAAACGATTTAAAAAAATCCATAGATTTAATCAACAAACTGAAAAAAAAGTTACAAGTTCCAAAAAAATGGCATCAATATAATGCAGAAAAAATCTACCAAGAATTACTCCATCATTTTGAAGATCTTTCGATAGAGAATTATCATACAGTAAGAGAAAAAATCAACTTAGAAATCGAATTAGAACATTATAAAAATCCAGATTTTGTCCATCCCTCTTATAAACAAGATATAGAACAATACAAGCAACAGATTCAACAATTACAAAAAGAATTGTTGCAAGAACGATCGAAAAATGAACTTTTAGAAAAAGAAGTCCAAAGATTAACAGAACTCATCATAGAAAATCCTACAATTACGGTTCAACAAGAAGAGTTAGAGTCTTTGAAAAAAGAATATCGATTGCTTTCGGAAAAGTATGATTTACTTGTTTCTAAAAATATTGAATTAAGAAACCTATTAGAACAACAAAATCATGTGAAAACCCTTCAAGATGCTTTAAATAAAGTTAGAGACAGAATTAATAAAATTCTTAAAACAGGTGGTTTGAATGAAGAAGTTATGATTATAAAAATTAAGCAAGAGATAGAAGAATTACAACGAGCAAGAATTTATCTAGGAAAAGCATTATATGACTTAGGTTTATTGTATTTACGCTTAGGGAAAAAAGAAAATGCACTCATAGAATTAAGAGCTGCAAGAGAACTTGGTGTAGAAGATCCGGAAGTAAATCGCATCATCAACATGGATTAGCGTCAAAAAATGAAGATTGTTCTACAACGAGTAAAAAATGCTTCGGTTTATTTAGTTGATGAACAAAGATATTGTGCAAACATCGAGCAAGGATTAGTTGCTCTAATTGGTTTTTGTAAAGATGATATTCGAAAAAATCAAAATGATTTTATTAAGATTGCTAAAAAGATTTTGAACCTAAGAATTTTCGAAGATGATCAAGGAAAAATGAACCTAAGCCTTTGGCAAATCAAAGGAAGTATTATAGTGGTTTCTCAGTTTACTTTGTGCGCAGATTGTTATAAGGGTAATCGTCCTTCTTTTGTAGAATCCTTAGAAATGGATTTAGCAGAAAAACTATATATAGATTTTATAAATATTATTAAACAAGAATATCATAAAATTTTTTTAGAAAAATATAATGAGGAGATTCCCAACTTGGATTTTTATGTACAAACAGGAAAATTCCGAAGTAATATGCAGGTCCAACTCATAAATGATGGTCCAGTCACAATTGTGATTGAATATAACGATTAAAATAATCTTTACAATAAAAATTATTTCAGCTTTTAGGATATAAATGATTAAAAGAGCATTTTTTATTCCTTTTGTTATATTCTTGGCTGCATTTACGGTTGATAAACTGTTTTTGTTAGATTCTTTCCCATTGTATTATCTAACAACAGCGTCGTTTATTAATTTCGAGCATAAACAAAGACTTATCTATCAACTAAAAGATTATTTAAATCAACCCAAAAACCAGAGAAAGAATGTTTTAGTAATAGTAGGAAATTCCCGAAGTTTTTCTTTTGATTTGGAATATATACAAAATAAATATCCAGATTGGATATTATTTAATTTTTCTGTTCCAGGGGGAAAGCAAGATTATTTTTTATATCTAATGCAAGAATTCAAAAAAAATAACATAAAACCCGAGGCAATTCTTTTTTCTGTAACACCTCAGGCTATGAATGCTAAACCTGCTGTATTAACAGACGAAGTAATGGTATTTGGCCTTCCAGCAAGTTTTATATTTAGTAACTTCATGCATTATAACGTTGATGAAATAACAAATTATATCGGAAAAAAACTTTTCGTTGTATATAAATATAGACCCAAAATAAAAGTAATTGAGCACAGATTAAAGAAAGGGAATTTAATTTCTTTTATAAATTTTTTAATTAAAACAGAAAATGTTCTAGAAAAAAATTATGGAAATATTCCTTCGAAAATAGAGTTTAAAACATCTGCATCAGAAGATGTCATTGAACAAAATGCAAAGTCTCTTTTTAATGATTTTTTTGTTCCATTTGTGATAGATAAAAATGCTTTTTACTTTATAGAAGAATGTATTAAAATTTCTAAAAGCTTAGAAATCCCTTATGTTGCCTTATTCTGGCCACCTATTAGTAAACCATTGTTACAAAAAAAGAAAACAGAAAAGACGGCGATTGTTTACGAAAATCATCAGAGAGTCTATAAAACCGTTTATGATGTTTGGTATCCACCAATGGTAAAAATGGTTGATAATTATAAAATAGGTTGGATTGATTTAAATGTAAAAGATCCTTTAAGATGCAATTCTTTTTTTGATGCAAGCCATTTAGCATCTGTTTGTTATAACGAATATACGGATAAAATTTTTGAATACATAACAGGAGGCAAAAAATGAAGCGTATACTTTATTTTTTATTATTGCTAATTTTGTTGAATTGTAAGAGTTGCGAAAAAGAAAATAAAATCATTCACGAAGAGATGGATTTTAAAGAATGTGGAGAGTGTTTAAACCTACAAACAGGTAAAGTATGCACTGTGCAGGGAACATTCTATAATAGCTGCTTGGCTATATGCAAGCAAGTGAAGATTTTATGCCAAGGAGAATGTCCTTGTCCATCAAAATAATTTTATTTTGTTTTTTTAGGAAGATAAATAAAAATATTTTTTTGGTTTATATCTAATGGGTATGATTTATCGATAAATAAAAAATCTCCAATCGATTCCGCTACCTTAACTTGATGATTGTTAGGATATAGAGATGCGAAATCTCCTTTTTTTAAAAAACGATTCGCATCCTTACCATAAAAAACATAATGTTCTTGTGTTTCGTCTATCAGCTTACCATACCATGGTTGAGCTACAAAAAGATTCGGAATTTGAAGTTCATCACTCAAAAACCAAAAAGTATAATTCAATCTTTCTTTTTGGTTTTTCTCTAATTTCTCGTAATCTGGACTATTTTTTTGAATAAACCTAAGAGCATTATTTTCTTTTTTTAATAAAAATATTAAATGATCACAATCCCAACCTTCGATTGGATAAAACCTATCATAATAGGTCTTTTTTGCAAAGGTATAACAATCCTGAGCATGTAAATCTAAATAAGGTTCATCAAAATATACGATTCCTTTATATTCTCTTAGTCGAATATCTTTATTGCGATTTTTGCTCAATGTTCGTAGTTGAAAGTTTAAATGAGAAACTTTTATGTTTTTATTTTCGAATTTTTCGAAGTAGGTTTTTTCTTCTAGGATTAGCTCTCCCATCAAATTCTCTTGATAGATTTGAGTATAAATATCAAAATAAAAAACAATCTGGTTTTTATTGGTATTAGGAAAGATTTGATTTAAAAAACCTTGATTTTTATAGGTAGGGTAGATGGGACCTGGAACACTCTTACAAGAAAAAAAACTTAGGATAACTAGAAGAATCAATCTAAGGGGTATATTCTGCCGTAATTTTACAATATTCTCCATCATTAATAAACTCAATATAAGTAATTTTTACTTTATCTCGAATCGTACGATATTGGTTTTTGTTTAACTCGTTTTCTAGTAAAAGTCTTGCTGCTTCTTTAGATGTTGTTTCTTTAATTACGCGAATATCTTTTTTAATAGCATTTTCGGAAGCCTTTCCCGTAGATATAAAAATGATTCTATTTGGTTGACTGTAGACTTCTACACCAGTAATTACTTTTTCTTTAGAGGTTAAACAGAAATTAAATAAAATTATAAAGTTAATATATAAAAATTTTTTATACATTTTTTAAACCACTAAAAAGAAAATAAAATTTTTCTTCGTATTGTTTCTCGAAGGATTCTATTTCTTTGATGTGCTTTAATGTTAATCCAATATCGTCCCAACCGTTTAGAAGGCATTCTTTTCTAAAAGGATCAATGTCGAATTTATAAGTTTTTCCAGAATCTGTGGTGATGGTTTGATTTTCTAAATCAATTTTTAATTTTGCTCCGATGTTTTTTTCGACATAGTCGAACAATTCTTGAACTTGAACTTTGGGTAATACAATTGGTAACATGCCATTTTTAAAACAGTTATTGTAAAAAATATCTGCAAAGCTTGGAGCAATAATTACTCTAAATCCATAATCCAACAATGCCCAAGGAGCATGTTCGCGGCTACTTCCACAACCAAAATTTTCTCTTGTAATTAATATACTTGCACCTTGATATCTTGGATAGTTTAAAACAAAATCTGGGTTGGGTTTAGTTCCTTCTGCATCTAAAAAGCGCCAGTCATGAAATAAATGTTTACCGAAACCTGTTCGTTCAATTTTTTTTAGGAATTGTTTGGGTATAATTTGATCTGTATCTACATTTGCTCTATCTAATATTACAGCTAATCCTTCGTGTACTTTGAATGGTTCCATAAAGACAATAAAATTATAGGAATTTTTATAGCAATGAATTTTTTATTTTAATGCAAGATTGGATAATTGAGTTCAATTCTTTTAGGTTTTTAAGATTCGGATGATTTTTTTTGATATAAAAATTATTCAAAAAGATATATAATATATATGAAGATACAACACTTTTATACACAGGATAAATGCATTACATCGATTAACCTTACACCCTATCATTATGAATATTTAATTTGTCTGACAGAATCAAGGTTTAACGGTAATTTATCTAAGACGATCGATTATTTATTAAAAAAATATTTAATTTATCTTTATAAGATAAGCCTTGCACCCGATAAAAGGACTTTAACAGCCACATATCAGCCAAGGACAAAAAATTATGTTATAAAAAAAATCTGTATTCAACCAACCTATTGGGGAAAGTTCTTTGAGTTAAGATTTTTGTTGGGTTACTCCATAAGTTTTATGATTCGCATTATGCTCGATTGGGAGATGCAAGAAGAACAAAATTCTTTCGCACCAATTATTATAAGACCAAATTTAACCATAGAGGATGAGCTAATTCAATCTAGAATCCATGATGGGGATAACTATTCATCTTATAATAGAGTACGACATGCTAATTTAGAGGTTTATAATGAGTTTTCGTGTCCGGCGGTTTAAAATATAGCATAATCCTATAAATATTTTATAATTTTATTTTAATAATCAACCTTACTTTTAGATTCCTCTTGCTACTCTATTGTATTAAAAAAACTTTATTATTCAAAATATTCATCTCAATTTATACTGACTTGTTTTTTTATATATTCCATTAACCTTTGTTCTTTTTCTTGCATGATTTTTTCATCTTCTAAGGAACGTTCATGATCATAACCGAGTAGATGAAATAGTCCATGAACGACAAGTCTTAACAACTCTTCGTAAAAAGAATGTTCATATTCAATCGATTGTCTTTTACAAGTTTCGTAAGAAATCAAAATATCTCCAAGAATCACAGGCTGATCTTTTATTTTAGGGAAATCTTCGCCTTCGATTTGGGAGAAACTCAATACATCTGTTGGTTTATCCTTATCTCTATAAGTATGATTTATTTTTTGTATTTCTTCGTCATCTATAATAGAAACCGAAATTTCGAATAAATCATCCTTTTCTGTATGTTTTATATAATCAAGTGATTTTATTAAAATATTTTGTAAAAATCTTTTAATATTTGGAAATTCTTTTTCTGCGTTAGGATGTACTTCTAGAAAAATTTTGTGTGTTTTTTTCATATTCTTCAAAAGCATGGATAATCTTTTCTACAATGGGATTTCTTACAATATCGTTTTTGTTAAATTCAATAATATTTACTTCTTCTATATGTTTTAATATTTTAAGTAGTTTGGATAATCCAGATTGACCAGGTTTTAAATCTGTTTGGGTGATATCTCCACTTATACACATTCGCGAATTTCTTCCAATACGTGTTAAAAACATTTTTAATTGAGAAAGCGTACAGTTTTGTGCTTCGTCTAGAATAATCATAGAATCATTCAATGTTCTACCTCTCATGTAAGCTAAGGGAGCAACTTCAATTTTGTTCAATTGAATCAGTTGATTGGTTTTTTCTACACCAAGGGATTCGAACAGTGAATCATAAATTGGACGTAAATAGGGATCAACCTTTTGTACCATATCTCCTGGTAAAAAACCTAAATTTTCTCCTGCTTCTACCGCTGGTCTTGTTATAATTAATCGTTCTATTTCTCCTTTTAGTAACAACTTACTTGCTACAACTACTGCTAAAAAAGTTTTTCCTGTTCCTGCTGGTCCTGTTGCAATGGTTATCGAATAGTGCAGGAGTGATTTGATATAATTGAACTGATTAATGGTTTTTGCAAAAATTGGTTTTCCGCGATATGTAACGAAGAGTTTTTCTTGTTCAATAAATTCATGATTCGATATTTGATTTGTGGATTCTTTTTCTTCGCTAAATAGAACTTTGTATAAATATTTTGTATCGAATACTTCTAATTGTCGATCTTGATAGTAATCACGAAGTTTGTTAAAAAAATGAACTGTTTTTTCGATCTTTTTGGGTTCCTCGGATCGAATAATAAATGAATTCCCTCTGGGAATCAATTCTACCTCTAGAAATTTTTCCAGCTCCAATATATTTTGATCCGAAATACCACAAATAAAATGAAACAGTTTTAAGTTTTCGAAAACATATTGTTCTTGGATGATTTTTGTTTTGTTCATTTCTGCATTAATACTCCGCAAAGGATTCTTTTTTTGGGTTCTCTTGTGTAATCCATTACTTCTTTTAAATAAATATTACCACCAAAATATTGCAAGTATAATTTTATTAACGTAAGTCCAGTTCCTAAACTAAAATCCTCGTTAATGAATCGTTCATCAAAATGATGGTTTAATCTTACGAATGGTTCGAAGATTTGGTTTTCGTATTCTTCTGGTATTCCAGTAATTCCACCTTTAAATTCTAACACATCGTTTAAAAAGGCAACAATGATAGAATTAGGGTTATCAAAAACAACAATATCGATATATGTTCTTTCCGGAGAATACTTAAAGGCATTGATAAGAATTTCTTTAAAAATAAGACTCAATGCTTCTTTATTTGAGCGAATTTTTCCCATAAATTTTAAATTACCAACTACGATTTCTTGATTTTTTATCATTCGAAATTCTTCGGTTCGAAAAATTGTATCATAAATAATTTTTTGAACTTGTTGAGAATCTAAGATTTCTTCTGGAAAGGAGCGATTCATGTAATTTAACAACTTTTCTAAGTTGAGTATCCATAAATTTAGGTTTTCTACACTTTTTTTAAGATTAACAAAATAATGTTTTGGAATAATAAAACCATTCTCTTGATCAATCTTTTTTAAATCCATTAGATCCACATAAGAAATAATGCTATTAATTCCTAACCCTTGTAGAAGAGAATTTCGAATATTCTGTAATAATTTTAAAGAAAAATCACTCCGAAATCGTGTTTTGTGATATTCTTTCCAAAGATACCATTCAATTTGTTTCTTCCAAGACTTTTGATAGTCCTTTAGATATTCTTCTAAGGTATGTTTTTCTACATAATATTTTTTTGCAGATTCAAGTATGGGAATAATAAATTCATTAAAATGCTCGTTTAAATAGATAAATTCGAAAATCTTTACAGAATTCAAGTTTAAATTTTTTTGTTCTTGTTCATTTTCCAATAAAACAATTAAAATTGGAGGATCTTCTACATCAGCAAGTATCTTTAAACAATTTTCGTTTGTAAAAATTCCGATTGGATGCAGTGATGTAATGATGATTTTTGGTTTTAGACGATTTCTTAAATATAAAGCAAATTGTATTTCTGTACATGCATAAACTTTATAACCTTTTGCTTTTAAAAAACTTTTGATTTTTTTTAATATTTCTTCTTGAGGATGAATTACGACAATTTTTAAATCTTGCTTTTCCATTAGATTATTCTTCTAAAATTTGTTTAATAATATCTAAAAATTGAGCTGGTCGAAAAGGTTTTACGATCCAACCATCTGCACCAGCATTTCTTCCTTCTTGTTTTTTCGATTCTTCGGATTCTGTTGTTAATGTAATTATAGGAACCTCGGTATTAATTTTTCGAATTTCTTTAATCATAGTTATTCCATCCATAACGGGCATATTGATATCTGCTATAATTAAATCAAACTTTCCTTGCTTGAATTTCTCTAATCCATCTAATCCATTTTCTGCTACAGTAACTTGATAACCTGCGGATTCTAATGTTTCTTTTACTACATCTCTCATTGTTTGGGAATCATCTACTGCTAATATATGGGGCATAATATCTCCTTAATCTTATAAAATTAATTGCGTTTAAAAAAAGTAACACTTGGTGTAAATTCATAATATCTGGCTAATCCGTATTCCCGCATTACATAATTATCTACAAGGTTGATTAAATTCTCTGATGAACCTAATATAAGAATCCCTTCGTTGTTGTTTAGAGAACGAATTAGTTTACGAACTACTTCTTTTTTTGTGTTAAGATCAAAATAAATTAAAACATTTCTACATAGGATAATATCAAAACCATAAGGATATGGATCATGAATTAAATTATGAATTTTAAATTCCACAATAGATTTTATTTCCTCATCGAGCTTATATTCATTGTCTATTTTGGTAAAATATTTATTTTTTATGTAGTCTGGAACCCCACGATTGACTTCGAAATCTGTATAAATTCCTTTTTTAGCACGTTCAATTACATCTTTGCTAATGTCGGTTGCTAATATCTTTGTATGAGGAAATAAATAAGGATGATTTTCTTTTATAGTGATAGCAATAGAGTAGGGTTCTTGACCATAAGAACATCCAATGGACCATAAATTCAATTTTTTTGTTATGTTGGATTTACTGATTTGATTTTTTTCTAACCATTCAGGTATAATTTGTTTTGCTAACGCGTCAAAAATACTTTCATCCCGGAAGAAACGAGTTTCGTGAGTTGTAATCTTATCCACTAATTTATGATAAAATTCTGAATCATCTTTTTGTAATAATTTTAATGCAACCTCATCATAGGTTTTTAGGTTGTATTCCTTCATCAATTGATTTAGACGAGAATCTAGTAAATAAATTTTATCATCTGTTAAAAAAACACCCGTCATGTTTTGAATTACTTGAATAAGTTGTTTATGTTCCATATTAATTCAATGCTTCTTCTAAACGTTTAATGATTTCTTCTGGTGTTAAAATTTCCCTTACTAGATTTTCTTCAATGGGTTTTTTGGGCATACCATAAATCGTACATGTTTCTGGGCTTTGTGAAATTGTGTATCCTCCCATTTCGTAGACCTTTTTTATGCCTTCGTATCCATCTGAACCCATACCAGTCATTATAATTGCTAAAACATTTTTTCCATAAGCTTCTAACAAAGATTCGAATAGATAATCTACTGATGGTTTGCAATTATTTTTTGGCGGATCATCTCCTAATTTAATAAATTTTTTATTATTAATGGAAACTACTCTTAAATGATATCCACCAGCTGCCACATAAACATATCCTTCTTTTACTTCTTCGCCATCTTTTGCTTCTACAACTGGATTCACAGAAATTTCGTTGAGGGTTTCTGCTAGTTTTGCTGTGAACAAGGGAGGCATATGTTGAACAATAAATAAATTTTTTTTTATTCTAGATAATTTTCTAAACATCTCGTACAATAAAATTGGCCCTCCCGTAGATATACCTATACCTGCTACTTGTATTTGATGAATTGCAGTTTTTTCAACAATTTTTTTTTCGATAGGGGGAATTTCTTGCCTTTTTTGTATTATTTTATTGCCATAAGCAATCTCTTTAACTTTGGGGATGAGTTCATTTTTTATATAGTCTACCAGTTGATTTTGGTTAGAAATACTTAAATTAGGTTTCGGAACAAAATCTACCGCACCTTCTTTTAATGCTTGTAGTGTAACGGTTGCTCCTTCTTGTGTGTGTGCACTAAACATAATAATCTTACTTGGAACGTTTAATTTTTTTATTTCTCGAATTGTTTCTATACCGTTCATTAAGGGCATTTCGTAATCCAAAATAATGATATCGGGTTGATAAAACTTAATTCGCGGTAAAGCTAACTTTCCGTTAGAAGCATAGGAAATGATTTCTATTTCTTGATCCGATGCAAAAGCTTGGAATAAAAAATTCCTCATTGTTACGGAATCTTCGATAATCATTAATTTTATTTTTTCCATTGTTTAAAAACTTTCTGGGTTTAAGATAAGGATTGGTTTATGATTTAGAATCACGGTAAATTTTATATATGGGATTAATTTGCTCTCGATATGACCTTTGGAATAATCAATGTGATAATTTTCTAAATTCACAATATCCACAATCTGATCTATCAAAATACCCACCTTACCTTTTTTTACTTTTAACAAGATAAATATATTTTGCTGATAAGAAGTATTTTTTAAATCAAACAATTTTTTTAAGTTTATAACTGTAATTATATCCCCTCTTAAATTCGTAATTCCTTCAATGTAATTTTTGTAATTTTCTGAAGTATATTGAATTGGTGTTAAATGCTTTAATTCATCTATTTCTTTACAATATTGTAATTCTAAACCATATACTTTATCTTCGAGTTTAAATAATATTACTTGCATTATCGAATTCCTGCGATTAGTTTTTTATCGTTCCAAAAAGATAATACCCTTTCCCAATCCAATAGCATGATAGTTTTATCTTTGTAAATTGCATAACCAAATATAAAAGATGCTTTTTCTTCTTTTTTAAAGCTTTCGAACTCATTGGTAATATTTATAATATCCGTTGCTAATAAAGAAATGTATTCATGTTCCGATGCTGGTAGTAAAATTCCATAATTACTTTTTTTATTAAAGAGTTCCAAGTTTGCTTTTTTTAACAATAACTCATTTACATCAATGATAGGAACAATTGAATGATTATACTTAAATGCATAATAGTCTAGTAGTTGTTCTATCTGTGTATTTAATATTTCTATAATTCGAGGTTTATAAGAAATAGAAATACCGTAATAATTTCCCATCAATTCAAATATCAAATATTGATCTTGAATTGTTTTTTTGGTTGTTGTAGATTCTATATCAAACCCCAAATCTTTTTTGTTACTTTCTAAATGAAAACTTTTTACAAGTCCGAGTATATCGAATATCAAGATGGTTGTTCCATCGCCTAAGATAGATGCACCTGAATAGTATTGAATTTCGTGGAATTCTTCTCCTAAGGGTTTAATCATTAATTCTTCGGGGTTTAAGATTTCGTTTACAAGAAGCCCAAAGATATGCTGATCTGTTTCTAAAAAAACAATGTAATTGTATTGGCTTATAGATACTTTTTCTTTTGGTTTTAAGATATTTTGAGGATCAATAATAGGAATAATTTTTTCTCTTAATTCGTAAACAAGGCCACCATGAAGTTCTGACAAAAATTCTGGGTTTATTTTGATGATTTCGAAGATTTGATTTTGTTGTATAGCGAATTTTTGGTTTAGAATTTCGATGATTAAACAAGTTACAATAGAAAGAGTCTGAGGTATGGTTAATACAAAAGTTGTTCCTTGATTTACCTCTGTTTGAACATCTACAAATCCTTTAATTTTTCTTAAAGAGGACATTACAACATCCATTCCTACGCCTCTACCAGAACGTTCTGTTATCTTTTCCGCAGTGCTTAAACCAGGTAAAAAGATCAAATTTATAATTTCTTTTTTTGTTAATTCTTGTGCTTTTACTTTTGATATTAAGTTTTTTTCTATTGCTTTTTCTAATACCTTGTTTGCATCAATTCCTTTTCCATCATCGCTTATTTTGATTATTACATTACCTCCTTGAAAAAATGCTTTAATAGTTAATCGTCCTTTTTTAGGTTTACTTAATTTCTCTCGGATATCTGGTGGTTCAATTCCATGATCGATTGCATTACGAATTAAGTGTGTAAGAGGATCGCGAATTACATCAATCAATGTTTTATCTAATTCTATATTTCCACCTTCTATTTCGAGTTCTACTTCTTTGTTGGTTTCTTTCGATAATTCTCTAACTAAACGAGGTATACGTTCAAACAACACATTTAACTCTTGTAAGCGTAATTTCATGAGATTTTCTTGTAATAGAGTAATATAATTACTGATTCTTTTGCTGGAATTGATCAGTTCATGATTATCTTTTGCCAATAGTTCTATCTTTTGGTTGAACTCATTTCTTGCAATAACGGATTCCCCTGCTAAGTTGATCAAATATTCTACTAGGGATGCAGGAACTTTTAAGAATGATTCTTCTTCGTTAGGATTTGCTATATTTGTTGAGGATTTTATATTTTCTTTTTGATTCGTTAATACCTCTTCGCGAGGTTCTTCTTCTAATACAATTTGCTTTTTTAATAAAATCGGAAAGGGCAAAGAAAAATCTTCTTCGGTTGATAAAAATAAATAAAAATAGAGTCTATCGTTAAAAGAAGGTAGAATAAAGTTAAAATTTAATAAAGAAATATGATTATTTTCTTTTATTTGGTCAATGTTATTTACAAATTCTGATAAAAGTTGATTTTTTTCTAAAAAGCTTAGAACATAGAATAGCTTGTGTTGGATGGGTAGTTTTTCTTTGTATTGTTTGATTTTATCTTGATATTTTTTTATAAATTTATTATATAAACTTTCTAAATCGATGTTATTGTGATTGTTTTTTTTGGTATGATTTTTCTCTGATTGATTATCAACATTTAATAATTTATTTATATTCTCTACCAAGTCTTTTATGTTATAATCTTGAATCTTATCAATGTTTTGAATCATTTCCCTTATACGATCAATGGCAAGTAGAGAAACATCGACCAAATCTCTTTTTAAAGGAATTTCACTATCTCGAACTTTGGAAAGTAAATTCTCGAAGTTATGAGATAAATTTTTGATGTTTTCTAATTCAAATAGACCAGAATTCCCTTTAATTGTATGAATTGCTCTAAAAAATTTATTCACCAATTCTTGGTTTTCTGGGTTCAAATCCTTTGTAAAATGATCTAAACATTCTTTTTCTAATTCTAATACACAGGTTTCTGCAACATCTAAAAGTTCTAAGGATTCTTGAATAAATGTCTTTAAAAGTTCACTCATAATATCATTCTGTTATAAATAATTTTTCTAAATTTGATTTAATAAATAAATTTTTTAATTCTTCTGACAAGTTAAATTTTATCGAGATTTTTTCTTTTTTTGTAGTTAAAGAAAGATCAATTAATAAAATAAGATTTTGGATATTGATATCCTTTGCTTCGGTTAAATTTAAATGGATTTTTACGTTTTCTTTCAGGCTTTTTTTGCATTCTAAGATTAGGTCTTCGATATTTTTTGATGTAAGATCGGTGTGATTGAACGACATAACAATCTTGTTTTTGGTATAAAAAAAACTACTCACAAATCTATTATCGTAAATTAATAATTTTTTTTTAATTTGACGAAATATTTTTTTATTTTTAACGATAATTATACCAATATGTTTAACAATAAAAAGAAGTTAATTCAAGAAAGAAAAAATAAACTTAAATCCGAAATAAAACAGCTAAATGTTTCTTTAACGGGGAAAGAAAATCAATTTTCCGAAGACGATATAGTACTAGTTTCTAAAACAGACCTAACAGGGAAAATTACTTACGCAAATAGTGGTTTTGAAAAAATCAGCGAATACGAAAAAGGCGAACTTCTCGGAAAACCCCATAGTACAATTCGGCATCCAGATATGCCTCGAAGTGCCTTTTACGATTTATGGGAAACGATTAAACAAGGTCTACCTTGGCGTGGATACGTAAAAAATCGTTCTAAATCTGGTAATCATTATTGGGTAGATGCTAATGTAGCGCCTATCTTCGACAAGGGAAAAATTATTGGTTATATTTCTGTACGAAGAAGGATTTCTGAACAAGAAAAAAATCAAGCAGAAAAACTCTACCAAGAAATTCGAGAAGGTAAAAAAGATTTTGAACCTACGGTTTATAAGCAAATAGGAAAAATCAACTTAACTAAATTTGCTATATTAATTCTCATTGTTTTAAACATTGTTTTTGGAATTTTGTCTGTATTTACTAATCTTCCTTTTACCTTAAAAATAGGGGAATTTTTGATCAGTGTTATTATTTTATCTATTATTTTTTATCAGTTACAAGATTTTGATAAACAAATCCAACTATTAACCTTCAAGGCTCAAAAGGCAGCAGAAAAGGATTTAACTGTATCCTTCGATGCAAATAAAAACGATGAATTGGGTTATTTAGAAAAAGCTTTATTAAACTTTTTAGTAAACATAGCTGGTATTGTTGGAATTCTTCAAGATTCTGTTAGAAACCTTAAAAAGGTAAATCAAACTCTAATAGAATCTTCTACTACATTGGCAAGTTTATCCGAAGAAAATAATACTACGATAAAAAACGTTATAGATCGATTAGAAGAAGGAGATAAAACAGTCCAAGTGATTGCTAGTTCCTTAGAAGAATTGAGCATAACAGTAAACGAAATCTCCCAAAAAACACAATCTTCGATGGAAATCGTCCAAAAAACTTCCGATTCTATCCGTAAAACTACCGAAACAGTAGAGAACCTTATCGATAATACAAAAAATATTTTAAAATTACTCGACAAGATTAATGATATTGCTCAGCAAACAAACTTATTAGCACTTAATGCAGCAATCGAAGCAGCTTCTGCTGGTGAACATGGAAAAGGTTTTGCCGTTGTAGCAAACGAGATAAAAAACTTAGCTTACGAATCAAAAAACATTACAAGTCAAATTCGCGAATTTTCTATCAAAATTCAAGATGACCTAAAACTTTCTGGTGATTCTATGAGCGAACTAAATACGAATTTTAAACAAATGAATGAATTCAATACAACCATAGCCTCTGCCATAGAAGAACAGTCTATATCTCTAAAAGAAATCACAAAAAATTTTACCGGAATATCTCAATCCATTAACAATATAACAAAAGAATTTAAATCTATTCTTCCGGAATTAAAAGGTCTAACAAACATTGCAATTACGAATAAAGAACAATCAGACGAAATTAAACAAGAAATACAATTTTTAGAAAATATCATAAATGAATTTAAAACATAAATAACAAAACTACAAAATATCAACAAAATAGAAAAATAATTGACATAAGAATTTTTGAATTTTTATTTTTATCTGTGAGCAATTTTTTTTTCTCTCTGTTGGAGTTTCTTGGCATCATCTCTAGAAATTCAAATGAATTTCAAAACATTCCAGAGATCATTCGTCAAGAAGCCGTAGAAAGAAACGCAAATCCAACACGTTCAAAAAAAAATAGTTCTCGAACAAAAATTGTTTTTAACGACTTATCCAATCAAATCGAAGACTTACAAGATCAAAATGTTGATCCCAATTTATTAAAAGAATTCATAAAAGATTTATACGATCCATTATCGGGCGATCCAATACAACTAAGATCAAATCAATATTTGTTTCGTTGTAAAAAATGTTCTGTTTTTTACTTAAAAGAGAGTTATGATTTTATTGCCCAAAAAAATCAGAGTAAATGTGTAAGCTGTTTAAGCACAGAAATCATCCCTTACTATTACGACGGAAAGTTGATAAAAATTGCCACATTCAACCCTGACTTTGTCACATTAGAGAATTTACACTTACATGTGGGTAAATCCATTAAATTTACAGGAACAATTGTAAAACTCTACGAAAGTAAACGGGGCGATTATGCTTTGATGTTCGAAGACAAACCTTGGGTAGAAGGTTTTAAATTGATTGTTTTCTATCCTTTAATGAAAAGGGGTAAAGGACTCGAAAGAGAATTTTTACAATCCTTAGTGGGGAAAACGATTACAGTTCGTGGACTTTTACAATGTCATGAAATTTATGGTTATGAAATATTAATCTTTAAAAGAAATATGATTTTAAACATACAATAAAAGGAGGTTTATATGACTCAGTTAAAGTGTTATGTTCGAACAGCGGATAAAACAAAAAAGGCAGAGATTGGAATTTCTCCAGAAGTAACTGTACGAGAGATCATAGAAACTTGCATAGAAAAGTGGTCTTTACCAGATAATGTTTCTTATAATCTTGTTAGTATAAACAGAAATATGGTGCTTAACCCAAACTATCCTTTAATCGATTTAGGCTTACAAGAAGGAGAAATTCTAGAATTACAACCCATATTAGAAGCTGGTCGTTAGAATGAATCCAATTGTCAAACGTAGGTTAAACGATTTACAAAAGTTAAAAGAATTAGAAAAAAAATATTCTTTTATAAAAATCAAAAATGCTAAGGGAGATCCCATCTCGGAAATTTTTATCGATCTTCATTTAACTTTACCTATAAGCGAAAAAGAATCGAAAGATTTGTTCGAATTAAAAGTTAAATTGCCATCGGAATATCCTCTTTCTCGACCTTTGATTTATGTTTCTCCAACTGTATTCAATCCTCATGTATTTGAAAGTGGAAATATTTGCTTAGGTTACCAATGGATGCCATCGATCTTCTTGGATTTAGAAGTTTTAAGAGTAATCAAATTACTCTTATTGTACCCAGAATTTATTAATCCTAATTCTCCAGCTAATTCGAATGCATTAAGTTGGTACAAAAAAAATAAAAAAAAATTTCCCTTGTTAAAAATTGACTGATTTATGGATCGATTCTACATAGATAGATATATTCGCCATCAATCAATTCATTGGTTCAATCAGGAAGAGCTTTTTCGAAAAAATGTCCTGATTGTAGGCATGGGAGCTATTGGTAATGAACTTCTAAAAAACATGGTTTTATTAGGCATCGGAAATATAACTATCATTGATTTCGATAAAATCGAAATTCACAATCTTACAAGAAGTGTTTTATTTCGCGAAGAAGATATCGGAAAATATAAGGTTCAAGTAGCAAAAGAAAGAGCAAAAGAATTAAACCCTGATCCGCGTATAAAAATTCAAACCTTTAACGACGATTTCTATCAAATTGTAAGTTTAAGTTTTTTAGAACAATTCGATGTTGTTTTCTCTGCTGTGGATAATTTCGAAGCACGCATCCGTCTACATCGCTTATGCTATTTGAATAAGGTTGATTTTATCAATGCGGGAATTGACAGTCAATATGTGAACGTAGAATATTTTCCTTATAGCAATAGCAAAAATCATCTTGCTTGCTTCGAATGCAATCTAAGTGACAAAGTTTATCAAAATATCAACAAAAGATATTCTTGTGGTTGGATAGAAAAAACTGCAATTAACCAAAAAAAGATCCCCACTACAATTATTACGTCTTCTATTGCTGCATCTTTTATGTTATCTTGTTTTTTAAGAAGAGACGAGTTCGTTGATCCAACAAAAATTTTTATCGATACGATCCATCCTAATATAACAAAAGCTAAACTACAAAAAAACCAAGATTGCTATTTTTGTTCTAACTGGGGAAATACCCAACAAAAATCATGGAAAGAGTTCTTAAAAGGCATACAAAATTTAAAAGACGAAATAACCTTTTTTCTGAACGAACCTATCTTGATTTCTTTAAGATGCGAAGTGTGCAATAAAACAGAATTGATTTGGGACCTTTCGCGAAAATTCAAAGATAAGGATTTAATTTGTCACGCCTGTAAAAACAATCGACAACCAGAAGTAAGGGATTATATCTATAAAAACGAAATCCAATATATTGAAAATTTAAGTTTTAAATATTTATATTATTTTATGAATAATTTAACAGTTTTGGTAAAAAAAGATGATTGATTGGAAAGAAGAAGAACCAGACATCCAAGTTATTCCATTTAGCGAATTTCCATTAGATAGATTGACTTTAAATTATTTTGAATTTATAAATTATATTAATAAAAATTATTTTATTTTTTTTCACCCTAGTGCTTGGGATAAAATGTGGCAACACGGCAGAAGTTCTTTTAAGGAGGTTGGTGGACTTTTAATTGGATTTGTGTATCAGTATAACGATCATTTTCTTTGGTATATAGAAGAGATTGTATACAACAACGATTTTGAGCATTCATTTTCTCATGTAGTTTTGTATCCGTCTTTGTGGCAAGATGCAAATGCAATCATCTTAAACCAACAAGGCAATCCGGAAAAGTTTATCTTAGGTTGGTATCATACCCATCCGCGATTTACGCCTTTTTTTAGTAATACTGATCAGAATACTCATAGATATTTTTTTAATTTTGATTATTCTCTTGGAATTGTATTCGATCCTTATTCTGAACAAATCTTATTCTATATTGGTGGTAATACAAAACTTTATAAAGATAAATTCTTGATTTGTGAACTTTTAAGATAAAGAAGATAGGGTCTAAAAATAGACCACTATCTTAAATCAACTTGTTTAACAGAGAGAATATTGGGTAATTGTTGAAATTTTTCTAATTGCTCTTTGGATAAAAATTCATCAATTTTGATGACAGATTTTGCTTTTCCCCCTTTAGAAGTTCTGGATAGTTCTAAGCTAGCAATATTGATATTCTGATTTCCTAAAAATGTTCCAATAGCTCCCACTACACCAGGAACATCGTTATTTTTTATCACTAATAGTATACCTTCGGGTTCAAATTCTAATTCGAATCCATTTAGGTTTACAATAAAAGGTCGATTTAAAACAGAAGTAAATTTTGCTTTTTGGGGAGAACTTCCTTCGTTTTCGAAGATAACTTCTATACTGCTGATATAATCTTTTGTTTGTTCGTTGAAATTTTCAACGATTCGAATACCTCTTTCTTTTGCTAAAACAGGAGCATTCACATAGTTGACTCCTTCTTCGCCTACAAACAGAGAAAGAGCACCTTTTAAAACAGCCATTTTAATTGGATCAATTCTTTTTTTAGAAATCTCTCCATTATAGTTAATCTGAATTGTACGAATAGGAGAATCCATCAAAGATGCAAGAAGTTTTCCTACCTTTTCGCCACCAATAAAATATGGTTTTAGGTATTCCATGCTATCAGGATCAATACTTGGATAATTGATTGCATTTCGCGCGATTCCTTTTGTAAAAAATTCTATTACTTCGTCGATGGTTTCCATTGCTACTGCAAATTCTGCTTCTGCCGTAGATGCACCTAAATGGGGTGTCATAATGCAATTTTCGAAAGCAAGTAAAGGAAAATCTGCTGGAATAGGTTCTTGACTGAAAACATCTAATGCAACACCAGCAATATGACCAGATTTTAGACCTTCTACTAATGCTTGTTCGTCATAAATTTCGCCTCTTGCACAGTTTATCAATCGAACACCTTTTTTTAATTTGGAGATGTTATCTTTGTTGATTAAATGCTTCGTCGATTCTGTTAATGGTGTATGAACAGTAATAAAATCGCTCTCTTTAAAGATTGTATCAAGATCTACAATATCGATTTCTAAATGTGTTAAATGCTCTGCTGTTATGTATGGATCATATCCTAAAACGCGCATTTTTAAACCTTTTGCTCTTTTTACTACTTCTCTACCAATTCTACCCAAACCTATAACACCTAATGTCTTATTAGTAATTTCTACGCCTAAAAATTTACTTTTTTCCCATTTTCCTTGCTTCATCGATGCATTTGCTTGTGGGATATTTCTAGCCAAAGATAACATCATTGCAATAGCATGTTCTGCTGTGGTTATACTACTTCCACCAGGAGCGTTCATAACAATTATACCACGACGAGATGCTTCGTTTATGTCTATGTTATCAACTCCAACACCTGCGCGAACAATTAGTTTTAATTTTTTCGCATAATTAAAAACATCACCTTTAACTTTTGTTGCAGAGCGAACTATTAAACAATCCGCTTCTGGCAAATCTTGAATCAAATCTTCTTTGGAATGACCACCTTTGTAAATCACTTCAAACCCAGATGTATTTTTAAGGCGAGATACACCTTCTGCATCAAATTTATCGGAAATTAAAACTTTATAACTCATATTGCCATATTATTATTATTTAGTACTATGAAAAGAATTTTTAATTTTTTTATATTAATTCGTTAAAAAATTCATCTAGAAATTTTAGTATTTTGTCCTGAGCCTCGGGATATCGAATAATTACATGGCCTGTATCCATAGGATCATCAATGTTTAAAAACATCAATCTTTTATGTTGGCTTTTTATGTGATAAAACAAATAAATCATACTTTCTTTGGGTACGGTCTTATCCTTTTCGTTTATGATCATTGCACTAGGAATATAAATTTCTTTTAATTTTTTTCTTATATATTTTAAAGAAATCTTAAAGCTATGCAATGCAGCTAATGGATATTTAAACTCATAACCAACAAACATTTCTGGGTTTCTTTTTCCTCTGTTTAATTTTAGAACGGGATAAAACATTTTTAACCAACCAGTAAGAACCATTAATGGAGAATGCAAAATCAACCTTCCATTAAATAACCCATTAAAAAAAACAGGGGTAGATATTAATGCAATTCCCTGAATTTTATCTTGTCGTAAATGAGCTAGTTTTAGCGCAATCGCACCTCCCATAGAGAAACCAACGATAAAAACTTTTTTGTAATATTTACTAAGGTTTAACAAAAATTGATCTGCTATTGCAACGTAATGATAAAATCGTGTAGGGATCAAATCTTCTACTTTGGTTCCATGACCAGGTAGTAATATACCCAAGGTCGTATGTCCTTTTTTATGGAAATATTCCCCAATTGGTTTTACTTCGTACGGTGATCCAGTAAACCCGTGAAGAATTAAAAATGCAACTTCACTGCTACCTTCGAAAAAAAATGGTTCTGCGTTTTTCATGATTTTATCTGGATTGGGAGGATATTTGGGAAGTGGCAGAATTCTTTCCGAAAATCCTTTATGGCCTATGTAAAAAAATACAACAAAAAAAAGTAGAGTAAACATGATGATGTAAAAAAATGTCATTGTGAACAAGGATAAACAATCACCAAAAATTACAAGAAAAAAACGATTTAATCTTTTACTTACAGAAGAAGAATATCATTTTCTAAATAAAATATCTTTAATAGAAAATAAGCCTATATCAGAAATTTTAAGAAACGCTGTGGATTTTTTGTATCATTCAGAAAATAAAGAAAATATAATAAAAAATTTAGAATTAATTTATAACAAAAGTTATATAAATTATGACGAAAATTTAAAAGAATTTATAAATTTTTACCTAAAATGAAAAAACGAATATTTTTAGACGATAGTATTCTATTTTTTTTAACCATAAAACATCCACTAAAAAAGGAGATTTATGATCAATTAAGTTATTTTATAAAAAACAATTATTATCCTGTAAGTTCTCTTTATAGTTTACTAAAAATACAAAACATATTTTTAAAACTAAATCAATTGAGCCATTTTTTCGAATTCTTCTATGATCTAGAACAATTTTTAGAAAATATTTATCCAGTGGACCAAGAAGATTATAAAGAAGCAATCCATCTTTATAAACAATTTAACATAGATTTTGATTTAGCATATTATATCGCGATGATAAAGAAACATCAAATCGATAAATTCTATTCTGTGCAATTTAAAGATAAAAGAGAACAATTACTAAATCAGTTTAATATTTCTATGATTTACCCTTATGGATAACATTATGAGGTTCATATTTTTTTAGTAAAATGGGAAATGTAGTATCTTGACTTTGAATTTTTAAATTGTTATCCAATTCGATTATGGATGGCTGAAGCATTTGAATTGTTTTACTGCTTAACATAAAAGGAATATAAGAATTATATTCGTTATCGTACCACAGATGCCAAAACGCATTTCTTTCTTCGTCATAATAGAGTTCTTGGAGGTTCAAATCTTTGTCATTGTCCAATTTTAGATGGATTTGATGATCAAAAATATTTAGATCGATTGCCATTAAAGGAAACCCTTCTACACGTTTTAAATAACCCTTTTCTTCTTTATCTTTATATTTTAAATAAATAAAATAATTATGATCGTAATGTAAGTTTATTTTAAAAAGCCTAATAACACCGTCATTAACAATTTCTTGGTTTCCATTCCACCACTTGTTATATTTATCGATCCATATTTCTGTTTCAAAAATTCTCATTCTAAATTAAAAATATAAAAATCATAAAATTCGTCAATCATTATGAAAAATTAATGACATAAAAATCAATTATTTTAGTTTGTTATAAATCAAATTATGAAAAAGCAGCAAGAATCCAGCACAAAAAAAGAAATTTTGATACAAATATTACCATTACTACGAGATATTATAGCAATTTTTTTAGAACGATTAGCAGAGTTACAAGGAAAACCTACTCTTAAAAGATTACAACAAGAAAACGAAGAACTAAGAAAAGAAATACAACAGTTGGAAAAAAAATTCCAGTGGATTTTCTTTTTTATAATTGTTCAAACCTTTTTTATCGTAATAATTTTTATATACATAATAATAAAATTTTAGAATATGCAAAACGAAGATATATTTCAAAAAATTGATCCAGAAAATCCTTTAAGAATAGGGATTTCTACGCTTGACGAATTAGAAGAAAAAGTTAAAGCTTTTCGAATTATCAATTTATCTTCTTTAAAAAAGCGATTTATTATATCGCGAGAAGATGTGTTAAATCCCGAGACTGGAGAAAAAATCTTAGAAAAAGGGAAAGAAATCGATGTAAATAGAATCAAACAGTTAAGAAAATATTTCGAAGGAAATCAAATTTTTAAAACATTTCAACCAGACGAAGGGATTGTACTAATCTCTGATATGAACCGAAAAGAAAGCATTCCTTTTTCGATGGATGTATTAACTCAGTTGATGAATTTAGGTAAAGGGGCATACGAAGGATTTATCGACAGAGTGGATAATTTCGAAGAATGTTTAAATTTACTAAAAAAAACATTGTTTCCTAGGCTGATGATCATCGGTTATTTACCCTACGAAAATATCGATAACGAACGGTTAAATTTAGTTCGAATTAGGCGAGTGGATCACTATATAAGAATTGTAGAGGTTGTACATACGAAATATAAAGCAATACCACATTTTCCTAAAATCAAAACCCTTACCATAGAAGCAGGCAACCCAAAAAGTTGGAACAAATTCTTATTAGAAGTAATCCAAGAATACAATCGTGGTTATCTTGTCGTATAATCATTGGGTATAATAATCATAAGTAAATTTTAAACTTTCTGGCCAGGTCGATTTATCTCCATATTTTTTCCAACGATTCTCGATTTCGATGATTTTTTTGTTTCGTATATTTTTAAAACGATTGTGAATTTCTGCATAAGCTGGTTGTTTTTGCAAGTTTTCTCGAATTCCTTTAGAAAATGGAACATATCTATACATAATGTTTCTAACTACGCGATTTAATTTTAATATTCCTTGGGATTCGTATTTAATCCAAATTAGATAGTCATTGATAAATTTCGCGCGATCATCTCTTAAATTTTTAAAATCCTGTTTGATTTTTTCTTTTTGTTCATCGGATAATTCGCGATTTTTATGATAGAATTGTATATAGTCGATATATTCAGATGTTAATGATGGAATACCAATGTTGTTATAATCATGTCCTAAGATAGTTTTTTGGATTTCCCATCGGAAAGCACCTGTTGCTTCTGCAATTAAATTGAATAAATCCCCTGTACAAAAAATTGGAAAGGTAAATCGTGCAGGTGTTTCTTTTCTGCGAGGATCTTCTAATTCCTGCCACATCATAGAGCGATTTCCAATAGAAGGTAGAAGTATCATATGAGGATAAATGTTGATCATTACAAATTCTTTAAAAATTTTTCTTTTTTCGTCGTTTAAAACAATTTCTCTGTAAAAAGCTGAATAATCAATTTGTAACAATTTATCTAACTCTTGAGATAAACTTTCGCGAGTAACAAATAAATCTTTTAGATTTGGTGCAATTATATGATATTTTGTTAAGACAGCCAAGTATGTAGTAGGAGCACCAGATACAAGTTTTGCATTTGTGCTGATAAAATTTTTTATTTCGTATTCAATACGCTTCTCGGGAGAATCTACATCTGGAGGAAATTGCTCTATTTTTTTAACTTTTAGTAAAGGATTTTCTAATTTAAGAATTTCGAAATAAGTTTGCCCTAACTCGTTAATAGAAGGTAATTCTTTTTTTTCGTAGATACGATCGAGCCATTCCACAGCATACATAATAGAAAATTCTTTTTTTGTTTTATCTGTGGTATCTACCAGATCGTTTAGTTCCATCAAATGTTCTTGTTCTAGGAATTTTTCATCAAAAAAACCATAATTTAAAAACAAAGATATATATTTGGGAACATTACCACGCGCATTTCTGTATTTAAGATAAGCTTTTTGATAAGCTTTCCAAAAGGTTTCGTTAATGGGTTTTCGTAGTTTTCTTATGTCTGGTTCGGATTCTAAGGGATTTTTTGAATTTCTTAATGCTTCTAAGGATTGTAATACTCTTTTCGATTCGTCAGTAGGAATTTCGCAATAATTTAATATCTTTTGTGCACTATCTTTTAAGTCGTCGAAAATAGCTTGATTATCACTTGTTACTTGAACTGATTGAGTAGCTTTTTCTTTTTTATCTTCTTCGATTTTTGCTTTTTCTCGTTCAACTCGTTCTTTTATTTTGTTAAAAAATGTTGGCACTGTTAACTTTCTATAAAATGCTTTTTGATAAAATAATGCTATTTGTTCAAAACCATCCATAATGTAGCGTAAAATATCATAGAATTCTTTTTGGGAAACTTCGATTTCATTCGAATCGAATAAATCCAAAATAATGTTGAATTTTTCTATGAAGGAATATTCACCTTTGATTATTATATCCAAATTACGGTTGATTTCTGTAGTTAATATCCCGATTTCTTTAAGAATTTGATTTTGTAGAATGTTACATTTTTTTGCAATATCCTCCATGATTTTAATGTTATTTTTATAAATGTTTGTCTGTAATTCTAATGGTAGAGAAATTAATTGTTTTAAAAAGGAATATTCAAAAAGATAAGATTCATAATCAAAAGAGGAATCTAACTCCTCTGTATAATTGTTTTGTAATAGCCAATTATAATTTAGAAATTTTGGAATAGTATTATGTTCTAAAAATTTTTGTACATTTTCTTTTATGATTAATAAATTTTTATCGAGCACATCTTCTTTTTCTTTAAGATTATCTATAAGATTGGGTTGAAGTTTATAATAACAAATAGAAAGATTTATAATATATTTATTAATTAATTTATAAAAATCATTTATTTTTTGGTAGACTGTTAAAATATAATTACTTTCTTTATCTATAGAATGTAAAGCCATAAATCCTAGATTAAGCTTTCCTAAAATAACATTTTGAATACCATTAGCAGAAGATACAGGAAAAGCACTAATTTTACTTTGTTTTGTAGTAACCACCATTAAAGGATATTTTTCCGCAGAAAAGATAAAAGAAAAAGCAGGAATAAAGTTTTTTACTGGTATTACAAATAAATAATTTTTTCTGTTCGGTTCTAAATAGGCAATTTCTCCTTCGTGAACTAGGATCAATTGACTGATTTTTGTGTTCTCTTGAATAATAATAGATTGAGGCTCAAAAATTTGTTGGGACAAAGCTTCGTTGGGTTGTAAAATTTTGATTTTTTTTTCGACATTTGTATTTTGTGCCATCTTTAAAGTATAAATTAAATTTAATTATAATACTTGTAAATTAAAAAAATTTTTTAATGAATGTTAATCAATATTTTCGATTGCCCGTTATAGCTGTGCCAATTCTAAGGATTGTTGAACCTTCTTCTAAGGCAATTTTCCAATCCCCCGACATGCCCATACTTAAATCTCCCAAAGGGAAATACTTATCACGGAGCATTCTTAACTGACGAAAAACCTTTTTGGTTACTTCTAGATCCCCATTCGATGGTCCCATAGTCATAAAACCTTTCCATTCTAATCCTTCGTGTTGAATCAAACTTTCTGGTTTTGTATTGATAATTTCTTCGAATTCTTCTAGAAACATTCCGCCTAATTTAGTTTTTTCTCGGGTTAAATTTAACTGGATCAAATAATAGGTTTTTTTTTTGGTTAATTCGAATTTTTTCTTTGCAGCTTTTGCTAACTTTGCTAATGCATGAACAGAACCAACACCATGAACCCACTCAAAGATTTCTGGAATATGTCGTGCATTACCTGATTGTAAAGGTCCAATATGATGTGCAATCAAAGGAAAATCTGGCTTAACCTTTACATGAATCAATTTTTCTTTTGCTTCTTGATATCTATTTTCTCCAAAATCTCTATGACCATAATCATACAATAATTGTATAAGATGATAGCTATGAGTTTTTGTAACAACAACAAGTTTATTGATTTTATATTGATGGCTTTCAATATAATAAAAAATTTCTTCTAATGCTTTGATGGGAAAATTATCTAAGGGGTGGTCCATAGAAATTCTTAACCAGTAAATTGGGTTCTAGTTAATTGAGAAACCCTATCTGGGTTCAATTTTGTTAAATTTAAGGAAAGCTCATCTATGTTAAGATCCTTAGGAGAAATAAAATTAGCAGCAAAATAATTTTCTTGCTGTATTTCTAATTTTTTTAAGACAAGTTTTAATTCGTCGATTTTTTTCATGGTCTTATTGAGGAGGTCTTCTTTGTTTATGTCTTTGTTATCTAAAAGCTCTGGAAAAAGAATTTCGTTGTTAAATTTTAGGTTGGAATGAATCATTTCTGGATTATCTTTTAAATACTGAAAACGCACTTGCTCTTTTGTATAGAGATTCTGAATTGATTTTAGGTTCTCGTAAATTTCTAAAATTTTTGAATCTTCTATTGGCTCTTTTAAGTTGATTTTTGGTACATTTGTATTATTAGTTTTTAAATTTAACTCTTTTCTTTTGATAAAATTCTCAGCTGAACTTAGTAGTTGTTTGCTTGTTATTTCCATAAAACCACCCCATAGAAATATCGGTAAATAAAATAAATTTATTCAACCCTTTTTCTATAAAAAATTGTTTTTAAAATTACTTTATTGCTAAATTTTGGTATATTATGACCAAAAAAACCCAATTTTTTATCATACTGATTTTGTTTATAACTTTTTTTTCTTTTGTTATTAGTATAATCAAATTTTTACAAGAGAAAGAACTTACATTTACAAAAAAAGTAGTGGATTTTTCTTATGTTTCTCAGAAGGGAATAGCAAAATTAAAACTAAAAGGTACAATACATAACGATGATTTTGAAGTAGATGGAATCAATGCAAATCAGGTAGTGGATTGGCTAAAAGCCATCAAAAATTCTAAAAATATCTTAGGAGTTATTATAGAGCTAGATAGTCCTGGTGGAGAGGTTGGTGCTACTAAAAAAATTTATAATGCCTTAAAAGATTTAAAACAAGAAAAACCCATAGTGATTTATATAAATGATATTGCAGCAAGTGGTGGTTATTATATAGCTTCTATTGCTAACAAGGTATTTGCACAAGAATCAGCCATTATTGGTAGCATTGGTGTGATTATGATTCGACCAAATATAGAAAAATTTTTGGATAAAATAGGTGTTTCTATCAATGTGATTAAAGCTGGTAAGTATAAAGATTTTAGTTATCCTTTTCGTGAATTAACCCAAGAAGAGCAAGAGATGTATAACGAAGTTATTAATACAGCATATAAAACTTTTATTAGTGATGTAGCATTTGGAAGAAAGCAATCCGAACAAGTAATACTCGAACAATGGGCAGAAGGTAGAATCTTTTCTGGAAAAAAAGCAAAATCTCTTCAACTTATAGATGAAATAGGAGGAGAAGAAGAAGCTATCAATGCCATAAAATCTATCTTAAAAATAGAAGAAATAAATATCTATGAACCCGAAGAGGAACAGTTTTTTCGATTGTTTAAATTTTTAAATTATTTTTTTGATAAAAAATTTCAACTATTAGAAAATCCGTCGCAACTGTATTATCTTTTTTTAAATTCTTATTCGATTTACAAATATTTTGTACAGGTTCAATAATATGTTCGAATTAATCAGAATTTATTATATCATTTTATTCGAGCCAGAAGATATTTCCAATCATTTAAATGGTTTAACAAAAAAACTTTTGATTTTACACAAAATTATCATAAGTTTTTTCTTCTCTGGAAGTTTTATTTTATTAAAAAAGAAAATTCAATTGATAGATCTTTTTTTGCTAACTTTTCTTATATTGATCATCTATTCATTGATTTCTATGGTTTCTTTAATGATAAGTAGTTTATATTACAATAAAATTTTGGAATTTTCGGATCGGTATTATGACGAACCAATCACAAAAATAAAATCACTTATCGAAGAAGTCCGATATATATTAGATTTAGGATGGCTACCTGTTATTTTTTTAATTCATTTTAGTATAGTAAGTAATTATTTTAATACGTTTATAATATTTTTTTTAGGACTAATTTTATTATTAATATGGAAGTTTTACATTTGGTGGAAAGGGATTCAATATCATTTTGAATGGGATAATAAAAAGTCTTTATTAAGTTTAATTAATAATATAATTTATATATTTCTTTTACCATTTTTACATTTGATCTTTTTTAGTTTTTTAATCATAATACTATTTAAGTAGAGGTTTTAAAATGCGAATATTGATTGTTAACGATGATGGATTATATTCGAATGGAATGATTCAGTTAGAACAAGAGTTAAAGAAAAAATTCGAAGTTTATGCAATTTGCCCCGATAGACAAAGAAGTGCAACATCACAAGCGATTACAATTCGAGAAACGTTAATTGTAGAAAAAGTAAACAGTACTCATTATAAAGTGAATGGTTACCCAGTCGATTGTGTTAACATTGGTTTATATTCCAACTTACTTCCTCCCATAGATTTAGTTGTATCGGGAATTAACCATGGTCCTAATTTAGGTGATGATGTACATTATAGTGGAACTGTAGGTGCAGCAAGACATGCCCTAGTCCACGAAAAGTTTGCAATTGCCATAAGTTACGAAAACCCCGATTTAAAAGGCGATTTTACCCGTGTGGCTAAATGGTTTTCTTTGTGGTTAGAAGAAAATTACCATAATTTAAAAAGAAATGTTTTATATAACATAAACTACCCATTAGAAAACAATGTATATCTCGATGATCCTTATCCAGAAGTTGCTTTTACTTTTCAAGGAAAGCGTTTATACAAAGATGAATACGAAATATTAGAAGAAGAAGCACAACAGCAATGGGTATTAAAACTCAAAGAAACTATCTTAGGAAAAGAAATTCTACCAGGTTCTGATTTCGATGCTATCATGAATAAAAAGATCTCTATTACACCATTAACATTAAATACAACCCATTGGGAAGAATTAGAACGTTGGAAAAACTATGCAATACAATACAGAAAAAGTTAAAAATCTTTTTAATAAAAGTGATGAACAAATTATAGAAAGAATCCTTACATTAAAACAAATTCTTCAGGAAAATCGTGCATCACCCGTTGATTATCATGATTTAGCAATTCATTATTTTTTTCTAAAAAATTACGATAAAACAATTCATACTATCAACGAACTGCTACAAAGATTTCCTGATTATATTGATTTAAATCGCGCGTTAAAACTAAAAATCATTGCTCAAATCTACCTAAAACAATATGATGCAGCAATAAAAGAAATTTTAAATCGTTTAAAAATTAACCCCCAAGATGTAATATTGTTGAGTTGTTTAGCACATTGTTTCGAAAAAAAAAATCAATTTCAGAAAGCGTTGCAAATCCATCGAAAAATTCTTGATATAGAACCAAATCGGGCATCAAGTTTAAATTCTTATGCTTATCTATTAACCCTTTATGGACCGAAAGAATTTTTGAACACAGCAGAAGTATACATAAAAAGAGCTCTAAAAATTAACCCCAACAATCCAGCATATTTAGATACTTATGGTGTTTTTTTGAACAAAATTGGCAAAAAGGATTTAGCAAAACAATATTTATTAAAAGCATTACAATTAGATCCCAAAAACGTAGAGATCATCATGCACCTAAAAGATATACTAAAAGAAAAAAAAAGAGTCCATTAAATAAATATTGATTATTTTATTTTTTTATAAATATTATTTAACCATTCTCTAAAACTTTCGATGTAAGAGAATATTGCAGGTACTAAAACCACTGTAACGAAAGTTGATACCAATAGTCCACCAACAACCGCAATTCCCATCGCACTTCTGCTCTTAGAAATTTCCCCATGCAAACCTAACGCAATAGGAAGCATACCACCAATCATTGCAAAAGTTGTCATCAAGATTGGTCTTAACCTTACTAAGCCAGCTTCTTTTATCGCTTCGTCTTTGGTCATATTTTTTTCTCTTATGTTTTGCATTGCTCTATCCACCATTAAGATGGAATTTTTTGTTACCAATCCCATAAGAAGAATAATTCCAATCATACTAAATAGATCGAGCATTTCTCCAGTAACAAGCAATGATAAGAAAGCACCACTAATAGCAGGAGGGATTGCAAAAAGGATGGTAATTGGAATAATAAAAGATTCGTAAAGAGAAGAAAGAATTAAATAAATAAACAATAAAGCTAATCCAAATGCAAAGATAATATTTCTTATAAGGTCTTTAAAATCTTCTGCTTGTCCGATAAATTCAAAAGTAATTCCGTCGGGTGGTGGATTTTCTTTTAGAATTTTTCTTGTTTCTAGTTCTGCGGATTGTAATGCACCATTGGGTGCTAATTGAGCATTGATTTGAACAATCCTCGAACGGTCTCGCCTTAATATATTTGCTGGTGCATAAGATTCTTTTGCTATACTAATTTCGGAAAGTTTTACTGATTGATAGTTAATATTGGGAACATATATCTTTTGATAGCTCTGTTTTAAATTTCTTTGTTCTGGCTTAAGTCTTAGTCTTATGTCATACTCATTGCCACCTTCTCTAAATTTTGCTACTTTATCTCCTTCTACAAAATTTCTAAGTTCTAATCCAGCTAATGCAGGAACTACGCCTAATAATTGAGCTTTTTGTGGATCAATTTTGATCTGAAATTCTGGTTTACCAGGCCTAAAAGAAGAGTCTATATCCGCAATATCTTTTACTTTTTCAAGTTTTGGTAATATGCTTTGTGCGTATTGATCGAGTTTTTCTATATCGTTTCCTTTAATGATTAACTGAAATGGATAATCTGCACCACCTGTTACAGCACTATAATTTGTAATTTGTAAACGATATTGATAAAAATCTTTTAGTTCTTCTCTTAACATTTTTTTAAAATCTTCTGTTTTGATGTTTCTATTTGCTAATGGAACTAATCTAACTCCAATATTTGCTTTGTTAGATTCACCTGTTTCTGTACCTAAAACTATATAAACTTGTTCTACTTCTTTATGCTTTGTTAATATATCAAAAATTTGTTTGGATACATTTTCTGTTGCTTGTAGAGAGGAACCAGGTGGTAATTCAAAGGCAATCAAGAATTCTCCTGCATCAAATTTGGGTAAAAATGTCTTTTTAACAAAAGAAACAGAAAAGATACTTAATACAAAAACTACAATAAAAGTAATGATTACGAAAATTTTATGTTTTAACGTAAAATCGATGGTCTTTTCGTAGAGATAATCTAATAAGTCCTGAAATTTATTAAAATATTGAATCACAATATTTTTAGATTCACCCACATGACCACCAAAATAAGCTGATAACATTGGTGCCATAGTAATTGCATCAAAAAGACTGATTAACATAGCGAAGACAACTGTTAAACCAAATTCTCTAAAAAATTGACCTACAATACCTGTTAAAAATCCAATGGGTAAAAAAACTGCTATAACAGTAGCCGATGTTGCAATGACTGCTAAAATAATTTCGTTAGTACCGATTTCCGCTGCTTCTTTAGGAGATTTTCCCATCTCCATATACCTAAAAATGTTTTCACGAACCACAATTGCATCATCAACTAATAAACCAATACTTAAAGATAATGCAAGTAATGTCATTACATTTATTGTGAATCCATAAACATACATTAATATAAATGCACCTAATAATGAGTTAGGTAGAGCGATTGCAGTAATAAACGTAGATCTTGCATTACCCAAAAAAAGATAAACAATGATGATCGTTAAAATTATACCGATTTGAATTGCAATATTAACATCTTCCACATTGAGTCGAATCATTCTAGAACCATCTCTAACCTCTAATAACTTGGGTGCTCCTTTTTCTGTGGTTAATTCTTGGTTTATTTTATTGAATTTTTCTTTTACTTTATCTACTATCTGAACTGTATTTGTTCCAGATTGCTTATAGATCTCTAAGAAAATTGCAGAAATAAGTTTTTTTTCTTGTTGATTTTTATTGTATAGATATGCTATTGTTGTTTTATCTTGCAAGGTATCTTTTATTTGAGCAATATCTTTAACTTTTACAGAGGTTCCAATATCCCCAAAAAAAATGACAGCATTTTCTATTTCTTTAAGATCTCGAAATTCTCCGATGGTTCGAAAGTTAAGCTCTTTGGTTGCTACATCAATTTTACCAGCTGGAATGTTATTTCCATAAAACTTTAAACGTTGAGCTACAAGCAATGATGGTAATTTATAATAATTTAATTTTTCTAAATCTAATTCTACATGAATTTCTCTTTTTTGTCCACCGCGAATTTTAACACCTCCAACATTAGGTATTTGTTCAAATTGAGGTTTGATTCTATAATATGCTAAATCGTAGAGTTCTTGTGGGGTTAGGTCACCTGTAAGAGCAATAATATAAATTGGTTGATCTGCTGGATCAAAACGAGAAACGAGAGGATCTTCTGCATCATTGGGAAAATTTCTTTTTACTTTTTCTACTGCATGACGAACTTGTTGTTCTGCATATTTAATATCAGTATCAAGACTAAATTCTGCAATTACAAGAGACAAATTTTCTTGATTTCTAGAAGTTACATGTTTTATTCCAGATAATGTACTAATCTCTTCTTCTAATGGTTTAGAGATAAGCTCTTCGATTTCTTCTGGACTTGCACCAGGATAAATCGTGGAAACAACCACAAAAGGGAAATTAACGTTTGGAAACATATCTACACCTAAACGTTGTAAAGATACATATCCAATAGAGAGTGTTAAAATAAATATACTTACTATAAATGTTGGACGTTTGATAGAAAATCCTGCTATATTCATGAAAACAATAAATTATTAACCATTCAGTTAGTCAATACCAATTAAACAATTTTTTTCAGTTGTTTATAATTAAAATAAATTGTGGTTGACGAAAAATCATTCTTTAATAACTGGTCAGACATCTGACCAGTTGGAGTAAAAATGGAATCTAACTTAATCGAAAAACAAATCATAAAAAAAATTCTCGAAGGAAAATACCAAAATATTCTTCCATCAGAAAGAGAATTGGCAAAAGAGTTTAACGTAACAAGACAAAAGATTCGCGAAGTATTACAACGATTACAAAGAGATGGGTGGATAGAAATTCAACATGGAATGCCCACAAAAATTAGGTTTATTTTCGAAGAGGGTGGGTTAAGTATTTTAAATTCATTGATTCATCATAATCTATTAAGATTGCCAAATATTACAAGAGAAGATTTTATTGTTAAACTTTTAGAAATTCGTTATGCATTAGCTCCCGTCTATACAGAAGCGTGTTTAATAGAAAACCCTCAGGTTGTTTTAGATTATTTATCCAAAGGCTTAGAATTGGATTCTATCAATAAACTTTTTTCTAATCCCAAAGAAATAACCAATTTTGACTGGAATATACATAGAATTTTGTGTAAACATTCGAATAACATTATCTTTTTGTTTTTGCTCAATAGTTTTAAAGAGATATATTTTTATTTTGGAGTTAAATATTTTTCTTTAGAAGAAGCAAGAGAACGTTCTATAAAATTTTATAATAATTTTTATAAATATATATTAAAAAATCAGAAAGAAAAAGCCATTCAAGAAATGAAAAATGTTACAAAAGATAGTATAGAAATTTTAAAAAAAGCATTAACAAAAAATAAGGAGAAATTATGAATCAATTTAGAAATGAAAATAGAATGTGGAACGGATGGGGTAGGGCAGATTTTCAACTTTATGACGAAAACATTAAAAAAGAATTAAAAAATTTTTTAAATATTTATCTAGAAAAACCACAATATAAACAAAAAGAGGTTCAAAAACAAGAAATCTTACAAAAAATTCCTGAATCTCCCATAAAGCTTTCTGAAGAATTTTCTGGTATAAAAAATATTTTATTTTTAGAAAAAGAAATAAGGCTTTTATATTCTTTTGGTCAAAGTTTTCCCGATTGGATCAGCTTTAAAACCGGATGGAATTTACAGATTACTGATGCAGTTGCAATTCCTAATAATATAGATCAACTAAAATTAGTTTATGAATTTTGTAAAAAAAATCAATATAAGATTTTAATATATGGGGGTGGAACTAGTGTAGTTGGACACATAAGACCAGAAATTCATCCCGTAATTACAATATCTATGGAAAAATTCAATCGTGTTAAAGAAATCAGCAAAGAGAATCACTACGCGATAATAGAAGCTGGTGCAAATGGACCAGAAATCGAAGAACAACTCCAAAGATATGGTTATCGCTTAGGACATTTTCCGCAATCTTTTGAATATAGTACATTAGGAGGCTGGATTGCAACACGTTCAAGCGGACAACAAAGTCTCTATTATGGTAGAATTGAAGATCTATTTTTGGGAGGCAAAGTACTAACTAATGAAGGCGAATTAGAAATTGCACCTATTCCTGCATCATCCGCAGGTCCAGATTTAAGGGCTTGGATTTTAGGTTCCGAAGGTCGTACATCGATCATTTACGAAGCTATGGTAAAAATTCGCAAGCTTCCCGAATTAGAAGAGTTTTATGGTTTCTTTTTTAAAGACGAAACTTCTGCCATCAATTTTATTAAACAAGCAGTTCAACTTAAAACATCTTTATCAATGGTTCGAATGAGTTTTCCAGAAGAAACAAAAATTAACTTAGAAATGGCAAAAGCAACAGGTCACAAAAAAACCATTCATTATTTGAATCAATATTTATCTTTTAAAGGATTGAAAGATAATTTTTGTATGATGATTTTAGGTCTGACTGGATTAAAAAAAGAAGTAATTGCATCAAAAAAAATTCTGTTCGATTTAATAAAAGATTTTCATGGATTAGTTCCTCCTTCTTTTATAAGCAAGAAATTAGGCAAAAGTTGGCAAAAAAACCGCTTTTTTTCTCCTTATTTGAGAAATACTCTTTGGGAATTAGGATATGGAGTAGATACATTAGAAACTTGTCTACCATGGAATAAAATTCAAACGGGAAAAGAAAAAATAGAAAATGCCATTCGAAATGCTGCAGAAAATTTTAAAGAAAAGGTGATTGTATACACCCATCTTTCGCATGTTTATTTAAATGGATCTTCGATTTATACAACTTATATTTTTCGCTTAAAGGAAAATCCCGAAGAACTTTTTGAATTCTGGAAAGAGATGAAGCATAATACAAGTAAAGCAATAACAGAATTGGGAGGGACGATTAGCCATCAACATGGTGTAGGAAAAGACCATAAAGAATATTTAATTTTAGAAAAAGGAACAATTGGTATGGACTGGATTAAAAATTATGTTCGATCAGCAGATCCAAATCAAATCTTCGATAACAATAATTTAATCGATTTATAAAAGGAGTTATTATGATTTCTAATAGAGAAATAAATTTAAATAATTTTATAAATATTTATAATAAAAACCAGGAATTTGATGTAATTATTATAGGTGGTGGTATTACTGGTGCAGGCATTGCATTAGCATGTTCAAAGAATCATCTAAAAACATTATTGATAGAAGCGAAGGATTTTGGTTATAGTTCTTCGGGAAATTCTTCTAAATTAGTGCATGGTGGATTAAGATATTTACAAAACGGACAATTTCATGTTACCTTTCAGTCTGTACGTGAAAGAGAAAAATTATTAAAAGAATTGTCTAAATTGATTTGGCCTATCTATTTTGTATTGCCTTATTATAATTTTATGGAAAGAATAATGTATAAAATAGGTCTAATGATTTATGATCTTTTTGCAGGTAAAAAATATCATAAACATGTTCCTTTAAAAGAATTTCTTTCTTGGTTCCCAATTATAAAAAAAGAAAACCTAAAAGGAGGATATTTATACCAAGATGCTCAAACAGATGATATAAGGCTTTTAATCAGAACCTTAAAAGAAGCAGAAAGAAATGGTGCAATAATTTTGAATTATTTTAGAGCAACGGATCTTATCATAGAAAATGATCTTGTAAGGGGCATAAAAGCCTTAGATGAAATTGTAAAAAAGGAATATACGATAAAAGCGAAGGTAGTAATCAACGCTTCGGGGTTTTTAGCAGATACTTTTAGGACAAAATTAGGTTTAAAAAAGATTATGAGACCTCTTCGCGGTAGTCATATAGTATTAGAATATAATAAACTTCCTATAAAATATGCATTAGGTTTTAAACATCCCGATGATAAACGAAATATCTTTGTATTACCTTGGTTAGGAAAAACTGTTGTAGGTACAACCGATTTGGATCATAACATTGTAGATCCTATAACAATTACTGAACAAGAAATTGAGTATCTTTTAAAAGGTGTAAATCATCAATTCCCCGAAGCAAAGATTACAAGAAAAGATATTTATTCTACTTGGTCTGGTGTAAGACCTGTTGTAAGTAAAGATCCTACAAAGGCTCCATCTAAGGAATCGAGAGATATATTTATAGAATTTTATAAAAATCTTTTAACAATAACAGGTGGAAAATTAACTACTTTTCGATTAGAAGCAAAAAAAGTATTAAAAATATTAAAGCAAGTTTTCTCCATAAAAACATTTGATTTAAAATTCGATGTAATTTCTAAAGAAACTTTAAATCAATACTTTAACCAAAAGGAATTAGGTTTAATCTACACAAATATTCCAGATTACGAAAGAATTTTAAACACTTATGGAAAAGATAGTATAGAAATTTTAAAAAATATTTTAAATGATCCAGAAAAAATTCTCGAAGATGATTTTTATGTTTACAAAGCAGAATTCCATTATTGTATGAATAATGAATGGGTAATTAATTGGGAAGATTTATTTTACCGTAGGTTTCGTTTTGGAATAGTAAAAAAAGAAATAGAAGATAAAATTAAAAAATATTTTAAAAGGGGGAAAAATGAATCCATACGTACTCAGTATTGATTGTGGCACCCAGAGTATTCGAGGAATTGTTTTTGATCCCGAGGGGAATATCATAGAAAAAGCACAAATACCATTAGAATACGAAAGTCCTTACCCAGGTTGGGCAGAGCAGAAACCAGAATATTTTTGGGAAAAGTTATGCAAAGTTGTTAACCTTCTATGGGAAAAACAACCTGAACTTAAAAATCAAATTGTTGGTATTACTTTAACAACCCAAAGGGGAACTGTGATCAACGTCGATAAGAATGGTCATTCTTTACGGCCAGCAATTACATGGTTCGATCAAAGGCAAGTAGAAAACCCAGAACCAATCCCCATTTGGAACATCATTTTTAAAATTATTGGTATGTCCGAAGCGATTAACTTTTTCCAAAGACAGATAGAAGCTAGTTGGATCTATAAAAATCAACCCGAAGTATGGAAAAACACTCATAAATATTTATTACTTTCCGGCTATCTTTCTTATAAATTAACAGGACAATTCGTAGATTCTATTGCATGCCAAGTTGGTTATATTCCGTTTGATTATAAAAACCATCGTTGGGCATCAAAATGGGATTGGAAATGGAAATTGGTTCCCGCAACAGAAGAAATCTTACCAGAATTAAAAAAACCAGGTGAACTATTAGGTAAATTAACTCCCGATGCTGCAAAGCAATTACAGCTTAAAGAAGGATTACCCATTATAGCAGCTGGTTCTGATAAAGCATGCGAGACCTTAGGTTGTGGTGTAATAGACGATTCTTCCATTCATTTAAGTTTTGGTACAACTGCAACAGTCAATGTAGTAACAAAAAAATATAAAGAAGCCATTCCTTTTATACCACCTTATCCTTCTGTAATTCCGAATCATTATTCCATGGAAATCCAAATTTTTCGTGGGTTCTGGCTTGTGAGTTGGTTTAAAGAACAATTTGCTCATTCCGAAAAATTAGAAGCAGAGTTAAGAAAAACTTCCGTAGAAGAAATATTAGAAGAAAAGATTCAATCTATTCCACCTGGTTCGCAAGGATTAATTCTACAACCTTATTGGTCTCCTGGCATTCGAATACCTGGACCAGAAGCTCGTGGTGCTATTATAGGGTTTTCGGACTGGCATACAAAATATCATCTTTATCGAGCTATTTTAGAAGGAATTGGTTTTTCTTTAAGAGAAGGTGCAGAACGCATCGAAAAAACATTACAAAAGAAAATTCCTAGAATCGCTGTTGGAGGAGGTGGTGCTAATAGTAATGTGGCATTACAAATCACCGCAGATATTTTCAATCGTCCCGTAGAAAAACCGAAAATTTCCGAAGCTTCTGCCTTAGGTTCTGCAATGTTAGCATTCTACGGATTAGGTATTTATAAAAGTATTGACGAAGCAGTTAAAAATATGTATAAAGTAGGGAAAATCATCCATCCAAATACAAACAATATATCTTTATACGAAAAAATTTATCAAAATGCTTATTTAAAAATTTATCAAAACCTAAAACCTATCTATAAAGAATTAAAAAATATTTTATAATTTTTTTGAACTGAGATTTGTTTTTAAAAATTAGATAGAGTTGATTTAAATCACACTCTTTATTTTTTTTTATTTAATATATTTTTCGCTTGCAAATAATTGATGTTCTACCATTATTAAATAAAATACAAAAAAACTAAGGAGGAAGAGTATGAAGGATATAATAAAAAACCTATTTAAAAAAATCGATTACGAAAGAGTAGATTTTGGCTTCGAAATTGTATTTCCTGATGGAGATAAGTTTATCTATAACAATTTTCCCATTGCATTTCGAGTAATTTTTAAAACCGATAAAGCTCTAAAAGATTTTATCAGTAGAGGAACGATGGGATTTTTAGAACGATATATGAATCAAGATATAGATATAGAAGGAGATTTTTTCTATGTAGCACATCTAGGATTACTAGTAGAACAACAAGGACTTGAACCAAATTTGATCGAAAAAATAAAAATTATGTATCATTTTCTAACGAATAGAAACACTCTAAAAGGTTCGAAAAAAAATATTTCTCATCATTACGATTTGGGAAATGATTTTTATTCTTTATGGCTTGATAAAAATATGCAATATACATGTGCATTTTTTAAAACACCAGAAGATACATTAGAACAAGCACAAATTCAGAAAATGGATTTGGTTTGTAGAAAATTACAATTAAAGCCCGGTGATTTTGTTGTAGAAGCTGGTTGTGGATGGGGTGGATTCGCAATCTATGCGGTAAAAAATTATGGTGTTAAGATGCGATCTTTTAATATTTCCAAAGAACAAATTGCTTACGCAAAAGAATGGCAAAAAAGAGAAGGAATCTCAGAAAAACAATTAGAATTTATCCTCGATGATTACAGAAATATTCGAAATGATTCTTATATCTACGATAAATTTGTTTCGATTGGTATGCTAGAACATGTTGGGCCAGAAAACTACGAAAACTTATTCGATTTAATCTATAAAAAAATTAAACCAAAGGGATTAGCATTAGTCCATTCTATTTCGCGAGCTTATCCAAGAATGCAAGATCCTTGGGTAAATAAATATATTTTTCCCGGAGGTTATATCCCATCATTAGGAGAAATTGTTGTTCCTTTAGAAAATATGATTAAGAAAAACAAAAAGCCTCAATATTTATTTATCATGGATATAGAAAACCTAAAATATCATTATGCTTTAACGCTTGATCATTGGTCAAAACATTTCGAAGACAACATTACAACTATACGAGAAAAATATGGTGAATCCTTTGTTCGTATGTTTAGAGTATATCTAAGAGGTTCTTCTAGTGCATTTAGAAAAGGCGAATTAACCTTATTACAAATTCTATTAAAGAAAGAATTGAACCCAGAATATCCATTAACAAGAGAACATTTTATTTTATCAAAGGAATCAACGCTTACGACAAAATTTTCGAGTGAGGTGTAATCGATATGATAAAAAAAGACGTGATTATTATCGGTGGTGGACCAGCAGGTAGTTCTTGTGCATTAAAGCTTAAAGAATATGGATTCGATACATTGATCTTAGACAAGCATGAATTTCCAAGATTAAAATTATGCGCGGGGTGGATTACGCCCCGGGTCTATCAATTATTGAACATGGACGAATATCCTAATGGAATTATCGAATTCAATAGGATGCATATTCATTATTATACAAATAAAAACAAAGAAATTAAGTTTACTACAAAAACAAAACAATACTCTATAAGAAGATACGAATTTGATCATTGGTTACTTAAAAAGAGTGGTTCTGATTTTATGGTACACGAAGTAAAAAAAATCGAACAAATTGATGGATATTATATTATTGATGACAAATTTCAATCAAAATATCTTGTAGGAGCAGGCGGAACCCATTGTCCCGTATTTCGAACCTTTTTTAAAGAGATTAACCCACGTTCAAAAGATTATCAAATCGGTGCATTAGAGATTGAATTTCCTTATGAATATACAGACAGAGATTGTTATTTATGGTTTTGCGAGAATAGTTTACCCGGTTATAGCTGGTATGTCCCAAAAGAAAATGGTTATTTAAACATTGGATTAGGTGCCTTTTCCCATAAATTAGGAGATAAATCTCTTAAATGGCATTTTGATTATTTTGTGGAAAAACTAAAAAAAATAGGTCTATTGAAACATTTTGATCATGAACCAAAAGGTCATACTTATTATTTAAGAGAACCTGTAAAAAAGGTTTATTACAACAATGCATGTATTATTGGAGATTCGGCAGGTTTAGCTACAAAAGATTTAGGCGAAGGGATTGGTCCTGCAATAGAAAGTGGTATAAAAGCTGCTAGCTGGATTGCTCTAAAAAAAGAATTAGATTTATCGGACATTCCAGAATTAAGTATATATGAATTTGGTTTAAAAGGAAAAATTATCTATTATCTATTAAGGATTTATAATATGTTAAGTATAAATCCCTAATAGCATGCTTAAAACTTATAAAAATAATCAATAATATGCTTTTTTTATTACAAAACAAAAAAAATTCGTCTATTAATATATATGAATTTAAAAAAAGCATTCTTAAAACTCGAAGAACGATTCCCTTCTCATATCAAAATATTTAGAGTATATAAAGATGATTTTACAGAAATTCAAATCAACGAACTTCCAGAAATAGGATTTATTATTACAGATGATTCTCGTAGAGTAGACGAAAATACCCTTTTCTTCTCTACTTATTATTCAAAAAAATTTCTTAATGATGCTATATCTAAAAAGCCCGTAGGGCTATTTCTTTCTAAAAAAGAATTTCAGGATGTATTGCACCAACCATACGAGGGATATTACATAGTAGGGAAAAAGAAACCAGATTTTTATTTAGGCTATCTTTCTTCTATATATTACGACGATCCTTCTAAAAATATGTATATTGTAGCAATTACTGGGACCAACGGAAAAACCACTACATCTTTCATGATTTACCATCTATGGAAAAAAAAACAAATTCCATGTGCAGTAATCGGTACATTAGGTGTTTATTACTGGAATAGTAGCGAAGAAAATCATCTAGAAACAGGGTTTACTACTCCACGTTCTTACGAACTACACAAGATTCTATCTCTTTTAAACGAAAAAAACATCCGACACATTGCAATTGAAGCATCCTCCGAAGCATTAGCATTAAGACGATTAGAAGGACTCAACATACAGAAAGCCATCTTTACAACTTTTGGACGAGATCATTTAGACTTTCATCAAACGTTGAATGCTTATTTTTTTGCAAAATTACACTTGTTTTTTTTAACATTACGAACAACAGAACAAAAAATCCCCTTTATTGTTGTATACGACAAAAATACTTATTATCATTTCTATAAGTTTATTCGTAAAACACGATCAAAGATTCTATTTTTGTTAGAAACTCATCTAAATTATCCCTATGTAAAGAATCAACCAACACCATTAATTTTTAATCAATTCAATGCTTTATGTGCTTTATATGGTGCATCGGAAAACGAATTACCACTATTTGATTTAAACGAAACTCCCTTAGAAGATTTTAAGGGAGTACCAGGTCGCGTAGATAGAATAAAACTAAGCGATAACATAGACGTCATTATTGATTATGCCCATACACCCGATGCATTGGAAAATCTTTTAAAAGAATTAAAAAAAGAATACGCAAATTTAATTCTTGTATTTGGCTGTGGAGGAAATCGCGATAGAGAAAAAAGACCTATAATGGGAGAAATTGCTTCGAATTATTCTGATCTCATCGTTCTAACAGATGATAATCCAAGAAACGAAGATCCAAAACTAATTCGTGAAGAGATAAAAAAAGGGATTCCACTAAACAAAACAAATCTCATAAAAGAAATTGGCGATAGAAGAGAAGCGATAAAATTTTCAATAGAATATTGTTTAAGTCATAATATAAACCAAAAAACTTGTTTAGTTATAGCAGGCAAAGGGCACGAAAATTATCAAATTATACAGAATAAAAAGATTCCCTTTTCCGATAAAGAAGTTGTATTAGAATTTCTACATGAAAAAACGACTCGATGAATTTATTTCAGAAACTTACAAGATCCCCCTAAATGTGGCACAGTCCATCATACTACAAGGATTTGTGTTGGTTAATAATCAAAAAATTTTAAAAAAAAACTTTATAATTTCCAATAACGATTCTGTTCAGTTAATAAAAGACATTTCTTTCTATCCATCACGTAGTGCATACAAACTAAAAGATGCTGTCGATAGTCTAAAACTTCAAGATAAAATTATGGATAAAATTTGCGTAGATATTGGAGCATCCCATGGTGGATTTACAAAAGTTTTGTTAGACTACGGTGCAAAAAAAATTTATGCAATCGATGTTGCAAAAGGAATCATCTCTTATCAGCTAAGAATCGATCCTAAAGTAATTTTACTCGAAGAAAAAAACATTAAGCATATCACAATAGATGATTTTCAAAAACAAGATTATTTTATTCTACCATGGTTTATTACCTGCGATGTTTCTTTTATGTCTATTATTACTATATTCGAAACATTGAAAAAATGGATTGAGATCATAAAAAAAGATGTTGTTAAAGAATTTTATTTTTATGGCATTTTTTTGTTAAAGCCACAATTCGAAGATTCCCAATCCACTATAAAAGGAATTATCAAAGATCCCCTTATCCGCGAGTCTATCATAACTGAACGAATCAAAAGGATTCAAGAAATGAATTTTCAAGTCCTAGAACACCTTCCAGCTTCTATTAAAGGAACTAAAGGAAACCAAGAAGAAATTTTATATGTTAAAAGCTGTTAAATTTTTTCTTCCAAATTCATGAGGATTTCGAAAAGATCAATTAAAGCAATGTCCTTATTTTCTAAATAAGATAAATCCAACGATTCTTTTCCAGTAAGTTTTTTTAAGATATTAAAATACATGTTGAATAAGCGAAATTGAAATTTTAGTTCTTGTAAATTATTGATGTTTAGATTTTTTATGCGATAATATAACGATAATAAATGATTTTTTTGTAGAAATTCATAGAATAAAATAATGTCATCTTGATTGACAAAAAAATGGATTAATACAATTTCGTAAGATTGAACAAATGCATTTAGTTTCTTCATTTTCTTGGAAATCAGTTCATGACCAGTAGGAATCTTTAAGTTATTATGTTTTATTAAATGTTTTGTTAATTTATGAATATTTTTTATAAATATATTTTTATTTTCTTGACTAAATTGATCGTAGTTTTTCATCAAAACATGGATGATAGAAGTTGTTCGAGAATATTCTATCAGCTGTTCGTACAAAAATGGTTTAGGTACATCAAAATATTTGCTGTAAATCTCTAATATATCAAAGCTAGTAAAATGCTTAAAATGGACATACTCTGTTAATAATGTTTCGTATGGTTTGTTTAAAACCTTCGAAAATAGAAAAAAATGCAATGTTCCTAATGTATTGATCATATCATTCAATAAAATTGTTTTAATCATTCTATCTTTTAAAGGATGATTTAAGATTAAATCTTGGAATCTATCGACAATTTCAGTAGGAAAATAGAACCTAAAAACAGATAAATCAATATCTTTATTAAAATTGATGGAAATTTTTCCAAAATAATTTTTAAAATAGAGTTTTGTATATCCAAGAATATAACAAATTTCTGGCTGAGTAATTTCTTTAAAAAGTGCAATTTCTTTTTCTGGTAGAACATGGTTTTCTACCAAATATTTTAGCCAATCAGAAATCAAAAATCTATTATTAGAAAGGCGATATTTTTCTAATGCAATCGCTAAATTGTTAAAACGATTGTTATAAAGAACTTTTTCTATCATAATTTTATCGTATTTTTTTATTAAGTGATTTCTTTGTTGATGGGTTATAAGATTTTTATCTTCTAAATAATTCAGAAAGATTTTTAAATTGACTTCGTGATCGGACATATCTACACCACCAGAATTATCGATAAAGTCAGTGTTTAATAGAATGCCTTTTTGAGCTGCTTCGATTCGCGCTTTTGTTGTTAAACCCAAGTTTCCACCTTCTGCTATCACTCGTACGTTTAATTCATTTGCATCGATGCGAACGTTATCATTCGAAGGATCCATCACATCTTTATGACTTTCTTGCGAAGACTTAATATAGGTTCCAATGCCTCCATTCCAAAGAAGATCAACTTTTGCTTTTAGTATATATCGAATCAATTCTTCACCAGAAACAGAACTAACAGAAATGTTCAATCGTTCTTTTATTTCTTTCGATAGTTGGATTCTTGCAGCATTTCGTTCAAAAACACCACCGCCAGAAGATATCAATTCTGGATTATATTGATCCCATCCTTTTACTTCTTTGAATAATCTTAATCGTTCTCTATAACTAATTTCTGGATCGGGATTGGGATCGATAAAAATATGAATATGATTAAAAGCAGCTATTAGCTTAATTGTTTTAGAGAGGATCATACCATTACCAAATACATCACCACTCATATCACCAATTCCGATAACTGTAATAACATCTTTTTCTGGATCAATTTGAAGTTCAGAAAAATGTTTTTTAACCGATTCCCAAGCACCCTTTGCAGTTATTCCTTGTTTTTTATGATCATAACCATTAGAACCACCAGAAGCAAATGCATCCTTTAACCAGAAACCTCGTTCCACTGCAATATTATTGGCAATATCGCTAAACGTTGCTGTACCTTTATCTGCTGCTACAACCAAATAAGGATCGTGGTCATCTAATCGGATTATTTTTGTATCATCTTCTTTGTTTAAATTATCTGTTAAAGATAAAAGGTTTTCGATAAACCTTTTATAAAAATGCTCTGCTATTTGATTTTTTTGCTTTTTATCGAGATTAAGAAGATTCTTTTTGATGATAAAACCACCTTTTGCACCATTGGGAACAATGATGGTATTTTTGATCATTTGTGTTTTCATTAAATCGTAGATCTCTATACGGTAATCATCGATCCGATCTGACCATCGTATTCCTCCGCGAGCGATATAATCACTACGAATATGAATACCTTCTAAATCCTTAGAATAAACAAAAATTTCATAGAGTGGTTTGGGTTCGTTTATATAAGAAATATTTTTTGACTTAACCTTAATAGCGATTTCTTCGTAGTTTAAAAAAAAGTTTGTTCGCACGATATTTTCTATAAGTTCGATAAAATTGCTTACAACTGTTTGTTCAGAAATAGTTTTAAAATTATATATATATTGTTTTAATTTGTTTATAAATTCAGTTTTATTTAATAGAAATGCTTCTTTAATATAATGGATTAACTTTTGAGAAAAATCAGGATTATTTATAAAAAAATTATTTAAAAAGATTCTAGAATATTGTTTATGCACCTGATAATAATACGCAATCAAAGTTTTAATAAAACTTATCTCTCTTATTGATAGAGAAGTTTTAATTAATAGTTGATTGATTGGTTCAATCGTATGTTTTTGGTTTAATAATTCTTCTATTCCTTGTTCAATTTTCGATAACCAATCAGAATTAAAATTGTTTTCGATGTAGAAAATATTTAAATATCGCGTACCTTCTTTTATAACAAATTCAAAAGAAACATCTGTAATGATTTTTAATCCTACACTATCTAGTATAGGAAAGATTTCTGTTAAAGAAAAAACATCACAAGAATAAACATTTAGAGTCGATACTTCTTTTTTTTCATTTATCGATAGAGATTTCGCGAACTTAACGTAAAACTTTTTTTCTGGAGTAATATTTTCGATAAAAGTAATATTGTTATATGCTTCTTTAGGGGTAACATAATTTGGCAGAGTAGGAGGTAGTAGTTCTTTGTAGTATTCGAGTTTATATCGAATCTTTTCTGTACTTGACTCTACATAGGTAATATGCTTAAAAAATTGGTCATACCAAGAATAAAAAATCTCGTCGCTTTTTTGGGTTAAGAATTCTTTTAGTTGTTTTAATGTTTGGTTTGATGATTTTAAGAATAAAAACGTATACAAGAATTGATTGTAAGTTCTTTTAAAATAAGTATCGACAAAAATTTGATAATCTTTTAGGTTTTTGATAAGATGTTCGTTTGTATCTGCATATTTTTGTAGTTCAACAATCAATACCCAAACCCCCTGGTAAGATTTATCTTCTATAATAAAAATTCTTTGTTCACTTGCATAAAGATTGTTGATAAAAAAATCCAACCATTCTTTTAGAATGATTAAATCGCGAGAAAAAAGAATGCCTAATGGAATTAGTTGAGATATTTTATAAATTTCTTTATATCTAAATCCATTGATGGGTGCATTTAATAGTTTTGCAATATAATCCAATTTTTTTCGAATTGGTGGAATTAAAAATCGTGGTGTCAATTCTCCTTTTCCTGCAAAACTTCCTAACAATAAATATAATTCATCGTTGTGAAAAAAAATTATGATGTGTAATGGTTTGTATCGTTTAACATTACTTTTTATAGAAGATTCTATAAAAATAATATTTTCTCCTTTTGGTTTTGATAGGGTTTCTATTTCTTGCAGTACAATTTTTTTATTTTCTTCTTGTCTTAAAATACCGAGCTGTTGTATAATTTTATTTTTTGAATAAACTAAAAGCCCCATCTGAACAAAGTTTTCGAGAATCCAATTTTTAGCATGATTTAATTCTTCGTCGTTAAAGTTTAAATTTTTTAAGATTTGATTGGTTTTAGGAAAATCCTTTACGATCAGTTCTAATTCTTTTAGGTTATGAAAGATTTTATTTTTGATGGATTCTAATTGTTCCTTGGGAAGTTTTTCGATTTCCACATAAACAAAAGATTCTTTTTGGTAATCGTTTTCTTCTTTATCGGAAATATCTATAAGCTTATGTTGTTCTCTTTTAGTGTATAAGATTGCATTGATTAATCGGTTTATTCTATATTTTTCTGATTTTAAGTAATCTAAAACAGTATCAACAATAAAAGGCATATCTATTAAATTAATCTGTATTACGCTCAAATGATATGGCCATTTATTTTCTGGGTTATGACAATTTATGTGAATTTCTTGTTCTTTTATCAAAATAAATTCGAACTGATCTTTAACAAACCGTTCTAAATCTTCTTTGCTAAAAAATTCTTTGTATTCTTTTGGAATAAATCTTGTGTAAATATCGAAAAACTTTTGGAAAAGATGATCCATATAAGTTTTTCTATTTTATAATTGATTCTATGCAAGATTTTTTTATTAATGTAGAAAATTTTATCATCGATAATGATAAAAGTGAAGAAATATTTTTTGATCCTTCTGTTATTATTGAATCAATTATTTGCAGAATCGAGTACGTTAAAAGATCCTTATTATCCACAACAACCAACGGGCGAATTACGCTTGAATTATTATTACGATAGAAGCGGTAAGTGGGTAAAATTTTCTGATTGGATCCCTTTTAAACAAAAGAAATTTCAACCAATGTTTTTAGAAGATTATTATTTACTATATGGTTTAAAAATGGGATACAACGTTTCGGAAGTAAAAGAAAATATCTATTTTTTATATTCAGCTCTTAATAGTAAATTTCGACATCCTAGGAATGCTTTGTGTAAAATTCAAACCGAACAGGAATTTCATAAATATCGACTGTTGATGTTTATGGAAATCAACTTGATTATTATGAGGATGTATTTACGCTTAGGTTCTTTGTACGATAAAAGGCATTTGTATTTCCATGATTTAGATGTTGCAGATGATTTAGAAGTTTCTTTTTTGATCGCAAGAACCTATTATAACGAATCACTAAAATATTGGCAGTTAGCAAAAGATTATGCACAAAAAGCAAGTATCTATCCTTTTACGCTAGATTTGGGAAATATAGAATCCCATCGGCACGAAATTTACACGAATGAATTAGATTTCGAAAGAATCATCAAAAGGTATCTAAACCGAATAGAAACAAAATTAGAAATCGTAGCCCAGTTTTTAAACCAAGAGGGTAGACCAAGACCTGTAAAACAAAAAATGTTAGAAGATATCAAAAAACTTTACGATAAGGATTTTTCTGTCGATCCCCTTAATGAACCGTCGTTAAACCCTCACTGGAACGAAAAACCACTTTTTCCAAACGATTCAGATACCAATCAAACAGATTCGTTTCTAAATTAGATAATTCCATTAGATGCTGATCGTATTTTGGGTCGAATTTCTGAATCATATCGAAAATTTCTTTAAGATGCTTTTCTTCTTCTTTGATAACACTTGTAATATTGATAGGATTTTGCAATTTTTCCAACCGTTCTTGGTAAATATTAAAAACCATATCCGCACGTTCTTCTATAAGATAAGTCACATATAAATAACACAAAAAAGAAAGAAATGATTTGTTCGAATCTTTAAAGAAATTTTTTAAATATTTTAAAACTTCTAGATCCAACTGTTGAAAATACTTAAAAGAAGAAAACCCTGCAATTAAATTGATATAACTATAATTAAAATCTTCTGGTATATTTGGATCAATTTTTCGAATACTTTTTTTGTAAAAATATGCATGCCTTGCTTCTTCGCATGCATGGGATAAAATTCTTTCGTTTATGTATAAACCCAAGTTTGCCTTATGGATTTTCTTTGCTCCCATGTGTTCCAAATAGCTTAAAGTGTTCAACCATTTTACATGTAACGCTGGCTTTTTGATAATTTCTTCTAATAAAATTTCTATTCTTCGGATATGTTCATTCCTTTTTTGCATAATATTACCCTATTTTGTTTTTTCGTATAGTTTACCGCGAACCATCCAGATTAAACCACTAATTGCTAATATAATTCCAACAATTTGGCTTTGTGTGAACCCATACCAATGCCAGTTTTCGAAATAAAATGCTGGTGGATTCCCCGGCCAATAATTATGATGAATAAGAGGCTTTCCATTATAGGTAGGATGGGGTAGTATGGGTATGACTGCATCATTAATTCTTAAAAATTCTATCAAGAATCTTTCTAAACCATTATAGATCAAAAAGAGTGCTGCCATAAAACCTGGTTTATAATTTTGGAATCTGCCTTTAAACCACATCCAAGCAAACAATATCCAGTTAATGATTGCTTCCATAAGAGGTGTATTCCAAACGCGAACTCCCATTGTGCTCATAGCAGAATGTGGACCAAAAACCATTGTTAGGATGGGAATTTCTACACTTGCTTTATACCCATAACATCCATCTCCACTCACCATACAACCTAATCTACCAATACCATAACCAATCGTAAGCATCATAAAATAAATATCACCATATTCCCATATAGGTAAATTTTTAATCTTCATGTGGATATAAATAAAAAGACTTCCACCAATAACACCTCCATAAAAAACCAAGCCACCTCTACTAAACAAAGATTCCCAAAGACCAACAGCTTGACCTGGATATTTTTCTCCCATACCATGAAAGTAAAACAAAACATATTTTAATGTTTCGATAAAACCGTCAGGATCAGGAATCCAAATTCTATCCCATACTTCTAAAACAAAACCTATCTTGGCTCCAACGATTGTTCCCAATACAGCTAAAAGAACATGATTTTCTACAACATTGGAGTCTAATTTTTTTCTAATAGCTTCTTTACTAGCCAAATACGAACTGACTAAAAAAGCGATCATCATCAAAATGCTAAACGTCGATATTGTATTAATAGATGTTCCTGGTATTGTAAAACCTAATGGTATTTCCGCCCACATATATTTTTCCTTATTTTGACCAATGAATTTTAATAAATTATCTAATGAACCAAAAAAATAGTTACAATAAAATTAATTTTTCATGATGGATTCGATTTCTTCGATGGACTTTGGTACTTCTTTCGATAAAACAATGGGTTCATCTTCTGTAATAAGTACATTATCCTCTATGCGAATACCAATACCTTTCCATTCTTCAGGAATTGTATCCAACCCTGGAGAAAAGTATAGACCAGGTTCAACTGTACAGATCATATTAGGTTCAAATCTTCTATAGGGAATTGAATGATTTTTGTGGAATTGATTTTTGCAAACCTTTTCTTGGTTGAATTTTCCATAAGAAATATAAAATCCTCTATCGTGTACATCATATCCAATCCAGTGTCCGGTTCTATGCATGTAGTAAGTTTTATAAAGTTCTTTTTCTAAAATCTCCTGTTTGGATTCTTTTAAAATATGTTCCTCTTTTAAAAAATCGACAATTACATCCACAGCTGCAAAGTGACTATCTTCCATGCAATATCCTAATTTAGAATATTCAATCGCTTTTTTTTGTGCTTCCAATACTGCATTATAGATCAAACGCTGAATAGAATTAAACTTACCATTACTTGGAAACGTTCTTGTTATATCTGTATTCAAATAATATTTACTTGCTGCTGCATCAATTAAGATTAATTCACCAGGTCGAATTACTGAGTTATTATTCGTATAATGAAGAATACATGCATTCGAACCAGAGGCTACAATCGAAGGATAGGCTTCTTGGGCATTGTATTTAGTAAAAGTTTTTAAAAGAATGGAATGTAGTTCATATTCGTACATACCTGGTTGAGTATTTTTCCAAACATTGATATGTGCTTCTTTAGTTATTTTCATGATCTCTTTGATGGTTTCTATTTCGTAAGGGGATTTAACAATACGTAATTCGAATAAGATTTCGTAAGAGTGAGTGATTCTCGTAGGATAATACGAAAGTGCTCTACCGCGACGAATTCTTTGTTCCAATTGGTTTAGGATAAAATGATCATATTCTTCGCTTATACCAAATGGATAATAGATTTGGGTTTTGTTTTCTAAAAAATGGAATATTTTTTCTTTAAAATCATTAAAAGGATAAATTTCGGTTATAAAACCTAAATAACTCTTGATTTCTTGATGATTGGGTCGAACCCCTGTCCACAATTCTTCTTCTGGATCGGGTTCGTTGTAGAATAAAAAGACATCATTTATTGTTATAACTAAAATTGCAGGATAGATATCTAATCCAGTTAAATAAAAAAAATCAGAATTTTGACGAAATCTTTGATACATTGCATTAGGATGATTCGAAGGAAAAGAAGAAAAAAGAATCAATACGTCTGATGGCTCTAACAAAGATTGCAGTCGAACAATTCTTGATCCTAACTCCTTTTTTGGTACATCGAATGTTAAATTTCTTGGTAAATTTAGGTTCAATTTATTCTGTACATTCTTCGACAAATGACGTTTATCATTCATAATTTTCTCCTGAATTGTTCTATTAAATTTAAATAAAGTTCATACAAACGAAAACTGCCACAAATTATTATATATTTTTTATGATTCACCAATTTTTTTAAATCCTTTAATTCTATAAAGGATAATTTTTGAACACTTTCGTTATGAATAAATTCTTCTTTAACGGGTATATAAGGAAAAGGATAATGTAGAGATAGATTAGTCCAAGAAAAAAGTCTTTCTATGTTTTTATAACTTCGATCTTTTAACAAACCTAAAATAAGTATAGTATTATCTTTATTTATATCGGAGAATTCTTTTCTTAAAGAATTTAAAAATGTATAAATTCCATTTGTATTATGACTAACATCAAAAATGATCAATTGATCGCCAACGTTTTTTATTTCTAATCTACCAGGAGGATTTTTTAGCACAACTTGTTTTTTTGGTAAGTTAAACTTTAAAAATTCCATCATTTTGTTAAAACAAAATAAAGAAAATTGTTTGTTATATTCTAAATAGTTGCTAAATTGATCTTGTAGTTGAAAATAATGGATTTTGGTGGATAATCGTTGTTTTTTTATATAGGTTTCTAATTTGGGATCTCCTACAAAAAGTATTTGAGTATTTTTAGAAATAATGCCTAATTTTTCGTTTAAAATTTTTTCGATTGTATTACCTAAAACCTTGGTATGATCTAACGAAACATTTGTTAAAATTACAAAATCGGGGTTTACTATCTTGGTTGCATCGAATCTTCCACCCAAACCAGCTTCGTAAATATGGATTTTTAAGTTTAAACGATAGAACAGATAAATAGTAAAAATTGTTAGAACTTCAAAATAGGTAAGATTTTTATAATATTCAGTTAATTTGTTATTTTTATTTACTATTTCTTTTATAAAATCATTATAATAATTATTCAATAAATTTTCTTTATAATATGTTAAATTTACAAGAATTCTTTCTGTATAAGAAAGTAAATGGGGGGATGAATAATAACCACAATCAAAACCATTATAATAAAAAAGTTGTGTAAGAAAATATCCCGTAGAACCTTTACCATTTGTTCCCACAATAGAAATTTTGATAGGGTTAATTGGAAATTTTAATAATATTTCTTTATAAATTTCTTCTAATATTAATAAATGTTCTAAAAAATAAATAGAACTAAAATTTCTGGATTTTTCTGGGTTAATTCTGGATTCTAAATCTTTTGATAGAGAAATCATTTAAGTGTTTTTAATAATAAATTTTTTAATTTTTTTATAAATTCTTTTTCTATTTTTTTGTTTAAAAATAATTCCATTTGATATACTGCTTGATACAAAAACATCCAATATCCTTCTATTACTATCGCTTTTTTTGCTTTAGCAATTTTAATCAATTGGGTTTCTTGTGGATTGTAGATAATATCCATAACGATGTGTTTTTTTTGTATATATTGTTCAGGTAGAGGGCTTTGGTTTTCTTTACCTTTCATACCAACGGGAGTTGTGTTTATAATAACATCAATGTCGTCAATTGTTATATCGCTTTTACTATTAGAAAGATTTTCTAACTCTTCGAAAAAACAATGTGAACGATGAGGAATATTTTTGTTTAAATCCTTGACGAGTTTTAAACCTTTTTGCTTATTCCTTCCAGTAATGATGATGTTTTTCGGTTGATCATTCAATAAAATAGCTCCCACTATCGCACTCGAAGAACCACCATATCCTAGGATCAAAATATTTTTATCTTTTAAAGTAGTTTTATTATACAGAGCATCTAATGCACCTTTTCCATCTGTATTATATGCATAGATTTTTTGATCTTTGTTGATTAGTGTATTACTAGATTGAGTAAATGTGGATAAATCGTCTTTAAAGTCTGCGGTTTTAAACGCTAAAAATTTATGTGGAATTGTAACAGAAAGCCCTTTAACGTGAAAATTTGTCAACAAATTTACTAACAACTTTTCGTCTTTTTTTTGTTTTATATCGAAAAGAAAAGGGACATAAACAGCATCTACTCCAAATTCTTTGAATGCAAAGTTATGAAGCAAGGGGCTTAAACTATGAGAAACGGGATTGCCCACAATGCCATATACAGACGTTTTTCCTGTTATGTTCATAAGAGTTAAACTCATAAAAAATTATTGTCTAAACAAGGCAATCATAAATTCTTGGTTTATCTGAGGGTAATTGAATGGAATTGTTTTTAGAAATATTACGATATGTGTTAGAAATTCTAAGTTACTCGCTCATATCTTTTGCAATTGCTTGGTATTTTTATGTTTATAAAAGAAAAGCTTTACCCGGTAGAATGATAGGATCTTGGATTGTAGGTTTTATAGGTGCAATCATTGTTACACTTTTTTCTAGTCCTTGGTTTATCCCCTTGATCAACTGGTTCATGAGCCCTCGCATTGGTGATAACTTTGTTATAAGAGTAAACCTGATTACAGCCTTTATTGGTGCATTTATTTTTTTATGGCTTTATAATTACGTCAACCACGATAAAGAAAGAAGGGAATAATCAAGGCTTTGGCCATCCAGGTGGAAGAGAATCATCGATAGGTTTTGAATCTGGTTCGTTCATTTTTAACTTCATAAAGATATCATGAAATACTTTTCCATCCCATGGATTTTCGTAAAATATTTTTATAAAAGTAGTTTTATCTTGTTCGTTAAAGATTTGTAAATCTACTAAACGTCTTCCCGGTAAAATCAACATCATAAAACCTAACCTTCCATCTTTGTTCTCGTCGTATTGTTTCGTTATCTGAAACCTTAATTTAGCTTCTCCTAATGAATCTACAAACTTTGGCAAAAATTCGTTGATGGGGCCGTTATAACGATAATAACGTGTTTCTGAAAAAACAGCTGTTGTAATAAAAAATAATACAAGAAAATTTTTAAGCTTCATATTCAATAGTTTAATCGGATAATACAAAAAAAACTTAATAGAAAATTTGATCAATAATGCTTTATTGTTAACGTAGAAAGAAATTATTGTCCTTGGTATGGTAGAAGAAAATCAACAAAAAAAATATCATAAATTAGAGTTTAAAGATTTATTGTTTTTCGATAATTTAGCTTTATATTACTTAGTTCAAGAAACTCCCTTGAATGTATTAGCAAGAGCGTTCCTTGTTATGGATCCAAAACTAGCAGGAAGCATCTTAGGCATTCTAAACGTCAAACAAAGAGAACTATTACATTTTGCAATGACTAAAGAAAACGATAGAGACGAAGAAAAAAACCAAAAAGCCCAAGATGCTCTTGTAATCATTGCACAAAACCTCTACGAAAAAGGGATGATCATTAAAAAGGGCATCCATTTCTATGGAAAAGAAAAATCCCCATCTCCCTAAACAATATAAGTTTTGACTTGTTTTAAACCCCAAATTTCTTCTGCATATTCTTTGATCGTTCTATCCGAAGAAAATTTAGATGACCGTGCAGTATTATATACCATTTTCTTAATCCATTCCTTTTCGTTCTGATAGTCATCGTTTATCCTTTTATGAGTATTTCTGTAATCATGGAAGTCAGCTAATAGATAATATATATCGCCTCCATAGGTTAAAGCATGAAATATATCCTGAAATTCTCCTGGCTTAGAAGGATTAAAAATGTTGTGATAGATTGCACTTAATACTTCGTGTATTACTGGATCGGTTTCGTAAATTTTCACTGGATCATAATTATTTTTTAATGCTTCTAACTCTTCGACAGTTTTTCCAAAAATATAGATATTCTCTTTACCAACCTCTTCTAAAATTTCTATATTTGCACCATCTAACGTTCCGATAGTTACAGCGCCATTGAGCATAAACTTCATATTGCCTGTACCAGAAGCTTCTGTACCAGCGGTAGAAATTTGTTCAGATACATCTGCTGCTGGAATTGTTAACTCTGCCAAACTTACTCCATAATTAGGTAAAAAAACTACTTTCATTCTATCGTTTACATCTCTATCGTGGTTGATTATTTTCGCAACAGAATGAATCAATTTAATGATTAACTTTGCTCTAAAATATCCAGGAGCAGCTTTTCCTGCAAAGATAAATGTTCGAGGATAATAATTAGGATCTTTGGTATCTTTTAAATATTGATAGTCTGCAATAATTCTTAGAACATTTAGATGTTGTCTTTTGTACTCATGAATTCTTTTTATCTGAATATCATAAATACTATTGGGATCGATTTTAATCCCTAGTTCATGGTATACATATTTTGCTAATTGTTCTTTCTTTTTATATTTTACTTGTTTAAACTTATCTAAGAAAGAAGTATCATCGACGAAGTTTTCTAGGTTTTTTAAAAGGTTTAAATTAAAGACCCATCTTTTCCCTATTGCTTCCATAATCAAAGAAGTTAATTCCTCATTAGAAGAAAACAACCATCTTCGAAACGTAATGCCATTGGTTTTATTCTGAAATTTTTCTGGAATAATTTTATAAAAATCTTTAAATACTTTTTCTTTAATTATATCTGTATGAATTTTGGAAACGCCATTCACTGTTTTAGAACCAATAATAGCAAGGTTTGCCATTCGGATTTTTTTTGGTAAAGATTCTTCTACAACAGAAACATTTCGGATAATGTCTTCTGGATATCCTTTTTTTCTTAAATCTTCAAGAAAATGATAGTTTAATTCGAAAATAATTTCTAGATGTCGAGGTAGAAGATATCTCAGCATATCAACATCCCATTTTTCTAATGCTTCTGGCATAACTGTATGATTTGTATAACCAAAGCATTGTTTTGCAATATCCCAAGCTCGAAAAAAATCTACTTTATGTTCGTCTACTAATATACGAATAAATTCTGGAATAGCTAAAGCAGGATGTGTATCGTTTAATTGAAAAAATACTTTTTCTGGTAGAGTATCATGATTGATTTTTTCTTCTCCAGTAAAAGCTTCAGTTAAAGCATTGTGTATGGTTGCAGATACTAGAAAATATTCTTGTTTTAACCTTAATTCTCTTCCTTGAAGGTTATTATCGTTCGGATATAAAACTTGTGTTATGTTTTCGGAAAAGATTTTATCTTGTACTGCTTTTACATAATCACCATGGCTGAATAGATTAAAATCGAATTCTTTCGAAGATTCTGCTTTCCATAGTCTTAGGTTTATGACTGTTTTTGTGCGAAAACCAGGAATTAACATATCATATGCTTGTGCTAAGACGCGGTAATCCGGTATCCATTTTTTTCTTTTTACTCCATGATGATCGACATATTCTTCCACATGTCCATAAAAACCAATTGGATAAATATAATCCGTTTTTAAAATCAACCATGGGTTTGTAAGAGAAAGCCAATGATCTGGTGCTTCTACTTGATTCCCTTGTATAATTCTTTGTTCAAAAATTCCATATTCGTAGAGTAATCCACATCCCATTGCTGGATATCTTAATGTAGCTAAACTATCTAAAAAACAAGCAGCTAATCTACCCAATCCTCCATTTCCTAATCCTGCATCTGGTTCTTCTTTAAAAATTTCTTCTAAATAAAAACCGAAACCTAACTCTTGTGCAATTTCTCTTACTAAATCTAATGCTCCCATGTTAATAAGGTTGGATTTTAACATCCTTCCCATCAAAAATTCCATCGATAAATAATATACTTTTTTTACTTTTTTTATTTTATAAATTTGTTGAACTTCGTTCCACCGATCTATAAGATAATCGCGAATTGTATAAGCTAATGCCAAATATAAATCGCGTGGTGTTATGTTATCAACATATCTTCCTACCGTATATTCTAAATGATGAATAAAATGTTTAGTTAAAGATTCTTTATCTTGTTTGGTAGTTGAACGTAATAATTGAACTAATTTACTTTCTGAGGTTATCATACATTAATGATTATCTTGAATGGATCGATTAGTCAAATAAAAAATAGATGTTGATAAAATTTATTTCTCAAATTTTGTAGAATTTAGAAATTACAGGAAAACGAAACCAACCACGTGGATCCACATTATAAGAATCAATATGAAATGTAGTTGCGAAACGTTCTCTTTTCCATTGATTGGTGTGCCACAAATAAAAAAATTTGTTGATCATCTGCTTTAATTCTTCTTCGTTATATAGTCTGATTTTTTCGAGAAAATCTTTAAAATAGGGTAGGGGATAATTCTTTTTAAAATCGTTTTTTTTATAAGCCAACAAACGTTCTAAGATCTCTTCTGCGGATAGAAGCTCTTCTATTGCAAACCTTTCTATCATGGAAAGAATTGGATATGGCATTAGATCTTTTTCGTCTGTTTGTTCTTTCTCTAATGGTCTTAATTCTGCCGAAGGTGGTTGAGAAATAATTTTCTTAGCCGTCTTAACTGGAATCGTATAATCATCGCTATAAGAACTGATAAAATCCAAAAATTTTAGAATAAAAGCTTTGTCGATTCCAGCAATAGGTGCAAGTCCACCCGAAGAATCCCCATCCATAGTTGTATAACCAACACTTGCTTCGCTTCTATTCGATGTAACGAGCAAAATGCTACCCGTTGTATTAGCAAGTAACCAAGCCAAAGGATTTCTAATCCTTGCTTGTATATTTTGTAATGGTATGTCGTAATTCTCCCAATCCAATTTTAGGTTTGTTGCATCTTGAAAAATTTTTAATCCTTCATCTACTAGATTTTGAATGTTTATGTTTAGGTGATGAGAATGTATTTCTTTTGCCAATTCATTTGCAAGATCGAAGGTTTGCTCAGAATTTTGATTGGTTTTTTGGTAGATTGTATGAAGCATTTTGTTCGAAAAAAACTGAATTTGCTTTTCTATATCGAATGATTGTAAATCATTTAGTTGGATATTATAATTAATTTTTTTTATAAAATTTTCTAAACCTAATTCTATGATTCCTTTTCGAATCATCTGGTAAACTAATATTGCACATAAAGATGAATCTGCACCACCAGACAAAGAAACAGTAAAACCACTGCTATAAGTCTTTCGCATATAATCAAATAGAGCAAGTCTTTCTACTTCTAAAAATTCTAAAAATTGATTGTTGTAAGTATGATTCTTATGAGAAAATTCTTTTATAAATTCGTAATCAATAATAGAAGAAAAAGTCTGTTTTATGCTTTCCTGCTCTTGGTTATAAAAAATAGGTTTATTGATTTTACTCGAAGTATGAATTTTCAATACAGGAAAACTTAAATCTATATTCCGATCGTTTCTTCGCGAGTAAATTCGCTCTCTTTGATTTCGAAGATCATTCAACTCAATTGAAAATGAACGAATTAAAATATCTTTAAAACTAAAACGTTTAGAATTATCGTATAAGATATTTCCGTTTTTTGAAAGTATCATGCTTCCATCGTAGATGGCTTTACCTGCCTCATTTCCCAATAGATTTACAGAAAAATAGTAGCTATGATAATAAAACGAAGATGAAATTGCTATATTTTTACGAATTTCGTATTTACCAAAACCGAAGTGAGAAGCAGCAGGGTTTAAAATTAAATCTACATCGTTATCATAAAAATAATTCAATGCAGGTCTTCTGTTTACCCAAGAATCTTCGCAGATTTCTACACCAATTTTTACGTTAAAAAAATCAATGATACCTTGTCCAAAATAAAAATCATAAACACGGTTGTTGTATGGAAATTCAATCTTTTTCCAAGGTTCTTTAAAAGGAGTAAACCAACGTTGTTCGTAATGAATCCCTTCTCCTGCAAGATAGCTTTTAGGAATTAACGCGAGAATTTCTCCTTCGTATAAAATTGCTATTACGTTAAAAATGCTTCCATTAAAATAAAATGGTGTTCCAACACAAATTAAGGTATTAGATATTTGATGAGATGCTTCTACGATCTTTAATAATTTTTCCCAAGAATGTTTTTTTGTACTGGAAAACAGAAATCCATCTTCGCAACCATAACCAGAAAGTACTAATTCGGGAAAAAGAATTATATGTTTTTCGTTTTTATTTTTTATGCTTTTGTAGAATTCTAACGATTCAAGAATTCGCGATGTATTACCTTCCCAATCTAAGGCTGTTTGATTGATAGAAATTCCCGTTAGAATCATAATAAATGATCTAAGATTGCTTTTAAGATAATATAACCATCAGTTTTTCCGTTAATGGGATCGGTTGCTCTTTCTGGATGTGGCATCATCCCTAAGATTTTTTTGTTCTTGCTCAAAACACCTGCAATGTTATGGATGGACCCGTTAGGATTTTCTTTGTAATAAAATGCAATCCTTTGTTCATCGATCAATTCTTTAAGGGTTTCTTCGTCGACTCTATAATTTCCTTCGGAATGAGAAACAGGTATATGATATACACTGTTTAAATCTTTAAAAAATTCAGCGTTGCCTTTTATTAATGGAACATCTTTTGCTAAGTGTAATAAATTTATGTTTCGTATAAGCGCACCTGGTAATAATTTGGCTTCGCATAAAATCTGAAACCCATTACATATACCGATCACTGGTTTGTCTTTTTTTACATGATCAAAGAGGGATTGCATTGCTTTGGAAAACCTAGCAATAGCTCCACATCGTAAATAATCACCATAAGAAAAGCCACCTGGAAGAACTAATAAATCGTATTCGTTTTCGTTAAAAGTGTTGTGGTGCCAAAGAATTTTCGTTGGAATGTGAAAAAATCTTTCTAAAATAAATTGAATATCTCGGTCACAATTAGAACCAGGAAAAGTAATTACACCAGCTTTTATATTTTTCATACTCATTCTTTTATTGGAATAATTTCGTATTTGTAGACTTCTATAACATCATTAACCAAGAGCTTATCGCATATTTCTTTGACAGTTTTTTCTATATTTTCGTCTTTATCTATCCATAATTGGATGTATTTGCCTATACGAACATTCTTTACTTGAGGGTAGTTCATTTCGTGTAAAGCATGCAAAACCGCTTGTCCTTGGGGATCTAATACCGATTCTTTTTGAGTTATATAGACCTTTACTTCGTACACAAAGCCTAAATTATTTGATTTCTTATGTTGACAATAATTTTAACCTATCTACAAAATCCTAATTTTAAAAAAATATAATTAAATTACATTATTTTTATTGATTTTTTATAATTTTAGATAATTCTATACTTTATGCAAACACAAATAGAAAGCATTAGAGTAATCGATGGACATTATGTGAGAGAGGGTTTAGCTAGTTGTTACTTAATGATAGAAGAAGATAAAGGTGCAATCATAGAAACAAATACGAATCATTCTATTCCATATATTATGGAAGAAATAAAAAAAGCAAATTTAAAACCAGAAAATATAGAATACATTATCATTACACATGTTCATTTGGATCATGCAGGTGGTGCAGGAAAGCTGATGGAAATCTGTAAAAATGCTACTTTACTAGCTCATCCAAGAGCAGCAAAACATGTAATTGATCCTTCCAGGCTGATTGCAAGTTCAATTCAAGTATATGGAGAAGAAAATTTTAGAGCACTCTATGGAGATATAATTCCTGTTCCAGAGAATCGCGTTCGCATAATGGAAGACGAAGAAGAAATTACCTTTGGTTCAAGAAAATTAAAATTTATCTATACAAAAGGACATGCAAACCATCATTTTGTTATCTATGATTCCAAATCCAATGGTGTTTTTACAGGGGATTCTTTTGGTATTGCATATCCTATATTTCAAGAAAAAGGGTTGTTTATCTATCCTACAACTACACCTACGGATTTTGATCCCAGCGAAGCAAAAATTTCTTTAGATAAAATTCTTAACACAAATTGTGATAAAGTATTTCTAACTCACTTTGGTATGATTACAGATCTTCAAAATGCCCAAAAACAACTTATCGAAGGTTTAAACTATGCAGAAGATTTGCTCTATTGGTGCTTAAAATCCGACAAAAACGACACAGAAAAGCAAAATTATGTAAAGGATTCTTTAATGTCTTATTTTAAACAAAAAATGGATCAGTTTGGAATTAAACATACAAAAGAGCGATTAGAGATGTTAAATTTTGATGCAGAGTTAAATGCAATGGGCATTCTCGTGAGTGCAAAAAGAATCAGTAAAAAATCTGATTAAATAAAATGTTAAAAAATGGTCAATCTATGTTAAAAATATAACAGAAACTTATTTATAAAAAATGATAAAAATTATTCATAAAGTATTTCTATTAATTTTATTTATCTTTTTAGAAAATGTCTATGCAAAAGAAATAATCGTTTTTGCAGCTGCGGATTTGGTATATACATTAAACGAAGTAAAAGATTTATACAATCAAAAAAATCCAAAAGATAAAATCAAAATAATCTATGGTTCTTCTGGAAAAGGATACAGTCAAATCCTCCATGGTGCACCCATCGATATATTTTTTTCTGCTAATATAGAATACATAAAAAAATTAAAAGAAAAGAACTTAACCGCATCAGAAATTCAAATTTACGCAATCGGTAGAATTGTACTTTGGTGGAAGAAAGAAAATAAAATAAGCGTAAAAGATGGTATAGATGTTTTAATAAATCCCAACATAAAAAAAATTGCGATTGCAAATTGGAAGCATGCTCCATATGGAATGGCTGCAAAAGAATGCTTAGAATTCTATAAAATTTTCGATAGAATTCAGGATAAACTTGTATTTGGAGAAAATATAAGTCAAACTGCTCAATACATTCAAATTGGAGCTGCTGATGTTGGAATTATAGCATTATCTCTTGCAAAAAGTGAATTTTTAAAAAAAGAAGGAGAATATTCTTTACTGCCAGAAAATTGTCACAAACAAATTAAACAAGCTTATGTAATTTTAAAACATGCTACATCAAACGAAGAAAAAGAAAAAATTGCAAAACGTTTTTATGACTATATTCAAACGAAGGAATCAAGGAATATATTCAAAAAATTTGGATTTCTATTACCAAATGAGATAAACAATGAATAAAATCTTGGCAACTATCGAAGAAATTAAATCGAAGGACTCTATTTCAATCATAAAATTAAAATCGGATTTGGGAATATTTTATACTACGATATTAGAAAGTCCAGACTCTTTCACTACTTTAAAAAAGGGTAAAAAGGTTTTTTTTCTGTTCAAAGAAACAGATGCTTTTTTACTTAAAGAAAAATTGCTTAAAATAAACACAATTAAAGGTAAAATTAAAAACATCCAAGAAGGTGAATTATTTATTCGTTTAATTTTACAAGCAAAGGATTACGAAATTTCGATGTTGTTTACGAAGATAGAATTGGATATGTTAAAAATCAATCTTAATGATGCGATTTATATATTTGTTAAACCAACACAAATTATGTTAGAGTATTGATATGGAAAAAATATTTTCGAATGTTGATTTTACATCGTTTTTTCTTTCTTTAAAACTTGCATTTTTTACGACAATTCTATTGTTATTTATTTCAATTCCCATTTCGTATTTTTTGGCATACGCTAAATTTCGTTTTAAGGCAATTTTAGAAGCATTCATATCTTTGCCATTGGTCTTACCTCCAACTGTATTAGGTTTTTATTTATTGATATTCTTATCGAAAAATGGAATCTTGGGAAGTTTATGGGAAAGACTGTTTGGAAATCCTCTTATATTTCGCTTCGAAGGTATTCTTATTGCTTCTGTGGTTTTTAGTTTACCTTTTATGGTACATCCATTAACAGCTGGTTTTAGATCCGTAAATAAAAGTTTAATCGAAGCTTCTTATACATTGGGTAAATCAAAATTGACAACATTGTTTAAAATTATTATCCCCAACATAAAATATTCTTTTATTACTGGAATTGTTCTTACGTTTATTCATACAGTTGGTGAGTTTGGTGTTGTTCTTATGGTAGGTGGTAGTATAGAAGGAGAAACCAAAGTGATTTCTATATCAATTTACGATGCAGTAGAGAGTTTAGATTACACAACAGCTCATGTATATTCTGGAATTCTATTAATCTTTTCTTTTTTGATTTTATTATTTGTATACTTACCAAATAAATGATTCGTTTAAACTTAAAAAAAACATTGTTAGGCTCATTAGGAAAATTTGTTTTAGAGATCGATTTTACGATTCAAGAAAATGAATTTATTGCTATTTATGGTAAATCTGGAAGTGGAAAAACCACTATTTTAAGAATGATTGCAGGTTTAGAAAAGCCCGAAGAAGGATTTATTACTTTTAAAGATATCGTATATTTTGACTCTAAGAAAAAAATTCACCTTCCACCACAGAAAAGAAACGTTGGTTTTGTGTTTCAAAATTATGCATTATTTCCTAATATGACTGTTTTAGAAAACCTTGAATATGCTGCGGAAAACCATCGCAAAAATCAAATCGAAGAATTATTAGAACTACTAGATCTCTATCAATTAAAAGATCGCTATCCCAATGCTTTATCGGGTGGACAACAACAAAGAGTAGCATTAGCAAGAGCATTAGTAAGAAACCCAAAAATTTTATTATTAGATGAACCGCTATCTGCACTAGATCCTTTTACAAGAACAAGATTACAAGAAGAAATCAGAAAGATACATAAATATTATCAATTAACTACCATCTTGGTTTCTCATGATAAACCGGAGGTTTTTAAACTATCAGATAGAGTTCTTATATTAGAAGATGGAAAAATTTCTAATGTAGGAAAACCCCAAGAAGTTTTTTTAAACAGACGAACATCGGGTAAATATTCTTTTATTGGAACAATCATCGACATAAAAACAGTTGATGTAATTCAAATCATTACCATAGAAACAAAAGGCGAAATCATCGAAGTTGTTAGTTCAGAAAACAATTTTTCTGTTGGGGAGCAAGTATTAGTATCATCAAAAGCATTTTCTCCAATGATAATAAAAATATAACTATCTATTATTTTTATTTTATAATACGACATAAGATATATTATCGGAAGTTGTAATTTAGTGCGTATTATTCGCTAAAAAAGATTTTCGCGAAAAAATTTAGATTCATTCGCGAAAATCTTTCAAAAATTGCTGCTAATCTTTGATGGGAATATAGCCCGTTTCTTCTACTGCTTGGTAAAAATCATCTTTTGTTAATTGAGGATTATTATAAATGATTTCTACTTTTTTTTCTTTATGACTTGCATGCACTTCCTCAACACCTGGAAGTTCCTTAATTGCTTTTTCTACACTCATTTCGCAATGTCTACATGTCATTCCATCTACTTGGATTTGAATTTTCATAAAATCACCTCATATCAATATTTTACAATTTCTGGATATACAATCATAACAAATAATGCAATTAGCTGAATAATAATAAAAGGAATTACTCCCCTATAAACATGTGTTGTTTTAAGCTCGGGGGGCGATACACCCTTCAAATAAAATATAGAAAATCCAAAAGGAGGCGTTAAGAAAGATGTTTGTAGGTTCATTCCAATCATTACACCAAACCATACCATATCTATACCTAATTTAGCTGCGGTAGGTGCAATCATAGGAATTACAATAAAAACAATTTCAAAAAAGTCAATAAAGAAACCTAAAATGAATATTACCAAGTTTGCTATGAATATTAATCCCCATTTTCCACCTGGTATATTCAATAAAAGATTATCAATCCATACATCTCCATAAACACCACGAAAAACTAGCGAAAATACCGTAGAACCAATCAACAAAAATACTACCATTACAGTTAATTTTGCAGTATCATTCATTGTATCTTTTAAATTTTCTATTGTTAATCGCTTATTTAACGCTGCCAATATCATCGCGCCTACCGCACCTAATGCACCAGCTTCGGTAGGAGTTGCAATACCAGCAAAAATACTTCCCAAAACCAATAAAATTAAAAACAACGGAGGAAACATCACAAAAATCACTCTTTTTATAAGTGTTTTTAACGGAATATTTCGAACTTCTTTTGGTAATGCAGGTGCCATTTCTGGTTTAAGAATCGATATTGCTACAACGTAAATAATGTAGAATCCCGAAAGCATTAAACCAGGAAAAAATGCACCTAAGTACAAATCTCCCACTGATACACCTAATTGATCTCCCAATACAACTAAAACTACACTCGGAGGAATAATCTGGCCAAGTGTACCAGAAGCACATATTACACCAGCAGCTAGTTCTTTGGAATATCCATATCTCAGCATTACTGGTAAAGAAATAAGCCCCATTGCAACTACTGTTGCACCTACAACTCCTGTGGCAGCAGCAAGCAATGTTCCTACTAAAACTACCGCAATAGCAACCCCACCTCGAATGGGTCCAAACAACATACCAATAGTCGTTAAAAGATCCTCAGCTAATTTAGATTTTTCTAACATGGTACCCATAAAGATAAAGAAAGGAACAGCTAGTAAAACATAGTTAGCCATTACACCAAAAATACGCTCGGTCAATGTATTAAAAAAAGAAACATCAAAATATCCCATTAACATACCAAAGATAGAAAAAAATAAACCTGTACCAGCTAACGAAAAAGCTATGGGATAACCACTAAACACAAAAACCAATAAACCTAAAAACATCAATGGACCTAAAATAGAATCTGTCATACAGTTTTCTCCGTAATGGGTATTTCTTCTTCAACTTGGTATCCTTTTTTTAGATGTGCAAGGTTTTTAACCAAAAAAGATATTCCTTGTAAAAACAACAAAAAAAATGCTATCGGAATCAGTGTTTTTAATGGAAATCGCGGAAGTCCACCGGGATCAGGAGACATTTCTAATACTTTCCAAGAATTGACAACAGCTGGTATGGAGACAAACATCATTAAGATTGTAAAAGGAAAAAGAAAAAATATCGTTCCAAAAATATTGATGTAGGTTTTAATTTTATCTGGCCATAGATTATAAACTATGTCCACGCGAACATGAGCATTGTGCTTTAAACCATAAGCTGCACCTAACAAAAAAACAACACTAAATGAATACCATTGTAATTCGATTAAAGCGTTGGATGCTAAATCTACCCCAATAAATCTTCCTAAATAGCGAGTTATAGCATTATAGGCAGAAATTATCACCATAAATAATGTTAGCCAATAAACAAACGTTCCTACCTTTTCGTTGATATGATCAATTTTTTCGGATATTTTAATCCATCTATCCAAGGTTTCTTGCTTTATGTTCATATAATTCTCCCAAAGAATTGGTAAATGAGCAAAAAACGCTCATTTACCAATTCTTTTTATAACTTGGCCATAAAATCGAAATTTTCGTAGGTCAACTCTGCTGTTTTAAACCAATCGTTTATATCGCCTCTAAACTTTTTCCAAGAGTCATAAACCTTTTTATAGGTCTTATCTTTTGATGCTAATTCTTCCATCAACCCCGTAGCAGTTTTATAAGCAGATTTTAAGATATCTTCGCTAAATGGTCTTAATTTTACCCCTTGTTTGATCATTCTTTGTAATGCCTCAGGGTTTTTTGAATCATATTTTGCTTGCATATCAATGTTTGCATAAGCACAAGCTGCCTCTAATATTGCTTTATAATGATCCGGCAACTTATCCCATGCATTCTTGTTTACTAAGAAAGAAAGTGTTGTACCTGGTTCCCACCAACCGGGATAATAATAATTTTTCGCTACCTTGTAAAATCCTAATTTTTCGTCATCATAGGGACCTACCCATTCTGTTGCATCAATCGCTCCCCTCTCTAATGCTGGATAGATATCACCACCCGCTAATACTTGTACGTTTACACCTAATGCACTCATCACCTT